>SAMEA104315426__coassemble_1029_pt1 | contig 11021 bp, 10 predicted proteins | sample SAMEA104315426__metabat2_low_PE_005 | metagenome-assembled genome bin SAMEA104315426 (sample SAMEA104315426) | gut metagenome | biome: Monkey gut; feature: monkey-associated habitat; material: faeces | place: China | collected 2013 | reverse complement strand
CATATTTTGAAAAATTGGAAAATGGTTTAAATATAATCATAATTCCTAAAGCAAATACAAAGAAAAAATATGTTGTATGGGGCACAAATTTTGGCTCAATTGATAATAGATTTATAATGCCACAAACAGGTGAAGAAGTATTTATTCCAGACGGTGTTGCACATTTTTTGGAACATAAAATGTTTGAACAAAAAAATGGAAGAAATAGTTTAGATGTATTAATGGCATTAGGATTAGATGCAAATGCATATACAACAAATGATCATACTGCATATTTATTTGAATGTTCTTCAGATAAGTTTTATGAAGGACTAGATGAATTAATGGATTATGTTCAAAATCCATATTTTACTGATGAAAATGTGGAAAAAGAAAAAGGAATAATTGGTCAAGAAATAAAAATGTATGATGATGATCCAGGTTTTCAATTATATCTTAATACATTAGATTGTTTATATCATAAAAATGCTGTAAAACTTGATATTGCAGGAACAATTGAATCAATTAGTAAAATTAATCCAGATGTATTATATAAATGTTATAACACATTTTATCACCCAAGTAATATGACATTAGTTGTATGTGGAGATTTCGTACCAGAAAATTTATTAGAAGAAATAAAGAAAAGATTGTTACCAAAAGAAAATCAAGGTGAAATTAAAAGAATATATGAAGAAGAAGAAGAATCAATCAATATGCCTAAAAAAGAAGTAAAAATGGAAGTAAGCACACCAACATTTATGATAGGAATAAAAGATATTGTACCAGGTGATGAGGATATTGTTAAAAAACATGTAACAATTCAAATATTATTAAATATGTTAATAGGAAAAAGTTCTGAATTATACAAAGAATTATATAATTCAGGAGACTTACTATCTGAACCTGATTTTGATTACGAATTTTCAAAACAATATGCACATGTATTAATTGGAGGGCAATCAAAAAATCCAGAAAACATATATGAAAAATTTAAATCAGAGGTTCAAAAATTCAAAGAAAATGGACTAAATGCAGAACACTTTGAAAGAATTAAAAGAAAAATATATGGAGATTATGTAACTGATTATAATAGTGTATCAAACATTGCCAGAATGTTTTTAATAGATAATTTCAAAGGAATTAACAGTTTTGATTATATCGAAAAATTTAATAATATATCAAAAGAATTTGCAGAACAAATTTTAAAAGATGTATTTGATGAGCAAAAAATGGCAATTAGTGTTGTAAGACCAAAATAGGGCGTGTACAATTGAGGACGCGTCCCAATTGCTCATTTGGCATAATTGGGGACACATCTATCTTTATTTTTAATATTATTATTTGCCAAATGTTGCAAGGTTTATAGGTAAATCCCTTATTAAAAACCTAAATATATTATATAAGGGGAAAATATGGTAATAAAAACAGGAATAATCCCATCAATTGCATTTGAAATATTTGGAGTGCCTATATATTGGTATGCAATATTAATAGTATCTTCAATGGTAATCGCACTTTTATGGTGTAAAAAACAAGATGGAAAATTTAATATTAAATTTGATGATATTCTTGATTTAGCAATAATTGTTTTACCTATTTCAATTATTTGTGCAAGATTGTATTATGTAATGTTTTCCTTAGATTATTACATAAAAAATCCTTCAGAAATTTTTAATATAAAAAATGGAGGATTAGCAATTTATGGAGGATTAATAGGTGGAATTATTGTAATATTGGTGTTTAGTAAAATAAAAAAATTGAGGGTTCTGGATATTACAGATTATATAGTTCCAATAATAGCTTTTTGTCAATCAATTGGAAGATGGGGAAATTATATAAATATTGAGGCATATGGGTATGAAACAAATTTACCAATAAAAATGGAAGTTATTGAAAATGGTATTATAAAATATGTACATCCTACTTTTTTATATGAATCAATATGTACAATGATGATATTTATTATATTGTCGATTTTAAGTAAAAAAAGAAAATTTTCAGGAGAGATTACATATTTATATATAATTTGCTATTCTTTTATAAGATTTTTTATAGAAGGATTAAGAACTGATAGTTTAATGTTATTTAATTTTAGAATTTCACAGATTTTGTCATTGGTGTTATTTGTGTTATTTAGTTGCATTTTGATGTATAATAAAAAGAAAAATAAGGTTTTGTCGAAATAAGTCATTTTTTGTCAAATAAAGGAGATGAAAACATTAATAAAATGGCCAAAAATACAGGATTTTTGATTGACTAAGGATATTAAAATATGGTATCATAAGTATAGATGATGTATACGAAAGATTTAGCACATATAATTAAAAAGGAGAGTTGGTTAATATGTTAGACGAAAAAATCCGTATAGCAAGGGACAAGCTAAACGAAAGCATAATAACTGGAAAAGATTATAGTGAGATATATAATTTGAGTGTAGAATTAGATGAATTAATTGCAAAATATTATTTAAAAAAAGAAGAATCACCAAAATAAAAGTAGATTAAAAATGACAATATAATAAAATATTATTTGAAAAATATTGACTTTATTGTCAAAATGAGGTATGATTAATGTATAGCATGAATATTTAATTTTATTAAATAAAAGGAGGAAATTAAAATGTTAAATAAAAAAAGTATAAAAATAATAAGTATAATATTAATTGCTGTTATAGTACTATTCACAATTGCTAATGTAACTTGTATGGCTGTTGAAATTCCACAACCTGATGATAATGCATCTGTAGGTGGAATTGCTGGTACTGTATCAACAATATTAGGAATAATTAAATGGGCAGGAGCTGCTATAGCAGTTGGAATGTTAATGTTTATTGGTATTAAATATGTAACAGCATCTCCAGATGGAAAAGCAGAAATAAAGAAAACAGCTATTATATATGTTTTAGGAGCAGTATTAATATTCTCAGCTAGTGCAATATTAGGTATTATTCAAACTAACTTAACAATAGCTGGATAATACAATTATAATAAACAGTAATAATAAAAAAATCAAGAACAATAATTGTTGGAAACAAAATAATTAAAAAAAGGAAAAAATTATGAAAAAAAGTTTTTTGAAAATTAGTGTAATCATATTTACCATAATGTTTGTGCTTATTAATATGACTAATGTTTCATATGGAGGAAATAATAGTATTCAGAATAATAATCAAGCACAACAAAGTGATGAACCTAAATTAACAGGTATTAAACAAGATTTATATGGCTCTTCAAATACAACTTTAACAACTGCTGCTTCAAAAATAGCAGGTGTAATTGAGTATATGGCTCTTGCTTTTGCGGTAGGAATGTTAATATTAAAAGGTATTAAGTTTGTTACTTCATCTCCAGATGGAAAAGCAGATGTAAAAAAAGAATTAATACCATGGTCAATTGGTGTTGTGTTATTATTTACATTAATAATGTTTATAAATCAAGTGGTAATACCATTAGCACTAAAATTTAATGGATAATCATAATTTATTAATACATAAAAATCACCTAAATAACATAAAGTTATTTAGGTGATTTTTATGTTAAAAAAAGTAATTATATCAATAATGGCTTTAAATATACTAATAACAAATATATGTATAGTAAAAGCTGAAGAATCAATTCAAGAAACAAATGATAGAATTCAAATACAAAATTTAGCAAATTTAGATAATACAGTAGAATCAAGTAATAATGTATCTTCAGAACCTGTATTAAACTCGAGAATAGCAGTAGTATATGACAGAAAATCTGGTAGAGTGATATGGGGAAAAAATGAAAATAAAAAAAGTGCAATGGCATCAACAACCAAAATTATGACAGCAATAATTGCAATTGAAAATTCAGATCTAACACAAACAATAACAGTATCTTCTAAAGCAGCTGGAACAGGTGGGTCTAGGTTAGGATTAAAAAAAGATGATAAGATTACAATGCAAAATTTATTATATGGATTAATGTTAAGGTCAGGAAATGATGCAGCTGTAGCAATTGCAGAAAATGTAGGGGGAAGTGTAGAAGGTTTTGCTGAATTAATGAATAATAAAGCTAAAGAACTAGGATTAGAAAATACACATTTTGTGACACCACATGGATTAGATAATCCAGAACATTATACTACAGCATATGAACTTGCTAAATTGGCAGATTATGCATTAAAAAATGAAGTATTTGCAAAAATAGTTAACACAAAAAACTGTACAGTAATAATAAATGATTCTCCCAAAAATATTTCAAATACTAATGAGTTATTAGGAAATCTAGAAGGAGTAAATGGAGTAAAAACAGGATTTACAAATAATGCAGGGAGATGTCTTGTGACATCAGTGGAAAGAAATGATTTTGAAATTATTACTGTTGTTCTTCAAGCAGATACAAAAAAAATTAGAACTTCAGATAGTATTAAATTAATAAATTATGTTTATGAAAATTATGAACTTGTAAATATAAAAAAAATTATTGATGATAAATTTTATAAATGGAAAGAAATAAACGAAGATCGTATAAAAGTTAATAAATGCAAAAACAGTAATATGGACTTATATATTACAGAACTTCAAAATGATATTATTCCTATGAAAAAAACAGATAAAGATAATATAGATGTTGAAATTAATAATTTATTTTATTTTGAGGCTCCTGTTGAAAAAGACACAATAATAGGAAATTTAAAAGTTAATTTAAATGGTGAAACTATTGATGTAATTGAAATTAAAAATAAGAATTATATTTTAAAAAGAAATGTGTATGATTATTTGAAAATTTTTGCTAAAGTACTTTAATTTTTTATAGCAATTTAAATAATGATATGATATAATATTAACAATGTAAAATAACATTAACTGTTTATATTTTTAAATTTCAATTTTATAAATACAGTTAACAAATAATTGAGGCAATAAGGAGAAAGAAAAATGCAAAATTTGATACAAGATTTAAACAATAAACAACAAGAGGCAGTACTTCAAACAGATGGGCCATGTTTAATTATAGCTGGTGCTGGAAGTGGAAAAACAAAAGTTTTAACACATAAAATAGCATATTTAATGGCAGAAAAATATATAAAACCTTGGAACATATTAGCAATAACATTCACAAATAAAGCTGCAAATGAAATGAAACAAAGGGTTGAAAACTTAGTTGGTGATGCAGTAAATGATATGTGGATAGGAACTTTCCATTCAATATGTGTACGTATTTTAAGAAAATATATTGATAGAATTGGATTTGATAGTTCTTTTATAATATTTGATACACAAGACCAAAAAACATTAATAAAAGAGTGTTTAAAAAATCTAAAAATAGATGATAAAATGTTTACAGATAGAGCAGTGTTATCTGAGATAAGCAATGGAAAAAATGAGATGCTTGAACCAAAGGCATATGCTACAAAATATGCAGGTGATTATAGAAAAGAAATAATTGCACAAGTATATGAATTATACCAAAAAAGATTAAAGGAAAATAATGCAATAGATTTTGATGATATTATAAATTATGCAATAAAAATACTAACAGAAAATATTGATGTATATGAATATTATACAGACAAATTCCAATATGTTTTAGTTGATGAATATCAAGATACCAATAAATCTCAATTTATGCTTATTTCAATACTTGCTTCAAGACATGGAAATATTACAGTTGTGGGTGATAATGATCAAGGAATTTATTCATTTAGAGGTGCTGATATTACAAATATTTTAAATTTTGAAAAAGATTTCCCTGGTACAAAGATTATAAAATTAGAGCAAAATTATAGATGTACAGGAAATATTTTAAAAGCAGCTAATGCTGTAATAAAAAACAATCAAGTAAAATATGATAAAAAATTATGGACTCAAAATGATGAGGGAAATTTACCATCACTATATGTTGGTGATGATGAATATAATGAAAGTAATTATATTGTTAGTCAAATAAATAGATTAAAAAGAGAGTATTTTTATAAATATTCTGATTTTGCAGTATTATATAGAATGAATTCTCAATCAAGAGCAATAGAAGATATTTTAAGAAGAGAGAAAATTCCTTATAAAATCATAGGTGGTCAAAAGTTCTATGAAAGAAAAGAAATTAAAGATATTATTTCATATCTAAGATTAATTTTTAATACTTCAGATAATTTGGCTTTAAAAAGAATTATTAATGAACCAAAACGTGGAATTGGAAAAACAAGTTTAGATAATATTCAGGAAATATCTGAAAAGACAGGGATTTCAATGTATGAAATAATAAAAAATGCTGAACAATATGGATTAAATAGAGTATATGCAAATTCTAGAGAATTTATTGATGTAATTGAAGAATTGAGATTAAAACAAGATAAAATGTTAATTTCAGAATTAGTAAAAGAAACATTAAATAAAACAGGGTATACAAAAGCTTTAAAAGATGAAAACACAATTGAAGCTGAAAGTAGAATTCAGAACTTGGACGAGTTTTTAACAGTTGCAATGGAATTTGAGGAAGAATCTGCTGATAATACATTACAAGAATTTTTGGAAAATATGACATTAACAACAGATTTAGATAATATGCAAGATGAAGATGATAGTGTTACTTTAATGACATTACATAGTGCAAAAGGTTTGGAATTTGAAACAGTATTTTTAGTTGGAATGGAAGAGGGAATATTCCCAGGATTTAAATCAATTGGAGAACCACAAGAACTGGAAGAAGAAAGACGTTTATTTTATGTAGGAATTACAAGAGCAAAAAGGTTTTTATTTTTAACATGTGCAAAAAGAAGGACAATTTTTGGTTCAACAAGTTATAATCCTATTTCCAGATTTATAAAAGAAATCCCTGAAGAATTATTAGATGGATATGAAGAAGTTTTTACTCCTAAGACAAGTGGATTTGAAGATAGTGGATATAAATGGGAATATGGTCAAAATAGAGGATTTGGAAATAATTCAAGTGTAAAAACATATAGTATGGATTCATATAAAGTTCCTGTTGGAGCTAGTACATCATCTGGTTCAAAATTTGGTGGAAATGCATATGGTTCAAGAAATAACTTTTTTGGAAATAATAGTAATTCTGAAGAAAATAATAATAAAAAAGAAACAAATAAATTTGCATTTAGAACAGCTGAAAGTTTCTTGAAGTCAATTAATAATCAAAATAAAACAGTTGATGTTTCACAATATTGTGCAGGTCAAAGAATTTATCACAAAAAATTTGGAGAAGGTGTTATCACTAAAGTTGAGCCTGAAGGTGATGATATGAAAGTTGAAATTAGTTTTGATAAATCAGGTAATAAAAGATTGATGGCTAAATATGCAGGATTACAAATTTTATAGTTATTCAAATCATAGTTTTTTATTTAATTTAAAAATGTGTTCATAATTGTACAAAAAGTACGATTATGAGCACATTTTAATTATATCAATTATACATAAATTTGAATAAAAAAATTAATTTTGTAAATAATTAAAATATATAAATTAATTTGAAAGGAATGATTACAATGGCAAATTTATCACAAGTTGAACTTCAAAATTTAAGACATTTAATTGGAGCACATGAGACATCTTACCAAAAATTGAACACATATGCATCACAAGCAGTTGATCCACAAATTAAACAAATATTTACAAAATCAGCACAAGATTCTTTAAATACAAAACAAAAATTAATGTCTTTTTTAAATAATTAAATATTTGTTAAATGTGTATATATTTATGTAAAGGATTTTCTTAAAAAATGTGTTTAAATCAAAAAATAATAAGATTAAAAATTGGGGGTGTCTTTATGGACGAAAAAACTATGGTTAATGATATTTTAAATGGTGTGAATTCAGAGTTAACAACATATCAAAATGTTATTTCACAAGCTGAAAATATGCAATTAAGACAAACAATTCAACAAATAAGAAATAATGATGAAAGTTTTCAATATGAGTTATATAAAATAGCTCAAACAAAGGGATATTATAAACCTGCTCAACAAGCAACTGTTACTGAAATTCAAACTGTTAAAAACGAATTACAATAAAATTATTAAGTTCAGCCTCTTTTAGAATCAAATCTAAAAGGGGTTGATTTATTTTTTAAAATGGTATAAAATAGAAGAAGCATGAACAAGAGAGAGGAGAGTGTTTTCGATTAGTAAGATAAAAAAAGGTATAATACATTTACGTGTTTGGATGAAGATTGTCATACTAGTAAGTATTGCCATTATTTTAATAGTTGGAACAATGTTGTTTTTTTACAAACCTACATATCAGGTAATTTATAATGGGGAGTTTTTAGGATATATAAATAATAAAGGAAGTCTTCAAACTAAAATAAATGAATATATCAAAAATGGTAATGGTGATTCAAATGTTGCTTTTGTACAAATTCAGACAATGCCAAAATTTGAAATGTGTTTATTAAAAAGAGAAGTAGGAACAAATGATGAAGATATTTATAATAAAATAGTTGAAACAGGAGTATCTTATTATAAGTATTATACTATGATGTTAAATGGAGAAGAAAAATATAATTTAGCAACATATGATGAAACAGAACAGATTATAGCTAAATTAAAAGAAAAAAATACAAATAATTTAGATAAAATAAGTGTTGTTGAAAAATATAATACAGATTTAGTTGATTTTTCAGATGTTGATACTTGTGTTGAAGGTTTATATGAGAAAAAACCAGTTGTTGTTGCAACAAGAAATAATTATGCTAAAAGATCAAATAATGGAGCAATAGGATCTTCAAAAAATGTAAATAATTCATATAATAAAGTTGATTTAGGAATTTCACTAGTTCAACCTGTATATGGAAGGATATCTTGTAGATTTGGAAATCAAGGTTCATATTATCATACAGGATTAGATATAGCAACAGCAAATGGAACACCTATTGCGGCTGCTGCTGATGGAACAGTTACATATGCTGCATACCATTATAGTTATGGTAATTTATTGATAATAACACATGCAAATGGTGTTCAAACATATTATGCACATTGTAGTAAATTATATGTTTCAGTAGGGTCTGTTGTAAGTCAAGGTCAGACAATTGCAGCAGTTGGAAGTACAGGAAATTCTACTGGACCACATTTACATTTAGAGGTTAGGGTTAATGGAACCGCACAAAATCCTCAAAATTATTTATATTAATTATTAATAAAGAAAAATGTATAATTATTGATAACAAATTTTATATTTAATATAATAAAAAAAGATATGTTCTAAAATAATGGGTTAACATTACAATTGTTAAAATATTTTAGAATGTATCTTTTTATTTAATGATATGTAAAATATCTTATTTTGCGTTAGAAAAAAATTTAAGACATGTTTTGATTGCATTATTTTTTATTGTGATTTTACCACATTCAGTAAGTTTTCTAGCAAATAGTTCAGAATTATCAACATATGTACCAAATTCAGTTATTAAAGTATATAATTGTTTAATGCTTTTATGTTCAATGTTTATATCAGAAATACATAAATAATATGTGTTTTGATAAAAATATAAAATCATACTTTTGGCTATTGTATAAAAACCGTCTAATTTAGAAATGAAGTTAGAAAAATTACAAAAATCATCAAAAGTATTAAATTTATAAATTATATGTTTAGATTTCATATCTAAATTTTTCCTTTTTATTTTTAGGTTTTTATTTTTAACATGATTTTTAGATGTTGTATCAATATTTTTTCCAAATCTTGTGACAGTTAAAATAAAGTTTCCGTCAGACATTGCTAATGCTTCAATACGAAGTTTATAATCTTTTGTAACAAATCCGACTTCTTTTTCTGCCTCATCTAGCATATCTAAAAATAAATTTTGAGTTTCTTGTGAATTAGACATGAATGAGTGGAAATCTATGTTTTTTTCAATTAAATCTTGATTATTTAAAGTTATTCTTATTTTGTTTTCATTAAGTTTTTCAAATTTCATAGTAATCCTCCTAACTTTATTTGAAATGTATTACTATTATTATTATACAATATAAAATATAAAAAATAAATGGATAATTTATGGTTGAAATGTTAAATTTTTCTAATAGTATTATATTACAAACTTGCAAAAATGTACTTGATAGTATAACATAGTTTTTACAAAATGTAAATAATTTTTAAAAATTGGTATTGACTTTTTTTATGTTTTTTGTTATTATAAATATCGTTATTACAGTATAATAAATTTAGAAAATAAATTGTTGTTATACATTAATTGCAGGTATGATTTAATGGTAAAATGCAACCTTGCCAAGGTAGTTATACGGGTTCGATTCCCGTTACCTGCTCCAGTTTTAATATTAATTTGAAAAACGTGTTTTTTATGTACTAAATTAATATTATAAACATATAATATAAAAACGGCGATATAGCCAAGTGGTAAGGCACGAGTCTGCAAAACTCTGATCCCCGGTTCGAATCCGGGTGTCGCCTCCAAAAATAGAAATCCATAAAATACTTGAAATTATAGTGTTTTATGGATTTTTTTAGGAAAATTCATTGAAAATATAGTGAAAATGTGTTATAATAAATTGAGTTGATAAAAAGGAGGAGATTTTTTATGGAAAAAAATAAAAAAATATATAAATTTACATCAATAATATCAATTACAATAGTTTTAACTTTAATGTTAAACCTAATTTTACCAAAATTTACAATCGCTGATAACGAATATCGTTTATCATTAAATTATAATACTGAATCTAAAGAATTAGTAGCACAAGCAAATATTGCAGAAGAATGGGTTAATAATAGCACTTTGTATTGGATAAAAACAACAGAAGAAGTTCCATCAAAAGATGATTTAGATAAAGTAGCAGATTGGTGTATAATGAATTCAATTTCAGATTCTGTAACATTAGATTCTGTTAATGTATATAAAACTTTTAAACCTAAAACTGATGGACAATATTATGTTGCTATATTAATTAAAGAACAAGATGAAAATGGAGCAGAAGTATATAAAAAGGCTTTAATTGCTAGCTATACAAGTAATGGAATAATCGGTAAAGATTTAGATGATATTAAAGGTGATAATCAAGGAACAGAACCAGGTGGAGATCAAAAAGATGATA
>SAMEA104315426__coassemble_945_pt1 | contig 11887 bp, 7 predicted proteins | sample SAMEA104315426__metabat2_low_PE_005 | metagenome-assembled genome bin SAMEA104315426 (sample SAMEA104315426) | gut metagenome | biome: Monkey gut; feature: monkey-associated habitat; material: faeces | place: China | collected 2013 | reverse complement strand
GTTCATCACATGTGCCACTTGCAATTACTTTTCCTTTATCTAAAATTATTACTCTATCACACAACATTTCAACTTCTTCCATATAATGTGTTGTATATACAATTGTTGCTCCATTATTTCTTAAAGTTTTAATTCCATCTAAAATATTGTTTCTACTTTGTGGGTCAACAGCAACAGTTGGTTCATCTAAAAAAATCAATTTAGGTTTATGAGCAATTCCACATGCAATATTTAATCTTCTTAATAAACCTCCTGATAATTGTTTTGGTCTAAATTTTTTAAAATCTTCTAAACCAACTAATTTAACAGCATCTTCAATATATTGATTTCTTGTTTTTTTATCTTTTATATATAACCCACAAAAATAATCAATATTTTCCCATACAGTTAATTCCTCAAAAACAGCAATATCTTGGAAAATTACTCCTATTTTTGATTTTATATCATAACTATTTGGTTTCATTTCCTTTCCAAAAATTTTAATTGAACCATTATTATAATTTAATAATGATAAAATACAGTTAATTGTAGTTGTTTTCCCACTTCCATTTGGTCCTAAAAGTCCTAAAATTTCGCCTTCATGTACTTCAAATGACAGATTATCAACAGCTTTTAATTGTGTATATTGTTTTGTTAAATTTTTAACTTCTATTGTATTTGTCATAATTCTCCCCCCTATTTTTTATATTTTGATTATATTTCATCATTATTTCTGAGTCAAGAAAATTATATTTAAATTAATTATCAAAAAATTATGAATATATTGTATACATATCTATCTATGAGAATATAGCTATTAATGCAAATCATATGCAAAAAAATTAAGGACACTTTTCTATTTTTTTTAAAAGTGCCCCTAAACTTTAACTTTAATTTTCATTTACAAATTTTTCTTCAGATTGTGTTAATTTTGTTTTAAATAAACGCATATTATTAAAGTATTTTGTAATATCAATTATAGCTTTTTTTACATTCTTGCTTCTTGAATTATGAAAACATAAATATAAAACATCATTAAAATCTCTTCTTATTTCATAAAAATATGTTGTTTCAAATTTGTTTAATAATTCAATTACACTAACTAAATATTCATAATTTGATATATTTTTTGTTGCTTTTTCTAATATTTTAAGTGTATCTACTGGTTGTATTTGCTTTTGTTTTACTGCACAAATTTCAATCATATTTTTTAATAAAACAAAATTATTTTCAAGTTCTTTACCATGCTCAATTTCAATTTCATTATCTTCATCTTCATCAGTTTTTTCTTCAGATTGTTCATCAGTTTGCTTATTTTCTTTTTTATCATTTTCAGCTTTTTCACTTGCAATAATATCATCAACATTACATTCAATAACATCAATTACACTATAATTACTCATTTTTTCTTCAATCTTTAAGCAATCTTGAACAGAATTTTCATCTGTTAAAATTGAGTTTATAATTTCAATCATTTTATCAAAATCACTATTTTCAATACATTTAGCGAAAAATTCATAAGTTTTATCATAATCTAAATTATCTAATCCCTTGATATTTTTATTAAGTTCATATATTTTACCGATTCTTGTAAAATTATCATCTAATTCTTTAATTACACTATTGGGATTTGATGATAAACTAATATAATTTACTAAAAAATGAACATATTCTGAAATATTTCCATCATCTTCATATAATGGATCACTATTATCTTTTATAAATTCAAAAACATCATCAAAATTTTCTTTTGATAAACTTTGTTGTACATTTACAAGTATAGTATTCATAACATTTACAGGTATTTCACATTTTGAATTTTTCAAAATTTCTAAAGCTTGTCTAGGATAATAATTATAATTTTTAGCAACTAATTCTAAAAATCTGGTATAATCTTGTTCTGAAATATATTCATCAATTGATTCTATAACATCTTTTAGTCCTGTAAAATATACAATATTAGCTGGATTTTCTTCATATTTTTCTAATAATTTTGCGAAATTATTTTCTGTAAATTCTTTAATATCTTGCTTAGAATCCAATGTTTTCACCAATTCTAAAACTTCTTGAATTCTTAATTCTGTAATATCTTCTTCACCAATAATATAACTATAAACACTTTTGTTTTTAAACATTTTATCAATTTTTACTTTTGTTAAATACATTAAAATTGACATATTTTTTACTTCATAATTTTTAGTTTGAATTAAGAAATTTCTAAGTGGTATATATTTATTTGCAAAAAATGGTTTTAAATCTTCATTAATTTTTTCATAAACATTTCTTAATTCATTAATATCCATACAACACAAACTAGTTAATATTTGTAAATAATCAAAATCCTCAAATAATAAATCATAAAATTCTGGGAAATCTGATTGTATCACAGATATTTTAGCTAATTCATAGTCAAATTTTGGTTCATTTACAATTGTTTCATCAATTTTGTCAGATTTAACTCTATTCATAATTAAAATTTTATTGTTCACAAAATTGTTAATTAATTTTTTTACATGTCTTGGTGTTTTAACATTTTTGTATATTAAAACATTTCTTAAAACTTTTTCAAAAGTTTTAGTATCTGTGTAATCTTCTATAAAATCTGGAATATAGTCTTTAGCTAAGTTTACAGCAAAATCTTTTATATTTCCATTTGAAATATTTGGAACAAAGACCTTGAATTGGAATACTTTATCAAATATTTTTTCAAATCTTAATGGTCTATAATTTGCATTTAATTTTACTTGATTTCTAAATTCAATTGCTTTTACCAAAACTTTTTCATCAAAAGGAATAATTAAAATACAATTTTTATAATCTTTGCAATGTTTTACATCTTCAAGTGTTTTCAACATTTTAGTTGCAGTTAATTTATCAACATCTTCAATTATAATAATATTTTTTCTTGAAATATCTATTATTCTAATTTGTTCAGCTTTTTCAAGTTCTTCTTTATTTTGTTTTTCAATGTTTTTAATTTTTTCAGATGCAATCATCTCTTTAGCTCTCATAAAACCTGTTTTATTATTATCATTATTTTGTTTATTTCTATCATATTTAACTTTGCCTTTTTTTGTGTTAGTTTTTTGATAATCATTATATTTTGTCTTTTTACTAGATTTTTTTCCATTTGCAATTATTGTACCAATAATATATGCAATTGCAGTTAATCCAATTGTAAATACAAGTATCATTAGGAAATTTTCTTTATAATTTAAATATGTGTTTTCAACAAAAAATACATCATTTCTATTATAAATTCCTCTATTTCCCATATATTCCATAAAAATAAATATTAATGTTGTAATTATGAAACTTATCAAAACTGTTAATATAAATTTTCCAATTTTTGCAAGTGATTTTTTTACAGTTTTGACTTCTGGTTCATAATAATCTTGTACATCTGAAGAATTTTCAGTATTATTATCATTTTCATCAGAATTTTGATTATAATATTTATCTAATAATTTTTCTCTTTCACTTTTTTCATTTTCGTTGATATTTATTTTATTATCATTTTGTTCAATGTTATTTTCAGTATCTTTTTCAATGTCTTTTTCAATATTTTCTTCAATTTCATTGTTTTTAATTGAATTAATATTAACAATTTTTCCAATACTTGGTTCAGAATTTTTATTTACAATTGTTGAATATTTTTGGTAATTTTCTTCGTGTTTTTCAATATCTGAATAATTTTCATCTAAGATTTCTTTTAAAGTTTTATCTTGTTTCCAAACATTAATCTTTTGAATATTATATTCTTCACTATTTTCAGCATATTTTTCTTTTAAAATATTGATTACTGAAGATTTTCCGATTCCACTTTTACCTGTTACAGCAATTGCATAAGATGGTTCAACATTTTCAATAATCATGCTTATATTTTTAGCGATATCTTTTGAATTTAATTTATCTTCTTTAATAGAAGATAATTCTTGATCTTTAATGAAATATTTTTTTAGTTTATTTTCTTCACTCATCTTAAATTCAACATCCCTTCAATTTTTTTCATATTACATAGTATATCAAATTTTATAAGAAATTACAACGATTTTTTAATTTTTTCTAATTTTGTTTTTTAATTTTGAGGCTTAATTTTTTTGATGTTCTTGTTTTGACATTTTTCGATTTTTATTTTAATTTTATTTTTTTTAAATTTTAATTTTTCTCCATTTTTGGATTGACATAAACTTATCAATATGATACACTGTAATTCATTCGTTTATAAACCTATTTAATAATGCATAAAGGAGGATTTTTCTTATGCGCAGATTTTATCAACTCATTTATGTTCCTGGCACACCTGCTTACAGGTTCAAGGGAACTGAGGAACAACTTCAAATTCATCTACAGAAAAAAAATGCTGTTGTTATATCTGGAAAAAACGGTACCTGGAAAGTTGCAGTTCCTGCATACCACAGAATCCGTGAAATTGTTGGTGATCAGGTAACACGAGAAATTTGTCCAGATAAATTTCTGCATGCATATGGATTAAAGCGCATTTCTAAAAGGGCTTGTATTGAGCTTATTTCCCGGTTAAATACTGGGGAAATAACTTTTAACGAGCTTTTGGAGGTTTGATAAAATGCAAAAAAGACTGACATTGCCAGTCTTTTTTTGCATTTTTGGAGGGAGCTACTTTGACAGTTTAGATTTTGAAAACTCTTCAGCCTCCAAAATCTTTTTATCAAGGAAATTTATAAGTCCCTTGATTTTTTTTTCAGTTGCAGTAGGCTTTCCTTTTTGGCTTTTGCAGATATCCTCTACAAGCCTCTTGTCCATTTCTCTCATGAAATAGACCTCCTTTTTTTAATGTAATTTTATTGCTGATTTAACAGCGATATATTTATTTTAACATTATTATGTTAATTTGTCAAATATTATATTCATGTCGAATTATGTCAAATCACGTCTAACGATTTTGTTTGACATAATTACAAATTTGTGATATACTTTAATTTATCAAAACAAGCCCAAAGAGGCTAATTATTTTATACAGGAGGGCTTTATATGTTTTATAAAGTTACAACATCAAACAATCCCAACAACAGAAAGTACTTCATCAGCGAATTTGATGATAAGTCTTCAACCATTCCAATTAGAAGTGTTGTTATGAGACAGAACATCTTTTTCCGTCTCACCCGAGTTTCCAAAATCAGCAGAATTCCCTGCGAATTTCTTGCTGCAAAACTAAACTGTGGGTTAATGACATTTGAAGAACTGATTTCCGCATGTGACAGTAAAAGTTAAGGAGGACCATATGTATTATTCTGTTCAAGTCATAACTGCCAAACGGCATCGTGCACCTAAACAATATTTCATTGTAGAATGGAATAATGAAACTTGCTCTTTTGAATACCAAAGGACTCAAATCACAAAAAAAATGGTATTTTTTTACACAGGAGCACGCAAAATCAATTTATATTATTGTCAGTCAATAGCTGACAGACTCAATTGGAACATGATTTCCTTTCCTGAGCTTGTTAAACTTAATCAAGATGAAAATATTTATAATTCAGAAAATATTTTCTTCTAAAATTAATTGGCAATAATATTAAAACTACAAAAACCTTTGCATCTGCAAAGGTTTTTATAGTTAATTTATTAATTAGTTATTTCTTCAATATATCCAGATGTTTTTTCTGTATACATATTATCTGTAACTGATTTATATCTATTACCTTGATAATCATCTGTAAATCCATTATATGCTTTATAAATATCTCCAGTATCAGTATCATATACTCTTTCATATCCTAAAGTTGCATCACTTTGTTTTTGACTCATAATATCATATGATGTTTGTCTATTCTCCCAAGCACTCATATAAGAATCAAAAGCTTTTTGAACAGAAGCATTTATTGCAAGAGCATTTTGTGTTTGAGCATTTCCATCATCAATAGTTTGTTTCACATATGAATCATTAAAATCAATAGAATTAATAGAATCTAATAATATATCTTTATAATCAATAAATTGATCTTTAGATGCTGTAACAGACATAATATCATATACCATATAATATGACATATCTACACCACCTTGATATTGATCACCAAAATTTACAATAGAAGCCATAAACAAACCTTCACCTTTTTTAGAACTCTCATTTTCAAATGTAGCTCTTAATACTTTGCTATCTACTGCAACACTTTTCATACTAGATTGTGAATCAAATTCTTCTACTTTAGTAAAATTACTAAATGTAGGAAATTTCAATGTACTTAAAGTAGGTTCTACAGAACTTATAAAAGATGTTACTTCATTAAATGATTTATAAAAATTTTCAACAGTTGGAGAATTTAATACAACAGCATCTGTAAACATTTTATATTGCTGACTATTTCCACTTAATTGGCTATAACTTTGCCATTGATTTTTAGCAGCTTGACTTTTTAATAATGGTTGTATTTTTAACATTAAAAATATTTGATTATTATTATCTTTAGGATCATATACCCTAATTGCGTAATATATTCCTGTTCCTCCACATTCAACAACCCATCCAGTTGGTTTTTTCATACTAAAAGCAGAATTTGAAAATTCTTCTAATTCTAAATTAGAAACTTCAGATTTAACAATTTTCACATTATCATTTTTTGATTTATCTGTTTTAGATGTACTATTTTTAGATGAATCATCACTTGAGATATTAGTTTTTGTTTTATTATCTGTAGACAATTTGTTTTCACCCCCATTATTCAAAAGAACCACTATAACTATAATTAAAGATAATATTATTATTCCTAAAATTAATACAGTTATAATAACCCCTTTTTTACTTTTTGTTTTTTCTTCCATAATTTTACCTCCTTTTTAACACATTTTCTTTTTTCTAATTACTGTAAGTATAATAATTCCTAATATAGAAATTGAAATTAATATACCAGATACTTTAATATTATCCCCTGTTTTAGGATTTATAATATCTTTATTTTCTTCATTATTTACTGATGTTACATTTTTACTTGCTATTGCATAATTTGAAAAACTTGTTGTAACAAATGTTATTGTATTATTTTCTTTATCATATGTTGTTGGTATTATTTCATAAGTACCATCATGTTTTTCATGAACAATTACAACTTCATTTCCATCAACACCATCTTCTAATTTTAATGTAATTTTTGCTTGATTATTTAATTCTTTTAATTCATTTTTCCAAACATTTTCTGGTGTTCCTTTATATAAAACTTGAGCCAAATTAATATCTAAATATGTAGAAATTTTATATCCATTAGCTTTTTCCTCAAAATTTGAAATTTGTTCTTTTGATAATGTAACATCATTTACTGATAAAATTACAGAACCTGAATCAATTTCATTATTACCAATTTCAATTGTTCCATTTTTTACTTTTTTAGAATCTGTATTTACCTTATCATCTACTTTTTCAAATATTCCACTAATATGAACATTTGTATTTGGCATAATATATTCAAATGTAGATTGTTCTTTTCCTGGAGTTAATTTTTCATCATTAATTGTAATTGAAGTTAATTGATAACCATAATCTGGTTTTAATCTTAATATTACTTTTGAACCAGGCAAAATATTAGCCCAACCATTATTTTTTACTAGATTTTGATTTACATTATTTAACCCAATTGAATTACCATTTGGATCTTTGATATCCAATATTTCTATTGTTCCATTTCTTAATAATTCACTATCTTTAAGTGATGAATTATTTGTTTTGTCTGAATCCCATATTATTGTTCTTGGTATATTTGAAGTATCTTGACTTTTAACAACATTTATTTCATATTTTGTATTAGGTTCAACCTCAAATTCTACTCTGTCTGTTGTACCAGAAGGTAATTGCATATATTTTCCATTAATTGAAACACTTCCTATATTTCCATCACCATAAGCAAGTTGTATTGTGATTTTATTTTTTGTATTTCCTGTTGTATATCCTTTTGCAACACCACTTATATTTGCAGATTCTGTTCCTACTCTTATTCCATTTAATGATATTTCCATACCAAATCCATTATATGTTCCTTTTATTTCAATATCTTGTGTTGGAATAGCAATTAGATTTAGTTTACAATTAAAGAAATATCTTGAATAATAGTCATCTCTTATTTCATTAATTACAGCCTTTCCATTTCCTTCATTTGCATTAAATATTTCATCTGGATTACCAACAATAGTTTCTCCAGATTCATAATCTGTTCCTGTATATGTTAATTTAGAGCCAGTATATTTAGTATATTCAAAATCTAAATTATATGATTTATTTTCATTAGTATTTATTAAAGTCATTACTGCTTTATTTTTGTCTTTGTTACCAACAATTTTTATTACTGCTTCAGAACTATCTTCTGTTTTATTAAGTCCTACTTTTTCACCATCATTAATTTTATAATATACAGTTCCTTCTATATCAGCCATACTACTTAATGCTTTAGATAAATTATCTTGTTTTGTAAAATCTATAATATAATCTTTACCTTTTTCTAAATTAATATCATCTGTTACTTGAAAATCAGTATAATTATTTCTGACAGTTGTTTTTACTGTTACTCCTGAACCTCCTGTTACATCTGTTACTCCTGCATATATGTAACTATTTGATAAAAAAATCGCTATTATCACTAATAAGCTAAATATTTTTGTGATTTTTTTCATTAAAAATCCCCCTCTTTCTTAATATTTTAAGTTTATTTTATCATATAGTAATGTATATTTTATTGTAATCGCCAAGATTTCAATGACAATTTGGCGATTGGTTTTTGTGGTGATGTGGTTATGAATTTCTACTCATACACCTCATGCGAGGTGCAACGAATATGGTATTGTCCTGAAAACAATATTGTAGATTTTTACTCACTCACCTCATGCGAGGTGCAACTCAAACTTTGAACGCCTTTTAATGCTTGATATACATTTCTACTCACACACCTCATGCGAGGTGCAACAAAAGAACTACTAGAAAATGAAACAATAGATATATTTCTACTCACACACCTCATGCGAGGTGCAACTCAGATTACAAAAGATTACAAGAAGAATTTAAACATTTCTACTCACACACCTCATGCGAGGTGCAACGAACAAAATTGTTTTAAGGTGGTGGAATAGATGAATTTCTACTCACACACCTCATGCGAGGTGCAACATACCAGTTTTGATAATAGGAAAATCAGGAAGTGGAAAATTTCTACTCACACACCTCATGCGAGGTGCAACCAAGCGACAACTGGAAACGCGTAACTTCCTAAAAATTTCTACTCACACACCTCATGCGAGGTGCAACGATAACAATAAATGGTTATTTAGAACAACAATAGATTTCTACTCACACACCTCATGCGAGGTGCAACAATACAACAGAAATACAAGAAAGTATACATATAGATTTCTACTCACACACCTCATGCGAGGTGCAACAGAAGAAACAACAGAAGATGTACAAGCTACAGAATTTCTACTCACACACCTCATGCGAGGTGCAACATAATTGGTTCCATTGAATTACCTTTAATTTCCAATTTCTACTCACACACCTCATGCGAGGTGCAACTGGGAATACCAGAAAGCGAGGAATAGTTATGGGATTTCTACTCACACACCTCATGCGAGGTGCAACATCATTATTATCCTGAATTATTTGGATGCAAAGATTTCTACTCACACACCTCATGCGAGGTGCAACGGTTTTATAGAATAGCATGTAAAAATATCATCGTCATTTCTACTCACACACCTCATGCGAGGTGCAACCACTCATATTGATTACTTTTAAAGAATCTAAAAATTTCTACTCACACACCTCATGCGAGGTGCAACTTTATGTTTCGTGCTGTATAGCCTTTCATAATTCTATTTCTACTCACACACCTCATGCGAGGTGCAACTAATCCACTCAATATATATGTTTGTTTAGCCTTATATTTCTACTCACACACCTCATGCGAGGTGCAACCAACTAAAAGAATCCAAGGCATTCTTTGTCTGTCATTTCTACTCACACACCTCATGCGAGGTGCAACGTGTGTCTAAAAGGGGTGCAGTAAACACCTCAATAGATTTCTACTCACACACCTCATGCGAGGTGCAACGAAAAGGCAATAAAATATTTGAATGAGTTTATAGATTTCTACTCACACACCTCATGCGAGGTGCAACGCACTATGGTTAGGCGTAACCACAAAAACGCTAAGATTTCTACTCACACACCTCATGCGAGGTGCAACTACATTTCTTTTTTATTATTTTGTATATTAGTAATTTCTACTCACACACCTCATGCGAGGTGCAACTTCAAGATATTGAGTTAAAAGTAACACAATTAAATTTCTACTCACACACCTCATGCGAGGTGCAACAAAATAAATTTAATTTATACAAAATATAAAACAAATTTCTACTCACACACCTCATGCGAGGTGCAACTGCTCAGGCGCTGTAAAATCAGCAACCGCCCAATATTTCTACTCACACACCTCATGCGAGGTGCAACAGCATAGTAGAAGGAAAATACCATCTATATAATCATTTCTACTCACACACCTCATGCGAGGTGCAACAATTCCATTATAATCTCGTGTTTCTAATTTTTTTACATTTCTACTCACACACCTCATGCGAGGTGCAACACAATTGCCTCTATTATTCCTGTTGCTGCCGCACATTTCTACTCACACACCTCATGCGAGGTGCAACTTGCTTTATATATGTAGACCCCAACCCTATTTTAGATTTCTACTCACACACCTCATGCGAGGTGCAACATCATTTGTTTCATATTCTCCTTCTGTTTTTCCATTTCTACTCACACACCTCATGCGAGGTGCAACCGCAAAAGAATACACCTATTTAGCGATTTTTTCCTTTTCACATGAGATGGACATTATAATTTTATCATAAATCAGGCATGAATTTCAACCATTTTTTAGGCGAACCTAACCCAATTAACAAATCATCTTAACTTCGCCTAAATAATTAACACACCTTCTGGGTTATATGTATTTTTTGCTCCAAGATGTTCAACTCTTCTTTCCCAGTTATTTCCCAAATAATAAAACCTAAGACTATCCTCCTCCTTGTTAATCAACTTAAGTAATTTATCCTTTAATTTTATAAATGTCGAATAATCTAAATCTGCTTCAAAAACTGAATTTTGTACTCTTTGAGCATGATTCTGGCATTCTTTTGCAACTTTTCTTAGCCTAGTTCTTCCAGCTTTATCAATTGTATTCACATCATAACTAATAACAACCATCATAAAAAATCACCTACTTTACAATATAACAAGGATATTCATCTAAATCTCCACGTATAAATTTTGCCAATAAATTACTTTGAACATATGGCAATAAGCCAAACATTATTTTTTCATTTAAGTATGGATGTACTATTTCTGAACGTTTCTTTTCCTGCCATTTAGTAATAACTTTCTTTCTACCATCATCATTTAGTAAAACCGCTCCAGAAACTTGTTTTTCAAAATCCTTTTCTGTCAAAACTTTTAAATTAAATAATGTTATCACAAATCTATCTACTACAGCACGAGTTTCTTCAATTAAATCACATGCCAAAGAAACTCTTCCACTACGTAATTTATGGCAAAAACCTATATAACTATCTAATCCCACAGTTTCCAAAGCTGCTGCATACTCATTTGTCAAAAGAGTGTAAACAAAAGATAATGTAGCATTAACACAATCTAATGGAGGTCTTTTAGTTCTAGATTCAAATTTTACACTTTTATTAGTTAATAATTTGTTAAAAATTGAAAAGTATGCCTTTGCACAATTTCCTTCTATTCCAACAATTTCCTCTATTGAATTTGCATTATATACACTATCAATTCCATTCTTTAAGATATCTAAAGTATTAATTATACTTTTATCTTCTCTTAAATTTGAATTATCATGTAGTGTTCTTTTTATTAACT
>SAMEA104315426__coassemble_942_pt1 | contig 11903 bp, 13 predicted proteins | sample SAMEA104315426__metabat2_low_PE_005 | metagenome-assembled genome bin SAMEA104315426 (sample SAMEA104315426) | gut metagenome | biome: Monkey gut; feature: monkey-associated habitat; material: faeces | place: China | collected 2013 | reverse complement strand
TGAAATTTAATATTAAATGGTTTAGAAAATCTTTGTCCAAAATAATGTGAAGTTCCTGATTGTAAAGCCCTTCCATCATGTGTTAAGCTTTCAACAGTATATGTAAATTCTGCTCCTGAAAATTTTTCACTTTCTGTTTTTAGTCCTTTTAAAACAGGAATTGCTAATAAATTTTCTATAATATCAGCATATATCTCAAGCATTTGTATTGTTCTTGCTTTAGCCTCTTCTTCAGTTTCATGAATAGTATGTCCTTCTTGCCATAAAAATTCTCTTGAACGTAAAAAAGGTCTTGTTTCTTTTTCCCATCTTAAAACATTACACCATTGATTATATACAAATGGTAGATCTCTCCATGAATTTAACCATTTTGAATACATAGTTGAAATAATTGTTTCAGATGTTGGTCTAATACAGTATTTTTCTTCTAATTGTTGCCCACCTGCTTCTGTTACCCATGCAACTTCTGGGGCAAATCCTTCAACATGATCTTTTTCTTTTTGTAATAAACTTTCTGGGATTAGACATGGAAAATATACATTTTGTACTCCTGTTTCTTTAAATTTTTCATCAGCATATTTTTGAATATTTTCCCAAATCGCATAACCATATGGTTTTATTGCTATACATCCTTTTGTATCTGTATAATCTGCTAATTCTGCTTTTAAAACAATATCTGTATACCATTGTGCAAAATTTTCATCAATATTTGTAATTTCTTTTACAAAGTTTTCTTTTCCCATAAAAATCATCCTTTCTTTTTAAATTAAATATTAAAATTTAAAGTACAAAAAAGGACAGTACCTTAAAGGCGTGATTTTTCTCACACGGTACCATCCTTACTTTAACTTTACAAATTTTAACGACTTTCGCCGGAAATAGTTTTCTCTATTTCACTCATAGGTAGGAATTAAATAACATTATATTTTTGGTTCACACTATCCCAAATTCACTGTATATAAGAGATTATTTAATTATGTCCTATTCAACGTTTTTTATTAACATAATGAAATTATATACTCTAATAATGTTTTTGTCAATACCATATTTTTCATAATACAATATCTTTTCATCATACATTATAACCATTTTTTTGCTTTATATTACAATTTTTATATATTTTAAAATCTGTATTTATCTTGTAAATTTACTATATTTTTATAGTCTAAACTTGCAAATTTACCACTTTAAGCACCTTTTTGTTTTTACCCTATTTTCTTATCTTGTGTAATTAGAAAGTCTGGATTAAAAAATACATTTGCACATAAATCAACATCTAATGACAATATTTCTTTAATTTTTAAAACTTCATCAAGAGTGAATTCTCTTTGTCCACTTAACTTCTTAGTTAATGTGTTATAACTTATACCTAATTCTTTTGCCAAATTTCTTCTTTTAATTCCTCTAATTGTCATCAAAGCTTTTAGCCTATTTCCTATTATTTGTGGATTCATGTTTACCTCTCCTTCTATATTTTTTTACTAAAAATATGTTATATTATTTTAACCTAAAAGTCAATAAATTTACTATCTTATTAATAAATTTAATATTTTTTGCACCGTTTTGTTTACATTTTAGAAACAAATTGTTATAATGCAGACAAAGGAGGATTTAAATATGCAAGATTTATATACAGAAATATCTACAGAAAATTTCCAAAAAAGATTTAAAGAATTGTTAAAACTTTATAATGGTACTTATGCAGAACTTGCTAAAGCTCTTGATTTAGAATCTGAAACTTTTATTTCAAATCTTATTGATGGTTCTAGTGCCATTAATATTTCAACAATTGAGAAAATCGCCAAATTCTTTGGAGTTTCTCCTGTATGGTTAATGGGATATAATGTTGATAAACATTATGAGTATAAAAGGATGGAATCATTATAATTATTTTATATTTTGGATAATTTACTACATATATTATTTTTTATAGTTTGATTTAATTTGTTTTTATTAACGATTAAAATAATTGAATTAATTATATATCGAAATAATTAACTTAATACAAATTTATAAACTGAACAAATTTATTTTTATGAATGTTTGTATATTAAAATTTAATTCATCTATATTAATAATACAATACGTACAATAGTTTGTCAATCATAATCGTTCGACAAATTTCGACATATTTATAAATCCAATGTATTTTTATTTAAGGAGTTGATTTAAAATGGCATCAGATTTCAAAGTAATAGGACAAAGATTACGTAGAGCTAGACTTGATAAAAAAATGACTCAAGATACATTAGCAAAAGAATTAGATGTTTCAGTTGCATTTTTAAGTAGGATTGAAAATGGAGCATCTCACATAAACCTAAAAAGACTAAGCCAGGTTTGTGATATTTTAGATGTTACTGAAGGTGAAATTCTGAATGGTACAGCAAATTCTTCAAAACGATATTTGAATTCAGAGTTTGCTGAAATCCTAGATAAATGTCCAGCTGATAAACAAAAATTACTTTATAAAATTGCAAAAGCTATTATAGAGGAAGATTAAAATCTTCTTCTTTTATTTTTACTAATTAATTAAATTATATCCAGTAGTTTCTGTAAAATTAAACCAACTAATGCTATAAAATTAAAAAAGGAGTTGATATATGTGGCATTAGATTTCACCATAATTGGGCAAAGATTAAAGAAAACAAGACTTGAAAAAAATATGACTCAAGAAAGTTTGGCAGAACAACTTGATGTTTCTGTAGCCTTTTTGAGTAGAATTGAGCGAGGTTTATCACATATTAATTTAAAAAGATTGAGTCAGATATGTAATATATTAGGTGTTTCTGAAGGTTATATTTTAAATGATACATCAAATACTTCAAAACAATATTTAGTTTCTGAATTTAACGACATATTAAGCAATTGCTCAGCAGATAAGCAAAAATTAATTTATGAAATTGCAAAAACAATTGTTGAAAATGGATAAAATTTTGATTAATTCAAACAACAACTTATAAAATTTATTATTATGTGCATAATAAATTTGAGGTAAAACAGATGGAGACGGGACAATGAAACAAAGTTGCCCCGTCCCTATTTGTTTTATGCAAAATTATTTTCATTTTTAATGTTGTATATTTTAAAAACTTATGATATATTACGCATGAAAATTCTACAAAATTATAATATATAATTTTGTAAAAAAGTAAAAAATTATACTACATAAGACAAAAAAGTCTTATTATTAGTAAGAAAGAAGGAGATAATATGGATTTTAAACAATGGAATGGTTTTGTTAAAAATGCTGACTGGACAGATGATATTAATGTAAGAGATTTTATTCAATTAAATTATACACCATATACAGATGATAGTTCATTTTTAACAGGTCCAACAGAAAGTACAAAAAAATTGTGGAATGAGGTTTTAGATTTATATAAAAAAGAACGTGATAATGGTGGAGTTTTAGATGCTGATACATCTACACCATCATCTGTAAATGCCTTTGAAGCAGGTTATATTGACAAAGACTTAGAACAAATCGTTGGGCTTCAAACTGATGCACCTTTAAAACGTGCAATTATGCCAAATGGTGGTATCAGAATTGTTGAAAAATCATGTGAAGCATATAATTTAAAAGTTGATAAAAATATTTCTGAAATATATAGAAAATTTAGAAAAACACATAATGATGGTGTTTTTGATGTTTACACACCTGAAATTCGTGCAGCAAGAAGTTCTCATTTGTTAACAGGTTTACCTGATGGATATGGTCGTGGAAGAATTATTGGTGACTACAGACGTGTTGCACTTTATGGTGTTGATTATTTAATAGAACAGAAAAAATTAGATTTTGCTAATATGAACCCTGATGAATTTACTTCAGATGTAATTCGTAATCGTGAAGAAATATCAGAGCAAATTAAAGCATTAAATGATTTAAAATTAATGGCTGCTAAATATGGATTTGATATTTCTGTTCCTGCATCAAATGCTAAAGAAGCTATCCAATGGCTATATTTCGGATATTTAGGTGCTGTTAAAGATCAAAATGGTGCTGCTATGAGTATTGGTAGAACATCAACTTTCTTAGATATTTATATTGAAAGAGATTTAAAAAATGGTACATTAACAGAAGAACAAGCACAAGAATTAATGGATCATTTTATTATGAAATTACGTTTAGTTCGTTTCTTACGTACACCAGAATATAATGAATTATTTAGTGGAGATCCTGTTTGGGTTACTGAAAGTATTGGTGGTATGGGAATTGATGGAAGAACTTTAGTTACCAAAAACTCTTTTAGAGTTCTTCACACATTAGTAAATTTAGGACCTGCTCCTGAGCCAAATTTAACAGTTTTATGGTCAAATCGTTTACCAGAAAACTTCAAAAAATTCTGTACAGATATATCAATTAAAACATCTGCTATTCAATATGAAAATGATGATTTAATGAGAATTACTTTAGGTGATGATTATGGAATAGCATGTTGTGTATCTCCAATGAAAATTGGTAAACAAATGCAATTCTTTGGAGCTAGAGCAAATTTAGCCAAAACTTTATTATATGCAATTAATGGTGGTAAAGATGAAAATTCAGGAAAACAAGTTGCACCTAAATTCCAACCAATTACTTCTGAATATCTTGATTATAATGAGGTTATGGATAAATTTGATAATATGATGAATTATGTTGCAAAAATTTATATTAAAGCATTAAATATTATTCATTATATGCATGACAAATATTCATATGAAGCTTTAGAAATGGCTTTACATGATAAAGATATATATAGAACAATGGCATGTGGAATTGCTGGTTTATCAGTAGTTGCAGACTCTTTATCAGCAATTAAATATGCTAAAGTTAAAGTTATTAGAAATGAACAAGGACTTGCTGTTGATTATGAAATTGAAGGAGATTTTCCAAAATATGGAAATGATGATGACAGAGTTGATAGTATTGCTGTTGATATTGTTAAATCATTTGAAAGAAAACTTGAATCACATCACACATACAGAAATTCAAAACCAACTTTATCTGTTTTAACAATAACATCAAATGTAGTTTATGGTAAAGCAACAGGAAACACACCAGATGGAAGACGTGCAGGAGAACCATTTGGACCAGGTGCAAACCCTCTTCATGGAAGAGATATTGAAGGTGCTGTAGCTGTTATGAATACAATTGCAAAATTACCATTTGATTATGCTTCAGATGGAATTTCATACACTTTTGCAATTACTCCAAATACATTAGGAAAAGATGAAAATACTCAAATTGATAATTTAAAAAATCTTTTAGATGGATATTTTATGCAAACAGGTCATCATATTAATGTTAATGTATTTAATAGAGCATTATTAGAAGATGCTATGGAACACCCAGAAAATTACCCACAACTTACAATTCGTGTTTCTGGATATGCAGTAAATTTTGTTAAATTAACTCGTGAACAACAATTAGATGTTATTCATAGAACAATTCATGAAAGAATGTAAATCAAGTACAAAAAAATATAAAATTTTTTAAATATAGGACGGAGAAATTTTCAGATTTTTGAAATTTTTCCGTCCATAATTTAAAAGAAAGGAATTATAAATGAAAAATTTAACTGGAAGAATCCATTCATTTGAAACCCTTGGTGCAGTTGACGGACCAGGTATTAGATTTGTATTATTTATGCAAGGATGTCCTTTAAGATGTAAATATTGCCATAATCGTGATACATGGGATTTAAAAGGTGGAAAAGAATATACTGTTGATGAAATATTTAATAAAATAATAAGATATAAGAATTATTTTATAACATCAAATGGTGGTGTTACTGTAAGTGGTGGTGAACCATTACTTCAACCTGATTTTTTGATTGAGTTATTTACTAGATTAAAACAAGCTGGAATTCGAACAGCTTTAGATACTTCTGGAATGTTTGATATTACTGAAAAAATAAAAAAATTAATTGATTTAACAGATTTATTTTTGGTTGATATAAAATGTATTAATGATGAAATTTGTAAAGATTTAGTTGGACGTTCTAATAAAAAAGAACTTGAATTTATAAAATATTTAGATTCTATTGGTAAAGAAATTTGGATTAGACAAGTTATTGTTCCTACTATTACTGATAAGGAAAAAGATTTGTATAAATTACGTGATTTTATAAATTCTATTGATAATATTTCTAGAGTTGATTTACTTCCTTATCATGATTTAGGAAAATATAAATGGATTGAATTAAATGAAGTTTATCCATTAGAAAATATCCGAGTTGCAAATTCTAGTGATATAGATAGGGTTAAGGCAATTTTAGAAAGTGATTGATATTAAATACTGAGGATTAAAAAACTCAGTATTTTGCTTATTTTTTCTTATTTTTTTATTAGCTTTTTCTTAATTTTCTTCTTTAATCTATTTTTTCTTAACTTTTTCTTTCTTTATTTTCCAAACAATTAATCAATTTTTCAACACATTTCATTCCAGCTTCATATCCAAACTTAAAACATTTATCTAATTTCTCATAATCAACTAATCCAACCTTATCAGTATAAACATCAATCACGAAATCACTCATTCTCAAATTTTCTTCAGAAATTTTGCATCCCATAATATCCACAGATTTCATAACAACATTCATAATATTACTATTTTCATCAACATCATCAGCATGAAACTTAACAGAAATTACAAAATCAGCTCCTTGTCTTTTCACCTCATCAACAGGAACATTATTCAAAATTCCGCCATCCATAAATGCATAATCTTTATGCCTACAAGGGCTAAAATACGCTGGAAAACTACTACTTGCCCTAATAGCTTTTCCAATAGTTATATCATCTATATAATCTTTATTTTCATTTTTATCATTAGGAATATAATTAGTAAAAACACATTCTTTACCACTTATAATATCAACAGTAGGAATAACAATTGGCATTTTTATATCTTTTATATTAATAATATCTCTCCTTTTTGCAATATAATTCCCCATCTCTTCTAATTTTTCACCTGTGTTAAATCCTGAAAGTATATTTTTTCTTTTAAAAACAACACTTTCAATTCCAGACAATATCGGAATTGCATTTGATTTTACTATTGTTTTAGCATATCTTTTAGCTAAAATTAAAATATGATATGGTGAATATCCAATTGAATATAATCCAGCTATTAAACTTCCACAACTTGTCCCTCCTATTATATCTGGTTTTAGACCATTTTCTTCTAATGCTTGTAATACTCCTGCATGAGCAATTCCACGTATTCCTCCACCTGATAAGGCAATTCCTAATTTCATATTTTCATCTCCATAAATTTACTTTTATATGATAATTATAGCCTTCAAAATGTTGTTTTATACATTGTATTATTCAGAAATAACCGCTCAATTAAAACAAAAGACTAGAGTTCATGGCTCTAGCCTTTTTTATTTCCTCTTCAATGAGAAAATACATAAAAATTAGTCTTGAGTATATGGTAACATAGCGATTTGTCTACATCTTTTAACTGCTAAAGTTATATCTCTTTGATGTTTAGCACATGCACCTGTAGCTCTTCTTGGTAAGATTTTTCCTCTTTCATTGATAAATTTCTTTAATTGATCTGGATTTTTGTAATCTAAAACCAAGTTTTTATCTTTACATAATGGACAAACTTTCTTTCTTTTTTTGAATTTTGGATTGAAGTCATCATCATTATTTCTATTATTTCTTCTATTATTTTTCTTTTCTGCCATTTTATTTCCCCCCTATCTTTAAAAATTTTTTTAAACATTAATAAAATCAGCCGAACTTATTTGTAGATATAAAATTATTTTGTTTAATTAAAAACATTTTAATTAAATATCTATTTTATTAAATATAATTAAAATGGTAGGTCATCACCTGAAGATATTTCAAAATCAGATCCAGTAGATGTTGATGGCATTGTTCCAAATGTAGCATCAAAGTTTCCACCCATGTCTCCTCCATCTCTTCTACCTTCTGCAAAATATGCTTCTTCTGCAACAACTTCTGTTACATAATGTTTTTGACCTTGTTCATCATCCCAAGTTCTTGTTTGTAATCTTCCGATTATACCAACTTGTTGACCTTTCTTAAAATATTTGCTACAAAATTCTCCAGTTTTGCTCCATGCAACTATATTAAAGAAATCTGCTTGTCTTTCTTCACCTTGACGTGCAAATCTTCTATTTACTGCTAAAGAGAAAGATGCAACTAATGTGTTATTAGTTTGTGTATATCTTACTTCTGGATCTCTTGTTAATCTTCCCATTAATATTACTTTATTCATAATTTCACCATTCCTTCCAAAAAAGGCCCCATTTATATTAGTTTTGTCTTTATTTTGTTTTTTTGACTATTTTATCATCTGAATAAAACTATTCAATAAATTAGTCTTCTTTTCTTACAGTCATGAATTTGATAACTTCATCAGTGATTCTGTAATTTCTTTCTAATTCTGAAATTAAATCTGTATTAGCTTCAAAATAAAATACAACATAAAATCCTTCAGCATTTTTCTTAACGTCATAAGCTAATTTCTTTTTACCTAATTCATCAACTTTTTCTACTTTTCCATCACTATTAATCAAATCTGTGAATCTAGCAATTAAAGCTTTCATGCTTTCTTCATTAACATTTGGATTAATAATGACAATACTTTCGTATTTGTTCATTATATTCACCTCCTTTTGGATAATAAAACCTGTACTTTTATGTACAAGTAAGGAAAAAATAGCAAGCTATTTTTCAATAGTGCTATTTTATCACATTTTTTTTAATTAATCAATACATTTTTGCTATTTTTTCAACTTTGTAAAAAACAATTTTAAAACAAAATTATTCTGTCAAAAAATTCTTACTCATCTTTATTTTTCAATTCTCTAACAGTAACAACTCCAATCAAACTTAATCCTCCAACTAATAAATATGCCCAAACTGGAATCATTCCCCAAAGTTCACTCATTTGAATTACAATATCAGAAATCAAAAATATAATTCCTTCAATCATAATTGATTTATAATTTTTATTAAAATATCCAAATAAAATCATTGCCAAACAAATACAACCAACATAAATTGCGACACAAATATCTATTTTAAAAATAATAGATATCAAAATTAAAGGTAATACAATTGATAATACAGTATTACTTAAAGTCTTATTCTTGAACATTACTAAACACATAAAAACAGTTGGAATAAGAATTATAGTTCTATTAATAAGTGCTATAACAATTTCATCAAAATCTAAATCCATTCCTAAAATTCCTGTTACAATTATTGCAATAATTCCAGCTCCTGACACAAGTGTAAATTCATCTTTTTTATACATAATAGCTAAAATTATAAGATTTACAATTTCAATGATTGCTGTTACAAAAATTATAATATCATTTTCAGGGTTTGATTCTTGAACAACTAATAATACTGTTGAAACAAAACTTATAACAACACCAAAAAATTTAGCAATTTTTATTTCTGTTTTTTCAGATGTAGGAATTAGATTCATTAATAAAGCCATAATACTTAAAATTAAAATACTTACTTCAACATCACTTGAAATAAAATTAATTATTAATGATATTGCAATATCCATTCCAGAACATGTTATATAAAACCAAAATGGCATATCAAATCTTTTGTATGTGATATATGAAAATAATGAAATACATAATATCAATACTGATTCAAATATTTTTTCACCTTCACCATTAATAGCAAACCAATCACCTGCTATTTGAAAATTACCAATCATAAATATTGATAATGAAAAAGCTATCATTGATAATAACCAATATGTTATTGTTGTACTTCTAATTTTCAATTTTTTATCACTAAAAAATGATAACCCCAAAAACAAAATTCCTATTATTGTAATTGCAACCATTTTTGCAACATCTGTTATTTCTTCCCATGATGTAGTTGCAATCATAACACCTGAAATTGCAACCATTATAATTCCTATTTTTAGTAAAATATCTAATTTTTTTGTTTGTTTATTAACTGTTTTTTCTTTTGGTATTACTTCTACATCTCCATTTTTACTTTCTTCTAATTTTTTATATTCATCTGTTTTAATATATTCTGAGCCTATTCTATCACTTTCAATTAGTAATATTACTGCTGATATAAAATTCAATGGTAATAAAACTATTCCTAAAGCAAAAAGAACTTTTCTTTTTTCATATAATTCTTTAACATTCATATTTGAATACATTAAACACAAAATACCAACAACAACTAAAAACATTCCAATTGAAAGCATTGGTATATTATCATCAACTCCAATTCCTATCCAAAATATGCTTGTTAAAAGATTTAAAATACCTGGTACAATTAAAATTTTTCTCATTTTTCCACACCTTTCTTAGGGATTAATACCCCTATTGATTTTCTTTTATTTTCAACAAGGATATGTTTCATATTTCCACCATATTCTCCATCTAAAGTCCAATCAACACCTTGTTCAAAATCAATTTGTAAATGTTTTGTTTTCAAATAATATATATTCTTTTGGTCATATTTTTTTCTTAATATTGATGATATTATTTTTAAATATTCTCTTTTATTTTTAGGTTCTTTAATTAAAATAATTTCAAATAATCCATCATTTAAGCTCATTTCATTTTTTCTAAACCATTTAAAACTTCCGATTGATAATGAATTTGAAATCGAACCATAAATAAATTCATCTTTTATAATTTCATTATCTGTAACTATTGTTGTATTATATTTTTTCAAATGTGTCAATTCTTTTATTCCCTCTATATAATAAGCAAATTTTCCTAATTTATTTTTTAAACTTTGTTTTGTTCTATATGAAACTTGTGTACATGCACCAAAAGCAGCCACATAGTAAAAATATCTATCATTAAATTTACCAACATCAACATCAAAATTTCTGTATTTTGATAGTTTTTTTGATAATTTATATGGAGTTCTTGGAACTTTTAGTGTATGTGCAAAATCATTTGTTGTTCCAAATGGAATAAATGATACATCAATCTTTTTATTTGTCTTAATAATACCATTTATAACTTCATTTAAAGTACCATCTCCTCCACATACAACCACAGCATCAATATACCTTATGTAATTTTCAATTATTTTTTCACCATTATTTGTTTCAGATGTATAAACCACTTCAAGTTCAAAACCTTGTTTTTCTAAGTTATCACATATTTTTGGCACATATTTATTCACTTTTCCTTTACCTGAGCAAGGATTTACAATTAATAAAATTTCCTTTTTCATATCAAATTTTCATTCCTTTCTTGCTTTACTCAAAGATGTACAATAGTAATTAAAGATATTTAATTTTTTAAACTAATTCTCAATTTTCTGTTGTGATTATATCATGTAAATTTTTAAAATTCTACTAATTTGTCACAAATTGTCGAAATACACATACAATATATTAAGCATATATATGCAAAAAAATTGAAAGGAAGTAAAATTATGGAATTTGAAAATAATAAATGCCCTTTAATTGATGTTGAAGGTGTTGTTTCATCTGGGAAACAATTTGATATAGATATTACTTTACCAGAAGATAATCGTTCAGTTATTTACGGAGTTATAAAAGATGCTTATGATGAACCAATTAGAGATGCTGTTGTTAAATTAATTGAAGTTGATAGAGAACATGGAAAAGAAGAGAGAAAACCTGTAACACATACATTTACAGATAAAGATGGTGAATTTGTTTTTGGACCATTATGTGCTAATAAATTTTATGAAGTACAAATTTGGGCTAATGATGTAAAACACAAAAAAATATGTACAACATGTCATCATAAAGGAAAATGCTTGAAAGGTGTAAAAATTGATTGTGATAAAGGTGAACACTTTCCATGTCATGAACAAAATTGTGAGAAAGGTTGCTAGTTTAAAATTTCGGATGAAATATTTGGGGACTGGGCAATTCTGATTTACTGTCTGAGATGACTTGATAT
>SAMEA104315426__coassemble_839_pt1 | contig 13117 bp, 10 predicted proteins | sample SAMEA104315426__metabat2_low_PE_005 | metagenome-assembled genome bin SAMEA104315426 (sample SAMEA104315426) | gut metagenome | biome: Monkey gut; feature: monkey-associated habitat; material: faeces | place: China | collected 2013 | reverse complement strand
GACCTTCCTGCACCACCTGGTACAAGCATAATTTCTGCTATTTCTGGTAAGGTCACTTGGACCGGTTTTATGGGAAGTGGTGGTTGTACTGTTGTTGTAACAAATGAGAAATATACAGTTATTTTTCATCATGTCTCACCTAATTTTTTAGTTTCTGTTGGTGATTATGTTTCTCAAGGTCAAGTTATAGCTCAAGTTGGGCCCAAAAATGTTTACGGTTTTGCAAATAATCCTTATAAAGATGTTAATCGGAAATCCTACAAATGGTGCAACAACAGGTCCTCATCTACATTTTACAGTAAAAATAGGATCAAAATCAATTGATCCTATGAGTTTATTTTAATATCAATTTTTCTATTTTGATTATAAAAACATTAACATTATTTTATAATTTTAAAGATTATATAATGACAACTTTTCACTGATTTTATTAAAAATTATCATTTTTGTTATTTTCATTGTTTTTTATTAAAAATCATCGTCTTCATCATCTTCATTGTTTTTTTCATTACCAAATTTTTTTTCAAATTCAGTTCCATACTCATTACCAAACTCTGTTCCAAATTCATCTAAAAATGATTCTCCACATCTTGAATTACATCTTGAGCAATGACCTGAACATTGATTTTGCTCTTCTCCACCATTCCAATCTAATTCAATAATATTTTGGCATTCTGGACATTTAATATCTGTTTTTGATTCAACATCTGCTATAAATTCTTTATTACAATATGGACAAGTAATTTCAAAATCATATCCATCATCATAAATATCATCCTCTATTCCACTTATTGATGATTGAATTTTATTTAATTTGGTTTCAATTGAATTTTGTTTTGATTGTATTTTATCAATTTTATTGTTAATAATGTTTGTTAATTCATCAATTACACTCACATGTAACATTGATATTTCAACAATTTTATTGCTTATATATTCACGTTCTTTTTCATCAGTAATATTTTCTTCAATATCTTTCAAAATATCCTGAAATCTTTTACTTAATTCTCCCATTTACAAACCTTTCTAAAATAAGCTTATATATTGTATATTTTTATACATTTATATAAGCTTATCTTATTTTATTTTTTATTAATTTTACTATTCAACTTTAATAATTAATTCTATCAAATAATTAATTAATTTTAGCATTTAACTTTAATAATCAATTTTAGCATTTAAATACAAAAATTAGTTAACTCTTTCCATATAATCACCAGTTCTTGTATCAATTTTAACAATATCACCGATGTTTACAAATAATGGAACTAATATTTCTAATCCATTTTCTAATGTAGCTGGTTTTCCAGATGTTGTTGATGTATTTCCAGCAAATCCTGGTTCTGTATATGTTACTTCTAATTCAACAAACATTGGTGGTTCAACTGCAAATACATTTCCTTTATATGATAAGATTTTTACATTCATATTTTCTTTAATATATTTTAAGCTGTCTCCTAATTGTTCTTTGTTTAAAGGCATTTGCTCATATGTTTCATTATCCATAAAATAATATAAATCTTCATCATTATATAAGTATTGCATTTCTTTTTTCTCTATTTCAGCTCCTGGATATTTTTCAGATGGGTTAAATGTTTTTTCAATAACTGCCCCACTTATTACGTTTTTTAATTTTGTTCTAACAAATGCTGAACCTTTTCCTGGTTTTACATGTTGAAATTCAACAACTTTGAATACATTTCCATCCATTTCAAATGTTGTTCCATTTCTAAAATCTCCTGCCATATATACTTCTGCCATTATTATTTCCCCTTTCTCATTCTTTTTTATTAATTCACTATCATATTTATATATAATACAACATTTTCCAGAAAAAATCAAGTGTTTTTACTATTTTTCAAAATTAGCTTTACTATTTCTGAAAATCAGCTTTTTCCAAAATAAATTTTTCTTTAAGAAGTAGTATTTTTCTTTAGAAATAGCCTTATTTTTCAGAAACTTTTGTACTATTTAGAAATAACACATCTATCATTTTCGACTTTAATAACACCTTTAACATTTTCTTTAACAACTCCATCAAGTATTCCTTGACTAATAACATCTTCAACATAATTTTGGATAGCTCTACGCAATGGTCTTGCTCCATAATTTTTATCATATCCTTTTTCAAAAATAAATTTTTTTACACTTTTATCAATTTCAATATTATAGTCATTTATTTTTAATCTATTTTTTACTTGATTTAACATTAAATCTATAATTTGCATAATCTCATTTTCACTTAATTTATGGAAAACAATAATCTCATCAATACGATTAATGAATTCTGGTTTAAATTCTTTTTTTAATTCTTCCATTACATCTTTTTTTATAGATTCATATTGCTTATTTTCTTCTGTTTTACTATCTGATTGACCTGAAGAAAAACCTAACATTTTTCTATCTGTAATCATTCTAGCCCCAATATTTGAAGTCATTATTACAACTGTATTCTTAAAATTAACAGTTCTTCCTTGTGAATCTGTTAATCTTCCATCTTCCAAAATTTGTAACATCATATTCATTACATCTGGGTGTGCTTTTTCAATTTCATCAAATAATAACACTGAATATGGTTTTCTTCTAATTTTTTCAGTTAATTGTCCACCTTCATCAAAACCAACATACCCTGGTGGTGAACCTATTAATTTAGAAATTGAATGTGATTCCATATATTCAGACATATCAATTCTAATTATTGCATCTTCATTTCCAAAAAGGACCTCTGCTAATGCTTTTGAAAGTTCAGTTTTTCCAACACCTGTTGGACCTAAAAACAAAAATGAACCTATTGGTCTGTTTGGATCTTTTAAACCAACTCTACCTCTTCTTATTGCTTTAGAAACCGCTTCTACAGCTTCATTTTGTCCTATAACTCTTTTATGAAGTACTTTTTCTAATGATTTAAGTTTATCATTTTCATCCTGAGTCAATTTTTTAACAGGAATATTAGTCCAAGACGAAATAACCTCAGCAATATCTTCTTCATTTAAAATTATAATATTTCTACTTGTCTTATTTTCCCATTTCTTATTATCTTTCTCAAGTTTTTCTTTTAATTGATTTACTTCATCTCTTAAACTTGCAGCTTTTTCAAAATTTTGAATTAATATAGCTTCTTCTTTTTCTTTTTCAACTTGAGCAATTCTTTCTTCCTGTTCTTTTAATTTTCCAGGTCTTGTATATGTTTTCATTTTTAATTTTGATGCAGCTTCATCAATTAAGTCTATTGCTTTATCTGGTAAATATCTATCATTTATATATCTAACAGATAAATTAACAGCTGATTTAATTGCTTCATCAGTAATTTTTACATTATGATGTGCTTCATATTTATCACGGATTCCCTGTAAAATTTTAATTGTATCCTCAGGAGTTGGTTCTAAAACAGTTACTGGGCTAAATCTTCTTTCTAGTGCTGCATCTTTTTCAATATGTTTTCTATATTCACTAATTGTTGTTGCACCTATTAATTGAATTTCACCTCTTGCTAATAATGGTTTCAAAATGTTTGCAGCATCCACAGCCCCTTCAGCAGCACCTGCACCAACTATTGTATGAATTTCATCTATAAATAAAATTACATCTCCAACTTTTTTTACTTCACCAAGACATTTTTTTATTCTTTCCTCAAAATCTCCTCTATATTTAGCTCCTGCAATCATACTTGTAATATCAAGTGTTACAACTCTTTTATTTTTTAATAATTCAGGTACATCATTAAGTACAATTTTTTCAGCTAATCCTTCTATTACAGCAGTTTTTCCAACACCTGGTTCTCCTATTAAACATGGATTGTTTTTCGTTCTTCTTGATAAAATTTGAATTACCCTTTCAATTTCATCTTTTCTTCCTATTACAGGATCTAATTTTCCATCTTTTGCTTGTTTTGTAAGGTCAGCACCAAATTGATTTAATGTTGGTGTTAAATTAAAACTTCCAATATTATTGTTTTCTATACTATCATTTTGGATTAAATCTTCTTCATTAATAACTTTAGAAATTTCATTATATATTTTTTGTGGGCTAACATCTAAATCAATTAAAATTCTTACTGCTACACTGTCTGCTTCTTGCATAATTCCTATTAATAATTGTTCTGTTCCTATATATTCACTTCCAATTTTTTTAGCCTCTTTATATGCATTTTCAATTACTTTTTTTGTACGTGGTGTAAATCCTAGAGTTTTTTCACTTGCTTCTTCATAATTTATAACACCAATTAAATCTTCTATTTCATCTATTATATTTTCTGGAGTAACATTTTGCAATTCTAAAACTTTACTTGCAACACCATTGCCTTCGTCAGAAAGCCCATATAATAAATGTTCTGTTCCTATATAACTGTGTCCAAATGCAACAGCTGTATCATTTGCGATTTTCAAGGCTTTTTCAGCTCTGTTTGTAAATTTATATTGCATATTTTAATTTGTATGATATATTAAATATATTTATTTTGTATATTTAATTTTTATCATAAACTCCTTTCTTCAATTATTAATTACTAAAAATTAGTATTTGTTTTATAACTAATTTTCAAATATAACTTTTTCTGTAAGTGACTTATATCATATCATAAATTCCTTATTTTTTCAATATTTTTAGCTTTATATTTCTTTGTTTTCATCGACTATTTTTGACATTATTCTCATTTTCATTTTTTGTCATCATATTTAATTCTTTACATCTTTGTTTTTGTCCATCTAATGTTTGCCATGCAAAAAAAGTAGAAATAAATTCACCATATTTTGTTGTATCATCATAAAAATTATTATAATTATTTTCGTCATTTTTCATAATCAATACTATATGATATATTTATAAAATAATCATATTTCCTTTCTTTTAAATTTTTGATTTTGCACACTTTAGTTTTTAATTCAATTATATAATCCTAAATTCATTTTGTTGTTTATATAATTTACTTTACATATTTTTTTGTACAAAGCTTTTATATTTCAATTATGAACACATTTAGAATTAATTATACTTTTTCAAAAAATTACCAGTTTAAAAAAATTCAAATTGCACATCATAATAACAGAAAAAGCAAAAATGCTTTTTTCTATATTACAAATGTAAAATTTCAGGAGGTGAATATAATGACAAGTTCAAACAAGAAAGTTGTTCCAGCTGCTGCTGATGCTTTAAACAAATTTAAATATGAAGTAGCTAGTGAAGTTGGTGTTGACTTAAAAGATGGTTATAACGGTAATATCTCTTCAAGAGACGCTGGTAGAATAGGTGGAAACATGGTAAGAAAATTAATCCAACAAGCTGAAAGCAATATGACAAAATAAGTTAATTGCTAGTAGTTTCTAGTGATTGATTATAGTAAATAGTGTAAACATGTTTTTAAATTTTAAACTGATTTTAGATTTAAATTAAAAATAGTTTTATACTAAATTGAATATTAAAAGACAGGGATATCTTTCTTGGTTTTATGAATTTTGAATTTTTATTCAGTAATGTAATAAAGGCAGGAATTGTGTTCCTGCCTTTCGTTTATATTTTTACACAACATTGATATAATGTTTATATCTATCTAAACATATATTTCCTATTTTAACTCAACTCTTCCAATTTCTTTTAAATCATTCATATTGTAAGATATTATTTCATCATATCTTATAACATATATAGTTTCTCCAATATAAATCATTCTTGAATTATAATTATAACGTTTACTTTCTTCTGAAATTTCTCCATATTTTTCAAAACCTTTTTCCATATCTATTTTATATATTACAAATGAATCTTTATAATCAGGTGCTTGTTGGAAATATACTGGAAAACCAATTAAATTTTTTTGTTTATTATAAAATAAAGCTTTATGTTCATTAATAACTTCAGATGATGATTTTTCATTTCCAATACTAACATTAAATATTTCTTTAGGATTTTCTAAATTTGATATATCAAACATTGACATCTTTAGAGTTGTGTTTCTTACACCACCATATCCATTTGATTCTGTATTATATCCAATTCCGATTATATGTGTTTCATCATATGGATGCAAATAACTACTATATCCAGGTATTTTTAATTGTCCTTTAACAACAGGGTTATACGGGTCTGATAAGTCAATTACAAATAATGGGTCAATTTGTTCAAATGTTACGACATATCCTATTTTTCCTGTAAATCTTACTGAATATATTTTTTCGCCTTGTGCCAAATCTTCTATTTTTCCAATTTCTTTTAAATCTTTATCAAATACAAAAATCGCATTTGAAGAATTTTCGTTATATCCTGAAGTAATTGCTACTCTTAAATTTCCTTCATATTCATCCATTGAAAATTGATTTTTTAAATATCCATTTACTTCTCCTGTGCATTGCAATTTTATTTGAGAATCTTTTAAATTAAATTTATATATTTTTGTTTTTTCATTACTTTTATTATTTTCATTAGACCTATAATAACTATAACCATAATCTTCATCATAGCCATAATCATATTCAGTAATATACATATTTTCTTCACTTACATATATATCATCTGCACTTGCTCCATAAAAAGTTTCTATATTTACTTTTTCTTTATTTTCAATATTAAAACCACCAACTAATAAATATGAATTAGTATTAGAACTTTTTAAATATGCAATATCTGTATAATTAATTGATTCTTGTTTTATCAAAGATACTGTATCTGAATAACATGGTAATATTTCTTTTTCTGTTATATTAGTATAATATGTTGGTATTTTTGCTGAAATAAAATAAATATTTTTTCCTATCATTCTTGAATCTTTATAATAACCATCTAAAGAAACTTTTCTTATTTCTTTTGGTTTTGACTTATCTGAAATATCATAAATAATTGCTTGAGCAAAATTTCTTTGTTCTGTTTTAATTTTATCTTCAACATATTCATCACTTTTATCTTGTTTTTGAATTAAATCAATTTCAGAATATGTCCCTAAAACTATTAATTTGTTTTCATTTATGAATAATTGCTCAGGTCCTAAATATGAGTATATTGAGCTGTTTTCATATTCGATTTTTGAAGTGAGTTCCATATTTTTTGCATCAACAATATATACTTTATTTTGTGAAATATAATAAATATATTTTCCATCTGTTTTTACTATATCTGCTTCATCAACATTTTCCACTTGATTATTTGTTTTTGAATAATCTGATTTATCACCTAATTCTGTTTTGGATTCATTTTTTGAATTTTCTTTATCTGTTGAAACAGAATTTGATATACTTTCCTCACCATCCATTATTACAATCATATTTCTAGACATATTTTTTTTATTTTCGTTATCTTTTTTTACTGTATTTTTTAACTCATCTAAACTTGCAAATCTTGGTAAATCATTTTTTTGTGTTCCAATGTTTATATATGTTTTATTATTTGTTTCATTTTTATCATCTGATTTTTCAATTGTTTTTAAATATGTTCCACTTAGAAAAAATACTAACATAAACATTGCTGCAATACCTGTTAAATAGCTTATTTTAGCATATTTGTTTTTTGATTTTTTTACTTTATCTTTAGTATTTTTCTTAATTTCATTATCATTTAATTGCATTTTCATTATTTTTTCATATGTTTTATTTTTTAACTCTTCACTAGCATGAATTTGATTTATTGCTTTTTTATAATTTTTCTCATCCATTATTTTCCCCCCAATAAAATAATTTTTAAGCAAATTCGACCAATTTTTTTCTGAGAATTTCTCTTGCTCTAAATAACCATGTTTTTACTGTTCCCTCTTTTACTTTCATGAAATCAGCTATTTCTTTAACTTTATACCCCTCATAATATGATAAATAAATAACTGTTTTATAGTTTTGAGGTAAAGTATTCACAACATTAAAAACATCATTTTCTTCTTTAGATTCAAATATAATATTTTCATCTAATTCTGAAACATTTTTGTTCCAAAATAATCTAACATTATTTTTACTTAAATTGATTGTGACTCTTATAAACCATGCTTTTTCATGTTCTTCATTATTAAATTTTGGATTTGTTTGGAAATATTTTACAAACACTTCTTGATACACATCTTCAGCATTTTCAACACTTTCACATCTTGTTAATGCAATTCTATATACTGTATCTGAATATTTGTCTATAATTTTTCTTGCATCAGCTTCTTTTTGCATTTTCATGAATTCCTCCTCTTTGCTTTTGCCATATATTACTATTTTTATAATATTGATATTTTTATTATTTTATTGGTGTTATTTTATAAATAGTAGTCCAATTATAACATTGATCTCAATATTATTCTATATGTTTTTTTACAAAATTCGTATTTACTTTTTTGCTTAAACCAAAACTCGTACTTTTCCTCTTTATACTATTAAAACACATTAACTATTCATTTGGTTTCAAAAAAAGATGCAAAAAATAAATTTTTGCATCTTTTTTGATTATGAGTAAATATTTCAAAGATAGGTTTTAATGATTGGTATCAAGGATTCTTTTTTACAGATTAATAAAATACTGTGTATATTCTCCTTTAACTTCCCCTACTTTTATTGCCCCTAATTTATGTGCCAAATTCTGTGAAGCAATATTTTTATTATTAATACAAAGTGATAAGTAGGAATAATTTGTCCCTTTTAGGTAATTAATGAATCCATTCATTGCCTCAAACATAAACCCTTTATGTCTGAAATCTCTTCCTAAAAGTATTGACAAATCTAAGTTTTTTTCAAATATCCGTACTGCAATAATAGCTCCCATTATTTTGTGACTAATCATTTCTTCTATTATGAAATAGAAATCATCTTTAAAATTTCCCACAGAATAACACTCAGATATTGCCTGCCTCATTTCTTCAATTGTTGACTCATATGCAAATGGGACAAACTCCTGTATTTCCTGTGATGATGATACAATTTTAAAATATTCTTCTGCATCACCTAATGTAAACGGTCTTAATTGTAACCGTTCTGTTTGAATAATCACTTCAAACACCTCCATAAAATTTATATTGTAATTTTAACAAATTGTTTCAGAAATGTCAAATTATGTAAATTTTTAATTTATACACATTTATAAAAAAAACTCAAACCACTAAAAAAATTTAAGTGATTTGAGTTTTTATTTATCTACTTTTTTTCAATCTCAAACTATTTAAAATAACAGTTAAACTACTACATACCATTGCAATACTTGCAAACATTGGATTTAAAGATATTCCCCATTTTTTAAATACTCCCATTGCTATTGGAATCATTAGCATATTATAGAAAAATGCCCAAAATAAATTTTGTTTTATGTTTTTTACTGTTTTTTTACTTATATTAATTAATTTTAAAATTGAATTTAAATCATTTTTAGTTAAAATAACATTTGAAGAATCCATTGCAATATCAGTTCCACTTTTCACACTAACACCAATATCACTATTTGCAAGTGCTGGGCTGTCATTAATTCCATCTCCACACATCATAACAAATTTATTTTCTTTTTTCAATTTTCTTATAATATCAGCTTTTTCGGCAGGTAACACATTTGAGATAACCTTTGTAATTCCTAACTCTTTTGCAATTTTATTAGCAGTTGCCTCATTATCTCCAGTTAACATTATAGTCTCAATTTGTTTTTTGTTTAAGTCTTTTATAACCTTTTTACTATTTTCTCTTAAAATATCATTTACACCAAATAATGCCACAATCTCACGGTTTATTGCCATATAAATTATACTATTTCCATTTTCTGCTAGTATTTTTTCATCTTCATAATGATTATTTATTATGTTATGTTTTGCTAATATTTTACTATTTCCCAAAACAACTCTTATTGATAAATCTGGATTTTCTTGCCAAGTTCTTTTTTTATTATTTATTCTTCCACAAACTCCAAAACCAGCCTGGTCTTCAAAATCTTCTACATAAAGCATATCACAATTTAATTCATTCATATAATCAACAAAAGCCTTTGAAATTGGATGAACAGATTTGCTTTCTATACTTCCTGCCAATTCTAAAAGTTCTTTTTCACTCATATTTGTATAATTAAAGACTTTGGAGATTTTTAATTTTCCATATGTTAAAGTACCTGTTTTATCAAAAACTATTGTATCAATTTTTGATGCATTTTCTAAAATATCACTCTTTTTTACTAAAATTCCATTTTCAGCACATATACCTTCACTTATAATAATTGCAAGAGGTGTTGCTAACCCTAAACTACATGGACATGCTACAACCAAAATTGTTACAAATGTAATTAATGCGTTTGAAAATCCTTGTCCTAAAATTAAATATACAATAAAAGTTATAATTGCAATTATAATTATTGTTGGAACAAAAACTCCTGAGATTTTATCAGCAATTTTAGCTATTGGAGCCTTTGTATTACTAGCTTCAATCACTAATCTTACAATTTCTGAAACAGTTGATTCTTTTCCAATTTTTTCAGCTTTATATTTTATATATCCATCAAAATTCAAACTTCCTGCAATAACTTTTTCACCTACTTGCTTTTTAGCTGGTATACTTTCACCTGTTATAAATGATTCATCAAAATGTGCCTCACCCTCTATAATTTCACCATCTACAGCAATTTTTTCTCCAGGTTTTGCAATTACAATCATACCTTTTTTTATTTCATCTAAAGTTACAACTTTTTCTTGTCCATCTATTTCAATTGTTGCATAATTAGGTGTAATCTCAACTAATTTTTGAATTGCAGATTTAGTCTTATCTTTACTTATTCCATCCAAATATCTTCCAAGTTTTATAAAATAAAGTACTATTGCTGATGATTCAAAATACAAATTCATTGTAAAATGTGTATGTCCTGTAAAAATCATATACATTCCATAAACACTATAAAAGAAACTACTTAAAACTCCTATTGTTACTAATGTATCCATATTTGGAACACCATGAATTAAATTTTTATACCCATTTTTTAGAATATCAAAACCATATACAAAAAATAGTAAAGTTAAACTTAATAGTGTTATTGTATATTCTCTTGGATGTGTCATATGATTTAAAATATCTGGTATTGGCAGTTTTATCATATGTCCCATTGAAATATACATTAATATAATTGCTAATATTGTTGCTAATGCAAATTTTAATTTATCTAATCTTGTTTGTTTTTCAATCCTTATTTCCTTGAATATTCCTAGACTTTTGAAACCAGCTTGTTTTACATATTTTTCAATTTTTTCTTGATTTAATATTTTTTCATCAAAATTTATTGTTGCATTTGCCATTACAAGATTTACTGAAGCATTTATTATTCCATTTTGTTTATTTAGATATTTCTCTAATCCATTTGAACATGCACTACATGTCATACCATCTATTGATAATATTATGGTTTGCATTCTATTATTTTCCTCCTTTTCTGCTGTTTAACTGGGGTCAGACATCATTTTAATTTTTTAAAATATTGCCTGACCCCAAATTATAATCACTTATTATTTTTCATTTTCTATTCTATCACTTCAAACCCTAAATCGTCAATTATTTCTTTAATTTCATTTAAAATAATCTCTCCATCATAATTAATAATAACTTCTCCATTTTTATGATTTGCTATAACTTCTTTAATATTGCTAATTTCACTTAAAGAATTTTTTATTCTATTTTCACACCCTTCACAGTGCATTCCTTGAACTCTTAATTTTAAATTATTCATATTTTTATTCCTTTCCATATAATACACGCATTGAATTTAATATTGCAATTATTGAAACTCCAACATCTGCAAATACTGCCATCCACATAGTTGCCACACCTAAAGCACTTAATAATAACACTAAAATTTTTATAATAATAGCAAAATAAATATTTTCTTTTGCAATTCTTAATGTTTTCTTAGATATTTGTATTGCAGTATTAATTTTTGAAGGTTCATCAGTCATAATAACTATATCAGCAGCCTCTATTGCTGAATCTGAGCCTAACCCTCCCATTGCAATTCCTATGTCTGAAAGTGCAAGTACTGGGCTATCATTTATTCCATCACCTACAAAAAATAATTTGCTATTTTTATTATATCCATTTTTTTCTGAAATTAATTGTTTAACTTTTTCAACTTTATCTGTTGGTAATAAATCAGTATAAACTTCATGTAATTCAAGTTCTTTTGCTACATTTTCTCCAACTTCTTTTTTATCACCTGTTAACATTATAGTTTTTCTTATTCCACTTTTTTTCAAATCTGAAATAGCTTGTTTTGAATCTTTTTTTACTTCATCATTTATTAATATATATCCTTCAAATTTTCCATCAACAGCAACATATACTATAGTTCCAATTTCATTTTGTTTTGCAAATTCTATGTCATATTTTTCCATTAATTTACTATTTCCAACAAGAACTTTTTTATTTTCAATTACAGCTGATATACCATGTCCTGGGATTTCATCAACATCTGAAATTATACTTGTTTGAATTTCTTCTCCATATTTTTTCTTTATTGAATCTGCAATTGGATGATTTGAATAATGTTCACAATGTGCAACTAATTTTAAAAATTCATTTTCATCCATTGAATTTGTTTCTATTTTTTGAACATCAAAAACACCTTGTGTTAATGTTCCTGTTTTATCAAATACTGCTATATCAGCATTTGCAAGGGCTTCTAGATAATTGCTTCCTTTTACCAGAATTCCTTCTTTTGAACATCTTCCAATTCCTCCAAAAAAACTTAAAGGAATTGATATTACTAATGCACATGGACATGATACAACTAGAAATGATAAAGCTCTATAAATCCATGTTTGAAATGTTGAATCTTTTATTATTAATGGAGGAACAATTGCCAAAATAACTGCTATTATAACAACAATTGGTGTGTAATATCTTGCAAATTTAGATATAAAATTTTCTGACTTAGATTTTTTACTACTTGCATTTTCAACCAAATCTAAAATCTTACTTACAGTTGATTCTCCAAATTTTTTTTCAACTTTTACTTTTAAAATTCCTGTTTGATTTATTGTTCCACTTAACACATTTTCCCCAGATTTTACACTTCTTGGTACAGATTCTCCTGTTAATGCTTTTGTGTCTATAAATGATTCACCTTCAATTATAACACCATCTAAAGGGATTTTCTCTCCTGGTTTTACTAAAATTATATCACCTATTTTCACTGTATCAGGTTTTACTTTTTT
>SAMEA104315426__coassemble_825_pt1 | contig 13322 bp, 15 predicted proteins | sample SAMEA104315426__metabat2_low_PE_005 | metagenome-assembled genome bin SAMEA104315426 (sample SAMEA104315426) | gut metagenome | biome: Monkey gut; feature: monkey-associated habitat; material: faeces | place: China | collected 2013 | reverse complement strand
CAAAAACAACTTTTTATCAAGAAACACCATTTATGGATCCATATACAACACTCGATGAAATAAGAGAAGAATGGCAACATGTAAAAAATGAAAATATACAAAGTATAGAACTTAAAATACTAGCCATAGATGACTATACACTTATTGCACAATGGAAATTAAAACAAAATAATAATGATTTTGATGGAATTTATGAAATAAAATTTAATGAAAAATTAGAGTGCATTTATTTTAAAAGTTGGGAAATGATGAAATAGTACATATGCAGGAGGATGATTGGAATGCTAGATAATTTTGAAAGTATAAGTCCAACAGCAATTTTAACCTCATATCCTAGAACATTTACAGATATTCCTTATGAAAATGAGATATATAAATGGCTAAAGGAGAATTGCAATGAAGATGTAAAACTAAATAAAATGTTAGCACCTGAAATAGAAGCTAGATATAAATTAACAAACAAAATATTAATAGAATATGTTGTGGAGGCATGTATTATGAAAGTACTAATTACATTCGTAGACACTCATGCTGAATTACGTCGGGAGTTAAACGGTTATAGGCTAACGTTTAAATATTCCAATGATGACGATGAGCCTACTGCATTGAATGAGTGTAGTAATAATTGTTGCAATAATGCAGCAAGGTTTTGCCACGATTTCTTTTCGATGGATGGACTCTGGGAAAAATGTTTCCCTGATTATACCAAAGTACAGACATACAGATGGCACGAAGGCTCCTATCCAATGCCATTTAATGGTGAGAATGGAAGAATCTACGGAACTGATAAAGAAAGGTTGCATTTGATGTATCGGACTCTGGTATCAACTTGTGCGAATACAACGGAAGCTGTGCATGAAATCTCGACTGTATGCAAGGATGCCTTTGACAAAGAAGTATATAGATAGAAAATAGAATAGTAAAACGGCAAGAGAAAAATTAAACTCTTGCTTTTTTTTGATGCAAAATTATAAGAAAGGGGAAAAGGAAACATAACAAGTTGACACGCAGGAGGTTATGGAAAAATTATGTAAAGCAATGCTTAAATCTACAAAAAATACTCTAAAATAAAACCTCAAAACAATAAAAATAATAAACATTAAAAGAGTTTGACCTTATGTTAACTTATAATTATGCTAATTCAAATACTAAAAATCTACTAAATAATAGAAAGTTCGGATAAAAAAAACTAACAATACATAAAGGTGGTAAAATTGGCTAAATATCAAGGGTAAAAGTATATGTCTTAAAAATAAAAATGGCTTAAAAACAATTCTCGTGGCTCGATTTTTTGGGGAATTATATAGGATTTCCTGCGATGCATTAAAATAGTAGTTTATTTACACACTTTTGTTCTTTTAATACAATTTTAATCTTTTAATGGAAAAATATAGAATTATAATTTATATTATGATAAGATGTAAAAAAGTTTTATATAAAAAAGAAAGAAAGTGATTTTATGAACATTATAGATATTATTGAAAGTGAAGTAAAAACAAAAATAAATGAATATAAAATTAGTGTTGAAGATCATTATGATTTTTGGAATGAACATATAAAATATGTATATGTTGAAAGTCAAAAATTAGCAGTAGAATACAGGGCTGATATGGAAATTGTAAAATTAGGTGCTTTATTGCATGATATAGCATTAATTTGCAAGATTGGAGATAGGAGAGATCATCATATAAATGGAAAAATAATAGCTGAAGAAATCCTTAAAAAATATAATTATCCTACAGACAAGCTAAATCGAGTGCTTGGTTGTGTATATAATCACAGGAGTAGTAAAAATGCAACAAATATAGAAGAATTATGCGTAGCAGATGCTGATATTATTGCTCATTTTGATAATATTCCAATGCTATTTAATTCAGCATACAATAGAAACCATATTGCTTTAAACGAAGTTAGAGAATGGATGAAGAATACATTTGAATAGGATTATAATGATTTAAGTGATAAAACAAAAGAATCTTTTAAAGATAGATACAATCAAATTTGTGAAATAGTATTAGGTAATTAATTGAGAGGAGAATTATACTATGAATAATATAAGAACTATACAATTAGAAACAGAAAGACTAATTTTAAGAAGATTTAATGAAAATGATTATAAAGGAATGTATGATAACTGGGCTTCAGATTTAGAAACTAATAAATATGTTTCATATAAGCCACATCAAAATTATGAAGAAACAAAACAAATTATAAACGACTGGATTAGTGAATATGAAAATGGATGGATGAATTGGGTTGTTGAATTGAAAGAAAACCACGAAATTATAGGCAATATAGAAGTTATTGCTAAAAGTAAAAAACATAATAATTGTGAAATTGGTTATACTTATGGATCAAAATTCTGGGGTAAAGGATATGCAACAGAAGTATTAAAAAGAGTAATTGAATTTTTATTATTTGATTGTGATTTCCATTTAGTAGAAGCAAGACATCATGCTTCTAATCCTGCAAGTGGGCGAGTAATGGAGAAAGCTGGAATGAAAAAAGATGGTGTTTTAAGAGAAAGAAGAGTTAATAAACTTATGGATGGATATGATGATTTGGTTATATATTCTATAACTAAAGCTGATTTTGAAAAATAATATAATGAAAGGTTTTGGTTTAATGGGAAAAGTAATAATTGTATGTGGAAAAATTTGTAGTGGAAAGAGTTACTATTCAAAATTATTAAAAGAATCTTTAAATGCAGTTATCATTTCTCCAGATGAGGCAACTTATGAATTAATCGATAATGAGCAGGGAGAATTTTATAATGTTTTTTCTGAAAGATTAAACAAATATTTAACAAAAAAAGTTGGAGAAATAGCACAGGCAGGAGCTAATGTGATTTTTGAAAGAGGTCTTTGGACAAAGAAAGATAGAGAAAGCATAAGAGAATACTATAAGAACAATGGAATAGAATGCAAAATTCACTATATATCTGTTGATGATGAAACTTGGAGAAAAAACATTGATGAAAGAAACAAAAGAATAGAGAATGGTAATGGTGGCTCTGATTTCTATTTAGATGAAGGATTATTAAAAAAATTAGAATCAAAATGGGAAGAACCAAGTAAAGATGAAGTTGATGTATGGCATATAGTTCAAAGATGAAAGGGAGATGTATATAATGAAAAAGATATTATTAACAAGTGGTGGATTTGACAATAAAAATGTAGCAGATAAATTCCTAGAATTAGTTAATAAACCAGTAAATGAAATTAAAGTATTATTTATAACTACTGCTGCGGTTGAGCCAGATGCAGTAATGATATTACCTGCTTGTATAGAAGATTTAACAAAAGTATGTGGAATTCCAATGGGCAACCTTACTATATATGACATGCATAAGTTAATAAGTAAAGAAGAAATAATGCAGTATGATGCTATATATATGTGTGGTGGAAAAACGGAATATTTAGTTGAAAGAATTGATGAAGTCGGATTTAAAGATTTACTAGATTTTTACATAGAAAATGGGGGAGTATATGTAGGTGTTAGCGCAGGAAGCACCTGTGGATGTGGAAGATTTAAAACAGGTTTAAATTTCTTAAATAATGAATTACAAGTGCATTGTGAAAAAGGCTCAGATAATGGGATAATAGCAAATAACGATACAATATATCTAACAAATAATCAAGCAATTCTTATTGATGATAATGGAATGGAAATATTTGAATAAAGCAGTTTATATTATAAATATATTTATAAGGAGGAAATTATTATGGATTACAGATTACCAACATTAGAAGATTATGAAATATTAAAAGATTATGTTATAGAGCATTACTCAAATCACGAAAGAAGTATTAGTGCTAGTCTTGGAATGACCAATATGAAATATGAAGATTGGGTAAATAAAGTAAATCGTAATAGTGAAATAGCATATGATGAATGGGGAAGATATTACTTATATTTGGCATTTGATGGAAATAGATTAGTCGGACTTTTAAATATCAGATTTGATTTGAGCGACAAATTAAAAGAATTATATGGTGATATAGGTTATGGAGTAAGACCATCAGAGAGAAGAAAGGGCTATGCTACACAAATGCTTAAATATGCTTTAAGTGTGTGCAGAGAAAAGAACATGAAGGAAGCTATATTAGGTTGTTATGAGAGTAACTACGGTTCTAATAGAACTATTCAAAAAAATGGAGGTGTTTTGTATAGGACTAGTTTAGAAGAAAAGAAGTTAAGTGATGAATGGACTATTATATTAAAGGATAATTTTTATAAAATCAAATTAGATTCTGAATAAATATTAGATTGGAAAATAAAATGAACTCATTTTCCGCTTCTAAAAATATTATTAAGTTATGGAGGAAATATAAATGTTTATTCTAAAAGAACTGAATCTAAATATGGGAATAAAAGAATATGAAATGTATCAAGATATTCCTGCTAAAGAATCAGGCTCAACTAACGAGTGTTATGGAATACCTTATGAGAATTTTAAGGATTATCTACAAAAAGAAATCAATAGAAAATATAACGAAGTTACATCTGATGATACACCAACAATAACATATATAATGTATGTTGATGACAACCCAGTCGGTATAATATGTTTAAGAACTCAAATAGATGAAAACTGGAAAAAGTGGTCTGGTAATTTTTACTATAAAATAAGAAAGAGTGAAAGAAATAAGGGATATGGTACAGAAATTTTAAGACTTGCTTTAAAAGAACTTAAGTGTTTAGGATTTAAGGAAGTGTATGGGCAATCATCAAAAGGTAATATTGCTTCAGCGAAAGTTATTGAAAACAATGGTGGAATATTTATAGAAGAAGTTAATGGAACAAAATATTATAAAATTGAATTGTAGAAGCAGTTTTTGGAATATTTGAAGCTATAGAAGATTTAAGAGAGGTGTAAAAATGATATATACAAAAGAAATACAGTCTCAAAGACTCATTTTAAGAAAAGCATTAGTAAAAGATACAGAAAGTTTATATAATAATTGGGATTCAGATATTGAAATGCACAAATATGTTGGATATGAATTACATACAAGTATTAAAGATACTGAAAAACTAATAAATAACTGGATATCAGAATATGAAAATGGAAGATTAACTTGGGTTATAGAAATAAAGGAAAACAATGAAGTTATAGGTGTAATTAGTGCTAGTAGTAATGACTTGGATAATAAAATAACAGAAGTAGGTTTCTCAATAGGAACAAAGTATCAAGGAAATGGATATGCAACTGAAGCATTAAAAGTAATTATAAGATATTTGATATTAGAATGTAAATTGGATGTAGTAAAAGGTGGCTGTTATGCTACTAATGTAAAAAGTGCTAAAACTATGTTAAAAGCTGGAATGAAAGAAGTCGTTAATACTGACGAAGAAATTAGATATTTTGAGATTAGAAAAGAAGATTTAACAAGAAAATATGTTCGTGTAATGGATGGAATAAAAAGTAACGCAGGAGGATTTGAATATAAATTAGATGAAATAAACTATTCTGATAATTGGAATCCTAATGAAACTGAGCCTGATAAAATGGGTGGATTTAATTTCGGCTCTGAAGATAAAATATTAAGATGGTTACATAGAGGCGATACTATGTATGATGTGATAGTACCAGAAGATACAGAAGTCGTTTTATGTAATGAAGAAAAAGGAGTTTGGAGAGCAAATAAGATAATAGTAACAAATCCTAGACAAATAACCGATGAACTTGTAATTGAATTATACAAAAAAACAACATTATCTAATAAAGTATTAGCTCAATGTTTACAAACTCTTTTATGGAAAAATAGATTAGAAATAAGCAAGTATATCATTAGAGATAGAGTTAATAAAGAAAATGTTGATGAATTTATCAAAGAATTCGAAGATTATAATAAAAAAGCAGAAATATTCAACTATGATGAATTAGGACAAGATAGTAAGACAATTTATAACATGTTAATTGAAATTAGAGGTGAGTAATTTGAACGAATATAAAAGCGATATAGATTATCTTATAAAAGAACTTGAGGACAAGCATATTTGTTTCTATTTTGATAAATCAAAAGAAGAAACTGATAATTATATAAAAAGCATAATTCAAAAGTATCCAGTAAATACAATATGGGATTTATATTATGTATGTACTTCAATAATTTCTAATACACTCGGTCCTTATGATCAACATACTAATGTCTATCCTATTCAAAAGGATTGGCCATCAATTTTAAAATATATAGATAATAAATTATATTTAATTGAGTCTGATAATAAAAAGGCAAAATTCAAATATATAGTAAAAATAAATAATATTGATATTAACAAATTGATAGCAGAATATAGAAATATGTTATGTTGCGAAAATGAAGCATTTTTCATTCTTAATATAGAGTCTTTTCTTTTTGGTTTTAGTAATATGTTTATCATCAAAAGTTTGCCTTCAATAAATAAAGAAGATGATGATCTATCAATTGAACTAAACGACGGAACAATATTAAATTATGAGTATAATGGAAAGTATGAATATTTTAAGTATGACATTAAAGAAAATATGTCTTTCTATTTAAAAGACGGTATCCCCATAATTACATATAATAGATGTAGAGATGAAAATAATATGATGGACAGATTAATTCAATCTTTATCAAAAATTGATATTTCAAAAGTAGTAATTGACTTAAGATACAATGGTGGTGGAAATTCAAGCATAATTAAACCACTAATACAACTATTAAAAGAAAGAAAATCTAAAATAATTATGCTAGTAAATGAAAAAGTATTTTCAGCTGGTTGTTTTGCAATAACAGATTTAAAAGAACTAGGTGGAATATCTATTGGAACAGATGTAGCAATGCCAATGAATAGTTTTGGAAATTTAGGAGATGGATTTAAACTTCCAAAATCAAAATTAGAAGGTAATTATTCGTACAAGTATTTTTATTTTGATTTTAATACGTGTTATAATTTATGTACAAAAGAAGATTTTGCTAAGTTTAATACTGCTGAAAACAAACATTATTTTAAACCAATTTATTTGAAACCTGATGTTTATTGTAAAGAAATAATTGAAGATATCGAAAGCGGAAAAGATATTGTACTAGAAAAAGCAATAGAAATTCTAACTGATTAAAAGTTCCGCTTCTACTATAAAAGTAAAGAAATATATAATATGGAGATGATAATAATGAATAATATAAATATTGGTAATGCAGGAGAATATTTTGTTGCAGGAGAATTAGAAAGACGAGAGTTTACAGTAGGAGTTCCTATGTCTAATGTAAAAGACTATGATATATTATGTATTAATAAGAATGGTAAACAATTCGCATTACAAGTAAAAACAACTTCTTATGGTATTAATAAATGGATGTTATCTAGTAAAAATGAGAAAATAGTTGATGAAAATGTGTTTTATATATTTGTACATTTACATCAATTAGATAAGCCATCTTACTACATAGTACCTAGTAAAGTTGTTGCAGATACAATTTCAAAAGAACATAAAGACTGGTTAAACTCGCCTAGTAAAAATGGAAAATTGCATAAAGATAGTAATATAAGGACAATAAGATTTGATGATGATACTTATTTAGAAAAATGGGAGTATTTGGATTAAATTTTAAATATGAATATGAGGAGTGGTATAAATGAAGATAGCTATATTTTCAGATGTGCATGGTAATTATCAAGCAACGAAAGCTATTTTAGAAGATATAAATAAAAATAATTTTGATGAGATAATCTGTTTAGGAGATATTATTGGTATAGGACCAAAACCAAAAGAAACTTTAGAATTAGTTTTAAATAGTAATATTGATATTGTTTTAGGTAATCATGATTTATACTATATAAAAGGATTGGAAATAGATGATGGAATAACAGGAGAAAATGAAATTAAACATCATCACTGGGTTCATGATTGTATAAAAGATATTCCTAGAGAAAAACTCGATTATCCTTTATCAAAGGAAATAGATATAAATGGTAAAAAATTATTGTTTCAACATTATATGTTATCTAAGGATACTAGCATAGATCCATATCCATTTGAAACACTATCTATCAAAAATATGAAAGATATTGAAGATTATTGTAAAACTATGGATTGCGATTATATGTTTATTGGTCATGAACATAGAGCTTTTGAGGTTCATGAAAATAATAAACATATTATATGTGTTGGTAGCAGTGGATGTGTTAAGACTAATAAAACATTTTATACAGTAATCGATACTACTAATACAGATATAACAATAACAAAGAAAGAAATAGATTTTGATAGAGATGGATTTATAAATGATATAAAATCTTTTAAATATCCAGATCAAGAATTTATTGCTAAAGTATTGTTAGGAATAGATAATTTATAACAATGATTATAATGGAAAGGAATCTTATTTTATGCAAAGAAAACAACTACCTACATGGCAATTTGGTATAGATAATGATAAATTAGTGGAATTAGTACTGGAAGGTAAAAAAACAGCAACTACATCGTTAAATATTACAAATGTTTCTAAACCTGGAGAAAGAAGTATATTAATATTTGAAAATGAAAAGAAAGCTTGCATAGTAGAAACTAAAAAAGTTATTATTATAAAATTTAAAGATATTACATCTGAAATGGCATTTTTAGAAGGAGAAGGTAATAGGACATTAGATTATTATAAAAAAGCGCATATGGACTATTTCAAGACAATAAACCCTAACTTTAATGATGAAACAGAAGTATGTTTTGAGATATTTGAAGTCATAGAAGATTTAAGAAAAACAAGATTAGCATTAGCCGAAAGAATAGTAGAACATAATGAACAAATATTTGAAAACAATTTACATACTATAACAGAAATAAATGCAGGATTCAATAACGACCTATTTGACATTGATAATAAGTACATTATAAAGGTTTGTGGTAATGGGAAAGAAGAAAATTTCGAAAAGGAATATAAATTTTATTTGCAGAATTCTAATTCAACACATATACCTAAACTATATAAATATGATAACACCAAAACAATTGTAGATTATGTATATGAAATAATTAGCAAAATAGAAGGTAAGTCTTTATATTACTATTGGTATAAGATGAATGAAACTGAACGAGAAGCGGCAATAAAAGAATTGATAGATATACTTAAAGACATACATAAATCAAAATGTGAGCCATATAACTGGACAAATTATATTAAATCGCAAATACAGGATTACTATAAAGAAACAAAAAAATACTTCTCTACTGAGGAACAAAAACTAACAGAACAATCGTTCATTTACTATGACAAATATCTAAAAGATAATAAATTTGCTTTCATACACAATGATTTACATTTTGATAACATTATAAAAAATGACAAGGGTTTATATCTAATAGACTTCAACGATGCTATGATAGCGCCTATTGATTACGAGTTTAGATTATTATATAGGTGCAAAAAAGAACCTTGGAAGTGGGCTAATTCTGAGATGGATCCTTTTCAAAAACCCGAAGACTATAAAAATATAGATATCTATATAAAAAAATATTATAAAAAATTTTCTGATATTAAATACATAGATGAAAGAATGATAATATATAGTATATTAGATAATATGCGATTACTAACGAGGTTTGATAATAACGAACTAAAGGAAAGTGTAGTAAACTATACTCAAAAACTTCTCAAGCTAAATTAGTACCGCTTCTAAAAGCAGAATAATTAAGGAAAAATATAGGAGGCTTATATATGTTTAATGAATATTCAGAAGAAGAATTTAAAAATCTTGTGAAATATCATTATAAAGACGAATACAATTTTAATGATAGTTTCAAAGAAAGAATATTAGCTATTCAAGATATGTTAATATATCAACAGGTTCTTATCTATATTAATGAAAAGGATGTCAAATTTGCAGATGAAATTGAAAGTGAAAAAATCAGTCAATTAGATAATATGATCAAAAGCTATGAAGGAAAAAATATAGATTTTATAAGAGATGCAAACATAAGTAATATAAAAAATATAATTGCATACAGATTTTTTAAAGATAATTTTAATAATGTTTTAATAAATTCAAAAGAAATTATAAATTTTTGCAGTACAGTAGAAAAAACAATTCTATCAGGTGAGGATTTAGAAATTTATAAAAAAATTATAAATATGGATTATATGACAACAGAGCAATTAATAAAGTTATATAATGAATTTAAAAATATTGAAGCTAATATAAAATCTCAAACTGATAATGAAACAAATTTTGGTACTACTTATTATGATGATTATAGAAAATGTATAGACTATTCACACGAGTTACTATATGATGCTTTGACAGATTTTGATAAAGATGAGAATACAACTTTAGCAGATAATAAATATATTGTTCATGAATTAAATGGACAACCATTCGGAATGCTAATTACTTGTGGTTCTATAAAACCATTTTTTGAAGAAAAGGATACTCAAAAACAAGAAGAAAGTGGATTTTTAAGTTTATGGGCTCATATAGGTGAAAGATTTAATGACACGGCTACATCATTGAGTTTCTTAGATGAAAATTTTATTAAAAGTAATTGGCATGGTACAGTAATAGGATTTAAGAAGAAAAACATAAATCCTAATCAAATCATTGCAGAAAATCCATTCGATTTAGATGCTGGTTCGAGCGATTTTAATGTACCAACATTGAAGTATACTAATACAATAATTACCCCAAAAGATTTATCAAGAAGAACTTCAGCTAATGGTCATAACGAAATAATATATAGATGTAAGTCTAATGATCGTAAATACAAAAATAACGAATTAAACGATAATTTAGATGCACTTATACCTACATATATTATTTGTTACAATGAAATAACACAGAAACAAGTAAACATTGCAAGGGAAATTGAAGAAGAGTTTGGAGTTAAATTAGAATTTATACTTATTCATGAAGAAAAATATAAAAGCAGTATACATTATGAGACAGAAGAAGAACAAAAACAAAGAAATAGTAAATATATTACTAAAGAGTATTAATTATACAAAAGTGCAACTATAGGTTGCTAGAAAAACGATACTAACAAGAGTATAATAGCATACAAAGGAGGAATTGTAGATGAAATTTAGTGAAAATCTATATACTTTAAGAAAAAACAAAGGAATCAGTCAAGAGCAACTTGCTGAATTAGTAGATGTATCAAGACAAAGTGTATCAAAATGGGAAACTGGAGAGGCATATCCAACAGTAGAAAATATATTTAAACTATGTAATGTACTAAATTGCAAAATGAACGAATTAATCAATGAAAAACTAGCAGATTTTGATTTATTAAGTGATGAAATTAAGAACACAAAGAAATTCTATGAAAGATTTTTAGGATATGCAGATACTTATGATGAAGGAAGACCTAAACTACCTAGTAAAGCAATAGAAATCTTAAAGACATATACAGACAAAAAGATAAAAACTATTGTTGATATTGGTTGCGGTACAGGTTTGTCAACAGAAGTATGTACATTATTTGCTGATGAAGTTATAGGTGTAGAACCATCAATAGATATGTTAAATAAAGCTAGAACAAAAGAAAATACAAAAATGAGATTTATTCAAGGATATGGAAATAAAACAGGTCTTGAAGATGAGTCAGTAGATATAGTAATATGCTCACAAGCATTTCACTGGATGGAACCTGAATCAACATTAAAAGAGATTTATAGAATATTAAAAAAAGGTGGAATATTTGCTGCAATAGATGCTGACTATCCTCCAGTAATCAATAAAGATTTAGAAGTCCTTAATAATTACTTACGTAGAAAAACCGCTATTATAGAAAAATGGGAAAATAAATGGGCTACTGATAAATCTGAACATCTTACTAATATAAGAAATAGTAAATTATTTGAATATTCAAGAGAAATATGTTTTGAACATATTGAGGAATATGATCAAGAGAGATTTAAAAAGTTTTTATTAAGTCAAAGTAGTATGCAACATGCTATAAAATATAATTATAATGAAATTGCAGATGATCTTAATACTTTAGATGATAAGTTATATAATGTTTTTAATGGTCAATCATTAAACGCAATGTATTCATATAGAATGAGAATTGGTATAAAATAAATTATAATATAAGTAATATTGCGTACAAGTTAGAGATTTATAGTAATTTCGTATTAAAGTTATATATTAATTTTTATAAAAAGGGAGTACATATGGTAAATTATAAAATTAGAAATAAAAATATAAAAGATTTAGTAGAATCCGATTTTTATAAGGATATGTATGCTAAAATGGAGGATTATCACGAAACAGAATTTATGGAAAATAAATCTGCATTTATTTTTAATACTATTTTATTGACCTCACAACTTATAGAAAATCCAGAACAAATAAAAAGAGTAGTAGAAAATTTTTTAAAAGAAAATTATCGTGCTAAAAGGTATTTGAAAGACATTTTTTTTGCAAAATTGGTATTAGAAATAGAAAAAGAGTGTGATATTAAATTAGATAAAGAAAGTATATCCGAATCCCTTTGCCACGGATGTGCGGTTCATTTTACAACATTAAATTTAGCAAAACAAATAGAAAAAGAAAAAATTTTAAGGTGTAGTAATTCTTTTTTGAAAAAAGAAGAGGAAACTCAAATATTAAAAATTATTGAACTTCAAAGAAGCAAACTTAGTGAAGATGATACGTCGAAGTATTTTTTCTTAGGATGGCAATATGCTAGAGGAATAAGTATGGGATCACAAACTGAAGGATTATGGATGAATAATACTCCTGAATCAATGTGTTTTTTATTTGGTACTGATCTTCAATCTAGTGGATATGACGAATTTAAAGAACATGTTAAAAAATGTACAGATCAATTAGAAGAAGAAGATAGAAAAAATGCAACTAATCTATTAGAAAGTTTATGGAATAGAGTAGTGGGAAAAGTAGATGGAAGAGGATGCATATTGATAAATAGAGATGATCTAGAGTATGAAGTCGTTACAGATTGGAGTAAAGAGCCACCACGAATAGTGGAGAAAAGACCATATTCTAATAATAGCTTAGATGAATTATTTTCACTAGAAAATTCAAGATACAATCAAGATATTATAGTAAGAGAAGGTGCGGTTATTAATGTTCCAACAATACAAGAGTTGGAAAAATATAAAAATGAAAATTTGGATATTGTTAATAGTTTTTCCTCAAAAGAAAATAATTATTCAATTAAGCAAACGATTGATAAAACAGATGAATTATTTAAATAAATTACAATAATTAATAAATTTAACTTATTCACAATATTTTGATGTAGTGTACAAGTTGTATTTCAATTTAATATTTAGAAGCGGAATATTTTCGCTAGTTGAAACCATATGATTCCGTAAGCTTAAAATTTGTAATAT
>SAMEA104315426__coassemble_812_pt1 | contig 13447 bp, 11 predicted proteins | sample SAMEA104315426__metabat2_low_PE_005 | metagenome-assembled genome bin SAMEA104315426 (sample SAMEA104315426) | gut metagenome | biome: Monkey gut; feature: monkey-associated habitat; material: faeces | place: China | collected 2013 | reverse complement strand
TTTTTTGAAAAATGTTGGATGTGCTAACTGCTGAAAATCAGTAGTTACGTTCTAATAGTGATTTACGTAAGCTTACAATAATTATGAAACCATATAAATTAGCAGAATATAGGTACTTAATATTGAAGTCTGGTAAAAGCAGAATTAAGGTAGTCTATAAGATCCTAGCCTGTTGTACATATGAGGAAATCTTGTATTATGTCAAGAATACACCTGCTCCTTTAAAAGGTGTGTTTAAGTATAATTTGCAGTTTTTGAAATGTGAAACATACGGTCATGTTTATAAACAGCCAGTAGGTTTTTTAAAAGATCCTTTGGATTATGTGGGATTAATGGCTTATATATTTCCTCTGTTTCGTAATGAAATAAATGATTTTGTGCACAAACGAATAATTTTTGTACGTAATTATTTACTCGGAGATTTTAAGACTTGTTCTCAAATTATAGATAGTGTTAATTTGCACGATGGTTATTCTGCTTGGGCAGCAATTAATACTATAAGTATTGCAGGTCTTCAAGGAGGATTAGATAAAAGTCTTGAGGCTTTCAATTTTATTTATGAACAGGGAATAGTGCCATTGATGGATAAAACTTGTAGTGCAGCACAAGAAACAGCTTCGATAGAAACTTCAATGGAAACATTTCTATCGAAGAAATATCAAGAAGATATAGAAAAATATTCAAGTTTCGAATGGCAAAAAGATTATATGACAGCTCATTACTATCCATTTAAGCATGTAGAACCTGGTAAATGGATGAGTTATGATTTAAAATCTTCTATCATTGATTTATATGTCAATTTTATATATAATATTGGACCTATAATAGAAAAATATCATGGTGATGAGCTGTTAAATAAATATCTTCAGATTATAGCAAACTCTGTTGATGATGAAATCTTATGTAAAAAGAGATCTTTGTTGGGATTGGTCGAATATGAGAATTCTAAAGAACGTAAAAAAATGCTAGATTTATTTGCTGCAGATAATGAAGTAGATGATAACCAAATGGTTAAATCGTATTTTGAGGAATATCCATACGATATTGATCTTTTGTATGAATATGTGTGTTATTTAGTAAGAAATCATAAAAACGTTCCAGTATTATTTTGTAATACTTCCTTGTTTTCAAGGATAGGCTCTCTCTTGTATAATTATTTAAATACTCAGGATAAAGTTAAGAGCTTGAATAAGCTTAAGATGATATGTTTTTCAAATTCTACATTGCTCTGTTTTCGTCAGCTTCATACAATATTATCGAACATAGAAAGCGGGAATCTCTCATTTTTTCCCAAAAAATATTGGATATATTCGTATGGTGTAAATTATTACGATGCGATATTCTTCAATGATATATTAGAGCGCAAGCACTATTTGAAGGTGCAAAAGTTCTTGTCGTCAGAAGATTTCTTGTCGAACCATTTGGTAAATACAAGTGTTATTCGATATATTATCTTATTTGGAATTATTCATGATGAAAGAATTGTTGCCTTATTGCAAGATAAACTACACGACAAAATACCTGCTTATTTACAAGGTGCTGTTTTGAGCAGTATATTTTCTGTTTTAATTCAATTAAAGAAATATAAGGAAGCGATTCTTTTATATGTAGAAAATAAATTGAAAAGTCCGGAGCTAAACATATTCATCAATATAGAGGATGTTGACAAAACGTTAACCAAATCTTTGGCAGCAAGTTTGGATATTCCATTGGAATTGTCTATCTTCTATACTCTGCTTAATGCTAAGCATACCAAAAGACTGAGTAATGTATTGAGGTATCTAGGAAAACAAGGTGTTAAAAAACCCTCTGAAATAAAGATTTTTGAGGGTGATAGTAAAATAAAATATTTTTTAGAAAATGTTGTTGATTTAAATATTCTCACAACAATTCCTTTAATTTTCCCAGAGCCGTCACAGCCTATAGAAGAACGAGTGAGAATCATAGACAATTTGAAAAATGTATATGCAGATAAAGATAAAAAATATACAAATGAAAGAAACTCTCTCGTTAGAAAAATAGGTATCATGAATATGCTTAAATCTGTTGATGCAAGCAAAATTGATGTCGATGAGAATATGCTTAAACGACACGAGTTGACTTTTGCCAAGGATTATTTTGAGTTATATGATTGTATACCTTCAGATCTTATGGTGTATAAAGATGCATTAGCTTATAAGGCTCTATTTCCAGATGAGACAATGGAAGATCCCCCCAAAGCGGATAATGAACAAGTGAAGAAGATATCCTATCGCTATTTGCTATTCGTTAAGTTCTTTCTGTATTTGAGAGATGAATTCTTGTTGAACGATAATGCAGGATTGGATTATTATCTTAGTAGCAGGGTAAGGCATGGTACAATAGCTAACCAATTGCGTTTTAATTTTCAAGAACTCAAACTGACAACAAGGAAAGGAATGTCAGGTTCTTATGATATGAATCTATATTGGACAGATGAGATTTTTCATTTGGAAGGAGAGGAACGTGTCAAGTGTATGGATACTTTTCTCTTGTTTACTCAGCATATAGATCAGATAATTGATGATTTAAAAAGAAATAAAATCCAAGTAAAGACAGAAAAGCATAATTCGGAATTACCTGCTTGCTTTGACTTTTCTTATGATTTGATAGTCAATGATATTTTGAAATCCTATATAGAAAATAACGGATTTGATTATGGAGCAGTTCTTGATGGCATATTTAAGACTCTATGGGAGATTACTGAGAAATGTTTTCCTGTTGTAGTGAATGCAGTTTCATGTACTGAACAGAAATTAAAGAAGGAATTGGATAATCTATACGAAAGTATTAAAGATTTTATTCCTGTCTATTCTGATGGTATGAAACAGTTCGAAACTACTTATAATCAATGCTTAACTCATCTTTACGAAGATACATCATTAGTGTCTCAGTGGTTTAAAAGGAAACAACAGCAGGAAGAAAACTTTCAAATGCAGCAACTTTTGGATGCATCTGCTGAGGCTATAAATAAGGTGCGTTCAGACAAACTGGTCTTAGAACTTCATAATCATTCCTATTCATCTTTTAAAGGTTGTTTTTTAATCGTTCTTTTTGATTTGTTTCATAATATATTCAATAATGTGGTTGATTATTTTGATAAAAACAATAAGCCCCCTTTATGTAAGGTTGTCGTAAAGGAAGAAGGCGATAGGCTTGATATACAAGTATCCAATCAGATTTTTGAGAAGGATGTAGCGGATGCACAAGATAAAATTGATAAATATAAAAAATATCATGATGGCTTGGATAATCAATCTCGGTCGAGATTGGAAGGAAAGTCTGGATTATATAAAATAGATACTATTGTTTATCATCAATTGATGGGAAAAGGTAACATGTTTAAGCCATTAATAAGGGATGGTCAATATGTAGTATTTATAAGTATTAACAAACTAAATATGATAAGTGATGTTTAGAATTTTGTTGATTGAAGATAATCATTTCAAGGAACAGGAAGTAACTCAGTTCCTTTCTGAGACTTATCGCACAAAAATTATATTAGATGTGGCTAGTTCTTATCAGAGCGCAATGACTAAAGCTTCGTCAGAAGAATATGATTTTATGATAGTTGATATGTCTATTCCTAAATATGATGAAAGTAGAGGCGGTGAAAACCGTACTTTACCTACTGGTGGAGAATTAATTATCAATACTCTTTATGATTTGGGTGTAATGTCTAAGAGTATTGTTCTTACTCAATATGATATATTTAATGATGAGACCATAAATACAATTGATAAACGCTTAAAGGCTGATTGTGGTGAAGTTTATATGGGGTTCATTAAATATAATAGTAATGAAGATGAGTGGAAAAATCAATTACAAACAAAAATAGACAAGTTATGTTATCAATATTGATTATAGATGATACACCAGATAAGGTGGAGATTTTGAAGGATTTTATTTTGTCGAAATTTGAAGAAATTCATGATTCCGACATAGATGTGGTTGGTGCAACTTACGATGGCTTAAATGCGATTTGCCGAAAGCAGTATGATTTGGTTCTTTTGGATTTGTTTATTCCTAAGCGTCAAGGAGAAAAAGAATCTCCTCAGAATGCTGCGGATTTATTGAATGATATTAATGATCTTGATGTGGTAAAAGTACCTGCTCACATTTTAGGTATAACAAGAATGACTGAAATACCTGATGAATTTAAAGAAACTTTTAGTAATGAACTATGGGCATTATTGAAGTATGGAGAAGATTCAAAAGATTGGGAAGACAGATTAGAAAGAAAGATTTTATATTTGATTCGTACCAAAATGCAACTTGTTAATAATCCTGATTATAATTATGACGTAGCAATAATCAATGCTCTTCAAGAAAAGGAGAATGAGATGATTCGAAGTTGGGATGATTGTGATTGGCAAGAGGTAAAAGGCATACCAGATGAAAACGTAACATATTATTCTGCAATTTTAGAAAAAGAAGGAAGAAAGATAAGATGTGTTACTGCCTACGCTGATAGGATGGGGATGGTGGCTACTGCTGTATTGACTACAAAAATAATTAACTATTTCAGACCACGTTATGTCTTTATGACTGGAATATGTGCGGGGATTTCGAGTGATAAGGCAAATTTTGGAGATATTATAGTTGCTGAGTCTGTTATTGATGGTGCAAGTGGAAAGTATGCCAATAAAGGTGAGGAGCATATCTTTGTTCCTGACTATAAAATAATAAATACTCCTGCTAGCTTCTTGAATAAAATTCGTAGATTGAAAGAGGATAGGACATTGATGGATAAAATTAGAAATACGTATCGTCCAAAGGTCGTAAATCCTAATCATATATTAAATGTATTAGTCGGCCCAACAGCTTCAGTTCCTGCTGTTGTTGCAGATAAACAAGTTATAGAAGATTTGAAGGGACAAGAACGCAAATTGGTTGGTTTGGAAATGGAAGCTTATGGTATGTATTACGCAGTAGACCGTTCGGTGAAACCACAACCTCAAATAGTAGCATCGTTGAAGTCTGCAACAGATTTTGCCGATTCAAAAAAGTCAGATGATTATCAGTTATATGGAGCAATGACGTCATCTGAATTACTATACCATATAATTTTGAATGAACTTGATTATGGAAGGAAGAAATCCTAAAACAAATTTGATTATTTGTTGGAGATAATGTATCCTATAAGTTTGTTCTTTAATACGAACTGGGAAAACGACTTAGAATATAAATTTAGCCTATCGTGTTTAAAATGGTAAGATAAAGGTGTTAATACAAATATTTTAGGAACTTATATATTTGATCTTTCTCATAAATTAAGATGTTATGAATGACGTAAATGATTTGTTAGGAATTAAGCCGTTAGGTGATGCTATTGATAAAACTGTTGGAGCTGTAATTGAAAGCGCATCTGTTTTTCTTGATTCTGTTTGTAAACCAGCAATGGTAGAATTTGGTTTTATGCTTTCTGATAAGGTTCGTTGTTGGAGATTGAATAATATTTCCAAGATGCTTATGAAGGCAAAAGGCAAGATGGAGTTTGCTGATGGAAAATTAGAATTAAAAGCTAATCCCAAGGTAGCTATTGCTGTTATGGAAGGCTCTTCTTATGAAGAAGATGATACAATTCAAGATATGTGGGCAGGTCTTTTTGTTTCTTCTTGTACGGAAGATGGATGGAGTTGTTGTGGCCGCTAATACTGTTGTTACGAAAGATGTTCCTGCTTATTCTGTTGTAGTAGGTAACCCTGCCCGTATCATCAAAAAGCATATTGTTTAATAGTAAAATGCTTCGCTTTTACTATGTAGGTGCTTATATATAATGGATATAAGGGAAAAAGATTTCTATATAAAAAATGGTATGTAGAATCTTTTTGTGTTGATTTTTTGTATAATTATACAATAAGAAATAGTATTGTTAATTAAATTTTTAGAGTAAATAATAAAATAATAATATATGAAACAGAAGATAGTAGCATTGTATCTTCCTCAGTTTTATTCATTCCCTGAGAATGATGAATGGTGGGGAAAAGGTTTTACAGAGTGGACTAATGTAGGTAAGGCAAAACCTTTATTTAAAGGACATAATCAGCCGCGAGTTCCTGCTGATTTGGGATATTATAATTTGAAAATGCCCGAGGTACGTGAACAACAAGCAGAAATGGCACGTAATGCAGGTGTTGAAGGATTTATGTATTGGCATTATTGGTTTGGTAATGGCAAACGATTGATGTGGGAAGTTTTTGACGAGGTTTTGAAGACAGGAAAACCGGATTATCCATTCTGTTTGGGATGGGCAAATCATTCTTGGTTTGCCAAAAACTGGAATTCAGATGGAACGACAGGTGGGGACCGTATGCTTATCGAACAAACTTATCCAGGAAAGAATGATTACCGTAAACATTATGAATATGTACTCCAGGCATTTAAAGATCATCGATATATAAAAATAGATGGCAAGCCTTGGTTTCATATTTATAATCCTGTAGACCTTCCTGATGAATTTATTACTCTTTGGAATGAGTGGGCTAAAGAGGATGGATTTAAAGATGGCATTTATTTTACTTGCCGTGTTGATACAGGTCATACTGGAAATTGTGATAAGCAGTATTGGCTTAACAAAGGGTATTCTGCAATATTGCCAGACCGCTTGAAGGATCACTTGAAACAAAGTCAGGTTAATTATGCTGTAAACAGAATAAAGGAAATTGTTAAAGGTTTGATGCATATCCCTGTCTTTTATTGTGATTATGGTAAGATGTATCATTATCTTATCAATAAAGAATATGATTCTGCTGAAGATGTAATACCAACTGTTGTTCCGAACTATGATCATTCTCCAAGAAGTGGAAAGAATGGTTTTATTATGGGTAATGCCACTCCTGAGAATTTTGGCAAGCACTTGAAAGATGTAACAGAAGTCTTGGCAAATAAGAAAAATCCAATTTGTCTTTTAAGATCTTGGAACGAATGGGGTGAGGGAAATTATGTAGAGCCTGATTTACTTTATGGTCATGGCTATTTGGAACAAATAAAGAAGTATTTTGGTTAATATCTAAATTAGCAATTATGGTTACAATGTATATTGGTGGTGGTTTGGCGAATAAGATGTTTCAATATGCTTTTTCGCTTGCCATCAAGAAAAAAGGTTATGATGTAGTGTATGACACTATTACCTTCAAGACAGAGTTTGTACATGACAGAGTAGAACTTGACGACATTTTTCCAAATGTCAACATGAATAAAATCTCGAAGTCTGATTATTGGGCTGCCGGTAAGCAGAGTAAGTTGGCTCGTTTGGTTAAGCGAATCAGCCAAAAATATGTAACTGAACATGCTTATCTTTTTAATGATAGGGTTTGGGAACAGATAAAGCCTACTTGCTATTTGGAGAGTAGTTGGCAGGATGAAAACTACTTTGTGTCCGCTGCTGATGAAGTTCGTCAGGCTTTTGCTTTTTCACCTTTTGAGGATGAAAAAAACGTCGAGATTGCGCAAGCAATGGCATCTTCTAATTCTGTGGCTATCCATATCCGTAAGGGTGATGGTTATGGTACATGGAATATTTTCAGTAATACATGTCCAAAAGAATACTATGATAAAGCGTTGGCGTATATCAAAGAGCATGTTGAGAACCCTAAGTTTTTCATCTTTACAGACAGTCCTGCTGTAGTTAAGGAGTATCTTGATATTGAAGACTACACTTTGATTAATTGGAACCCAACATCAGGCAAGGGTAACTATTGGGATATGCAGTTGATGAGCTGTGCTAAACATAATGTTATTGCTAACAGTACATACAGTTGGTGGGGTGCATGGTTGAATAGCAATCCAAGTAAAATTGTAATTGGTCCTAAATATTGGTTTAATCCAGAGTGTAAATTGGCTTCTGTTAATCATATTATTCCGAAAAAATGGATAAAAATGTAGGCACAAAGAATGCACCAACTTGGCAATATGATATTGTAAGGGGGCTTATGTGTTTCTTTATTTTCAATTGTCATTTTCTGGCAATGTTTAATTTTCCCAAGCAATCATCCATGGTGCTGCAATACCTGAAGGCTTCTCTAAGCAATGCCCATTTAGGTGTTATATATTTCTTCTTGTTGAGTGGAACTGTATTGTCTTTGTCTTTTTTGCGTAAAAAAGTAAGTATTAAGAGTATTCCTCTTTTTCTTTTGAAAAGATTTTTGCGGTTGTTACCACCAATCTTCTTCAGTTTGTTAGTTACTTATATTTTAATGTGTTGTCACTTAATTTATGTAGATAATTTGGGTCAAGCTGTATCTCTAAATTCGTGGGCAAAAACTTTGTTTTGCTTTACTCCAAGTGATTTATCCCCATTAAAAGATGTATTTGATACTTATATTCTTGGGCATAGTGGGTATAATCCCAATTTATGGATTGTTAGATATGAGTTTTTAGTACCTATATTACTTTTGTTTACTTATAAATTCATTAAATATAGGATTACTAGTTATTCTATTCTTGTAGTAACTGCTGTTGTTATGGGGGGGGTATATCTTTATGGGAATTGAAAAAATGTTACTAATATCTTATGTCCTTATGTTTTTCTTAGGACTTATAGTTGCTTATAGGGTAACTGTAGATAGACCTTCTTCTCAAAAGATAAAATGGATGATGTCGTCTGCTATGATTTTATGGAGCATTAGTGTTATTTTTAATGAGTCTGTAAATCGATTAATAGATATGATTTTGAGTTCATTATTATTGCTTGCCATGTATCATAAGACGTTCGCAGGCATCAAGGTACTAGCAAAATTTCCTTTTGTGAATACTTTAGGTAAAATTAGCTATGAATTCTTTGTGTATCATTTATGTGTTATAGCTTCATTCAGCTGTTGGATATTTTTGCAACTTTATTCAGAATATGGGTATTATATCGCTTTGTTGATCACATATATTTGCACAGTTATTATCGTTTTTGCATTGTCTTGGGTATCTTATTACCTAACACAAAAGTATTATAACCCTATTTTAAAGAGGTTAGTATAGTATTATTGATATTTCAAGTTTAAAGTATGGATTTTCTATTTAAAAATAGAAAGTTAGTCATGAGACTTTCTTTCGTGTTATGGCTTGTAGTACAAGTGTTTTTAGTTGTAAAATATTGGAACCTTCCACAATATAGTGATGCAAAATTATATATGGATTCTGCAATGGAATGCTATATAGAGGGGCAATGGTATCCAAATATACACCAATTAAATAGTCAACAATATCTGTTTAATCCAGGATTCATTAATTTCCTGATATTGGAATTAAAGGCCTTTGGAACATTTACTTATCATGGTATTATTGGAATAGTCATAAATCTGATTTTGTTGGTGTCTGTTCGAAAAATTATTAAGGAACTGGTAAATGATGAAGCATCGGATTATGCTACTATTTTATATTGCCTCATGTATAGTAATATGATTTCTTCTATACCTGTGATGAGCGATTTGTTTTTTACTTGTTTATTGTTTGGAAGTTTAGCACTATTGCGTCCTAAGTATATTTGGCTGGTTCTGTCTTCCATGATAATGTGTTATGCCAATTATACACGCCCCTTGCTTGTTATCTTTGTAGCTTCCATCCTCTTTTATATGTACTTGAAAAAATTTGGTTGGAAGCGAATTGTGGTATATTGCATATCTTATTTCGTCTTTTCAACAGGTTTGTCTTTGATAGTTTCTAGTAATACTGCTGCAAAGGATGCCTCGGGTTCAACGTTAGGTATTAATTTGATTATGGGAGCAAACGATCATATGAATGGTACCGTGAATGATGAAGTCTTTAGAAAAGGAGATATTGGATATGTTGAAAAAAATACCAATGTTTATCAAAAAGATTCTATCTGGCGATCACATGCAATGAAATGGATTGTTCAGCATCCTGTTAAATATGTATCCTATGTACCTATAAAGATGACCCGACTTTGGTGGGGGGATAATTATATGGATTTACCTTTAAATAATGTAGCAACCTCAAATACATCATTATATTCAAAATTGGAGCTATGTAAACGAGCTTTTAGGATAGTAGGTTTATCTCTTTTCTATTATATAACATTCTTCTTAATGTTAGTAGGTTTATGGAAACTTCGTAAAAAAATATGGGGTTATTGGGGAGTATTTTTACTGCCTATTATTTTAGCTTGCGGAATGCATTGCGTTTTATATGGAGGTATGAGATACCATTATTCTTATGTGCCAATTATGATTCTATATGCAACTATAGGGCTAATGTCATTTAAAGACCAAAAGCTTTTATTTTTGACTAAAAAGAAATTTTGAAATGAAAAATATTATATTGTTATTACGTCCGCAACAATGGGTAAAGAATATGTTTATTTTCTTGCCATTGTTTTTTCATGGGGATTTGACAAATGTGCAGATGTTGACAAATGCAGTTATAGCATTCTTCTGTTATAGCTTTGCTGCTAGTAGCATATATTGTTTTAATGATATATATGATGTAGCTGCTGATAGAAAGCATCCTAAAAAATGTAAGCGTCCTATTGCTTCTGGTGCTGTTAGTATTCCGCAAGCTTATGGATTAATGGCGTTGATGCTATTTCTTTCTTTAAACCTTGCGTTTTGGACTCTCGGCTACTCCAAAATGCAGGTGATAGGTGTTATTTGCTTCTATTATCTGATGAATATTGCCTATTGTGTAAAGCTTAAGCAAATAGCCTTAGTAGATGTTTTCATCATAGCAATTGGTTTTGTCCTTCGTGTTATTTTAGGAGGTATTGTCAATGATATCATTCTTTCTCATTGGATAGTCTTGATGACTTTCTTGTTAGCATTGTTCCTTGCTTTTGCCAAGAGAAGAGATGATGTTGTATTGTATCAAGAAACGGGAGTGTTGCCAAGAAAGAATGTCAACCGCTATAACTTAGATTTTATGAATCAGGCTTTGACTATTGTTTCGGCTGTTACATTGGTTGCTTATGTAATGTATACAGTTTCGGATGATGTTATGAAGCAGTTTAATTCTCATTATATTTACCTTACCACAGTATTTGTCTTGGCTGGTATATTGAGATACTTACAGATTACGATTGTAGATGTTAAAAGTGGAAGTCCAACTAAAGTTTTAATGAAAGATAAATTTATACAACTTTGTATTATGGGTTGGATCTTATCTTTCTTAATTATAATTTACATAATTTAGTCTTGTTAAAAATTAATTCATTTGTTTATGAACATATTATTTTTGCATAGACTCTGGCCTTCATTTGGTGGTGGTGAAACTGTTACGAAATGTTTGGCTTCGGAGTTGATAAAACGTGGTCATTCTGTTTACGTTTTGTATTTTAAAGAAAAGAGAAATATGAGTGATAGCGTAAATGTTGATGACAAAGTAATTCAAAATCTAATACCAGGTGTTAGTTTTGATGAAAATTCATCTGAGTTCTTTGTAAATCAGAAGGAGGCAAAGTATGTTTCACATTTTTTGGTAAATTATGTCAAAGCAAAAAATATAGATATAATTATCAATCAGTGGTGGCCTGTAGAATACCATAAGGATATTCAAATAAAGACAAAAGCCAAAATTATTAAGTGTCTTCATATGGATCCTGATACTCGTAAGGTGTTGACAAATATTAAGGGTATAAAAGGTTCTCTTATTAGAGCTTTAGAGCCTTTATATAGAATTGTTGAGAGAAAGAAACACTTGTATAGTTGTGATAAATATGTCACTAATGTTGATAAACTGGTATTTTTGGCTCCTAGTTATCAAGACTTCTATGTATCTCATACTAAAGTTAAGGACGTGAAGTATAGAACATCGTTTGTATATAATCCTGTTGTTTATTCTTTTAAAGCTTCTAAAGAAGATTTGATAAATAAGAAGAAAGAGATAATCGTAGTAGGGCGATTACTTGAGAAGCATAAGCAGGTTTCTCGTATATTAACGGCTTGGAATTCTATAGATGATGTTCGCAGAGACGATTGGAAACTTAGAATTGTTGGTGATGGACCGGATCGACTTTTCTATGAAAATATAGTTTCTTCTCAAAACATAAAAGATGTTTCTTTCGAAGGTTTTCAAAATCCTTTGCCATTTTATAAAAATGCGAGCATTTTACTCATGTCTTCTGCTTATGAAGGCTGGCCTATGTCCATTATAGAGGCTATGCAAAATGGTGTAGCTGTTGTTGCCATGAATACTTTTAAGTCAGCTTCTGATATTATAAAAAATGGCGAAAATGGAATATTGACTAGTTCTGATATTCATGAATTTTCAAATGCTATTCAAAAACTTATGATAAATACTGAATTGAGAAGAAAATTAGCACTTAATGGTATGTATAGTTGTTCTCAGTATTCTGTTGAAAAAGTTGTAGATTGTTGGATAAATTTATTCGAATCTTTGTATGGAAATGAAAAGTAAGTTGTTTTTTTTCCCTTCAGAACCTCTTGTTGGTTATCGAAATCCTTATTGTAATTATTATAAAGAAGCATTAAATAACTACTATGAGGTGTTAGATATGAATAGGAGTGGCAAGTGTAAGCGTATGTTTACATTGCTCTTGAATTCATTTAGGTGTAAATACATTGTTTTTAATTGGTTAGAGAGCGTTCCTTTTTTCCCATTTGGTAAAGTGCAATTTGTATTAGCATTAATGGCTTTGTTTGTCTTGAAACTTAGAAAAGTAAAAGTCTTATTTATGTTTCATGACTTAATTCCGCATTTTGGGGACAATTGGATGTCTAGGTATCTTATGAAATGGTTGTTCACAAATTCTGACTTGATTATAACACATTCTAAAGAGGCCCTTGATATTGCAAAGAAAAAATCTGAGAAACCATGTTATTATATCTGTCATCCAGTATATAAAACAAAGGTCGAACCATTCGGGGCAAGTAGGCATGTAGATGTTTTTATTTGGGGGGCTATTTATGATTACAAAGGCATATATGAATTTATTTCTCTGCCTGCAATTCAATCTTCTAAATTGCAGATTTATATTTTAGGACACTCAATGGATGAGAAACTGAAAGATAGAATTCTGTCTAAGTGTAATTCTCATATTGTATATGAGGATAGAAGAGCGGGATTTTCTGAAATTGCAGCATATTGTAAAAAAAGTAAGTATGTCTTATTTCCTTATGTTGGTGAAAGTATTTCTAGTTCTGGTGCCCTTGTCGACACCTTAGTCTTTGGCGGCGTACCTATAGGACCTAACCGTGGTGCTTTTAAGGATTTGGCAGAAGAAAATGCATGTTTGGTATACAATAATTATGAGGAATTATGTAAAATATTACATGATACCTCAACCATAGCTCCTGAGGATAGGAAAATATTTCTTGATAGATATTCTTGGGAAAATTTTGCAAAAATGATTTATGAAAAATTTCATTGAAAAAATTGTTTCTTTTCGGGACACACTTATGTATAGAGTATGGGGGAGATTGTCTGAAAACTCATAGCAGCCAAAATGTCTCCTAATATTTCT
>SAMEA104315426__coassemble_776_pt1 | contig 14176 bp, 14 predicted proteins | sample SAMEA104315426__metabat2_low_PE_005 | metagenome-assembled genome bin SAMEA104315426 (sample SAMEA104315426) | gut metagenome | biome: Monkey gut; feature: monkey-associated habitat; material: faeces | place: China | collected 2013 | reverse complement strand
TACCTTTTGCTTTTTAACAAAGCCGAGCCAGCAAGTCTGCGGAATGTAATTATACCACTCTTCTCTTATTTATTTGTGAGACCAATCATTCTAAGTTTCTCAGATAATAGCCGTGAATTTCTTTATTTGCAACGACCACACACAACTCTAAACTTTTAATGTGATCCTGCCTCTAATTCATCTTGTAAATTAATAGTAATCACACTACCTTCTTCTAAGTTAGTTCCAGCAATTGGATCTTGACTAACAACTTTGCCAGACCCAACAATTTTCACATTCAAATTCAAGTTTAACAAAGTATTTTTAGCTTTAACAGCTGTAAGTCCCTTAAGTGATGGAACTTGTACAGAAATTCTGTCATTATTTTTACTTGAATATAATTTAACAACAGCACCTTTCAATAAATCAGTTCCTGGTTTTGGAACTTGTTCAGTAACAATTGAATCATCATCACTTGTTGTATTAAACTTAAATCCTGCATTTTCAAGCACTTTTTTTGCTTCTGATACAGTTTTATTTCTAACATCAGGTAATTTACTTGTTTGTAAACTATTATATGGATCTGTTGGAGTTGTTGTAATTGTAGAATTATTTGAAGGTATTTCTAAATATGGTAATACTTCTGATAATACTTGTGCAACAACTGGTGCTGCAATTTGTCCACCATAATTATTACTTTCATTAGGACCATATAAAGTTAATAAAACAGATACTTTTGTATTTTCAACAGGTGCAATTGCAAGAAATGATGCTACATTTCCTTCTTCTTCTTTTCCAGGTGATGGTTCTGATGTACCAGTTTTTCCGCCAATACTATATCCTGCAACTTGTCCATATTTTCCTCCACCTTCAACAACAACTGATTCCATCATACTTCTCACCTGTTCTGCTGTTTCAGCTGATACAACTTGTCTTACAGATTTTGGTTCAACAGTTGTAATAGTTCCAGTATCAGTATTTTCAATAGATTTTACAATTCTTGGTTGCATTAATACACCATCATTTGCAATAGCACTAACAGCTGTAATCATTTGTAAAGGTGTAATTGTAAATCTTTGACCAAATGAAATTGTTGCAAGTTCAACAGGTCCAACTTTATCTAAACTATGGAATGTTCCTACTGCTTCACCTGATGTTGCAATTCCTGTTTTATCAAATAATCCAAATGCTTCAAAATATTTATATAAAATATCTTTTCCAATTTTTGCACCTAATTGCATAAATGCAGGGTTACATGAATGTTCTAATGCTTCTCTTAAAGATTGATATCCATGTCCTGATGTTTTTGCACATTTTATTATTGTTCCATAAATATCTTGTGAACCATTACATGAGAAAATTCCTGGTGTATCTGTTTCAACCAAATTTTCTTCTAAACCAATTGCTGCAACTAATACTTTAAAAACTGAACCTGGTTCATATGTATTTGAAACAGCAGGATTTCGCCACATGTTTTGTAATGCTGAACTTCTTGCAGATGATGACATAGATTCCCAATCTTTAGACAATTTTTCATTTGGAGAAAATGGTTCATTTAAATTATAATCTGGATATGATGCCATTGCCAAAATATCTCCAGTACTTGGATCCATTACAATAATATTTCCACCACGTTTACAATTATTATCTGCAACTGCTTGTTTTAGGTATTTTTCTGCTATTGTTTGAATATTATAATCTATTGTTAATGTTATATTACTTCCATTTTGTGCTGGAATATAATTTTCATCATTACTTGAGATTATATCTTGTACAGCATCTTGTGATGTTGTTATTTTTCCTGGAGTTCCTGTTAATACTGAATTCCAGTAATATTCAATTCCTGCTAAACCTTGATTATCATTACCACAAAATCCTATTAAATTTGATGCTAAATTATTATAATAATAATATCTTTTTGTATCTGTATCAATATTAATTCCAGTTGTAACTTCATTTTCATTCATCCATTGTTTTAGTTTATTAATCTTATCTTCCTCAACTTTTTTAACTATAGTTTGAACAGCACTTGTACTTGTCACTTTTGCATATACATCATTATAATCAAGTTCAAAAATCTCTGAAAAAGCTTTTGCTACTTTTTGTTGCAATTCTGCAGTTTTTTCTGGAGAATCCTCAACAATAAATTTGCTTGGATTAATTGTAACTGTATCAACTTTAGCACTTATTGCAAGAGGTTTTCCTGTTGAATCATAAATTGCTCCTCTATTTGGGCTTATAATTCTGCTTGTTGTTTGTTGTTTTGTTGCCGCTTCTTTCAATTCTGGACCTCTTACAAATTGAAGATATCCTATTCTAAATATAAGTGTTATTAATAAAAATACAACTAACACAATGAAAAAAAATAACCTTTTTGATTGTCCTAATTTATTTGAGTTATCATTTTTATCATGTATTCTATCTTTTTTGTTTTTCTCTCTTTTAGTTTTGTCATTTCTTTTTGTTTCCTCAAATTCATTTATTTCTTCATATCTTCCTATTTCACCATTTCTTCTTATCTCTTCATTTCTTTTTAATCTTTGCAATCTTTCTTTTGCCCTTTTAGCTGCTATTCTTTTTTTCTTGTTTCTTTCTGCACTTACTTTTTTATTTTTTTCTTTACTTATTTTCTTTTGTACTTTTTGAATAGCCTTTTTTCTAGCCTGTTCTTTATTTTTATTTATCTTTTTTTTCTTATTGTTTGACGTCATGTCTCACCATCTTTTCTATAGTTTAATATTAAAAATATTTTATAGTATGTATAATTAAATGTCAATCCATAATTCCTAAAATCACTTTAGGCTTTTCCACAAAATTTTCACTAATACTAAAGCATTTACCAAATTTATCAATAGCCTCTTTCATTTTTTCTTCATCATTAGCATGAATAATTCCAATAATTTCACCTTTTTGAACTTCATCACCAATTTTTTTATTAATAATTAATCCAACCTGATTATCAATCACATCTTCTTTTCTAACCCTACCAGCACCAAGATTACATGAAATTTTTCCTAATTCTTCAGCTTGAATTTTTTCAATATAACCTGATTTTTCAGAATAAACAGGTATTATAAATTTAGCATTTTCAAATAATGATTCATCATTAATATATGAAACATCTCCTCCCTGATTTTCAATCAATTCCAAAAATTTCATATATGCTTCTCCACTATCAATACATTTCATCATTCTTTTTTTATTTTCTTCAATATCATCACCATTACCTGATAATTTAATCATATAGCTTCCTAGCTCTAAAACAACTTGTTTAACATCATCTTCCATATCACCTTGAAGAGCTTCAATTGCTTCTATTACTTCTAAAGTATTTCCAATTGAATATCCTAGAGGTTCATCCATATTTGTTAAAATACAAACTGTTTCTTTACCTGCTAATTTTCCAATATTAATCATTGTTTCAGATAATTTTTTTGCATCTTCCATATTTTTCATAAAAGCACCATTTCCAACAGTTACTTCCAAAACAATTTTATTAGCACCTGAAGCTATTTTTTTACTCATTATACTTGATGCAATTAATGGAATATTTTCAACACAACTTATTGAATCTCTTAATGCATATATTTTCTTATCAGCTGGTGCTAAATTTAGAGTTTGTCCCATTAAACTTATTCCAATTTTTTTAACATTTTCAATAAATTCATCTACTGAAATCTGAGTATTATAACCAGGTATTGATTCTAATTTATCAACAGTTCCTCCTGTAAAACCAAGACCCCTTCCTGACATTTTTGCAACAGGAACACCTAATGCTGCAATAATTGGCATTAAAATTAAAGTAATTTTATCACCAATTCCACCTGTACTATGTTTATCAACAACATTTTCTCCTAGGCTAGACAAATCTAAAACTTCTCCAGAATATGCCATTGCTAAAGTCAAATTTGTAATTTCTTCATTATTCATTCCATTTAAATAAATTGCCATTATTAATGCTGCTGCTTGATAATCAGTAATTGTCCCATCTGTATATTCTTTAACAAAAAATTCAATTTCTTGTTTTGACAATTCTTTTTTGTCCCTTTTTTTTGCAATTATTTCCAATATATTCATTTACATCATTCCTCTCCCACAATATTTTTAACAAAACTACGTCTATGTAAAGGACATAATCCATATTCCTTAATAGCCGCAATATGAGCAGCAGTCCCATATCCTTTATGTTGAATAAAATTATATTCTGGATAAATCTCATGCCATTGTCTCATAATTCTATCCCTAGTAACTTTAGCAATAATTGAAGCAGCAGCAATAGAATAACATTTAGCATCACCCTTAATAATAGACTCATATGGAACCCCACAAGTATCAATACCCTTTAAAGCATCAACCAAAATAATATCAGGTCTAACTTTTAACCCCTTAACAGACTCAGTTAAACCAGCCTTTGTAGCATTCAAAATATTAACCCTATCAATTTCCTTTTGATCAACAATTCCAACACTATAACTAATAGCATTTTCAATAATCTCATCATAAAGTTTCTCCCTTTTCTTCTCAGAAACCTTTTTAGAATCATTTACCCCCTCAATCATAGAATCCCTAGGCATAACAACACTTGCCACAACAACAGGCCCAGCAAGAGGTCCACGTCCAGCCTCATCTATCCCACAAATATATTTTACATTACCATGTTCATATATATCTTCTTCTATCTTTTTCAACTCTTGTAATCTTAATAGTTCTTTTTCTTTCATAATAATTATCCTTTCTGTACAATTGGGGACGCATCCCAATTGCACACATTGTGCAATCTGGGACGGATTCTACTTTTTGTTCCCATAATTTTTTCATATAAATTTAGTATATATTTTATATCTTCCTATATAAATATTATCAATCCTATTCAATTTTTTCTCAATTACTATTTTCAGTAGTATTTGCACTGTTTTCAGCTTTATCTCCGTTATTTTCCGCATTTTCTCCATTATTTTCCTGTTCCTCAGATTGTTTTTGTTCTCCAGATTGTTCTACTTTAGCAGGTTCAGGTGATTTTTCCAAATCACTTATTTTATAACACCACATTCCATTTTGATTTTCATATCCGTCAGTATAAATAACTTCAAAATTATCATAATTCACAATAAAATATCCAGAATACTTACTTACTAAATCATTTAATTCAAGCTTTTCCAAACATCCGTGAATCTAATAAATAGTATTTTTCATACTCATTTTCATCAATAACTTTTTTATCAAAAAAAGTCTTTAAATCAATTCCTTCTGGTAATTGGTTTAACTGATACCCAAGCAATGGATTTTCATCTTTATTCATTCCATTATTCCCTTTTAAAATTTCTATTTTAGCCCTTACTAGCAATAAATCTGCCTGAACATCTTTTACATTTTCCTTTTTTATAAAATCTAATGCATATCTTATACCAAACACTGCAACAACAGCTATTACAACAATTGCAACAACAAGTTTTATTGAACTTTTTCCATCATTTTTTTTTGCCTTTTGTACATAATTATTCATTTTTAACTTCATTCCTTTCATCTTTTCTGGATTATATTATACATTTTTAAAAAAATCAATGGTGGAATTGTGTATAAATCAAAACAAAATCACCCAGTTTTCAAATGTCTCAAAATTATCCAACAACAAATATTCACATTTTTTTCACAAAACTTTCACAAAAATCTTGTATTATATAATCATATTGAGATATTATATAAAAAAGGAAGGAATGATATTTATGGATGATAATGAATTTTTTAAAACAGTACCTTCAAATCCAAAGTCAAAACAAAAAATAGGATTTTTCAAAGGTATTTTAGTACCATTTACCTCAGGACTATTAGGAACAATCCTAGTTCTAGGAATATTTATAAAATTTCCAATAATTCAAGATAAAACAAAAGAAGCTTTAGGAATAAATTCCCAATCTACTACTACATCTGAAGAAAATGATAAATCAAATTCTTCAAAAGAAACTCAACAAGTTGTTAATACAAATTTAGTTTCCCTAGAAAATTATTCTGATACAGGAATTTATGCAGCAAACAAAGTATTACCATCAATTGTAGGAATTACTGTTGAATACACAGTAAATTCTCCATATTATGGATACTCAATGCAATCAACAGCATCAGCAACAGGTTCAGGTGTAATAATTTCTGAAGATGGCTATATCTTAACAAATAATCATGTTGTTAATACAACTTCAACATCATCATTTTATGAAGTTAGTGAAGCTAACAAAGTTACAGTAAAATTATATAATGATGAAACAATTTATGATGCAAAAATTGTTGGAACAGATGCTACAACTGATTTAGCAGTAATAAAAATTGATAAAACTGATTTACCTGCTGCAACACTTGGTGATTCTGATTCAATACAAGTTGGAGAATTTTCAATGGCAATTGGAAGTCCTTTAGGAATGGATAGTACAGTAACAGCAGGAATTATAAGTGCTAAAAGTAGAATAATTGAATCAGATGGTAAAAATTATACAGTAATTCAAACTGATGCTGCAATCAATTCTGGAAATAGTGGTGGAGCTTTGATAAACTCAAAAGGAGAAGTTATAGGAATTAATACTTTAAAACTTTCAGGAACAGGAATTGAAGGAATTGGTTTTGCTATTCCAATAAATTCAACTATTGATATTTATGAACAATTAATTTCAGAAGGAAAAGTAAAAAGGCCTTATATCGGAATTTCAGGTAGAGATATTGATGAAAAACTTGCTAAACAATATAATCTAGTTGAGGGTGTTTATATTGTTTCTGTTGAACAATTTTCTGCAGCTGAAAAAGCAGGTTTAAAAGCTTATGATATTATTACTGAAATTGATGGAAAAGAAATTAAAACTATGGATGAATTAAATGAAATAAAAAATTCTCATAAAATTGGAGATACTGTTTCTTTAAAAGTTTATAGAAATTCTAAATATGAGGATATTAAGCTTACTTTAGGTGAACAACCTTAATAAAAAATTTGGGTATGAGTCAATTTCGATTCATACCCAAATTTTTCATTTTTCTCTAAAGTCCAAAACTTACTCCCAAAGCATTATTAATCTTATTCATAACAATAACATCATCAATATGACCAATTTTCTCTTTTAATCTACTTTTATCAATTGTACGAATTTGCTCAGTAAGAACAACCGAATCTGCCTTTAATCCATTATTTTCAGAACCAATTTCTATATGAGTAGGTAATTTATTTTTCCCAGTTTGAGATGTAATTGCAGCAGCAATTACAGTTGGACTGTGCTTATTTCCAATATCATTTTGTATTATTACAACAGGTCTTATCCCACCCTGTTCAGAACCTACAACTGGGCTCAAATCCGCATAAAACATATCTCCTCTTTTAACTATCATTTTAATCACTCCCACTATTTCTCTAAATAAAACAATATCAATTTATATATTTAAATATTAGTCAGATAAAAATGTAGTTAATATTCTATTTTTATTAATTACTACTTATAGTTTATATATCACATGATTTTACAAAATCTGTTTTAAAAGCTAATACATTTTCTCTATTTAAACTACCAATTTCTATCTTATTATATGTTATGTAGATTCTACTCTTGTTGTTCTCATCCTCAATGACCAATTTTGTAACTTTATTAGCATTTCTGTCTATATATAGCTTTTCTTTTGCAGAATATTTGCTATTATCTCTTTTAGTTTCCATTACAATTATCCCATTTTCCTCATTTATTGTTCCACCATTATTTCTATAGTTTTGTGAAAAATCGCTTAACCATAAAACATTATCAGCTAAATATTCATAATTTTCATAAATAGTACTTAAATTCAATTTTGTATTTGAAATTTCTAAATTAGATCCATCATATTTAACTGTCAATCCCTCAATATTTTTTGGTTCTATTACCTGTTGACTTGCTATATTTGGGCTGTAAAATTTTTGGTTAATAATATACTTGTTTTTATTTTTATTAGATTCTATTTCTACTTCTATTTCAGCATCATAAGAACTAATATTTAAAATATAATCTTCAACCTGTGTTAAGGTTTTGTCACTTATATTATTTCCAGTTTGAATTTTTTTATAATTGATAATTTTAAAAATTGTGAAACTTAAAATGAAAACTATTGTTAATATAACAACTATTATTAATATTTTCTTATTTTTCATATAATCAATTCCTTCCTTGATTTTATTTAAAGCCTAAAACCTTGATAAATAACGAAATTAGGACGGTTCTATTTAGGCATATTTATTAATCTTATAAATTATTATTCATAATTTAATAAAATATGCTCAAACAAAATCGTCCATTTTATATAACAATCATATATTCTAAATATATTTAATTAATCTTTAAAATACTCCTTAAGACACTCTTCTAGCTCACTTCTATTTTCAATACAATTAACCCTAGCTCTAAATTTAGAAGCATCTTTTCCATTTTTTATGTACCATCCTAAATGTTTTCTCATTTCTCTGATTCCTGTAATCTCACCTTTTTCCTGAATTTCTAAATTTAAATGTTTCAAAATAACTCTTAATTTTTCTTTATTTGATATATTTTTACAAGATTCTCCATTTATAATTTCATCAAAAATCCAAGGATTTCCAAGTGCTCCTCTACCAATCATAATACCATCAACACCTGTTGTTTCAAACATTTTTACTGCATCTTCTAAACATGTAACATCACCATTTCCAATTACAGGAATTGATACACTTTGTTTAACTTTTTTTATAATATCCCAATCTGCAATTCCTGAATAAAATTCGGCTCTAGTTCTACCATGAATTGTAATTGCTGAAGCTCCAGCTCTTTCAATAACTTGAGCTGCTTCAACTGCAACAATATTATTTGAGTCCCAACCTTTTCTTATTTTAACAGTAACAGGAACTTTTGAAACTGAAACAACTGATTTTACTATTTCTTCAACCAATGGTAAATTCAATAATAGTTTACTACCATCACCATTTTTCACAACTTTAGGTGCTGGACATCCCATATTAATATCAACAATATCTGCAATTTCACTAACATATTTTGCTGCATATTTCATTGCTTCAATATCATTTCCAAAAATCTGAGCACTTATAGGTCTTTTCTCACCTTCCATATTAAGCAATAAATCTGTTTTTTTATCATCATAATATAAACCTTTTCCACTTACCATTTCAGTACAAACTAATCCTGGATTAAACTCTTCACAAATTATTCTAAAAGGTCTATCTGTAATTCCTGCCATTGGTGCTAATAATATATTATTTTTTAATTCTACATTTCCTATTTTTAATGGTTTAATATATTTGTTTTCCATATTTTTCAACTTTTCCTCCAATTTTTAGACAACCATTTTCATATTTTAATTTCATACATATTTTAATTTCTTATATAAATTTCATATTTCATGTATATTTTAATTTCATATTTTTTTCAATATTCTAATTCAATATTTTTCTTTTGCATTTCTATTCAATAAACAACGATTTTTTTCTTCTAGCACTAATATTTAAAACCAAACCAATTAAAATCAAATTAGTTAATAATGAGCTTCCACCATAACTTACAAAAGGAACACCTGTAATTGGCAATAATCCCATTGTCATACCAATATTCTCAACCATATGAAAAACAAAAATTCCTGCAATACCAATTGCAATATATGAACCTTTATCATCTTTAGCAGTTTTAGCAATATAAATAATTTTCGTAATCATAAAAACATATAAAACTATTATCAATCCAGCAGTTATAAACCCCATTTCTTCTCCTATTACAGAAAAAATAAAGTCAGTTGTTTTTGGATATAAATACCCTAATTGTGTTTGATTTCCTTGTTTTATACCCATTCCAAATAATTGCCCTGAGCCTATTGCTAATTTTGATTGAATTATATTATATCCTGACCCTCTTGGATCTATATCTGGATTTAAAAATACGTCAATTCTTATTTTTGCATGTTCTGGTAATACCAAAAAATATAATAAAGGTAATGCAATAATTATTAAAATTAATGATATTATTATATATTTTCGATTAATTCCAGATGTATATAACATAAATATTGTTGCAACAACAAATGCAATTGCTGTTCCATAATCTGGTTGTTTTATAATTAACAAAATTGGAATTGCAACAACCAATAAACTTAATCCTAATTTTAATGGTTTACTTATTTGATCTTTTCCATTTTCCTGAATTTTAGATATTGTTAATGCTAATGTTAAAATTACAAAAATCTTTGCAAACTCAGACGGTTGAATAGATACAGGTCCCATAATAAACCAGCTTGTTGCCCCATTTATAGGCGAAGTAAATAATACTGCAATCAATGAAATTAAAATTATTCCATATCCAATTGGTGCAAATTTAATAATTGTATTATAATCTAAAACAATAATTCCAATCATAACAGGAATACTAATTCCAAGCCATACCAATTGTTTTATAAGTTCATCATTTCCAGACCCCTGTGTTGCAGAATATAATGCTACACATCCTATTAAAATTAAAATAGATACACACACTAAAATAGACCATTCTATATTTTTTAGTAACTTTTTATTCAAATTTCTATTACATGATTATTTTTTATAATCATGTTCTCCTCTCTATTAAATTTTTAATCTATACTATTATACCCTATTTTCTTTGAAAAAGGAACACTCTTCTAAAAAATATTTAGTGGACAGTTGGGGACGCATCCTAATTGCTCAAATGAGCAATTAGGACGCGTCCCCAACTGTCCACAACCATCCAACTTAATTTGTTTCTCCATCTTTAGCCTTAGGTTTTCTACCTCGTTTAGCTCCAGTACTTGCAGCTTTAACAACTTTTGCAACCTTTGCCTTAGCTGTAGTTTCTTTTTTAGTTGTAGATTTTTTAGCAGAAACTGCTTTCTTTTTATCACTTGCAGTTTTAGTAGTTTTTCTAGTAGTTTTTTTAACCTCTTTTTCTGCTTTTTGTTCTTCCTCTAATTCAGCTTGTTTAGCTTTAGTTATTTCATTACTTTCTTTTTTCTTATCTTCATTAATACCTACAATTGGAATATTTGCATATAAAGCTGGTGCACCTGATGTACCATCATCATTAACTCTATTTTCCAATTTTACATCCATGTCAGTTTCATCAACATCGATATATTTTTTTATTACATCAACAATTTCCATTTTCATCATTTCAAGGAAATCAGCTGATACATTAGCTCTATCTTGCATTAAAACCAAATGAAGTCTCTCTTTAGCAGCATTTTTAGATTTATCAGTCTGTTCTTTTTTTCCTTTTTTCTTAAGAAATGTCGTAAAATTATCTAACATTTTTATCCCTCCAAAAACAGTAATTATTTTCTTCTAAAAGCACCAAATATCTTAGAGAAAAATCCCTCATCTCTACCAGGAATAGTTACATCTAAATTTTCACCTAATATTCTTCTTGCAATTTCCATATAACATTTTCCAGAAGGAGCTTTTTTATTTGATACTGCTGGTTCACCCTTGTTAGTTTGTGTTATGATATATTCATCATCTGGAACAACTCCAATTAATTCAATTGAAAGTAGATCCACAATATCTTCGACATCCATCATTTCTCCTCTTTTTACCATGTTTGGTCTTAAACGATTTATTACTAATTCTGGATTTTTAATTTCAGCTGCTTCTAATAAACCAATAATTCTGTCTGCATCTCTAATAGAAGAAATTTCTGCTGTTGTAACAACAATTGCTCTGTTGGCACCTGCTATTGCATTTTTAAAGCCTTGTTCAATACCTGCTGGACAATCAACAATAATAAAATCAAATTCTTCTTTTAACTTATTTGTTAATGCTCTCATTTGTTCTTCATTTACAGCACTTTTATCTCTTGTTTGAGCAGCTGGTAATAAAAACAATTCATCAAAACGTTTATCTCTTATTAATGCTTGTTTTAATTTACACTTTTCTTCAACAACATCTACTATATCATATACTATTCTATTTTCTAATCCCATTACTACATCTAAGTTTCTTAATCCGATATCTGTATCAATTAAAACCACTTTTTTTCCACATAATGCAAGGGCTGCTCCTAAATTGGCTGTTGTTGTTGTTTTACCAACTCCACCTTTTCCTGATGTTATAACAATAACTTCTCCCATTTTATATTTCCTCCTAATACTATTTAAAATATAATTTTTAGAAAACATAATCATTTTTCTAAAACATTAAAATAGTCATATATCAAAAGTTACCTTTTAATAATACAATAAATTTCAAAAAAAGTCAAATTTTTTCAGTTTTTTTATTTTTTCAGTTTTGAATAAAACATTTGGTGACTAGGCAATTTTGTTTCATTTTTACTAAATAAAGCATAAAACTATTGAAAAATGTTCATGATTTATATATAATGTACTAAGGTAATTTTATTTTGAATATATATATTTAAAAGGAGAGTGTTTAAATTGGCTAATCTAGAAGAATTAGAAAAATATAAAAAAATACATATGATAGGTATTGGTGGAGTAAGTATGAGTGGAATTGCCGAAATACTTAAACACTGGGGATTTAGTGTAACAGGTTCAGATGCCGCTCAATCTGAATATACTGATGATTTAATATCACACGGAATTCCAGTTACAATAGGACATGATTTAGAAAATGTAGCAAAATCAGATTTAGTTGTTTACACAGCTGCTATAAAACCTGATGACCCTGAACTTGTTAAAGCAAGAGAATTATATATACCAACAATTGAAAGAGGAGATTTTTTAGGATTATTAACAAAAGTTTTTAATGATACAATTTGTGTTTCAGGAACACATGGTAAAACTACTACAACATCAATGATTTCAAGCTGTTTTCTAGAAGGAAAACTTGACCCTACAATTCAAGTTGGTGCATTTTTTAAACAAATAAATGCAAATTATAGACTTGGAAATAGTGAATATTTCATTATTGAAGCTTGCGAATATGTTGAAAGCTTTTTGAAATTTTATCCTAAAACAGAAATAATTTTGAATATTGATAATGACCATTTAGATTATTTTAAAGATATGGAACACATAGTTTTAGCATTCAAAAAATATGTTAAATTATTACCTGCAAATGGTTTACTTGTTATAAATAGTGATGATCCAAATTGTTCAACATTATCAAAATGCACAGAAGCTAAAACAATCACTTTTGGTATGAAAAATCAAAATGCTAATTTTGTTGCAAGAAATGTTACATTTAATAAAAATGGATTCCCTACTTTTGATGTTTATTATAATAATACATTTTACAAAACAATTTCACTTTCAGTTACTGGAATTCATAATGTAATGAATGCTCTTGCATGTATTGGTGTTTGCCATATGTATGGATTAAATAAAGAACAAATCAAAAATGGTTTATTAAAATTTACTGGTGCTCATAGAAGGTTTGAATATGTTGGTGAATTTGGAAATCATGTAAGTGTATTTGATGATTATGGACATCACCCTACTGAAATTCGAGCAACTGCTGAAGCAATGAAAAATACATCATATAATAAATCTTGGGTTATTTTCCAACCACATACTTATAGTAGAACAAAAAACTTATTAACTGATTTTGCTAAAGCTTTGATTTTATTTGATAATATAATTATTACAGATATTTATGCTGCACGAGAAAAAAATACTTATAATATTAGTTCAAAAGATTTAGTCAATGAGATTCAAAAATTAGGTAGAAAAGCTTATTATATTTCAGATTTTAATGAAATTGCTAAATTTGTTAAATCTCATGCTCTTAATAATGATATTGTTTTAACATTAGGTGCTGGAACTGTTACTGATGTTAAAGATTTATTAGTTGAAAATAAATAAACGAAAAAATTTTGAGGTTGCAATTTTGTTTCATTGCCACCTCAAAAATTTTTTTACTATTTAATATCATCTACAGATAAATCAGGATATTCAAACTTAAACCCGTTTTTCGTAATTTGCCCAACAACTTCATGATCTTTATTCATAGTATTGCTACCTTTTAAGAAATATTTATATTTAATTTTATCATTAATTCTACCATTACCAATAATAATAGGATCATCCCAAGTTGTATCAATTGCAAACCATTCATTTTTAATATATACATAGTTCCATGCATGTCTTTCTGTTTTTCCATTTTCATCAGTTGCATAACCTGAAACCAATACACATGGAATATCTAACTCATCCATCAAATATTTAAATGCACGTGCATAACCTTCACATACAA
>SAMEA104315426__coassemble_724_pt1 | contig 15141 bp, 22 predicted proteins | sample SAMEA104315426__metabat2_low_PE_005 | metagenome-assembled genome bin SAMEA104315426 (sample SAMEA104315426) | gut metagenome | biome: Monkey gut; feature: monkey-associated habitat; material: faeces | place: China | collected 2013 | reverse complement strand
TAATTAAATTAACTTGTAATTCCTAATTCATAAAATGAAAATATTAGTATTAAATTGTGGTAGTTCATCACTAAAATACCAATTAATAAACATGGAAGATGAAAGTGTTTTAGCAAAAGGAAATTATGAAAGAATTGGAGATCCAGAGGCATTTGTGACACATAAAGTAAATGGAGAAAAATATGTTATGCAAAATGCTGCTCCTACACATAAGGAGGCATTAGAATTTATTATAAAACAATTAACAGAAACTGATTATAAAGTTGTTAATAGTTTAGATGAAATAAATGCTATTGGACACAGGGTTGTTCAGGGTGCTGAAAAATATGCTGACCCTATTTTAGTTGATGATAGTGTTGTGTCAGGAATATTAGAGGTTGCGGATTTAGCACCTGTTCATAATAAAGCAGCAGCAATGGGTATTGAGGCTTGTAGAAATCTAATGCCAAATAAACCAAATGTAGCTGTATTTGATAACGGATTTCATAAAACAATTCCAGAGGAAAGATATTTATACCCTATACCATATCATTATTACAGAGAATATAAAATTCGTAAATATGGTTTCCATGGTACATCACATTATTATGTATCACAAAGAGTTGCAGAGCTTGAAAATAAACCTGTTGAAGAATTAAAAACAATCGTTTGCCACATTGGCCAAGGCGCAAGTTTGTGTGCTGTTAAAGGTGGAAAATCAGTTGATACAAGTATGGGATTAACACCACTTGGAGGAATTATGATGTGTGCTAGAAGCGGAGATTTAGATCCATCAATAGTGACATTTTTAATGAAAAAAGAAGGTATTAGTCCAGAAGAAATGGATAGAATTTTAAATAAAGAATCTGGTTTAAAAGGAATTTCAGGTTTGGCTCCTGATGTAAGAGATATTGAAGCAGCAGCTAATAATGGTGATGAAAAGGCTATTTTAGCTTTAAAGGCATATGATTTAAATATAGCTCAATTTATAGCTAAATATATGGTTTCTTTAGGTGGAGTTGATAATATAGTATTTACAGCTGGAGTTGGTGAAAATCAATTTAATAGAAGAAGAGAAATTTGTAAAAATCTTGAATTCTTAGGTGTTAAATTAGATCAAGATAAAAACTTGGTTAAAGGTGAAGAAGTTGAAATATCTGCTCCTGATTCTAAAATCAGAGTTTGGGTTGTTCCTACTAATGAAGAGTTAGTTATTGCTAGGGAAACAATGAATTTAATTAAGTAAATTTGAAAAGCACAATTTGGAATTATTCTGGTTGTGCTTTTAGTTGATAACTGGAGGAATAAAAAATGGCTAAAAACAAAATAAAAACAGGAAAAATATTTTTAAATGTGTGTGCAATTATAGCTGTTGTACTTATGATAGTTAGTTGTATTATAGATTATATATATATTCAAAACATGAAAAATAATTTACAGGAATCAAATAAGTTATTGTTTGAAATGGGAGCTTATAAATTCTCTACACCTGATATATCTGTATATTTAATAATTAGTGGTGTATTTATTTTATTTATAGGAGGTATTGTAAGCTCAATAATGTGCAAATGTAAAAATTGTGGTAAAACTGTAATATCAAGCTATGGAACATTATATGAATATTGTCCAAAGTGTGGGAAGAGAATAGATAATAAGTAAATAATATAAAGGTAAATATAATGCAGTTATTATTGTAGCACATAAGATGGCTTTTCAATCTATTTGTGATTGTGGAGGTATGAAACCTGCACAAATTTTTGAAGCAGAATTTTAAATTGCAATAAAGGAGAAGGAAAATGAATAATTCAGATTATTTTAATAATTTAAATACAACTTTAACTATTTTATCAAATGAAGATAATATTACCGAATTAGGATTTAATGATAAGGAAATAGCAGAAAAGTTTGTTAATGGTGCAAGTAAAATGTGGATGGTATTTCAAGGAAATAAAGATAAATTGGTTATGCAGTTTATAGCTGATTCAATAAAAATTGCAATAGATAAAAATGTAATAAAAGAAGTTGATTTATACAAATATTCAGAAGCGGAAATAATTGATAAAGTTTTAAATTGTAAAGAAGATAAATTAAGTAATAATTTTAGAAATTTTATGGAGAGTACTGATATTTGCGAAGGATTAAATCCTCCTAAAGATAATTATTATATTGGATTTGATGTTAAGAAAAGATATATTAATCCTTTGGTAAAAGGTGTTAGATTGACAGATATATCATTGGTGTCAAAGGAACTTATTGAGCAGGTTGAAAATTATAAATTCAAAAATTATGCTTGGTTTCAGTTTGAGGTGTTTTAAATTTGCGAAAAACAATATTTATGAAAACATAAAATAGGAAAACTTTTATGAGAAAAATTGAATTATATAAATGGAAAAAAATAAAATTTTGAAGGGTTTAAGGATTTTCACTTGTACAAACATTTAATAAAATATAAGAATTATTAAATAATGCAAATGAAATATTGAAATAATAAAGGAGGATTAATTATTATGAGAATTGGTATAGATTTAGATGGAGTAGTTATAGATAGTGAAACAACATTTCGAACATATGAGGAAATTTTTGCAATAGAGGATTTAAATCATAGAAAAATAATAAATTTTGAAGAACCAAAATATCAGAGCAGATATGCCTGGTCTAAAGAAGAACAACAAAAATTTAATGAAAAATATCTTCTTAAAGCATCTCTTGAAAGCAATTTAATGCCAGGATTTCTAGCAATTTACCAAAAACTAAAAGAATTAGATTTTGAAATGGTTGTAATCACTGCTAGAGGAGGATTTATCGAAGAAATGAAAGATGATGCAATTAGAATATTAAATGAAAATAATATAGTTTTTGATAAATATTATTGGAAAATTAAAGATAAATTAGAAATCTGTCAAAAAGAGAAAATAGATATTATGATTGATGATGATTATAAAATAATACAACAATTAAGCAATGCTAAAGTAAAAACTTTATATTTTAGAGATACAAATTTAAAAAAATTGGATGAAACTGAATATATCCATGAAGTAAATAATTGGGGAGATATATATAGATATTTTAGTGAATTATAAATTTAATAGGAATTGAAGGAGTTGTTTATCACGGACTTATTAGGCACTTGTAATATTGATAGAAACGATAAAGAATTAAAAACAAAGCAAGAAATAATTATAGAGAATATCAAAGAAATAAAAAGAGATATTTGTAATTATTATGTCTGTGAAACAGATAATAAAGTTATCGGTGCGTGTGGAATTAGCAATATAAAAACAAAAAATAATTACGGAATAGATTTAGGTAAATATAGAGAAATACTATATTTAGCAATTAAGAATGAGTATCAAAGAAAAGGGATCGGAACTGAATTAATGCACCTATGTTGCGATAATGTAAAAGACAAAATAATTTATGAAGCATGGGGAGATAAGGAATATGTTAATTCTAAATTTTTATTAGAAAAGCTTGATTTCAAATTGTTGAAGGATTTGGGAGACTATTATTATAGAGATAACGGATATTGTTCATATTGTATAAATCGTAATAATAATTGTATTTCTTGTAAAGCTCAAATTTGGATTAGAAACTGAAATTTACATAAGTGAATTTCCTACTTAAAATTGAAATAAAAAATCATTTATAACGATTACACATAAATACATAATAAAGTTAGAAGAGAGGTAGGAAAAATTTTTAAATTATCTCTATATAAGATATCAAAAACCGAAATACAATATTGCACAAAATCAAAGTATTCCTAAGTTAGGATTCACAAAAAATCAGCGTTTATAAAATATAAGCTATCTAGAATTATAAATTAAAAAATAATGTTAAAAACTATTGTATAAATACAGATATAAATGATATACTATCTTTAATCGAACGATTGAACGGTATTTTGAACGATTGAACGATAATAAAATTACAGGAGTGATATACATGGATGAAAATGAAAGTATAGAATTTAAGGAAAAATATACAGAAAATATCTATAAAGAAATTATATCATTTTTAAACACAAAATCAGGTTGGAAATGGTCCAAGTACAAGATATGAGAAATATTAGAAAAAATATTTAACTGCCACACGGAAGCTTTAGTCTATTGTCCGTATGGTAGTTAAATTTAGGTAATTCTATAAAATTAATGAGCTCTGGAATCATTTTATATTTGATTGACATTTTACATAAAAGATGATAATATAAATTCATAACTTCCAGGCACTTAGCCTGTTTATATATAGTAAGAGTTAGTGGAATAATGCATAATTTGCATTTATTCGTGGTCAGCATTAGCAAATTCCATAAACAAGTAACTATGTTTACAACTTTAATTAGGAGGTAGTTTATATGCCCAAAATCATACAAAAGAGGTATGTTTATGATTGTAATGGTCAAAAAAGAGAATTATTTCGGCCAATTCCTATCAAAGGTGCAAGAATTATTCACACAGACCCAAGAGTAATTGCAGAAATGAATGCTGAGTCAATACAAAAGCATGCCGAATGGCTAAAAATAATGGCAGCTTGCGAGCATTCGGCTCATACTTACTGGTTTAAAGGTTGATATCGAAGTATATCTGACCACAAAAACAAGGCTCTCAATTTTATTAATGAGAGCCCTGTTTTTTATTTATAATACATAAAAAAATAAAACAACTATCATATCCTTGAATTTTGGCAGTACTTTAATTTCAAATCTTGACCATTTTTATTATGTTATGATAATATAGTTGACAGAAATTGCTGAATATTTCATTTTAAATATAGGAGGAACTTTTATGAGAGAAATTAAATTAGATGAATGGGAAAGAAATAAAACTTTTGAATGGTTCAAAAGTTTTTTAAATAGTACATATAGTATGAATGTAAAAATGGATGTAACTACTTTATTAAAACATACGAAGGAGCATAAAGAATCTTTTTTTATAAATTTACTATACATTGTAGTAAATGGATTAAATTCAATAAAAGAAATGAGAATGAGATTAGAAAACAATAATCCGGTTATATATGATGAAATAAATCCTGCCTTTACTGTTATGACTGACTCTGGTACATTTGAAAATGTAAGATTTAAAAATTGTACCGATTATAAAAACTTTTATAAAACAGCTTCTGAACATATTGAAAATGCAAAGAAACAAAAACATATAAAAAATGAAAAATATAATCCAGAAAATTGTTATAACGAATATTATATAACCTGCGTACCATGGGTTGACTTTACTCAATTCACTCATCCAATACCAGATGATATATCATCACAATGTGTACCGAGAATTTGTTGGGGTAAATATATAGAAAAAAACGAAAAATATGAATTAACATTAAATATAACTGTAAGCCATATTTTTGTAGACGGCTTTCCACTTGCACAAACATTTAATAAAATACAAGAATTATTAAATAATGCAGATGAAATATTGAAATAAATATGTATGTAAATGAATTGAACAGGAAATAACTCAGCAATACATAACATTTATTCATTCTGATGCTTGGAGAAAAATTGAAAGTCTTGAGCCAATTACATACTTTCCTGAACCAAATGATCTCGATTATGGAGGAGAGGATTGTCATTGAATCAAAAAGGAGTACTTACTTATTGTAGGTACTCTTTTTTGATTCATAATACAATTTGATGAAAATGAGAATAAATTTTAAGATGTTTTTATAAAAAAAGCCATATATAACGTAACCGCTCAATAAAATAGTGACTATAAAATAATAAAAAAATATTATAAACTATAACAAACAAAGAGATGGAGGTTATAGTGATGAGAAAAGAATACACAAATACATATAAAACAAAAATGGTAGAAAAATACAAAAAATCAAAAATGAAAATATCAGAATTTTGTAGAACAAATGAAATACCAACAAGTACATTTAATAGATGGTTACTTGAAGATAAAATGAATTTAGAAAAAAGCAGTAACTTTGGAGAAATTAGTACAAATTTATTAAAAAATAATAATATAACAGATGTCAGAAAAGAAACAATAAAATTAGAAATAGCAAATATTGAAGTCAATTTTAAAGTCAATAGCAACAAAAAAATATTACAATCAATATTGGAGGCGATTTTAATTGATTAATAATTTACTTTCAGAAGTTAACAAAATATATATAGCATATGGAATAACAGATTTTAGAAAACAAATATCTTCACTATGTAATATTGTTCAAAATGAGTTTAAGATGAATCCATATGATAAATCTGCATATATTTTTTGTAACAAAAAAAGAAATAGTATAAAAGTTTTATGTTATGATAAAAATGGTTTTGTTTTGGCACAGAAAACATTGTTAGAAACAGAAAAAATAAAATTTGATTGGCCAAGAAATTCATCAGAGTTGAAAAATATTTCAAAACAACAACTAAATTGGTTATTATCAGGTTTAAAAATCGAACCAAAAAATAGTTTTAAAGAAATAAAAATTAACTTAAAAAATGTTGTAAATTAATAGTAAAAAAGTCTTGAAAAGCATTGCAATTTCAAGACTTTTTTGATATTATGTACACATAACATATTACTGTTAGACATTTAACAAAATCATTATAAAACATTGGAAAAATGCACCATCATTTTTTTAGAGTATTACGCATAATATTACATACAAAAATGTAAAGTAAGGAATGATTTTTTATGGAATATAGTAGTAGTTTTAAAGACAATATAAATGCAGGTAAGAGTTTCTTAGCATAGTTTACTACATTTTCTTTTAGTTCGTTATTATCAAATCTTGTTAATAGTCTAATATCATCTAAGAGGATTCTTATATTCAATTAAAATACGAAGTATTAAAATAGTAATTTTTATATTATATAAGGAGGAAATAAATTATGAAGAAAGAAGATTTTAAATATGGGTATCCAGAATATTATATTGAGGATAAATATGTTTTTGAGAGCAAAGAATGCTTAATAATAATTAATAAAGATATTTTTGATGAAGAAACTGTTGAATATGCTAATAGAATTATAGAAAAATATGTAAAAGAAAAAGATAAAATTTTGGATGTTATGCTAAAAATACGTTTAAGAGAATTTTATAGTTCTGTATATAACTATTCTGACGAATATATAAAGAATAATATCGGAAGACCTCAAATTAAAATAGATTTTAAAAAGGATGATTCTCATCCTAATTGGAAATTTCAATATGCTGGTATTATTGATTTTTGTGAAAGCAAGTTAGATGAGCATATAATAAGTATTGAATTTGTAGATGATTTGAAGTTAGATGACCATGTACAATTGAACGGATAAAATAAATACTTGAGTTATTATAAAGATAAAAATATTTTTGGAGGTATATAAATGTTTAATATGTTTAATAAAAAAATAAAGCTTTAGAATTTGATAATTTATTAAAAATTAATAATCAAAATCTAAATACAATATTAAATTATGTTAGTGATGAGCCTATTTTATTCGAGGAAAATCATAGATTGATAAGTAAAAGGGAAATTGAAAATTTTGAAAATGAATATCAATGTAAAATAGATGGGATAATTCCATTAATAGATGTATCTGATAATGATTTTATAGTATACATATGTGATAAAAATGCTTTTGGAATGTATAATATAGTAGATGAGCTACTTTTTAATGAGGATTATGATGTGACTGAAATAATAAAACAATTGGAGAATTATTGTAATTGAGGGTATTACAATTTATTACAGTAATTAAGTCTAACTTGTGCAAAAGATTTTGATATTGTAAACAAGTTATCTTCAGTTTAATATGTAGACTTTTATTCTAACATCTTGACCGCTTCTATTGTACTATGATAAAATAATATCATTAAAGACTATATTAATAATAAAAGGAGCGTGACAAAAATGATGCATACAATATGCAAATATGCAGATAATACAGAACTTGTAATTTCAGATATAATAAAAAGAGAAAACGGAGAAGAAATAATAAAAGTAGTATTTGAAAGACCAAAAGAACACGGGTTCGATACACTTATTTTTGAATTGCCAAGCTACAAAATAGTAGAAAATGATGGAAATTATACAGACGAAGAAATTGAAATATTTAAGAAAGTTGTTGAACAAGGTGCAGCACATTTTTATGAAATTGCTAGTGAAGGAGGTCTTGAGAGTGCCTAATATATTTGAAACAATGCGGATATAAGATATACTTTTGGTCAAATGAAAATGATGAACCAATTCATATACATATATCTAAAGGAAATCCTACAAGCAATTCAACAAAAATTTGGCTTACAAAAAGTGGTGGAACAATAGTTGCAAATAATAAAAGCAATATTCCTATGAATGATTTAAAGAAGATTTTAAAGGTTGTAAATGATAACTATTTTTTAATATTAGCAAAATGGAAAAATTACTTTGAAGGGCAAGAACTTAAGTTCTATTGTTAATAAAATAGTAGTAACAGTAATTGAAAGTTACTATAAAAAGTGCTAATATATATGTGAGCGGTATCCAAGAAACTAATAAAGCCTTGTGTCAATTACGAAACTCTGGAAACTTACGAAGCCCAGGGTTATTTTTGTATAACAATAGTATAATTGACATTTTACATAAAAGATGATAATATAAATCCATAAATTCCAGGCACTTAGCCTGTTTATATATAATTCGGGTTAGTGGAATAATGCAGAATTTGCAGATATTCGTGTTCAGCACTAACAAAGCCATAAGTTAGTAAGAAGGTCAGCTTACTTGCTTACAACCTTAAATTAGGAGGAAACATTTATGAAAATTATTTGTCAGAAGAAGTATATCCATTTACCTAACGGAGAAATTCGGAAATCGTGTCCAGCAATTCCAATAGAAGGTGCAAAAAGCATAATTACCGATCCCCAGATAATCAGAGAAATGGATACAGAATCTATCAGAAAATCTGAGGTTCAGCGTCAGAATGATTTGGAAACTATGCTTTGGGCAAAAACACATGGTTGCGGCTGAAATAAAGAGTCGACATCGTAAAAGGAAATAGGAGGTTCACATGTCCTGAGTGCAGTAATTTTATCATTAACCATGATACAGAAGAGACTCCCCCAAAGACTATTTCGTGTCCGTACTGTAAGAAAACTATTTCGACAAAAGGGGCTGAAGTATTTGAAACTTATCTTGACAGAGCACTTGCTGCATATCAGGAATACGACGATGAGCTCAGAGATGAAACCTTTGACAAATAAGGGACTATACAATATTAAAATCTGATCTAAAAGACATTTACTTTATTATGGTTAAATGTCTTTTTGTATATAATCATTAGTTTCAAATTGAATTTTAAGACATTTTTATAAAATAAATATATAATTTGTTTAATTCTTATTTTACAAAAATCTCACGAATCTGAGAAGTAGGGGAGTAAAATAGTAATTTTTAGTGTAACGATTAAATTTTTAAAAACAAAAATAGAATTTATAAAATAATTTCTAAAAAGTAAAAATAAGTTTGAAGAAGAAAATTTGAAACTAAAAATATAATTAGAAAAAATAAAATAATAAATATAAATTAAGGTGAAAAATAATTATTGATAATAACATATAAGTATATAATAAGAATAGAAGAGAGATACAAAAATTTTCAAAAATCTGAATATAGAGCACACCAAAAACCGAAATATAACATTGCACAAAATCAAAGTTATCGCACCTAAGAAATCCCAAAAAATCAACGTTTATAAAAATATAGTTATTTTATAGAATGTGTATCAAAATATATGACATTGCGCAAAATGAAACTAATATGACTATTTTCTATGAGGTAAATTTAATATATTAGTTTAGAAAAAAGAGTAAAAGAGAAAATGGCGAAAAACAGCTATAAATAAATGAAAATTATAATTTTGTCAAAATATTTATATTCTAAAATTTCAAAAATGTCGCAGTTTAATATGGTTATTATATTTCCGCTTCTTGGTATATAAAAAAATTCTAATATGTATATTGACACATTGCCTAAAAGCTTGTATAATGTGCTCAATAAAAGAAAAAAGGAAGTAGAATAAAATGAAATTTAGTGAATCAAGACTTAAACTTAACTTAATAATATTATCAATAAAACTATATGTTTTTTTATTATCTTTCATTTTTATAAATATTTGTAGAAGATAAAGTTACTTTACGGTAACTTTGTCTTCTTTTTTTGTAAAAAATGGAGGATGCGCAAGAATGCAAAAGGTAATAAAAGGAATGGGCAAAATTGAATTTGGAAGGTTTTATAATCCAAATAATAGAATAATTAATTCTGCAGAAGAAACTCCTATTTTAGAGAGTACCTTAACAAAAGAAATTTATTGGAAGCAGTTAAGAAATTTCCTAGATAATGACTATATATACAGTTTATTAACACACAGAAAAACTATTAATGTATATAAAACAAAAGCTATAAATTTATTATCTAAATATAGATTCGATATTTGTAAAATACTACTATGTGAGATGTTATATTGAAAATCATAATTTAAAAGAAGCAACAGATATTTATTTATCACATATAAAAGCATTTAATAATTTTCAGGAACCGGATGGTAGAAAAAATGGTGCTGATATTTTCTTACAAAATTTCAATAATCTTATAGAAAACATTAGAGCATGTAACAATTTAGATAAAACAATAATTCCAATTAGTATGACTGGAATACCGATTGATGGTGCTCATAGAATAGCAATTTCACTTTATTTAGGAATTGAAGTAAATTATTGCGTATTTGATTTATTAGACGGAAAATATGATGAAGATTTCTTTAAACAAAGAGGAATGCCTTCGGAATACATATATAAAATCAATCAATTAGCTGAGGAACTTTGTAGTAAACAAAAGATGAGTATTTAGTTTAATATGTTTTGCATACAGGAGGGAATGATATGATCTTAATATTATTTTACATTATTTTATTATTTGAAATTATTAATGGAATATGGTGTTTATACAGAGTTATTAGATACAATAATCATAATAATAAACTAACAGAAAATAGCAATGAATCGAAACTTGAAAACTCTAAAATTCTTATAGTAATTCCATGTCTAAGAGAACAAGATATAATTATCAGTACATTACAACACTTTTTAAAACTAACTTCTAATTATGAAAATATAAAAATTTTGGTAGTAACTACTCAAAAAGAAGAGTATGAAAAACAAAAATATTTATATTTGCAAGATGATTTAAAGGAAGATGTAAAAAACAATATAGATATAAAGAAAATGATTACAAAATATAATAAGATACTATCTACAATGGAACTTAAAGATATTTTGAAATTAAAATTAAATAATAACATAGATAGAATCGTTGAGAATAAAGTTAAAAATTCTAAAACTACCAGTAAAATAGTAGAAGAATACATAGAATCAAGAAAATTACAAGATAAAGTATATCACATGCATTATCCTAACAATGAAGGAATAATGGCAGATCAACTTAACTATGTATTAAACAATTTTAATTTTATTGATGAAGGTAATTATTATTACTCGGTTTATAATGCAGATAGTATTCCAAGTGAGAACACTATTAAAGAAATACTAAAAACTATAGAAAAAAATAAGCAGCCAAAAGTTATTCAACAATATTCTGCCCCTATTAGTAATTGGAATAATTTATCAGCTATAATGAAAGGTTTTGCAATATATCAATCCAACTTCGAACTACGATATGGTTTAATTAATTCAAACATTCCTAATAGATTATTATATACATATGTAGTTGGACATGGAATGTATATCAGGGTTGATGTACTAAAGAAGATTGGAGGATTTGAAACAAAATATTGGTGTGAAGATATTTATATGAGTTATGTATTAAGAACAAAAAATATACCAATTTGCCCTATAAAGACACTAGAGCTTATGCAATCACCACAGTATTTATCTATTTTAACTAGACAAAACGCAGTATGGTTTAAAACCTCATTTGAATGTCTAAAAATATTTAAAGATGTATATAGAAAAAATAAAAAGATTAATTTAAATAGTTTGGGTTGGATGATTCAAAGGCTCAGAATGAATATGACCTGGTTTGGATTACCTATTGCCTTTTTATATACTATTATAGTGGCAATTTTAAATCAAAATATTGGTATACTTACTGTAGCGACTTTAACATATTTATCTATGATTTTGTTAGAATACGGAAGTATTATTAGATTACTTGAAAATACATCGAAAATAAAATTAGGAAATAAATTCAAAATTTTATTATATACAACAGCAGCGGCTACTATTTCAAATATTGGTCCTATATATTCTTTAATTTCACAAAAGAAGGAAAAATATAAAACTATAAGGTAGGTGTATTGATATGAATAGAGGAAAAATAATTGTAGTGGAAGGTCCTTCCAATTCCGGAAAAACAACAACATGTCAAGGAATGAAAAAATATACTAATTGTGTTGTAATTGATGAATGTATGATATACGAGCCTAAGCCACCTAGACCTTCTGAAAACTATGAACAAGAATTAGCAAATCAATTGTTCTTTTTTGAAGTTGAAAGAAGAAGAATGACAAAAGCAACAAGACTTGCATTAGAGGGAAAAAATGTTATTCTAGACAGATGTGCTTTATCAACAGTTGCTATCAGTTACGCATTTGAAAGACTAGGAAAGTATAGAACTTTTGGACATGCAATGGGTGAATATGAAAAACTACTACATGATCCAACGTTATTAACTCCTGACGAATATATCTTTTTATATACTGATGAAGATAATATTATTCAAAGAAATAAAACAAGGACAAAAGAATTATCTAAACACTGGGTTGATAGCACATTTACTGATTATCAAAATGAATTTTATGAAACTGTATCAAGAAAAATACCACATAGTCAAAGAATATCAACTACTGGAAAAGCTAAAGATTATGTAAGTTCAATTATCGCACAAATTTTAAATGTACATGAAATAGACTCTCAAGAATTATAAACGATATTGATAATTATAATATTATATAATAAAATATAGAAAAACATATAAGGAGGTAAATAACTATGTCAAAATTTTATTTAATAAGACACGGAAAACCAGATTATACATATGGAGATACTCATGGCTTTATTGGTCAAGGTCATGATTTTGCTCCTTTAAAGGCAGAAAGGATTGAAGAAGTTATAGAAACAGCAAAAGACAAACGATTAAAAGGAGCACAGATTATCATATCTTCTCCATATACCAGAGCATTGCAAACAGCTAGTATTATATCAAAGGAAACTGGAATTGATATTGTAGTAGAACCGGATATAAGAGAATGGCAACCAGATCTTACATATCAATACAAACGGTTCAGACGAGATGAAAGAATACTACAAAGAATATGTTGAGAACAATGGAAAATATCCAGATAATGAAAACAAAAAATGGGAGACGAAGGAACAATTAAGTAATCGAGTTATGTCTGTTATTGATAAATATAAAGATAAATATGATACAGTCATTGTGGTAGCACATAAGATGGCATTTCAATCTATTTGTGATTGTGGAGATATGAAACCAGCACAAATTTTTGAAACAGAATTTTAAATTGCAATGAAGGAGAAAGAAAATGAGCAATCAAGATTATTTTAATAATTTAAATACAACTATAAAAAACTATTTTGAAGTATTAGTAGATGAAATACCATATTTTTTATATGAGTATATTAATACGCCTGAATTACGAGGCTTAATATATTCACAAAAGGGATATTAGCAACACAAGCCGAGCAAGTTAATGGAAAAGCTGATAATATGGATAATATATCTGATTTTGGAAAATTACTATTAAAAGATACTGAAATGATAAATTTTGCTGATGAGAAAAAATTTAAAGCTATATAGTAAAAAGCATTATTTTATTTGGCTTTAAAATCAAATTTAAGGCATTTTTACATTTTAGACATATAACTTGTCATCTAAATAGCAGGAGAGAGGGGAAGAGGCTAAAATTTTTAAATGTCATTTTAAAATAAAAAATCATTTTTTTAAATAATTACTAAAAAAATAAAATTTATAAAATTTGCAAATTTTTATAAAAAATAAAATAGAAAATAAAAATTAAATAAAAAATAAAAAGCTTAATTATAAATTAGTAAAAGATTTAGAAAATAATCTTTAAGTAAAACTAATTTTGATAATTAAGCATAAAAGTCGTTGCTTAGGAAATTTCTTCCTAGGCAATTTTTAGTATAGGAGAGGATAGGAAATACAGACTGAGGTAGTCAAAAAAATGAAACATTAAACATTGCACAAAATGAAAGTATTAGCAACCAAATATCACATGATTTATGCTATATTGACGATTGATAAAATAATGTGATAAGATAAATTTATAAAGATTAATAGTAATAATACGTTAGCCTTGCAATCATTATGTAAATATGGTATAATATAAAACGAAATTCGTAGAGAATTCCGTTTTTTGGTTATCACAAACGTGTAGTTAACACGCTTGTAGTAGCAAGGAGGAGGGGAATGGTTTTCTTCTACTTCACATAGAGGACAAATACATTATGCCGAGCAGAATAGACGAAACTCTGCTCTAAACTGAATAGGAGGTTTAATATGCCGTATAAGTTTTCTGGAGAAACTATCTTTGAGGAATGTGCTATTGCTGAAATGATTCGTATGGCAGCGATAAAATTTCTCGAAGAGTACGCACTTAATGGTCCAGATAATGGACAATTTCCTAAAGAGCTTGAAATTCAACAAATTGACATCCATTCTAATCATACAATTAGCATCAGATATTCTCTCAACGGATATGTAAAGTCTATTCCGCTACCTGGTGTTGTAACCTATAAGAATGATCGGAAGGTTATTGACCCAAAGCGTGACCCTTACCAACTGTATGGTCCAGTGTACTATGAAAATCATACTGCAACCACATGGGGAGGACTTTTCGAGAATAAAAGATATTTCAAGAAAAGTCCATTCAGTAAAAAGTTATTTGTTCTCCTCTAATAATAAAAACAGCGCCGGTATTATACTAGCGCTGTTTTATTACAATAAGTATTAAAGATTAAAAGTTAGAAATTAAGTTTTCTAACTTTTTCTTTTTATGTATGAAAAGTAAGCCTGAGAATCAAAAATAAGACATTTTTTATAGTTGATAATAAGTTTACATATTAAATTAAAAATCTCAAAATTTATAAAAATTATGGTTTTCGAGGTAGGAGGCTAAAA
>SAMEA104315426__coassemble_662_pt1 | contig 16557 bp, 9 predicted proteins | sample SAMEA104315426__metabat2_low_PE_005 | metagenome-assembled genome bin SAMEA104315426 (sample SAMEA104315426) | gut metagenome | biome: Monkey gut; feature: monkey-associated habitat; material: faeces | place: China | collected 2013 | reverse complement strand
TAAATGGAACAGTGACAATTGGTACAAATGATGGAATTGTAAATTATAATATGGTTATTGATGGCAAAACATCAGGTATAAAAAATACTGGTACACTTAATTTTTATGATGGAATTATTGAAGGTGAAGAAGGTAAATCTATTGTAGGTACAATTACAAATTCTGAAGCTGGATATTCACAAATAAAACATATTGGAGAATATGATTTTGATAATGGAACAACAGAAAAATATCATGTTGACTCTGGAAGAGAAATCTTAGTTTTGGAAAGTGTTGATATTGCTTATGTTGAATCTACTGGAAAAAAATACACATCAATTACAGATGCTCTTAATGAAACAGCTAATACAGATACAATTAAATTATTAAATAATTATATGTATACAGAAACACAACAATCTTTTGAAATTGGTGAAAATAAAAATATTATATTAGATTTAAATGGATATAATATTATTTCATCAAAAACTGGTACTATAATTAATAATGGTAATTTAACAATTAAAGGTACAAGAAATAGTGAAGATGGTGAAATTGTAACAAGTAATTTTACAGCTGAAAATACTGATATAATACAAAATAATGGAACACTTGTAATTGAATCTGGTTCTTATGGAATTACATCAGGAGGAACAAGTAGGTTATCTTTTAATTTTATTAAAAATACAGGAAATTTGGTTGTAAATGATGGTGTGTTTAGTTCAAGTACATATGGAAAAAGTATTTGTAATACAACTGGTAATGTTACAATAAATGGAGGTACATTTAATAATATAGAAAATTCTGGTTCAGGAAAAATTAATATTTTAGGTGGAAAAATAAATGGCTCAAGAGAATCAGTTTTAAATTCATCTACAGATGGTGTGATTAATATTAATAATGCATTTGTTAGTTCACAAATTGTTAATAAAAAATCAGGAACAATCAATATTTTGGGTGGAAATATAGCTAATGAAACTACATCATATAACCCTATTACAAATAGTGGTTCAGGAACTATTAATATTACAGGTGGAACAATTAAAGGTTATGGGTCAATAATATCAAAATATAAAATTAAAGCGATAATTTCAAATGAAGGTACTGGAACAATTAATATTGATGGAACTGGTTTAACTGGTGATGATAAAATTGAATTATCAGATGATTATGGTTTCTGGGATGAGTATTTATATAATATTTATAATGTTCAAAAAGAAGGTATAATCAATGTTAAAGGAAAAGTTAATATTAATTGTAAATCAAGTTATGGTTGGGAAAGAGCAGCTATATATGCTCAAGCTGGAACTGTAAATATTGGTGATAAAAATAATATGACAAATGATGTTATAATTACTTCAACAGAAATGGGTATTAAAGAAAATATTGGTACAGTTTTAAATTACTATGGTGGTAAAATATCTGCACCATTAGCTGTGTGTGGAGGTATTGAAGCTATATCAAGTGGTTACCAATTAATTACTGATTATGATGGTAATAATGAAGTTTTGACAATTGGAAATGAAAGTGATGTTGTACAAGTTGGAAGTAATAAATATTCTTCATTACAAGATGCTATTAATAAAAATGATGGTGGTACTTTAGTATTATTAAAAGGATTTAGAATTACTACATCAGATGTTGTTGAAATACCTGAAAATAAAGAATTTGTACTTGATTTAAATGGAAAAACTATTACAACATATCTTAATGGTGAATGGATTTTAAATAAAGGTAATTTAACACTTACAGATAGTTCAAGTGCTCATAATGGAAATATAACAGGTATTATGAATACTATTATAAAAAATGAGGGAACATTGGAATTAGCTGGCGGAAAAATTAATTCTAATAATGATGTTGGAAATTTGAGGAATTTTAGAATTATTTATAATACTGGAAATGGAAATATAAAAGTTAGTGGTGGAAATTATAAATCTAAAATTAGAACATCAAATCCAAATTATCCTACTAATATTAGTTGGAAAGGTAGAGATTATGGTGACATTATTTGGAGTGATAGTCCAAGTAAAATTGTAATAACAGGTGGTGCTTTGGAAACAGTTACTGAATATTCTGGTACAAATCATGATTGTATATTTACAGCAAATGAAAATTCTAGTTTAGAAATGACAGGTGGAAGTATTACAAATAATGCAATTGATTCAAAAGGTATTAGAATGAGTTTAGGTGGAAATATTGATTTATCAGGTGATTCTAAAATTATGAGTAATGGATATAGTATTAGTGTTGGTTACTCTGGTGTTATTAATATATCTGATCCAGTGGTAGTTACTGGTACAATTTCAGGTTCTTGTGATGCTTATATAACAGGAGGAACTATTGGAACAATTAACACTAAAAATGCAACTGTTACAGGTGGAACAATTGATAAAGCTGATCAAGGTGATGTTATTAATATTTCTGATAATGCTAAAATAGGAACTGGAGAGGAAGTTGCAATTCGTAAATATGCTAAAGTTAATATAACAGGTGGTGTTATTTCAGGTGGTATTTTAGATGATGAAAGCAACTTAATTTCAATGAATTTAACAATGTCAGGTGGAAAAGTTGTTGGAACATCTTATGGTATAAAATTTAAAAATGCTGGTACAGTTGTTAATATTATAGATGGTGAGATTAGTGCATCAAATGGACCAGGAATTTGGGAAATTAAGGGAAAATTAATTTTAGGTGTAAATGATAAAGAAATTCCTAGTATAATTTCACCTGTTGTAAAAGGTACAACTTGTGGTGTTAAAAATGAAAACGGTGAATTTGAATTTTATGATGGTATTATTAAATCTGATTTAAGTTCAAATAGTTCTATTGATGGTGATGTAAGTAAAAGACCTGAAATGTATGTTGTTTCAAATGAATCTGATGAAAATAATAAATTTGCTGTTTTAAGAATTAATGGTGATATTGAAAAAGTTGCTGAAGTTAATAATATTGAGTATACTAATTTTTATGATGCAATAAATGAGGCAATTAAATTAAATACAACTGTAAAAATATTTAAGGGAATAGAATTAACAGATGTGATTACAATTCCAAATGGAAGTAATGTGACAATAGATTTAGCTGGACATACTTTACAAGGAAGTATGTCATCAGGTGCATTAATAATTAATAATGGAACATTAACAATTATTGATTCTTCTGAGTCAAGTACAACAGATTTTGCTACAATTGAGAATACTGCTGGAGCTGCAATTGAAAATAATGGAACATTAATAATAGGTGTGGATGACAATGTTAATAATAATAATTCGCCTAGAATAATTGGGGCTTCAGAGGCTGTTATAGGTAGTGGTACAAAGAAATTGTTTGATGGACAGATTATTAATAAATAATTTCTGATTTGGTAAGTATTCTAATTTGGTAAATACTTTAATTTAATAAATATTTTAATTTGTTAAGTATTTTAATTTAGTAAATAAAGACAGATAATTTTTGGATTATCTGTCTTTTGAATTTTTTTGGGGAGTTTTATAATATCTTTTGAAGGTAAATAAAGTTTTAGATGTTTTTGTAAGTATTGGCGCAATAACACCAATAAGAAATTCAATATATTATAATTTTTTTTATAGAAGTTTGTTTCATATAATTGGCATATATACAAAATATTTATAGAAGTTTTAAAAAAGGTATTGCTAAAAATTTAAAAACAGTATATAATATTTTTGATATGAGAAATTTCTAATCTTTGTGTGGAGGATATTTTTCAATAAAAAGCTATGAAGCTTGTCAGGTCCGGAAGGAAGCAGCAATAAGTGGTTATTTTTATGTGGAAAATACTTCCACAGAGAGGTTAAAAATTGTTCATATCATTTTTTTTGATATACAATTTGGGACGGAGTGATATAATGTCATATACAGCTTTATATAGAAAATATAGACCAACAAAATTTAGTGAAATTGTTGGTCAAGAGCATATAACAAGAACATTAAAAAATCAGATAATTGCAAATAGAGTTGGCCATGCATATTTACTTACAGGTGGACGTGGAACAGGAAAAACATCTGCTGCTAAAATTTTAGCAAGAGCCATAAATTGCTTAAATCCACAAGATGGTGAGCCTTGTAATGAATGTGAAATTTGTAAGGCTGCTATTCAAGGATCTTTAACAGATATTGTTGAAATGGATGCTGCTTCAAATAATAGTGTTGAGGATATTAGATCAATTAGAGAAGAAGTTAATTTTTTACCAACTGTTGCAAAATACAGAGTCTATATTATAGATGAGGTTCATATGTTATCTGTTGGGGCTTTTAATGCTTTATTAAAGACTTTGGAAGAACCACCTGAACATGTTAAATTTATTTTGGCAACAACTGAACCACAAAAATTGCCTGCTACTATTTTGTCAAGATGCCAAAGATTTGATTATAAAAAAATATCACCTGAAAATATTAAATTAAGGTTAGAGTATATTTGTAAACAAAGTAATATAAGTATCACAGATGAAGCACTAAAAACAATTTCAATTTTAGCTGAAGGAGCTATGAGAGATGGTTTAAGTATTTTGGAAAGATGTGTTCAAGAAGGGGAAGACGAAATTACTGATGATAAAGTTAAAGAATTGGTTGGTATTCCAAAGGTTGAATATATTAATACAATTGTAAATTCTGTTATAAATTGTGATGTTGATGAAACTTTGAAAAATATAGATATTGTGATTGATGATGGAAAAGATTTGAATAATTTGATTTGGGAAATTATTAAATATGTTAAAGATATTTTGGTGTTTAAATCAAGTGGAAATTTGAGTTTATATAATGAAAATGAGTTAAGCAAAATTAAAGAGATTGCTGATAAAAGTTCTAAACAAAGATTATTAGATATGATTTATAGTTTGTCAGAATTAGCTAATGATTTGAAAATGACTACTCAAAAAACAATTATGTTAGAAGTTGGAATTATGAAATTGTGTAATTGTGACCAAAAGAGTGGTGATGAAATTGTTCAAAATAAAAATAGTGATGTATCAAATAATGTTTACAAAAATTTTGATAATAATTTAGGAATTCCAGGACAAAATATTGGAGATATGGCAAATAATTCAAATTTAGAAAAAAAGATTATTGAACTTGAAAGTAAAATAAACAAAATAACAAACATAATTATCCACAATTCAGAAATAAATGTGGATAACTCATCAACAAAAACATCCACAACAAGAAGAAACACCACTAAAACACAACAAAATGGCCCAACAAATATTGTTAAAAATTTTAATCCAACCGGAAAGAAAATTGAAAACTGGGGAAAGCTTGTTAATGGATTAAAAGAAAATGGAAAAATTATGTTATATACTAATTTAATGAATACAACTGCAACTGAGGTAAATGACATGACAGTTGGAATTGTCTTCCAAAATGGAATTACCCCATTTGGCAGAAGTATTTTAGATAAACCTGAAAGTGTAAATGAATTAACTAAAATTGTTTCTATGGAACTAGGAAAAACAATGCAAGTCAGATATATAGACGCTAAACATCCAGAAGAATCAAGAGATATTGTCGGTGAAATTACTAAGGAAATTGATATGCCAGTTAATGTTATTGATGAGTAGTGTGCAATTGGGGACGCGCCCCAATTGCACAAAATGCATAATGGGGGACAGATCTTAAGTGGTGTGTATAAAATGTTATGAAATTAAATAGAGTTAGTTACTTATGTTATATATTGTTTTAGATGAAAAATAAGTAAAAACAAATAAAATAATTGACAAATTATATGTATTTAATATATAAATTAAAAAAGAAACAATTGAGATAGATGTGTCCCAGATTGCTCATTTGAGCAATTTGGACGCGTCCCCAATTGTACAGAAGGAGGAGTTTGAAATGTCAAAAAGAGGAGGATTCCCAGGGATGGGTGGATTTGGTGGAATGAACATCAATCAATTAATGAAAGAGGCTAAAAAAATGCAAGCTGATATGGAAAAATCACAAGAGGAGTTGGCTGGAAAGGAATTTGATGCATCTGCTGGTGGTGGTGCTGTTGAGGTACGTGTTAGTGGTGATAAAGTTGTGAAAGAAATAAAAATAAAACCAGAGGTTGTTGATCCTGAAGATGTTGAAATGTTACAAGATTTAATTTTAACATGTGTAAATGAGGCTTTGAAAAAGGTTGATTCTGCACAAGCTGCTTCATTGGGACAATTTAATATTCCTGGTTTTATGTAGGTTACAGATTATTGAATAGTGTATGTAGAAAGTGGGGGTTATAATGGGATATTATTCACCTTCAATTGAAAAATTAATTGAGGCTTTTGAAAAGTTGCCAAGTATTGGGAGTAAAACTGCGGCTAGGTTGGCGTTTTATATATTGAATTCAAGTGAAACAGAAACTAATGAATTTATTGAAGCAATTACTAATGCAAAAAAGAATTTGAAGTATTGTTCAATTTGCTATAATATAACTGATAATGATCCTTGTCCTATTTGTTCAAATCCAGGAAGGGATCAGTCTACAATTTGTGTTGTAGAAGATGTTAAAGATGTTGTGGCAATGGAGAGGACTCATGAGTTTAAGGGTGTTTACCATGTTTTACATGGTGTTGTTTCACCTATGAATGGAATTGGTCCTGATGATATTAAGGTTAAGGAATTGCTTGCTAGACTTATGGATGGAAAAGTTAAAGAAATTGTTTTGGCTACAAATCCGAGAGTTGAGGGTGAGGCTACTGCAATGTATTTGTCTAAATTGATTAAACCATTAGGTATAAAGGTAACAAGAATTGCTCATGGAATTCCTGTTGGTGGAGATTTGGAATATACTGATGAGGTTACTTTAAGTAAGGCTTTGGAAGGTAGACGCGAATTGTAAGGTTGTGTATTATGAAGATTTCATTTTTTAATAAATATAGGAAATACAAATTTGAAAAAAATGAAAATTTGATGATACAGCTTTATGGAAAATGAGAAAAAATAGAGTTTTTATAGTTATAGAAAAAGAAAACCTAAAATAAAATTTTGATGGTAATTTGTGTTAATTATTTATTATCTTCAAAATTTTATTTTAGGTTTTTTCTTAGCATTGATTATTTCTATCTATAAAAATACATTTTAATTATTCTAAACATTAATAAGGCCTTCCCAAAACAGTATAACAAATATCTTTTGTAGAATTAGGCTTAGCAATCGCAATAGCACATTGTTTCATCTTTTCTAATTTTTCATCATTATCTAAAACACTATTAAGAGTTTCATCAATATCATCATCATCTTTTAACCATACAGCTGCACCAGAATTCTCTAAAAACTCAGCATTTTCTTCCTCTTGACCAGGGATAGGACTTATTACAATAATTGGCAATTGTGAAGTCAAACTTTCTGAAGAAGTCAATCCACCTGGTTTTGTAACTACAACAGAAGATATATGCATTAAATCTGGAACATCATGAGTATATTTTATAACATGTAAATCTTCATTTTGAACTTTTTTATATAATTTCAAAAATTCTTTATTCATTCTTTTATTTCTGCCAGATATTGCTACAATTTGATATTTATCAAGATGTTTAGCCAAACTATGAAGAATCTTTACAGTTCTTTTATGACCTAAACCAAATTCTCCACCACCAAAAAACAAAATTGTTTTTTTATCTTTTTTTAAACGATAATCTCTGTAAATATCATTATCATAAAATGGATATGAAAATGTATTTGCCAAAGGAATACCAGTTACATGAATTTTTTCTTCTGGAATATTATATTGATTAATTAAAGTCTGTTTCATAATTTCATTTGATACAAAAAAATAATCTCCAAACTCTTTACCTACAAGCCATTGATCATGTGGAGCAAAATCTGTTAAAATAGTTGCAAGTTCACAATCTACAAGACCTTGCTGTTTTAAGTAACTTGTCATTTGGGTTGCAAATGGATGTGTTGAAATAACAACATCAGGCAAATAATGTTTAAATAAATTATATAATCTCATTGCCATTTTTTTATTAAATGATCTACTAATTTTATCAAGTAAACCACTTTTTGATCCATAATAAATTTTTTTCCATAATTTTGGTGCTTTTTTTGCAAGATTTTTATATGCATCTGTTGTTAATGAACTAAAAAATGGAGTTGTATAATCCATGCAGTCATAGCTTTCAACTCTTGCATTATAAAAATAATGATCTTCTATGTATGTTTGTATAGAATTGGCAGCTGATTGATGTCCGCCACCATATTTTGCATGTAATATTAAAACTCTTTTCATAATTTTTCCCTTCTTTTACTTTATGAAATCATTTTATCACAATTAAAAGTAAAATTGAATAATTTTTGTAAATTTAGTAAAAATAAGTTCAGATGGTATGAAATATTTTGGAGAAAACACTTGTATAATCTAAAATATAAATTTATATTAAATAAACATTACAAACATATTATACGAGGAGGAAATTAATATGATGAGTTTAAAACAAAAACTTTATGATTGGAAAGATAGATTAAAAGATAGACATATGCTTACATTAGTAGTTGTTCTTATTACAATTATAGTAATACTTTGTTTATTTACTTATAAAAAACAAAGGGAGTATAGACAAGCAGCTGAAAATAGTTATAATTTAGCTTTTTTTGAGTTAGTTGATTATGTTGATAGTGTTGAAGTTTATTTGGCAAAATCATTAGTATCAAACAGCCCAGAACATGGAGCTGAGACATTAACATATGTGTGGAGAGAGGCAAATTTGGCTCAAAGTTACTTGTCTAGGCTTCCAATAAATAGTTCTGAGTTAGAAAATACAGCTAAATTTTTAAATCAGGTTAGTGATTATAGTTATTCTTTATCAAGAAAAAATATTGATGACAAAGAATTGACTCAAGAGGAATTAGATAATTTAAAACAATTACATGAATATAGTGTTGAGTTGAAAAACACGTTAAATCAATTATCTAATGATTTAAATAGTGGTCGAATAAGTTGGGGGGAATTAACTAAAAAGGCAAGTCCTGTTTTTGCACAAGAAGTTAGTAATATTTCTAAAGATAGTTTTAGTAATTTGGAAGAAAATTTTCATGAATATGCAGGTTTAATTTATGATGGTGCATTTTCTGAACATATGACAAATCCTGAAAGAAGAGGATTAGTTGGTGATAATATAGATGAAGAAACCGCCAAAAATAAGGTAGAAGAGTTTTTTGGTAAAGATGTTATAAAAGAGATTAAATCAAATGGTTTAACTCAAAATACAAATATTCCTTATTTTGATTTTACTGTTACTAAAAATGATGGAAATAATGCATGGATTTCAATTTCACAAAAAGGTGGGCATGTTGTTTTAGCTAATAGTACTAAAGATGTTCAAGCAGAAATTATTACTCAAGAACAGGCAGATGAAATTGGGCAAAAGTTCTTAGATTCTAGAGGGATTCATAATATGAAGCCAACTTATTATTTAAAACAAAATGGAATTGTTACAATTAATTATGCTTATGTACAAGATGGTGTTACTGTTTATCCTGATTTGGTTAAGTTAAAAGTTGCTTTAGATAATGGGGAAATACTTGGAATGGAAACTTCTGGATATTTGAATTCACATACACAAAGAACATTTGCAACACCTAAGGTTTCTCAGGATGAAGCTAGAAAAAAAATTAATAAAAATTTGGAGATTATAAGTGAATCTATGGCTATGATTCCTACTGAATATCAAACTGAGATTTTGTGTTGGGAGTTTAAAGGAAATGTTGATGATAGACAGTTTTTGGTTTATATAAATGTTGAAACAGGTAAAGAAGAAGATGTTTTGGTCATTTTGGAAACGCCTGATGGAACTTTAACAATGTGAGACATTTGGTTGAAACAGTTGAGAATAAGGTGCTTTGAGACAATTGCCATGTTCCCAACTGTTTTATTGTTTTATCACAGATGTTCATTTTCAAAAACTTTCCAGAGTAATTTTTTCAAAAACACACACAATAATAATGTTCTATTGGAATAATTTCTTCAGTGGATACTAGTTTAAAACTTAAGGAGGTATTTGTTATGTCTAGAAGTAATAGAGGACTTATGTCTGAAAATCTGAAAGAAGAAATAGCAAAAGAACTTGGAGTATATGAACAAGTAAAACAAGATGGTGGATGGCAAAATGTGTCTTCTAAAAATTGTGGTAATATTGTGAAAAAAGCAATAGAAATTGCTAATAGAAAAGTTTAACAGATGAAACATATGGGGATGGGGATGAAAAAGAATTGTCCTGTTCCCATATATTTTATAACTTTATAATTGGAAATAAAAAAAATTATGATAATTATTGATTTATCAAAATATGTGTTATAAAATAAAACATGTGAATATACTCTATAAAAAGGAAATTGATAAGTGTACCTTCGAACTGAGAGAAAGGAATGAAGTTTCATATGGATATAAAATTAAAAGATATAATAAATATATGTAATGCTAAATTGATATTTGGAAATGAAGATATTATTTGTGAAAATTTTTCGAAAGATACAAGGACAATTCAAGAAAATGATGTTTATGTTGGAATAAAAGGCGAAAATTTTGATGGTAATATGTTGTATGAGGAGGCATTGAAAAAAGGTGCTAAAGTATGTATTCTTCAGGGTATGAATGCTGAGGATTTTGAGGAAAATATAAAAAAAAGTTATAAAAATGATAAAGCAATAATTATTGTAGAAAATACAATTGAAGCTTTACAACAGATTGCAAGTTATAAGCGCAGTTTATATAATATACCAGTAATTGCCATTACAGGTAGTGTTGGGAAAACAAGTACAAAAGATATTATTGCAAGTGTTGTAAATGAGGAGTTTGATGTATTAAAAACACAAGGAAATTTAAATAATCATATAGGTGTTCCTTTAACTATTTTGGGGTTAAAGAATCACAAGGCATTAGTTGTTGAAATGGGAATGAATAATTTAGGAGAAATAAGTGTTTTGTCTAAAATCGCAAAACCAGATATTGCTGTTATAACTAATGTTGGAACATCACATATAGGTAATTTAGGTTCAAGAGAAAATATTTTAAAAGCTAAACTTGAAATATTAGATGGGCTAAAAGATAATGGCGTTTTAATAATTAATAATGATAATGATTTGTTAAATAGCTGGGCAAAAACATATAATGGTAATGTAAAAATTATTACATATGGAATTGAAAATAAAAGTGATATAATGGCTAAGAATATTGTTCAAAATGAAAATTCAAGTGAATTTGATGTTAGTTTTTTTAATGAAATATATGGTGATTTTGAAAAAAATGTAATAGTACCAGTTGGTGGTAAACATTTTGTGTACAATGCTTTATCTGCAATTTGTGTTGGTATACAATTAAAAATTCAGTTTTCAAAAATAAGAGATGGAATATACAAATTTGAATTAACAAAAAATAGAATGGAAATTATAAAATTAAAAAATAATATAACAGTTATAAATGATTGTTATAATGCTAATTATGATTCTATGAAAGCTTCAATTGAGTATTTGTCAAAAACAAATGGTAAAAGAAAAATAGCAGTATTAGGGGATATGCTTGAATTAGGAGAATTCTCGAAAGAATTGCATATAAAAGTTGGTAAAGAAATAATTGCAAATCAAATTGATATTTTAATTACTGTTGGAAATTTGGGAAAAATTATTTATGACACAGTAAAAGGAACAAAAACTGATGTATATTATTTTGAGAATAATGAAAAAGCAAGCAATAAGATTAAAAAAATAATGAAGAATGATGATATAATTTTAATAAAAGCCTCAAATGGTATGAAATTTAAGGAAATTGTAGAGAGTCTAAAAAAATAATATAAGGAAAGGAATGTTGATTAAAATGGAAAAAATAAAATTAGGTGTAGTTTTTGGAGGTATGTCTACAGAACATGATGTTTCTGTTGTATCAGGAAGCTCTGTTTTAAAAAATTTAAACAAAAATAAATATGATATAACTCCAATATATATTGATCAAAATGGAAATTGGTTTTTATATAATAAAAATATAAATGAAATTGAAATATTAAATATTGGCGAACAACCAACTGAGATAGAAGAAATAGAGAATCCAATTAAAATACTAAAAAATTTGGATGTTATATTTCCAGTATTACATGGTTTATATGGAGAAGATGGTACAATTCAGGGATTGTTTGAATTACTTAAATTACCATATGTAGGTTGTAGAGTTTTAGGATCATGCTTATGTATGGATAAGGTTTATACAAAAATTGTGTTAAATAAGGCAAATATTAATCAGGCTAAATATGCATATGTTAGAAAATATGGTGATAAATACATATATGTTGATGATGAATTTAATGAAAGTATTTTAAATATAACTGAAATTAGTAAAAAGGTAATAGGAAAATGTGGATTACCAGTTTATGTTAAACCTTCAAATTCTGGGTCATCAGTTGGAATTAAAAAAGCAAAAACATTAGAAGAACTAGAAAAAGCAATTGAATATGCAGGTCAATATGATTCAAAAATTGTTATTGAGGAAAATATAAATGCTAGAGAAATTGAATGTGCAGTTATTGGAAATGAAGAGGTTGAAGCATCATGTGTTGGAGAGATTTTACCAGCAGAGGATTTTTATAGTTATGATGCTAAATATAAAAATTCTCAATCAAGAGTGGTTATTCCAGCAAATATTGATAAAGATTTATCTGAAGAGATTAGAAATATTGCAAAAAAAGCTTTTAAAGCTGTTGATGCTAAGGGACTATCTAGAGTGGACTTTTTTGTAGAAAAGGAAACAAACAAAATTTATTTGAATGAAATAAATACTTTACCAGGGTTTACAACAATTAGTATGTATCCACAATTATGGGAAAAATGTGGAAAATCATATTCAGATTTATTAGATGAATTAATAAAAAATGCATTTAATTTTAAAAAATAGATTAACAAAAGAAAAATCATGTGATATAATGCAAACAAAAGATTAATTAGGGGGATGTTAAATGATTTTTAAAGATTATTATAAAATATTAGGATTAGAAAATAATAAAGTAACACCTGAACAAATAAAACTAGCATATAGAGAACAAGCAAAAAAATACCACCCTGATGTAAACATAGGAAATAAAAATGCAGAAGAAAGATTTAAAGATATTAATGAGGCATATAGAGTGTTATCTGAAACAAATGCCAAAAGAAAATATGATAGAATGTGGAACAATTATATAGGAAAAAGAAAAGCAAAAGCAGAAGCTGCTGCACAACAGGGAAAAACATCGATTGTAGGAGATTTTTTTAATATATTTTTTGGACCTATAGATAGCAAAAAAATGGAAGAAAGAACAGCAACATCAAAAAATGGTAAAATACCTAAAAAAGGTGATAATATTAATACTGAGATTAAAATTTCAATTAATGATGCTTTTTTTGGTGCAAATAAAAAAATCTCTTTAAGAACTATTAATGGAACTATGAGAAGTTTTGATGTTAAAATACCTGCGGGAATTCAAAATAATGAAAAAATAAGATTAATAGGTCAAGGTAGAGCTGGTGAAAATGGTGGAAAAAATGGAGATTTGTTTATTAAAATTAATATTCAAGATGATTCTAATTTTAAATTAATGGGATATGATTTATATAAATATTTACCTATTACACCATGGGAGGCTGCACTTGGAACAAAGGCTAGTTTAAGCACAATTGATGAAGAAGTTAAAATTATTGTTCCAAAAGGAACACAAAGTGGAGATTTAATTCGTATACCTTCAAAAGGATATAAAAATGGCAAAGGTAGTAGAGGTGATTTGGTTGCTGAAATTAAAATAATGGTACCAACTAATCTAACAGAAAAAGAAACTGAATTATTTAGAGATTTAAGTCAAGTATCTCATTTTGAGCCTAGAACTAGTATTGTTAATTAAGTGTAAATTTGATATAAAAAAAATATTGGAAATAAAGTGAGTCCAGATTATTAGACAGTGTGGTTTAATAATTTGGATTTATTTTTTTGAGCAAAATGGATGCGTCCCCAATTGCTCACTACGGAAATAAGGGTTTAAGGCATTTTTAAAAATATAAGGAGAAAAAATGTCATATAAATTTAATATAAAAATAATTGTCTGTTTTATTAGTTATTTCCGTAGATATAAATAAAATATATTGGTAAATTTTATGAAAAAAGATATATTGAATTTTTGAATAATATAATTATAATTATATTAAAATAATGGTTTTGAATGTAGATTCAAAATGTGATGAAAGGAAATATATCAAATGAAAAATCAAAAATTAATTTGGGCGGTGATTATTACAGTAATTTCTATTTGTGGTTTTATTGGAATATCATTAAATTCACGAGTGGAAGCAAATGGTGAAGTAAATTCTGGGATTAAAGTGGATTATATTATCAGAATAAATAAGATTGATAGTGAGACAAAGGAATTGTTATCTGGAGCAAAATTTAATTTGTTGGATAAAGATGGTAATGTTTTAAGAACAAGTAGTACTTCAGGTGATGGTGTTTTAGATTTTGGTATGATTACAACTTATGGGGAAGGTGAAGATGTTTATTATATAGAAGAAGCATCAACTCCAGAGGGGTATATTATAGTTGAAAGATCTAAAATAAAGGTTATTGTAAGAAAAACAATTGTAGATGAGGTAAGTGGGGCATATGATGTAAATGTTGTATGTGAAGTTTTAGATTATAATGTTGATACAACAAGATATGAATATACTCCAATTTACAATTCTGAGCAACTTAAAAAAATTGGTTCAGGTGAAACTGTGGTAATAGATGGTGTTAAATATAAATATATGCCTAACTCAAATTATAAATTAATGGCAGATATTGATTTAGGACAAGATGTTGATGAACAAGGAAAGATTATTCCATGGACACCAATTGATGTTCCATTTACAGGAATTTTAAATGGAAATAATCATAAAATTAGTAATTTACAAATTACTGAAACACAAACAAGTACAATAAAAGGTCTTGGTATGTTTAGATATGTTGATGGAATTATTGAGAATTTGGAATTAGAAAATGTAGTAATATCTGCAAAAGACTTAAGTGATGATGCAACAGGAATTACTGAATATTCAGGTGTAGGAGCTTTTGCTGGCGTTATGAAACAAGGAACAATTAGAAATTGTAAAGTTTCAGGTGGAATTACTACAACAATGGAAAATATGGGTGGTTTTGTAGGACATACATTACCTGGATATATTGTTAAATTCCAAAATTGTACTAATAATGCAACAGTTGTAGGAAACCCAGGAGAACATATTAGTAAAAGTGGTAATAAAACTACATTTAAACCATCAAATATTGGTGGATTAGTTGGCTGTGCATTAGGTGCAATAAGTGTTTCTGATTCAACAAATAATGGACAATTAGTTTGTTATAATTATAATGTTGGTGGATTAGTTGGATATGTTGAATCAAAAGATTATCAAGAAGTAAATATAAAAGCTGATTTTGATGAAACTGAAAAAGTAATTAATCTTGTAGTTGAAAATGTGAGAATAACAGGAAAATATGAATTACAAATTGAAACAAGAGATGCAAAAACTTTAGGAATAATTGATGGTGGAATTTATACAATTTTAGATAAAAATAGAAAACCAATTCCTGGTTGTGAAAAAGTTCAATTAATAAATGGAAAATTAAAAGTTGCAACAATTGATATTAATAATTTAGGAATTGATACATATTACATAATAGAAAATAAAACAATTCCAGGATATAAAGAATTAAATGGAAATATTAAATTAGAAGTTAAAAGATATTGGGATATTAAAACTGAAAGTTATAAAGTAAGTGTTAAAACAGAAAAATTATCTGATGATGAATATGTAGAAGATAAACCTACTGAATCTAAAGATGAAATTCCTAGCCAAACAGGTTCAATATTCTCAAAAGTTAATTTTGAAAATGTTTCATTTAATAGTAATAAAGCTGAATTTATAGGTTGTACAAATAATGGACAAATTATAAGTATGTATATGAATGCAGGTGGAATTGTGGGAACATCACATTGTTATACAAAATTTGATAATTGTACAAATAAAGGTGATGTTCAAGCTACAGGTTATGGAAAAGCTGGTGGAATTATTGCAGAACTTCATGCTTGGAATTTAAATAATTTTATTGAAATTAATAATTGTTCAAATTCAGGGCAAATTGTAAGTCAAGGTAGTACAGGCTCTGCAGGTGGAATTTTAGCACATTCTATTACAAATATTAAAATAAATAATTGTGAAAATACAGGAAAAATAATTTCTGGAATGTATTCAGCAGCAGCAGGAATTTTGGCTGATGGTGTTGGTATAATTAATATTGATTCATGTAAAAATGAAGGTGAAATTCTTGCAACATCAGCTGGATCATATTCAGATGTAAATTGTATTGGTGCAGGTATTTTGGCAAAAAGCATTGTAACTGGTTATGCAGTAAATGATATTTCAGTACAAATGAAAGATGACCATATCAAAATTACAAATTGTTCAAATACAGGTGATATTAAAAGTACATGTCATACAGGTGGTATAATTTCATCTACAAATGCTGATGATATTGAAATTTCAAATTGTAAAGTTAGTGATTGTAGTATAAATGATGTTTTTGCTGGTGACAAA
>SAMEA104315426__coassemble_623_pt1 | contig 17649 bp, 23 predicted proteins | sample SAMEA104315426__metabat2_low_PE_005 | metagenome-assembled genome bin SAMEA104315426 (sample SAMEA104315426) | gut metagenome | biome: Monkey gut; feature: monkey-associated habitat; material: faeces | place: China | collected 2013 | reverse complement strand
AAAGTGTTAAAGTGTGAAGTAAGCACCTATTACTTTAGCGAAGTAAAGTGTTAAAGTGTGAAACTTCGTAAGGGTGGCCGGTGTTGTGTAGTTACCTCAGGCTAGCATTTGAAAGTTGGCACGGTTCTTGCTATGGGGGGGAAATTTATGAAAATAAGTACTTGACTTTTGGTGCCATATGAGTTATAATGAAAGGTTAAGCATCTATTACTTTAGCGAAGTAAAGTGTTAAAGTGTTAAAGTGTGAAGTAAGCACCTATTACTTTAGCGAAGTAAAGTGTTAAATCAAAGATAGAGTCTGATCTTTAGTGTATGAACTGAATTCATATATCTATGAATTGGATATATTGGAAAAAGTGATAACCTATGTTATACTATAGATGTAAAGAAAAGGAGGAAATAAAAATGAGAAAAAGTATGATTATTGGTACTTTAATTGAATTAGAAAGACTCAATAATAGCGTTTGGGGTAGTCCACGTTATAGAGTTATTATAAAAGATGAATGCGGCGGTTACTTCTATGCAAAGACATCAAGTAACGAAAGTTGCTGTTACTCAATAAGTAACTATTATGGTAAGAAAAGAGTTTTTTATTACCATAGTACAAAAGTGGGCAACAATATTATTGATGATATTGACCCGATAGTATAAGGAGGTATAAGCAATGAAAAGAACATTACACGGTAAATGTAATATTATAGGCGCATGCTTCAAATTTTTTAACCGTATCATATATTTGGATGATATTTTAGCATGCAATGAGAGTATTAATTATGACTAGTATGGAATGGGCTATTGCAGTGCTTTACACGCTGAGCACTGCAATGGAAGCTCTGTTTATTGCAGGCGTATGCACAAGTGACACTGATATTGCCGTTATATGGCTTATATTGGCCATTGTATGGGGCACAACAATCATATTGTCATTGTTTAAAGGAAGCAATGACGATGATATACAAGAATATTAATACTTATTCGATAGTAGAAAGGGTGAGTGATCACCCTTTTAATATATCCACAAGATACTTTAACGAAGTAAAGTGTTAAAGTACTACAACGCATATCGTTAATGTACTACTTACATAGAACACTAGGTCACTTTAACGCAGTAAAGTGTTAACGTGGTAAACCACTAAACAACTCGAAATAAAAATAAGGATACAGTACTATCATGGCACATAATTCTATGCGTCTGACAGCCCCGTATCCTTATTAAAAGCATAGGGTGGGTTAATTTATCGCTAAAATACGCCAGAGGGATTATCAGAGCCCTCAGAGCCTCAGAGGCTTATAAGTCAAAGGCAGAGCACATGCTCATAGGCATCTGGACATTACAGTAAGCAGTATTAGAGTTGCAGTCAATAGTCTTAAACTTATTCGTAGCAGAGCTGTCTACCTCTTTGTGATAGACCTGTATTTTCCAGTCTTCTGCGAACCGGACAAATCCATTGATTGTGAAATATTTATTCTCTTTATCTCTGCCGAAGAGTGTACAAGCAAAGTCTGTAAGTGGTGGCGTAGTCCAGCCCTCGCCAACTTTAAGAGTTTTAGGATAAGAAGCAATAGTAACAGGTATGTTGGAAATAGCGAGACGAAACCGCCCGTCCAACATGACATTAACAGCGCCGTCAGAAAATGTGCTTCTCAGAGAAAGATAATTTTTGATCTCATTATTCGTACTGTCAACTGTACTATTCATTTCAGATGACTTAAAGTTATACAGGCTGTATTCAATTGTAATGTTTGGTTCAGAGCCAAGTACAACACCGCTCAGAGTTTGTGCAAGGGCATCCTGTCCAGAGGCGTTTGGATGGATACCGTCAGATGAGAAATAGCTATAGTCATGTAATGTAAATGCTGTACTGGTGATAATTTTCATGCCGGATGCACGACAACTTCTCAGATTCGAACAGAGCGTTCTTAACTGGTTTCTCACTGATGACTGACTAGACCAACCAATGAAAGCAAATGTGCAATTAGCATAAGGATATAATTCCCTGCATCTACTTGCAAAAGCATTTGTTGCGTTGATTAAATCAGCTTTTGTCTGATCACGGTCATTCATACCGCCTGCAACAAGAACCAGAGAAACATTATTCCTATCAGCTTCACTCATTGAAGCACCAGCTTCATTTAACAGGTCAATAAATTTCTTGCCAGTGCTTGCTGAAACGTGGGAAAAGCCAGACCCGCCAGAGTATTTGTTGACAAATGTACAGTAGGGCATACTTGATATAAGTTTCTCGCCCCATCCCTGTACATTACCGTCAGGTGTATAGCCCTCATCATAACTATCACCAATGAGTACGACTTTTTTATTAACTCTAGTGCTGTTAAATTCTTGTCTCAGAGCTGATAACAGAGCACCGTTATCATCAATATTCTTTTGTAAATTTGTGTCAGCTATTTTTCTGTCTTTCGCTTCATTATTAATCACTGTTCTCAAACTACTGTCTGTGTATTGCCTGTCTTCCTTTTCTTTGTTAATAAGATTTTGAAGTGTTGTGTCTGCTTCTGTTCTAGCAGTTGTCTCATCAGCAATACTCTTTTTAATAGTACTATCATCATACTGTGGCACATAAACATCAGTTCTACCAACACGTACAAAATCGAATTCTTTTCTATCAGCCATTATGCCACCTCTACTTTCACTGTTACAATGTTTGTATAATCTACACGCATTCTGTTATTAACTCTTAACCTATACATGTTATTGTTTCTATCTGTTGTTGCTATCAGACTCAACTTGTAAGTTTTAGCCCCCTTTTCTGTACAGTCAAACCAAGTTGTACCATTGTCTGTGCTATATTGCCACTGATAAGTAGTAGCGCCTGCAACAAAAGCAAACAAATCAACAGTTTTTGCTTCTTCATTTACAGTTAGATTTTCTGGTTCACTTAATATAATCAAAGATTGATCAACAATTAATGCCCTTTTATCTTCATCATAAGTTAGTGAGACTATTAACTCACTAATATAGCTTTGTAAGAGTTTATAAACAAGGTCTGGTACATTATCAGCATTATCAATCAGTTCGTTGACTTTTTCATACAAGCACTGTAAATTATCCTGCAATGAAAGAGCATCATTATAAACGATAGGAAGAACAGTACTGAAAGGCCATATTAAATATAACTCATTTTTCACCTTATCACCTCACTAACTTCTATAAATATTTATTGCTGTAGTATTATTTATTTTATCACCTATTTTACAAGCAACATATATCTTATTTCCGCCATTTGCACCATAGCCGTCTGAGTGAATACCGTTATCATCATAAAGCTTTATAGTAATAATGTTATGACTTGCACCGTATACTGTATATACTGTCCAGTTCGTTTTATCGAGTGAAACTAGCCATATAACATTATTAATATTATAGCTGTCTGGAACATAACTATTGAAACTAGCTGTGAGTTTAACCGTATCACCTATTTTTATAGATGTACTAGGTGATTTTTCAATATTTATATTTGCTAATGGGGCATAAACACATACAATATCAGAATAATATGGTACATTACCAACAACAACTTTTAATCTGAACGCAAGTGTATTGTATGATACATATGTGCTCTGTTCAATATTGGTTGTGATATTTACATCTTTATCTGTAGCACCTGTTAATAATGCAGTTGGCGCTGGTTTTTTGCCAAAGTTACCAAGAACACTAGATTTTAACCACTGCATACTAGTTACAACAGATTTGTTTAATGATTTATTTATTGAAAGAGCTAAGTCAACCAAGTAGTTTGTCTTATACATTTCACAATATGAATACCACTGAATCATATTAGCTGTATTATCCCATTCACTGTTCGTAACTCCATTGAATGTAGCTGAACCACAATCAAAATCAATCATATGGACTCTAGTAACTATAACATTTGATATAACAGTAGCGTTATCAGCATTATTTGTGCAAGTAAAACGCCACTGTACGCTTTTATTAGTTCCTACTTCGCCAGTGCCAATACTAATACCATTAGTCTTAGTACCTCTATCGATGTAATAGTATGGATAGATATTTTTAGTTTTGTATTGACTATCAACCCAACCGTCACCAAGATTAAACTGCCATTTTTGATTGCTCATAGGGAAAGAGTTTGCTGCATAAGATAAGCCATTCTTTTCGTACAAGTCAACATAGTCATTGTGACCATAATATTCTTGTGTTATAGCCACTTCTACTTTAACATATTCAATAACAATAGCTTCTGTATAATAAGTATACTTATCATTTTGTAACTTACATCTGAACTCTTTTTTATCACCTGAATTATAAAATGTAACAGGCACTTTGCATTTTGCTGTATTAGAACCCTCTGCTTCTAAGTCAACAAACAACCCATTATCATTTTTATACTGCCACTGATAAAAAGTTACATTACCCTTAACATTATTTACACCTACTTTAATAGTTTTAACAGGCGTATAAATCGGTGATGAAGTATATTCTAAACCACAACTGATAGGATTTTCAAAAGCAATACACTTTAATTCTTCGCAATAACCACCCTGTAACTTCATATGACTAGCATAGACATCCAGCAACTTGTCAACTACTTCTTTAACGTTTGTATCATCACCAATTAACTTGTTGATCTTAAAAGCTAATTTGTTCATACTTTCAAGTGGGGTGATATTTTCATCATAAATAGTTGGTGCAAGTGGTCTGTTACCATTTGGATTAAAATTATTCTTCTCCATCAAAGCACCCCCAGTCCCACACCTGCATAAACAAGTCGCTTAATTCACTGATAATCATACGATCAATATTCTTTAACTTTTCAGCATATTCATTAACCATGTATGCATAAGTCATACCGCCACGTTTGCCCGTAATATGCTGAACATAATCTTCTGTTGTATTAAAATTACTATTTGATTTTAAAGCGTTGGTATTCTTATTTGTATTCGTACTGTCTGAGATATCAGCACTAGACAAATATCTGTCACTTTTAATGCCATCCAAACCACCTTGCGGTGTGTTGCTGTGTCTGCTAATATCCTGTCCACTATATTCGTTGTTACTATTGCCGCTTGAATTAGAACTGTTGTCACCTTTACTTTTTCTGTTGTGATCGATAGTTACATCTGTATCACTAAGAATATCATAATCTTTATCAAAAGCTTTGTAGAGCTTATTATAATATGGCATGATAACAGATAACTTCGCGTCAAGTCTTAGCTGAAATAAACCAAAGGTTTCTGAGCCAATCTCACGGGTATAGTAATGCTTCAATATTTTCTTTGCAAGAACAGGGCGATATTCTGGTGTAAATGTCTCAAATGATGGTGGGAATATCTTATCCCAGCTTTTGTCAATCACTTCATCAACGGACATATATCCCTTACCTCGTTCATAACCTGCAAGTGATTCACATATATATCTGATTTGCGTTGTATAACTACTCATATTTAAAACCTCTTAATCATGGATGATGCCAAAGATTCATCTTTCATTTTGAAAAAACATCATCTCCGTCTTCAACTTCCTTGTTAGGTTCGTCACCATCATCAAAGAACCATTTAACATCAATACCAAAAGTATCTTTAATTTGTTCTGTTGCATAGTCTCTAGCCATAGTTCGTGAGCGTCTGTTTGCAATGGCGTCAGCATTACTAGAATTTACTTCACTTGTGATCATTCGTTCTTTCTTCTGAGAAATAACGCTTGTGATACCTAGCATTGAATTACCTTGATTATATAATCTCTGCTGTGCTTCAAGCAAGTCTAGTGCAACAAATGGCGCATTTAACTGAATTGCTTGAATATCATCAGTATTGAATTTTTTAGATACTGGTATATATGGTTCATCAGCATCAACTTTGGCAATCATGTTTTTCATTGATAACTGTGAGTTCTCGTTACAAGCAACAACTACAGGTGTTTTCTGTGCAGTACAGTTAACATCAATAGTGCCATCCAATCTACTGAGTCTGTACGCTAAACCGATAAAGGAATTATAATTATTGATTCTCAAGTAATTGTCCCAAATGATAACAAATTGCCCTTTTTCAAGTACCTTATTATAATTAGTCCATGGATTTAGTACGGTAATTCTTGTAGGATTCCCATAGCAGTCAAATACGCCCATACTTAAATATTGCATACAAGCATACTCTTCTGCATCTTCATCATAGAAAAAGGCTACTGAACCAAGCTCAAAAAGTTTGAGGGCTAACCATCTTGCATCTACTTCAACTGGCAGTCCCTCAACTCTGTATGAGGCGATAGCATTATTTGCGAACTTAAATAACCATTTGTTATATTCAACTCCTTCTTTATAAATCTTCTGAAAGAACCGTCTCTTTTGCCTGCTCACTTTATCACCTCACTATATTTTATTATTCGCAGAATAGTTATGAAATGTTGTTTTCCAAAATGTAACGCCACTTTCAATGACACTTTTGATAAGCATTTCGGCTTCAACGGGTATCTTACCTGTTAGCGCAACATTCTTGCACTTAATGTAATTCCAAGATGGTCTACCATCCATTTGTGGCATTTTCACATTGTTAACCTTATAACCGTACATGTCAAAGAACTGGTCAATTGTTCTTGCATATTCTTCACGGATTTGTTTAACATAACATCTTGCATCTTTCAACTGGTTAGACCATAAAACCGAACCACCACTAGCACCAGAAAGACGGCTAGTGTCATGAGTATCTTTTGAATACTGTGCTAATGAATCAAGGATTCCAGCACCTGCACTTGTTATTGCACCGCCTGCACCGCCTTGCACATAGCCACTAATAGCGTTGCTTGCACCACTTGCAACACGTCCACTATATTTTGCTAAAGCACCTAAAGTTAAGCCCAAATCCACAGAACCTTGTGGTAACTTTTCTGTAATCTGTGAAAACCCGTAACTAGCTATTTCAGCTTGGTACGCATCATACATGAAAGAACCTTTTTCGCCGTAATTCAACGTAAAGCCTTTACTAAAATCTGTTGTTTCTGTGCCTTTATATTTTCTAGGTGCAACAATTACTTGTGGTTGCGTACCTGTATTACCTCTGATAGTAACAGTAGGAGAGCCATTAAATAATTCTGGATGGAGAACCATGTTGTCGCCTGTTGGCGCGAATACAAGATAGTCACTGTAAGGTGAACAATAAAGCTTGTTGTTATGTGGTGTGTAACTACCAAATGTTTTTGATACTTCTGGCAACTCTTTTTGTTCTACAAACATACCACTTGTTGTTGTAGGTTGTAGCTCTTTTGGAATTGTGAAAACTTGTATAATAGTATTCTGATAACCTGCTGTAATAAGTGATTGCAAGAATGACAGTAACTTTGTAGGATCTACACTAAACCCAATTTTTGAACCCTGAAAAACTCTTCCTAGCACTGGCTTATCATACCATGTAGGTTGGTTCTCAATAGGCTGTAGTTGCGTATCGCTTATGACAATTTCACAGCCGTAAACAACATTATATGAAAAATCAGTAAGTAGTGATTCTTTGCTTACTACTAACTCGCCGTACTCTAAACCCTCTGGTATTGTATGCAATCCAACTCTATCATCAAGGACATGTTCTCTTTCAACAAAACATTCTCCGACCTTACAATCCATCCACCATGTCTGCCATAAATCAAGTGTGTAATGAACTTCTGCTGTTCGGTTGTTTTCATAACGCACTTCAGTGATAAATGCATAAAACCATCTATCACTGAAAGCACTATTTTGAAACATCATATAATTTGCTGAATAGATATCATCTGCCCATGCATCAATATTGACAATTCCATCACGAACATAGCAACACTTGTCATACGTCTTGATTCTATGGTCTAACATGTAGGACTGCTGTTCAGCCCTACTGTTAAACCATTTAACATGATTGTAGTCACGGTCACATTCAACACCAGATAAAATGTAAATAATTGAATCTGGAATGATGTAAGACATATATAACTCCTATGCAGTATATGAACCAATATTTAAAGTAAAATCTTTTGAAATGTTAGTTCCTTTAACTTTAGCTGTGGCAATTAATGTGCCATAATAATTTTTTGCTTTCTCAATAGATTTAATAGTAACAAACCCGTTAGGATACATAACTGCGCTATTAGTATTATCAGTTTTTATACTCCAAACTAATTCTCTACTAGCACCAATAACAGTATTTACAGGTGCGCTGAATAAATAACTATAAGAAGTGCCTACATCAGGATGACCTGAACCGATTTGTACAATAGTAGTCGCATTTGACGGTAAGTTTCCAATAGTAGTGTTATCGCTTGTCTGTACTGGAACCAAAGTATTCGGAATAACTGCAACTGCATTTGCGAACGGGCTTACAGCATATGTCTGCCACATATGCAAAAAGTAATTATGATCAAGTGTATTAGCAATCGGCATATCACGCATTTCAAACACATTATCATAAATCTGGACAAAATCTTCATCAATGATAACGCCTGCTACTTTATCAAGGAATGCCATGTCATCTGCACTTGGTTCTTTATATGTTGGGTCATTCGCAAAGATCTTGTTAAGTCTTGCAATGTCAAGACGACCAAGACCATCAATCAGAATACGCCGGTTAAGATAATCAGCATAAGGTAACTGGAACGCTGATGCTAAAACATTTGTATCGATGTTTGCATCATAATCAGTATTGATTAAGATAACTTTCTTATCTGAATCAGTAAATGTAGTTACACCAGCGATGTTATAATCTGTACTCATAAACTGAAAATCGTTAGACACTTTTCTCATCTGAGTTGCACAGAGTTTGTACTTGTCAGCATCTGTATCATCAAATCTGTAGTAAGCAAGCTTACCATTTAAGATATGCTGACCAATGAGATATTTAGTAACGTTAAACTCATCATAAGCTGCTGCTGTGTAAACAGACTGGATAATACCGCTGATTAAGTCATCCATGCCTGACCATGACTTAAACGCTGATTTAAGCATAGCTCGATTAACTGTCACTGGATAAGTCAACTGTGAGTTCATGATGTAAAATGTTGATCGTACATCTGGTTCATATTTCTTAAACAGATTAGTAGCCGTATCAGCGCCAGTTCCTGCAATTTCGCCGTACTGGTACACCTTAGCAATATTAACAAAAATATCCTCTACTGTTTCACCTACATCAATGACACCTTTTTTCAGTGTTGCAAGTGGGTTGGTGTAAAGACGGCTGGCTATTCTCGCAAATGCAATCCTGTTAACCAACGCGCTGAGAAATTCGTTTTCAAGTGCTGGGTTATTCATGATAATAGCGCCGATTCCTCTAAGGGATTCAGCATCTCCTGTTACATACGGAACATAATCTTTGTAGTAAGTTGATGCTGAATTTTTTACAGCATTGATAACATCCGCAGTGATATTTGTGTTCGTTGCAATTCTTGGTTTTGTTGGCATTATTTACCCTCACTTCCATATAATAAATCATTGAGATTAAGCCTTTCCAGCCTTTCATCTTCGTCAATAGGTTCATCAGATTTTGGTTCTGGTGTTGTTGGTGTAGGTGTCTTGCCCTCTTTAAAGCGTTCTGTGTACTTCTTACGCCATTCAGCGTCATTATCCTCATACTTCTGTTTCCAGTTTTCTTCATCAACACCCTCGTTATCAATAGTTTCCAATAAGGCTATTGCTTCATCATCCGTTCTATCACCTAAAAACTTAGTGATAGCATCTTTTGTAGCCTGTAACATTAAGTCCACCTCTTTCTTATAACTAACGTCTTAAACAAGGATACATCCATATAGGCATCCTTGTTCTAATTCCTTTACCTGTTGGTAGCGATGGGCTGTAGCCCTGTAACGCTGTAAAATAATACTGTGCATATTTTGCACGATCTTCCAATGTCGCTAATGGGTCAGCCGGCCGTTCATAGCAATAGACAAAACACTTTGCCATGTATCCAACATCATCTGTAGCAGTTGCAAAGGCATCCATTGTCTGATATCTTCTGTATTCTTGCGGAACGCTTGAAAAGTTTGGATACCATTCAGTAGGATTATTGTTTCTTTCGTCATTTAATCTCTGGCACTGGCAGTTACCATTCGCATCTAAATCACTCTGCCAGTTAGGGCAATTCTGATTTAAGTAAGGAATAATGGTATCAACTGCCGGTGTCCACTGGACAAGTCCATAACCTCTTTCATCTACTGCTACACCCTGTTCATAAAGATCAGCACTAATAAATGATTCAATCGTCATATTTCCAAGCATTGCGCAGATAGCATTAATACTCCATCCTAAAGGCAACAGAGCATTTGCTACACAATATGCATTGTTGGTAGATTTATCATTGATATATTCTTGCCCGTACCCTGTTATCGACTGCCAGTGCAAGTCACTGGGAAAAATGGGAGTACCAGTGTCAACACTAGGATAGATAAATCCCTGTAAATAGCCATTCATCCATGATGGTACATAACCATTGCTTTTCTTGCACTTTTCAGTCCAGAAATATTTACCGGAACTCCATCCGCTATTGCTCGTTACTATACCATCACTTGTTATCTGTTCAACAACTGCAACATGGCCTGCACCGCCGTTGTTGTAGCCATAGCAAGCAATAGCACCTAGCTTTGGTTCTTTTCCTTTTGCATACCCTCTTGTACGGCTGTACCAATTTGTTGCATTACTGGTAGAAAGGCCAGATGGATAGACTCCGTTAATTTCAAAAAATCTGCCCCATGCGTACCATGTGCAATTACCACCTGTCTGTTGTGGGCCAAGATTACTCTGATAAAAGATGTTATCAGAATAGTAATATTTGCTATACCTCATACCATCTGTATTCAGTCTAGGTGTAAAAGCCATTAGCAATCACCACCTAAAAGACAGGCCCACATTTTAGAACCGCATGAAGAATCTTGTCTGCCTACAGCTGTATTTCCATAGGCGTTCTGGATTTTTTGAAACAGGTTGATTGCATAAACAAGGTTATCGCCACAGTAGCCATCAATAGCAAGTGGTTTGCCATTCTTACCCAAAATACCAATTGATCTTAAAACAGCTTGTAGCACGTAAACATCTTGTCCAGTACTGCCTCTTTTAACTATTTTCAGATTTATCATCTCCTTTACTCAACATATCACACAAATGCTGAATGGCAAGTGTGTTGTTGTTTAATGCCAGTGTGACCTCAGAGATTTCATTTTTGTGCTGTTCATTGAGTTTAGCAATATCTTCCCTGTTTCTGTCTGTAGAGTATTTGATGTACCATCCCATACCAATTGCACATACAATAGGGAAACCGACTGTTCCGACAGCCTGCATCAAAGCGTTAACATCCATAAGCTTCCTTTCCGAGTCCACCGTCTTGTTGTATCATAGTATGAAGAATAACTTATAACAGAGGTCAGTCCTTTCTAAAATTTAAAATAGAGCCAGTTGTTTCGGTGGACTCTGATATCCTGCATCGGCGTTTTCCAGCCTTTCAGATTGATGCAAACAACTAGCTCTATTGTTATTATAATTCAATTATGAAATTTTGTCAAGTATCTATGAATTATTTACAATTTCAAAATATTGCACTTTCCATATTAAAACATAAGTCAGATCGTAACTTCAATAACATCAATCTTATTATATTCACATTTAAGTCAATAAACCTAATTTATCAATTGCATTTAGGAATCTGTATTTGCATGAATATGTTTCATAGTAGATATAGCCTAAGGCATCCCATTCGCCATATATAGAATACTTAATCTTAAAAGCCTTTTTACTGTCTTTGTTTCCATCATAATACTCTTCGAACTCACAATACTTATGCGTACTTACATACATGAAATTTGATCTGGATTTTGATAGATAGATATAGATTTTACCAAACTGACAGACAGCTATTAAATCCTTAGGGTTGCCGTACTTTCTCATGATATGTGCACCATCATTATATGAGAACTCGTTACTATTTGCCATCTTTGCAAATTCAGACTCGTTTCCAATGGCTTTAAATAGCGCTGTTTTCTTTCTCATTTCTGAAATAGGTGATTTCATAATATTAAGAAGTAGTATACCCCTATCTTCCAGAAATCTTACTTCCTGTCCTTTTCTTTGCATTTCGTCAAAAACATCAACTAAATTAAATGTATCAAGAACAGCGTTATAAATGTTATTCGAGTTAGCCATCATCCACATACGGAGTGGCGGTTGACCTAATACTTCTCTGTTTCCGCTGACAGTGACATACATATTTGTAACAGCATCACCCTCATTTTTAATTCGGTTAACGTGATTCTCTGGAATAAACTCATCATAGATTATATCTGTGATTGTACCACCACCAAAACCGCGGTATTTGCTTACAGCCTTTAATGAAACTGCTATACCAATATCTGCATAAATTGGTTTTCCTTCCTCAGTCCATCCAACTATGCGGACTATTCTTGAAGCGTTCCGTTCTTTCACTATATGGATATCTTCTCCCAAATCTTTATTTAATTGAGCAAAAGGATTGTATTTCTCAATAGAACACAAATCTATTTCGTCTTGCGTACGACGAACAAGCATAGGCGTCCACTTTTCCTCAATACAGCGTTTAAATACACCATAAGTTTTTCCTACCTGTCTTGCACCAACCATAATTATAAATGTAGCTTTAAATCCTAGTATGTAATTGAAATTTAACCATCCAGCTTTGTCATATAAACTCATAATACCACCTTTCTAAATAGAAGAACCACCCAATAATGAGTGGCTCTTCCGTCATATATTAAAAGGAGAAAACAATGTGCTTATGCCAATCTTGCATAGACGAACTTGCGTCCTGTTTTTGATACGTTGCTGTCCTTAACGATTGTAAAATCTTCTTCACAATCGTTAAACATATCAATGATTTCAAGGTAATTATGAATAAATGTTGAACTATTTGTTCCGTAATACTCATTGTCTGAGCCTTTAACAGCCAGAATTTCAACTTCTTTTCCATCCTGTTTTTCATCAATATAGTGAATGAAATCCTGTGTAATCTCAAAGCCGTCCTGCAAATCTTTTACAGGATGTGAATTTTTAATAGCTTTAAACTGCTCAACTTTACTTTCAATATTCGTTTTTATTACTTTCATATTTGTCCACCTTTCAAATTGTCTTGGATATTTACTACACTATTATAATAGCACATACTTACTGTTATGTCAACACTTTTTTAAATAGTTTCATAATCTTCTACATACTTTCCTTGCACATATTCAACTACTTTCTTAAATCTATCTGTGATATCCAACTGGTAAGTTGTCTTTAGCATTGCAACGTTGCTATAAATGTTAAAAGTTCCTTGTGGTGTCGTCACTCTTTTGACACTTTCACAATCGTTATAAACAAGTCGCTTCTTGCCTGTTTCTTCACCGAACAAAAATCCTGTACGGAAATTATCAGGTGTACCCATTATTTTTGAACCTGTCTTTTTTGGCACACCTGCTATTGTTATTTCAAAAGTATCTCCAATCTGTTGGCAATATTTCTTTGCTCCTAATGTAACAAAAATGTCAGCGTTATCTTCCATGTCAATAATACCTAGATACTTTTCAGCACCTTTCTTTGTAACAGCATAATTCTTAACATAATCTCTGTCACTAGGCTGATAGTCTGATAGAAGCCTTTTGTTATACTCTTTAATTACTTCTGTATATTTTTCTGGATGTAAGAAAAAGCAAGAATCTGTATCACAATAGACAACGTCATGGGGGTCAAATATATCTATCATAGACTGTAAAGCGACACGACCTAACATAGCTGTATAACTGCCCCACTGGTAAGCAAGAAATGTAGTTCTTTTTGAATAATATTCTTCCAGCTGTTGTTGTATTGTTGTTTCTGTTATCTGTTCTTCAAGTAGTCTTGTTTGAGGATTGAATATGATCATATCACGAACGGGGTCAGTATAGGCCATTCCAAAGATGCCGTTTACGCAATTCTTTGATTTCATATATTCATATTCAGCACCCACAACACCTTTCAATTCAGTTTTCTTTTCATAATAATTATATACAGACTCACGCAATGACTTAGGAAGAAAAGCTTTCATTGATATAAACGTATCATAGCTTTCAATGGCATCAAAATCATATTGAGTTATGAAACAGTTTATAAACTCAATATCATAAAAAGCAACATCAATAATACCTTTGAAATTTGTTATACGTCCATTATCATACCCCAAATCAGTGCATGCACCTGATTGCTTAAAGCATCTTGATAATGAAAGATAAGGTATTGGAACATACTTATCCTTAATTAAACGTGGGTTAAGAATTTTAAACCTACTAATAATAACATAAGTATTGCTTATTTCTTTATAAAGCTTAAAATCAAATATACCGTTTTTCATAAAACTAATAGGCTGAAAAGTAAACATAGGATATGTGTTATTACAAACCATCTGATACGGATAACTTGAGGTAAAATCACCGTGACCAAGATTTTTCAATTTTAAACCTACATATTCTCTGTTCGCATGTGTATTGCCACCAGCTTTTAAGTCTAAGAATATCTTATATAGTTCTGTATCGAGAGCTGTACGTCTAATAACATCTTTCGTGAACTGTCTGTTATGTTTACTTAACATTACATCTCTTACAGAATGTCGCACTATTGACGTTGACGTTGGTCTGTTATCTTTGATCGTAAAGCTGTTAGCTTTCATAAACCCTTGTAGCCCGTCTGAAAGAGCTAACACGTCAAGTGCCGAATATAGAAGAGTGCTATCGTCTAATTCAGTAAACGGGTCTCGATAAAGATCATAGTCCATTATTTCTTTTTCTTTGACATAGAATGAGCTATAATCTTGTGTAAACTTTTCAAGATTCATATTTGTCAACCTATATGAACAACGAAACTCTATGTTTGATTCAGTTCGAAAAGATATGATTTTACGCTTTTCTGTAGCAAAAACTGTATCTGGTACGACATTTATCCAATCTTTTATGAACTGCCATTCATAAGATAGGTTATGAACATAAAAGACTAATCTATATTTATTAGTTTCAAATATATGTTGAACTAACTGAAAAAACTCTTTGACCTCAGTTTCTAGTCGAAACATAAATACTGTACCAAATAAATTAAACTGATAAAGATATGTAAATCCAATAGGTTCATCAGACAGATTCCATTTTGTATGTTCTAACAGTGTTGTAGTCTCAGTATCAAATGCATTCGGATATGAATAAAAATATTCATCTGGATATTTTCTATGTTTCTGTACCTCTATATCTTTTTTATAATCAATATTGGCTTTAATATCAGCAAGAATAGAAGACTTTTTACAGTCCTCTAAATCATATATTTTTATTACTTTTCCTTTATATATGACTTCTTGCATAACTTATACCCTTACTCTTTAAAAGAATCTCTGATAATCTGTGAAAATGTTCTAGTGTCGCCTTTTGCTAAAGTTCCGGAACTTTTCAAAGCAAGCTTTTGATTTGCTAAGAACTCTGCCATTGTTTCGTCACCACTCTTGAACTCGCGCCAAATTTCTTGAACAGTCTTTTTTCGCCCTTCCTGTTCAGCTGTAGTAAGCTTATAAACAGAAAAGAATTCAGCCAGTTCTTTATAATTATATTCAGACGCATTTATCTTTAGTGTATCATAAATATAATCAAAAAAACCTGCTAGTTCACTCTTTTCTTTTTCATCCAATACTGCAAGTCCTGTGTTTTCTGCTAAAGTCTCTATTGCTTTCCTTTTCGCTGATTTATATACGCCAATTGATGAATATTTAGACTGATTGAATCTCTGTAACTGTGAATATCTTGAACGTGCTTCATTAATAGTCTTTGCTTTTCTTCTTGAAAAAACAGGTTTGCCAACTTCTACCTTATTATATTCATATATTTTTAATGACGCATAGGGGTCAGACTTATAAAACTCTTTGACTCGCTGATTATATCGCTTTGCCAATCTGTCTATAATCTCATTTGCTTCTCGTAAAGATAATTTAGAAAACTCTTCTGATGTTAAGTCCAGATTCATTTTCTTACGGAATCCACCTTTTCGCATTAGAACTCCCTCCATAATATAACAAAACCTATTGACAATTTGAATGATAAATCTATACTATCACCTCTGTAATATTGACTTAAACGTACTTTTTGCTACTGGTATTCTTTCAAAAAAGCATTGTTGCTCGAAATTATCTGTAAGAAGTAAATATTGTATATCAGTAATATAGCCAAGCTCCTGCAACATTTTAGCGGCACCGCATTTTTCGTTGTAGTTCACATACATTTTATAGAAGTAATCAGCTAAACGCTCAATATCTGTTTTACCTAATATTTTTTTCATTATAATTCTCCATTTCTAAACCTGTCAAAGGTAATACCAACACAATACCACTGCCTTTCAATCGGAATCTTTAAATCGTCGCACACTTCGAAATATAAGTTTAATGCACCCTTAATATCATCTAATGTTCTTGCACTCTTTAAGGAGTTCCTAAGCATGTCAGTTACATAACCGTAACAACTCATTCAACAACCACCTTTCCGTCTACATAAACAAATACTTTCTTAACTGGATATGATTCATCTATCTTGTAAAAGTAATACTCATATCTTTGAAGTGAACACTTCCAGTAAGCTTCTTTTACTATCAATTTTTCACTTCTGTAAATAGTATTGCGTGAATAATTGCTAGTCATATATCATGCCCTTTCGTGTGGGATTTAGCCTGTTACAGGTTGTTTCCCACTCTCGAATAAATCGGTCTATGCTACCATCTGATTTAAACTTTCTAAAGGCTGAAAGTTCGTCCCTTGTCCATTCTGATGTCTTAATGTTTCTTAGTACTAAATAAGGTCTACAATTAAAAGGCTGACATATTACTGTATTCATTCTGTTACCTCCTCATTATCAAATCCATAATAATCAAACGTAAGTTCCATATTTCTTGCTAAGAACATCTGTTTATCTTTCCTAACTGTAATGATAATCAATATCAAATCCATTGGTGCAACATCAGCTTCAATGCGCTCATCAGCTGTAAGATAATCATAAGCAAACTTGTATTCGATAGAAAGTATGTTTGCTAATGGATAGCTATACTGTTCATCACGATTCTTTACGTTAGTAAGGTAAAGTATATCACGTGATGCAATACAGTGAGAACCTAAGTTCGGGTTCATTGCTTTAAAGCGTTGTTTGATTCCCATTCAATCAGACTCCTTTCAAACTTCATTGCTATTTCCATTAGATACGCTATGTTCTTGTATTTACATCCATCTTTTCTTATGACTATGTAACTAGTCTTATTATAACGAATGCATGTTCTATCATCTGAATATTCAATAGATACACCCTTATAACGAAAGTAATTTTGTTCATACTTAAACACTGTTGTATGAGAACAAATGTTCTCTTCTGTTAATAAGGCATTGTTACATGCTTCATCTAAGTAACGTATTACGTTACTAAATTTCGGCGGTGTTTTCTCTTTCACTTGTATCACTCCTTTCATGCTCTTATTGTAACACACTCTTAAGGAATAGTACAATGAATTTTTGGAATAAGTGACGAACGTATGTTTGTCATAATTTGCATGCCAGTTAGTTATGACTAACCAAATAGTTTGCGTGCCAGTTAGTTATGACTAACCAAATAGTTTGCGTGCCAGTTAGTTATGACTAACCAAATAGTTTGCGTGCCAGTTAGTTATGACTAAC
>SAMEA104315426__coassemble_590_pt1 | contig 18778 bp, 14 predicted proteins | sample SAMEA104315426__metabat2_low_PE_005 | metagenome-assembled genome bin SAMEA104315426 (sample SAMEA104315426) | gut metagenome | biome: Monkey gut; feature: monkey-associated habitat; material: faeces | place: China | collected 2013 | reverse complement strand
CATCTAAATATTTATCAATAATAAAAATAGAATCTTCAACATTTTGTCCAATAACATTTATTTCTGGAGAAATTGATTTTGATTTCATTTCAATTGATGATGTATATTTATTTGAATGTTTTTTGCTAGAAAATGAATTTCTTGAGTTTTGATTACTAAAATTATTAGAACTTTGATTACCATAACTAGAAAAATGTTTATCTGATTGTGTATTAACAATTTCTAAATTACCAATTTTAACATTAGTTTTAGTACTTCCAAATTGGACAATAACTTCATTATTTTTATTTGGCAAAGTTAATACAGTTCCAATCATATTAAAAGGTTTAACTAAAACATCCATACCAACTGAAACCTCAATATTCTCAGAAATATTTTCATTATCAGAATTATTTTCTATATTTAAATTATTTTTAATATCATTATTTAATTTATCACGTAATTGATTAGCTTTTTTCAAGCTTTGTCTATCAGCTGAAAGAGATTCTGCTGAATCATATAAATTATTTAATTCTTTTATAATAGATTGAGCATCTTCTTTTGCTGAAATCAAAATGTTATGAGCTTCAGATTTAGCTTTATTAATAATTTCTGTTTGTTTTAATTCAATATCAGATACTTCATTTTCTAGTTTTTTTCTTAATAATTCAACTTGATTTGAATTTTTCAAAATATTTTCTTTTTCTTTTTCTATCAATAATTTATCATCATAAATATTTTTAATTAATTCTTCAACACTAATGTGATCTTCTGTTAGCAAATTTTGAGCCCTATCTAATATTTCAGAAGGTAATCCTAGTTTTTTACTAATTGAAAATGCATTACTTTTTCCTGGCACACCAATAAGAATCTTGTATGTAGGTTTTAAGTTCTCTATATCAAAGTCAGAACTTGCATTTTCAAAACCTTTTGTAACTAATGCATAATGTTTAAGTTCTGGGTAATGTGTTGTTGAAAGAGTTAAACAACCTTTATTATAAAAATTTTCTAATATACTTATTGCAAGATTTGCACCTTGAACAGGGTCTGTTCCTGAGCCTAATTCATCAATTAAAACAAGACTATTTTCAGTAGAATTTGAAATGATTTCTATAATATTTTTCATATGTGATGAAAATGTGCTTAAAGATTCTTGAATACTTTGTTCATCACCAATATCTGCAAAAATATTATCAAAAACATATATACTACTTCCTTGTTTTGCAGGGATTTGAAGACCACTGCAACCCATTAAACATAATAATCCAACAGTTTTTAAAGTTACAGTTTTTCCACCTGTATTAGGTCCAGTTATTATCAATGATTTAAAATTTTTGCCAAGATTTATATCTATTGGCACAACTGTTTTGGGATCAATTAAAGGATGTCTTGCTTGTTTTAAATCAATAAATTTTTCTTCATTTATAATAGGTTCTATTCCATCAATTTGTCTTGAATATGTTGCTTTTGCAAAAATTAAATCAAGATTTCCTATTAAATTAATTGATTTTTCAATATCATCAACAATAGGGTAAATTAAAGATGACAGATTTTCTAAAATTTTTTCAATTTCTAAGTTTTCCTCTAATTTTATATTATTAATTTGATTATTTAAATCAAATACTGAAGTAGGCTCTATATATACAGTTGAACCACTTGCAGATATATCATGGATTAACCCTGAAATGTTTTCCTTATATTCAATTTTTACTGGAATAACATATCTATCATTTCGTATTGTAATTATTGGTTCCATTATATATTTTGAGTATGCTGATGAATGTATAAAAGAATTTAATTTTTCTTTTATTCCTGATTCAAGTCTACGTCTATTTCTTCTTAAAGAACTTAGTTTTTTTGATGCATCATCAGAAATTTCATTTTCACTTATTATTGATTTTGTTATTTGTGTATAAATTCCTGGATTCGTATATAATTCTTCATATTGTTCTGATAAAATAGATTCAGTTATTTCAGGATTATCAAAATATTTTTTTATATTATTAGTTATTTTTAATATTTTGGCTATTTCTAATAATGGCTTTGCAGATAGTGGAATATAGCTTTTAAGATTTTTTAAATATTGTGTTATATCAGTTATTTCATCAATTGGAATATTACCATATTTTATTATTAAGCTATATGCTTCTGATGTTTGTGATTGTAATTTTTTTACTGTTTCTTTGTTTTTTGACGGAGTTATTTTTTCACACATGGATTGTCCTATATATGTTTTACAGTGTGTAGATAATTTTTCTAGGATTTGATTGAATTCTAGTTTGGTTAAATTTGAGTTCATTTCTTGTGTCTCCTTTTTTGTGAATTTTGTGTTTATTATAGCACGGATTTTAGAATATGACAATTACTATTTTGTGTTTGTGTTGGGAAAATAAAAATTGGAGAAATTTCAAAAAAGTACTTGAAAATACTGGAAAAACATAGTATAATAATAATGCAAATAAAACAAAGAACTTAAAGAGTGGGAACAAATCCCACTCTTTAGTTGTAATTAAGGGGAGGAATAGATTTGGCAAATATTGAAGAAAGAGTGGAAACTCTTATAACAAAACCAATTGAGAACTTAGGTTATCAATTGTATGATGTTCAATATGCAAAAGAAGGAAAAGATTATTTTTTAAGAATATTTATTGAAAATCCAAATGGTTCAATAAGTTTAGAAGATTGCGAAAAAGTTAATGATTCAATTGAAGAATTATTAGATTCAGCAGATTATATTAAAGAACAATATTTTTTAGAAGTATCTTCAACAGGTATTGAAAAAATAATTAGAAAACAAAAACATTTACAAGAAAATATAGGTCAATATATCACTGTTAATTTATTTAAACCATTAAATAAAACCAAAGAATTTGTTGGTATATTAACAAAATTTGATGATGAGACAATTTGGATTAATGTAAATGGAGAAATTATTGAGTTAGAGAGAAAAAATATTTCTTTGATTAAAAAATATTATGATTGGAATAATGAAAACTAGATTAGATTATTATATCAATAATCAAATAAATAATAAAATAAGTAATAAATAATATTAATATAATTTAAGGAGGAATTTAGAAAAATGAAAAAAGGGGCAAAATCAAAAGTAAAAGTTAGCAAAGCAATTGATAGTAAAGAAATGTTGTTAGCTATGGAAGAGTTAGAAAAAGAAAATGGTATGGAACCAGGAAGTTTAATGGAAGCTATTGAAACAGCTTTAGTTACAGCATATAAAAGAGATTTTGATTCAACAACTGATAATGTTAAAGTTGTTGTTGATAAAGAAACTGGTGATTATCATGTTTATGTTGAGAAGGAAGTTGTTGAAGAAGTTGAAGATGATAATATTCAAATTAGTTTAGAAGATGCTAAAAAAGTAAATAAAACATTAAAAATAGGAGATACAGCTCAAATCGAGATTATGCCTAAGAATTTTGGAAGAATAGCTGCAGGTACTGCAAAACAAGTTATTATTCAAAAAATAAGAGAAGCTTCAAGAGAATATTTATTTAATGAATTTAGTGATAGAAAAGGTGAAATCGTTTCTGGATTAATTCAAAAAGCTGATGGTGGAATTGTTGTTGTAGATTTAGGAAGACTTGAGGGTGTTATGCCATTAAAAGAACAAGTTCCAACAGAAAGCTATCATGTAAATGATAAAATAAGAGCATATGTTTTAGATGTTGAAAAAGGTGCTAAAGGTGCACCACAAGTTATTATTTCAAGAGCACATGCTGATTTCGTAAGAAAATTATTTGAACTTGAAATTCCTGAAATTTATGAAGGTGTTATTGAAATTAAAAGTGTTTCAAGAGATGCTGGAAGTAGAAGTAAAGTAGCTGTTTATTCACCAAATGAAAATATTGATCCAGTTGGTTCTTGTGTAGGACAAAAAGGAATTCGTATTCAAAACATAATTAATGAATTAGGTGGAGAAAAAATAGATGTTATTGAATGGAGTGAAGATCCTGCAACATTTATTTCAGCTGCATTATTACCAGCTCAGGTTTTAGCAGTAGATATTAAAGAAGAAGAAAGATTTGCTCAAGTAATAGTTCCAGATGATCAATTATCATTAGCAATTGGTAAATCAGGACAAAATGCTAGATTAGCTGCTAAATTAACAAATTGGAAGATAGATATTAAAAGTGAATCACAATTTAGACAAATTCTTGCTGAAAAACAAAATTTGGAAAATAATGATTCAGAAGAAAATGAAGTTGTTGAAAATAATGATGTACAAGAAGAAAATAATTAAAAAACATACAAAATAAAAAGGAAGTGAATGATTTTGAAAACTATACCACAAAGAAGTTGCATAGGATGCAATTGTAAAAAAAATAAAAATGAATTAATACGTATTGTTAAAAATAACGAAAATGTTATAAGTATTGATAAAACAGGAAAAGCAAATGGTAGAGGGGCATATATTTGTGATAATATAGAATGTTTGGAAAAGGCTATAAAAAACAAAAAAATAGAAAAAAGCTTCAAAATGGCAATTGAACAAAATGTTTATGAAAATTTAAGAAGTGTAATTAGTGGTAAATAATTTTCAAAAGACATGAAAATACATAATTAAAATATAAGTGGGGGTGAACTTATTGGGTAAGATAAAAATACATGAGATTGCAAAAGAATTAGGCTTAACCAGTAAACAAATAATTGAAAAGGCACAAAGCTTGGGAATTGAAGTCTCAAGTCATATGAGCTCTGTTGATGATAGTCAAGCAAGTAAAATTAGAAATGGATTTGGAAAATTGGCTGATAAAGAAACTAAATCTAATAATAAAGATAATTCTAAAAATGAAAATAAAGCTATAAATAAGAATGAAAATTCTAAAAAAGTAAAAGATGAAAAGAAAAATCAAACTCCTGTTATAATAAGAAGAGAAGTAATTATTGAGGATGAAACTAAAAAAACAGAGGAAAAACCTAAAAATAATAGAAGTGATGTAGGTTTTGTGGAAAGAAACAAAAATAAAGATTATAATATTGTTTATAGAAATAAAACTACTAAACCAATGACTTTTAGTGAATTGTTTGGAATTAAAGATAATAAAAAATCTGAAGAGAAAAAATCTACTAATCAAGAAAATAAAAATGTTTCAAAAGTAGAAAATGACTCAAAACCAGTTGTTAAAGAAAATTCAAAATCTGAATTAACTGAAAAAAATCAATTAGAAAAAACAAAAATAAGTTCAGAAGAAAAAATCGTAAATACTGAAAATGAAAATAAAATAAACAATATAAAACCTGTTCAAAACAATGAAATTAAGGTTGAAAATCAACAAAAAGTTGATGATAAAAATGATGTATTAAATACAGTGAAAATTGAAAAAAAGGAGAAAACAGATTTAACTGAAAATAAGAATATGGAACAAGCAGTAAAAAAAGAAAATTTAAATAATTCATACAGAAGAAACGATAATTATAATCAAAATAAAAATGGATTTAATGAAAGAAATCATAATGATAGAAATGGTTATGGAGATAGAAAAAATTATAATGATAAAAATAACCATGGTGAAAGAAATAATTTTGGTAATAGAAACAATTATAGTGATAGAAATAATTATGATAAAAATAATTCAGATAATAGATTTAATTCAAACAGAAATAATAGATATCAAAATGATAGAAATAATTCTGGTGAAAGAAATAATTATAATGATAGAAACAATAATTATGGTGACAGAAATAATAGAAACAATAATAATGGTTATAATAATCAAGATAGAAGAAATAATAATGAAAATGGATTTAATAGAAATCAAAATAATAGATTCCAAAAAGGTGGATTTAATAATAGAAATGATTTCAATAAAAATGGAAAAAGACCTCTTGATGAAAAAGGTATTGATAAAAATATTAAAGATATCATGTCTACTGAAATTGTTGAAAAAGAAAGCCAAAGAGATTATAATAGCAGATCTATTGATAAAGCTAAACAAATTAAATTTGAAGAAAATAAAGGTAATAAAAAGAATAATAAATCTAAGAAAAATGGTAAATTTGAAGATTTTGATGGTGGAAAATTAAAAGGATTAAAAAGAGAAAACAGATTATCAAATATGTTTGATGATCAAGATGGTGGAATGCTTGATTATTATGATTTATCAAGTGGAAGAACAAAGAAAAATAAAAAGAAAATGAATAAAAATGAATCTGGTGAATCAAAACAGAAAATCTTTGAATTAAAAGAAATTAGTATTCCTGAAAAAATTACTGTTAAAGATTTAGCTATGGAATTAAAGAAAACAAGTGGTGAAGTTATTAAAAAATTATTTGGTTTAGGTATAATGGCTACTATAAATAATGATGTTGATTTTGATACAGCTTATTTAATTGCTTCTGAATTTGGAGTTACAGCTAAGAAAAAAGAAGTTGTAAATGAGGAGGATATATTATTTGATGAATCTGAAGATAGTGAAGATGAATTAGTTCCAAGGGCTCCAGTAGTTGTTGTTATGGGACACGTTGACCATGGTAAAACATCATTATTAGATGCTGTAAGAAGAACTAATGTTATTGAAGGTGAAGCAGGTGGTATTACTCAACATATTGGTGCTTATAAAGTTAATGTAAATGGTAGAGAGATTACTTTCCTAGATACACCAGGACATGAGGCTTTTACAAGCATGAGAGCTAGAGGTGCTCAAATTACTGATGTTGCCATACTTGTTGTTGCTGCAAATGATGGTGTAATGCCTCAAACTGTTGAAGCTATTAATCATGCTAAAGCTGCAAATATTCCAATTATAGTTGCTGTAAATAAAATAGATTTACCAGAAGCTAATGTTGAAAAAGTTAAACAAGAATTAATGCAATATGATTTGGTTTCAGAAGAATGGGGTGGAGATACAATTTTTGTTCCGATTTCTGCTAAAAATCATATTAATATTGAAAACTTGTTAGAAATGGTATTATTGGTTGCTGATATGCAAGAATTAAAAGTAAATCCACATAAACAATCTAAAGGCGTTGTTATTGAAGCTCGTTTGGATAAATCTAAAGGTCCTATTGCATCTGTTTTAGTTCAAAGAGGTACTTTAGATGTTGGAGATACTGTTGTTGTTGGAACATCAATTGGTAGAATTAGAGCTATGAAAAATGATAAAGGTCAAAGTGTAAAAGAAGCGGGACCATCTACACCTGTTGAAATTATGGGATTAACTGAAGTTCCTGAGGCAGGGGATACTTTCTATGAAGTTAAAAATGAAAAAATGGCTAAACATTTGATTGAAAAAAGACGTGCAAAAGAAAGAGAAAAAATGTTAAAAACAAATACAGTTACATTAAGTAATTTATTTGAAAAAATGGAAAGTGAAAATTTAAAACAATTAAATTTAATTGTAAAAGCAGATGTTCAAGGTTCAGCTGAAGCTGTAAAACAATCATTAGAGAAATTATCAAATGATGAAGTTAAAGTTAAAGTTATACATTCAGTTCCAGGTGCTATTACAGAATCTGATGTTCAACTTGCAAAAGCAGCAGGTGCTATTATAATAGGATTTAATGTAAGACCAGTTGCTACTGCAAAAGAATTAGCTGATAGAGAAGGTGTAGAAATTAAGTTATATTCTATTATTTATCAAGCTATTGAAGATGTTGAAGCAGCTATGAAAGGGTTACTTGATCCAATTTTTGAAGAAAAAATTATTGGTAATGCTCAAGTTAGACAAACATTTAAAGTTTCTGGAGTTGGTACAATTGCTGGATGTTATGTAACAGATGGTAGAATTGAAAGAAATGCTGGTGTAAGGGTTATTCGTGATAATGTTGTAATTCATGAAGGTAAATTATGTTCATTAAAACGTTTTAAAGATGATGCTAAAGAAGTTACTAAAGGATTTGAATGTGGTGTTCAAATTGAGGATTATAATGATATTAAAGAAGATGATGTCATTGAAGCATTTGTTATGGAAGAAGTAAAAAGATAGAATTGTGGTTTAAGAATGATTTGTGAGTGGTTATGAGGTATCATGTAAAAATGAATAGTTTAAGATACCTCATAATATATATCTTTTGAAATACTTCATAAAATACGTTAAATGCGTTAAATACGTTTAATAAAAGAAAAGGAGATGAATTTAATGGCTAAAAACGAAGCTCGTTTAAATAGAATAAATGAGGAGTTAAGAAAAGAGTTAAGTAATATTTTGGCATATGAATTAAAAAATCCCAATGTTACAGGAATGCTTAGTGTTACTAGAGTTAAGATAACTCCAGATTTTAAATATGCTAAAGTTTATGTTAGTATTATGAATTCTAAAGATATTGATAAAACTATGGCAGGGTTAAAAGAATCAGCTGGTTTTATAAGAAGTAGAATAGCCAAAGAAGTTAATTTAAGAATTACTCCAGAGTTAGTTTTTGAAATTGATGATTCTTTGGAATATGGTGCTAGAATTGATAATATATTAAAAGATTTAAAATAATTATATATGGTTTATGGGTTTGTACCAAATTAAAAACCCAAATTTTACATAAGGAAGTTAAAAAATGACTTTAGATAATATATTAGAAGAAATAAATAAAGCAGAATCAATTGTAATTGTAACACACGAAAATCCTGATGGAGATGCTATTGGAAGTAGTTTGGCATTATATAATGCATTAAAAAATTATGGAAAACAAAATGTTGATGTAATTATTCCTGAATATTCAAGATGTTTTGAATTTCTTCCAGGAATAGATGAAATAAAAAAAGAAAGTAATGTTAGTCAATATGATTTAGCAATTTCTGTAGATACAGCCAATATCAAAATGCTAAATGGTTGGGCAAAATATTTTGAAAATGCGAAAACAAGTATTGTTATTGATCATCATGGAACAAATGCTATGTATGGAGATATTAATTTTGTAAATCCAGATTCACCAGCTTGTAGTCAAATTTTAATTATAGTATTACAATATTTTAAAATGGAAATTACTAAAGATATTGGAACATGTATTTTAACAGGAATTATAACAGATACAGGAGGATTTAAATATTCTGGAACAAATGTTGAAACATTTGAATTTGTTGCAGAATTATTAAATAAAGGTGTCAATGTTTCCAAAATTTATAGAAGAGTTTTAGAAACAACAACAAGAACAAGTTTTGAATTAAGAAGAATTGCTGAAAGTAGATTAGAATTTTTCTATGATGATAAAGCTACTTTTACATATATTACTTTAGATGATGAAGAAAAAGTTCATAGTGAAACTGGTGATCATGAAGGAATTGTTAATATTGGTAAATGCATTGAAGGTGTTGAAGTTGCAGCATTTATTAGAGAATTGAAAAATGGTAAAGGATGGAAGGTTTCTTTACGTTCTAATGAATATGTAAATGTGTCTGATGTTGCTTTATTATTTGGTGGTGGAGGACATCCTCGTGCTGCTGGATGTACTATTCAAGGTGATTTACATAGTGTAAAAGATAAAATTATGAATGAAATTAAAGCATATTTGAAGTGAGCAATTGGGGACACGTCCAAATTGCTCAGATGAGACATTCGGGGACAGGGCAAAATTAAAACCAAATTATCCTGTTCCCGAATTTTTTAGATGTTTTAAAATTGCATAAATGAAAGGATTGTTCATTATGGATGGAATTATAGTAATAAATAAACCAAAAGGTTGCACTTCACATGATGTTGTGCATAAAATTAAAAAATTATTTGGAAAAAAAGTTGGTCATACAGGGACTTTAGATCCAAATGCAACAGGTGTTTTACCAATATTAATAGGAAAAGGCACTGAACTTTCACAATTTTTGATAAATCATGATAAAAAGTACATTGCAACTATTCAGTTAGGTGTAAAGACTGATACAGGAGATGTTGAGGGAAATGTGATTGAAGAGAAAAATGTTAATTTAGATAATTATGATAAAAATCAAGTTAATGAAATTTTGAAAAAAATGTTAGGAAAACAAAAACAGATTCCACCTATATATTCTGCAATAAAAGTAAACGGAAAAAAACTTTATGAATATGCAAGAAGTGGAAAAACTGTGGATATTCCTGAACGTGAAATTGAAATTTATGATTTAAAATGTTTGAATTTTGATGTTGTTAATAAATTATTGGTTTTTGAGATTTATTGTTCAAAAGGTACTTATGTAAGAACTGTTTGTGAAAAAATTGCTGAGTTATTAAATACTGTTGGATATATGAAAGAACTTGAAAGAATTATGGTTGGTGATTTTAATATTGAGAAATCTATTACAATCGAAGAATTAAAAGATAATTTTAAAAATCAAGATTTTTTAGACAAAAATATAATATCTATAGAAAAATTTTTCTCAAATAAACATAGGATTGTTTTAAATGAAGAACAATTAAAATTGTTTTTGAATGGTGTAAAATTAGATGTTAGTTATAATAAATTTTTAAATAATTATAGTGAATTTGTTAGAATTTATAATGAAAATAATAATTTTATAGGTATCGGAATTTATGAAAATGATAAATTGAAAAGAAGAATTGTGTTAAATTAAAGAAAATTGTGAGATTAAAAAGAAAAACATAGTGTGTTGAATATAAGGAAATTAATAAAAAATTATATAAAATTAAAAGGAGAAAAACTGTATGCATTTTTATGATATAATAAAAAAATTGGCTGAAAAAAAAGATGTTGAATTATATGTTGATATGGATGGGGTTATTTCATCCTATGATGTAGGAAAACCATTAGATTTTAAAAATAAAAGACCATTAATGGAAAATATAAAAAAGCTTGAAAAAGTAAATGAAATTTCAAATGTTGAGTTACATATTTTGTCAATTTGTAAAAAAGATTTTCAAATTGGTGAAAAAAATCAGTGGCTGGATAAATATGCACCATTTTTTAAAAAAGAGTATAGAGTGATAATTTCTAAAGAAAATTTAGAAGGTGTATCATCTGAAAAAGCTAAGTCTGATTATTTAAAAAATCTAAAAACAGAAAAACAGAAGGTTTGTTTAGATGATGATAATAGTATATTAAAATATATGATGAAAAATGTTAATGATGTTATAGTTTTTCAGGATTCAGAGTTGATTGATTAACTAATTTTAAAAGCTATTTATTAGTTCTAAAAATCAATAAAAAAAGTTTTGTGATAAATTGAAACTACAATTTCGACAATTTCTGAAAATTTTTGACAAATTTTTCAAAATATATAGACACCAAGATTTTTGTATGATATATTTTCATTAATAAAATTTTAAGGAGGTATCTCTTCTATGAAACGGCCGATTGTTATCGAATTTTCGGGATTACCAAATTCAGGAAAAACAACGTTATTAGGTAATATTAAAGAGATGTGCCTGATAAACAGTGTTAAAGCAACTATCATACAAGAACCAGCAGAGCTTCTTCCAAAAAGTATTCCAAAAGGAATAACAGAACAAAACCTTTGGATTACTTTGGAGACAATACAAAAAAGCTTGGAACTCAAGTATTATAGTGATATTGATTACATATTACTTGATAGAGGTTTTTATAACCAGCTTTTTTGGTCAACAATGTATGAAGAAAAAGATGGGGAATATTCAAAATATGTGATGAATCTTATGGAAGGGTTTGATGGAAGGTATAATGTAAAACCAGATTATTTATACATTATTGATGTTGATGTTGAGGAATCAATGAGAAGGAGAGCAGCTTCAGGTGAGCCTGTTACTTTTTCAAAAAAAGATTTTTTGATTAAATATCAGGAAAAATTTAGTAAATTCTCTGAGAATATTGCTAATAAGATTTATCTTGATACAACAGGTATGACCCAAAAAGAAGTTGCAGACGATGTTTATAAAAAAATTGTTGCATTGCAGTAATTTTATTAAAGCTAGGGAATTTAAATTCTCTGGCTTTTTTATATGAAACAGAAAAAATTAACAAATTGTCAAATCCGGAGATGTTTAATTCTGCTTTGTCAAAAATCTTTAGTAAAAAGTTTGCAAAAAAATATATTATAGTATATAATAAAAACTGTATTAATTTTAAAGAGGAATAATAAATGGTAAATATACTTTTATGTGGAAATAAAAAGGTTTTTGATGGTGCTTTAACACAGCTAATATCAATGACTAAAAGAACAGAAGAAGATATAATTTGTTATATTTTTACAATGGATATTTCAAGATTAAATCCTGATTTTGTTCCAATTACAGACAAGCAAATAGAATTTTTGAACCAAGTAGTCAGTGAAAAAAATAAAAATAATAAAGTTATTAAAGTGGATGTTACAGATATTTATGAAAAAGAATTTGCAAATTGTAAAAATGAAAATGCATATTGTACTCCATATACTTTGTTGCGCCTTTTAGCTGATTTGGTGCCAAACATGCCAGAAAAATTGTTGTATTTAGATATAGATATGATGGTTGGTGATGATATTTCAAAATTATATAATATTGATGTTACAAATTATGAATATGCAGCTGTTAAAGAAAAATATGGATGTTGGATTATAAGACCAGATTATATTAATGCTGGAATGTTATTATTAAATATGAATAAAATTAAGCAAACAGGCCTACTTGAAAAGGCGAGGCATAAAATAAAGACAAGAAAAATGTTGTTTGCAGATCAGGATGCTATATTTTGGTCAACAACTAAAAAACTTTTATTACCTAGAAAGTTTAATGAACAATCAAAATTTAACAGAAAAGATACAGTGGTTTGTCATTTTTGTAAAAGATTGATTTTTAGACCATATCCTCATACAGAAAATTTTAAGCAATGGCATATAAAACAAGTACATGAAGTTTTAAAATGCTATAGTTTTGATAGTGATTTAGATGAATATATAAAATTAAAAGAAAAATTTGAAAATGAACAAGGTGGTGATACAATTAATTTTTCTCAAAATATAAATAAAAAATCATAAATCAAAAAATACTAATTAAAAAGCAGAAATCAAAAAATATAAATAGAAATACACAAATCAAAAGATACAAAATAAAAAACAAAAAAATATAAGAAAAAAATTAATTAAAAGCGTGCAATTGGGACGCGTCTCTAATTGCACAAAAAGAAGGGGAGTAATATGGATAATAAAATCGAACAAATACCAGTATTTTTTGCTGTTGATGATACATATGTACCTTTTTTAGGGATAGCATTGCAGTCATTAATAGATCATTCATCAGAAAATTACTGTTATATGATAAAAATATTGCATACAAGTATAAATGATGCAAATAAGGCTAAAATTGAGAAAATGCAAAAGGATAATATTCAAATTGAGTTTGTAGATTTGAATTATTATATAGAGAGAATAAGTGATAAATTATATACAAGGGATTATTATACAAAAGCTACATATTTTAGGCTTTTTGTGCCTGATTTGTATCCTCAGTTTGATAAAGCTTTATATTTAGATAGTGATATAATTATTAGAGAGGATGTTGCAAATTTATATAATGTAGAACTTGGGCGTAATTTGGTTGCAGGGGTTCCAGATGGGGCTGTTCAAACAGTTGATATATTTAAAGATTATGTGGAAAAAGTAGTTGGTGTTATAGATTATAATAATTATTTTAATGCTGGAATTTTGGTTATGAATTTAAAGGAATTGCGTAGATTTAGATTTCAAGAAAAATTTTTATATTTGTTGGTAACTGTGAAATTTGCTGTTGCACAAGATCAAGATTATTTAAATAGATTATGCAAAGGAAGAACTAAAATTATTGATAAAACATGGAATGTAATGCCTATGAAAGAACTTGAAATTGCACCAGAAGATACAAAAATCATTCATTATAATTTAGCTTATAAACCTTGGCATTTTGATAATATTTTATATGAAGAATTTTTCTGGGAGTGTGCTAAAAAAACAGAGTTTTATAATGATATTTTAAAAATAAAACAATCATATACAGATGAACAAAGAAAAGATGATATGGATAAGGGAGCAAATTTGATTATGCTTGCAAAAAAAGAAGCAGATTGTGTTGGTGATGATAGAATTAATAGAAAAATTACAGATAATGGGGGAAAATCACCAGAAAGATTGGAAATATTAGAAAAAATAAAAGAATTAGAAGCAGCAGGAATTTTTGATAAAGATGTTGAAGATGATCCACCAACAATTCAATTAAAACCAGAAGATATTGATTATTTAAAATCAAGTAAAATGAGTAAAATAAAATCTAAAATGGCTACTAAAATGGCTGAGAGATTAGTAAATGATTTGATTAAAGATAATAAACTTATAATTAAACAAATAAATGGAATAGAAAATTTACAAAAAGTTCAATCAGGGGCAATAATTACATGTAATCATTTTAATCCATATGATTCATTTACAATTGAAAAAGTTTTTAGAATATCAGGACAAAATAAAAAGAAAAAATTATATAAAGTAATTAGAGAAGGCAATTATACTAATTTCCCTGGATTATATGGATTTTTCTTTAGAAATTGTGATACTTTGCCATTAAGTTCAAACAAAAAAACAATGGTAAAATTTGTAAAAGCAATTAATACTATTTTGAGAAGAGGAGATTTTGTTTTAATATATCCAGAACAAAGTATGTGGTGGAATTATAGGAAACCAAAGCCATTGAAAAATGGGGCATTTAATTTTGCAGCAAGAAGTAAAGTACCAGTAATTCCTATTTTTATAACAATGGAAGATAGTAATATTATTGGTGAAGACGGATTTCCTATTCAAGAATATACTGTAAATATTTCTGAACCAATTTTTCCAAGTAATAAGTTAAATGAAAAAAATAATACAATCATGTTACGTGATAAGAATTATGAAATTTGGAAAAATATTTATGAAGATTTTTATGGTGTACCACTTGAATATGATATTGATGAGGGAGTAGAAATTGCAAATAAATAAAAAAGATAAAAAAGTAATTTATTATAATGATGAGCTAAATGATGAATTTTCATCAGTTAAAATCACACCTAGGGTTATTGACGAAAAATATAAATATAAAAAAGGAAAGATTTGGAATTTTTGGTCTTTTGTTGCTCAGAATATTATTAGTATGCCAATTAAAATTGGTTATGCAAAAATAAAATTTAGAATTAAATATATTGGAAAAGAAAAATTAAAAATGTGTAAAGGGTCTGGGTATTTTGTTTATGCAAATCATACCCAACCATTTGCAGATACATTTATTCCAAGTATTGCTATTTTTCCTAAAAGAAATTTTTTGATTGTAAATCCTGAAAATATTTCTGTTAAACCATTTGGATGGCTTATTGAATTACTTGGAGCAATTCCTGTTCCTGGTAATAAAACTGCTATGAAAAATTTTTTAAATACAATTCAAGAAAAAATTGAAAAAAAATATTGTATAACAATTTATCCTGAAGCACATATTTGGCCATATTATACTAAAATTAGACCTTTTAAATCTGTGTCTTTTAAATATCCTGTTGAAATGGATAAACCTGTTTTTTGTGTTACAAACACATATCAGAAATATGGTAAAAAAGGTAATAAAGTTAAAATTGTTAGTTATATTGATGGACCTTTTTATGTTGATAAAAATTTGATTTCTGTAAAAGAACAAAAAGAAGATTTGAGAAACAGGGTATATGAATGTATGGTTAAAAAAAGCCAGAATAGTAATATTGATGTTATTGAGTATAGGAAAAAAGTTTAAATTTAAAAAAAATTACTAAATTAATATGAAAATAATATATAAATTTTATGTATAAAAATTTTTTGAAATTTCCAAAAATTACTATTGCTATTTTTGAAAACCTATGATAATATAATTGTAGATAATAAATATAAATTAAATATTTCTCCCTGCGTGGTGCGTGTAGCTTGGAATTTTAGAACCAACAAACATTAAACGGGAGTCTGCCTTTGAATGTGGCGTGTATGCTTGCATTTATGTAAGAAACCCATGAGCATTCAACAAGACACCCACCTACGAAAGTAGGTCCTTAAAATTTCACTGGAACTTACGGCTAATGTGGGGTTTTATTTTTTTATGAAAAATGATGTTGGGGTTATAAGTACTCCAACATTTATTGTATAATGGAAATTGTTTGAGTTAGTTTAGATATGTGTAAATGAAAATATTGGTTTAATTTAGATATATAAATAAAAATATTAACTTAGTCTAGATATGCACAAATTGAAAACTTTGTCCTAAAATAAATGTGTAGATAATAAAAAAGAATAAAAATAATAAAAAGAGAAAGAGGAGTAAATATAAATAATGAATATAAATGATTTATTAATATATGGCAGAAAATATTTATTAGATTCTCGGAATAGAAGAGGTTCCTTTAAAAGTTAGACTATTGCTAGAGTCTATTTTGAAAATGAATAAATTTGAGCTTGTGATTAATCATTCACAAGATGTTCCAAATGATAAAATAAAAGAATTTAAAAATGGATTGGAAAAAATTAAAAAAAATACTCCAATTCAATATATAACAAATCATCAAGAATTTATGAAACTTGATTTTTATGTTGATGAAAATGTTTTAATACCACAACCAGATACTGAAATTTTGGTTGAACAGGTTATTAATTATTGCAAATCAATTAATAAAAATAAAATTAAAATTCTAGATTTATGTACAGGAAGTGGTTGTATTGCAATTTCTCTTGCTAAATATGTTGAAAATAGTGAAATTACCGCAATAGACATAAGTATGAAAGCTATTCAAATTGCTAAATTAAATGCTGAAAAAAATTTGGTACATAAGAAAATTAATTTTATTGAATCAAATATGTTTGAAAAAATTTTAGAAAGTGATTTTGATATTATTGTATCAAATCCACCATATATAGAGACAGATGTAATAAAAACTTTAAGTGAAGAGGTAAAAAAAGAACCTGAAATTGCTTTAGATGGAGGAAGTGATGGATTAGATTTTTATAAAATTATTATTGATAATTATGATAAATTTATAAAAAAGGATGGTAAATTATTTGTTGAAATTGGTTATAATCAAAAAGATGAGTTATTTGATTTGATTAATCAAAAAGATAAAAATTTAAAACCAATTTGCATAAAGGATTTGGGTGGAAATGATAGGGTTATTTGTTGTTAAAAAAAAGGCATTTTCGAATTGCGAAAATACCTAAAATCATATTAATAAATTTTTTGCCTTCTATAGACAAGCAGTCCACTTTGAAGCCCAACAGAGTCTACAATTGTGTTATTTGGAGTAATTCCATAACCCAAAATGTGAACTAATTCTGGATTGATAATATAATCTCTATTATATTTTTTCTTTTTGTAATTCAAATGAGAAGCTGTGCCGTTTTCTGCATTTAAATGCATTGCAAAGGTTCGGATTTGAATTTCGAAACATTCACCACTTTGCAAGCGGAATGTCATGTGTAAAGATTGATAACCATTTTGCTTTGGATTAAAAATATAATCTTTAATACCATAAGAATATTCACTGTTGATAGATGATTTTTTTGGAATGAAAATGTCTTTTGGAATATTGTTTGTTTTTTTGATAACATCAACCTCAGGTTCTGCTTCACATAAAATCAAATTGTTTTTTGTTGTGTTAAAAGAGATTATAGAATTTGCAATCATATAACACAATTCAATTAATTTTTGTGGTGAATAGTTGTTTAGAACTATTATTCTTAAACCAATTGTATCTCTTATTAAATCAAGAGATTTGCCAGTATTGATATTTTTAACAATTTTTTTATCCATACTGATAGCTGATTTGATTCTTCCATCAATTGTAAAATGCAGTTCAGGGTAATTCCTTAATATAAGGGAATATAAAGAATCAACATTTTTTCGGATTTTTGCGTAGTATTTTGCATTTGTTATTTCCTTCCGATACTGATGTATACGGTTAGAGTGCATTAAATGCGCAAATGTTTGGGCCTCTTTTAAAAGGCTTTCATATCTTTCTAACAATAATGGAATAGTTAGTGTTTTGGGGTCATATAATGCTTTTGTGAATAAATTAAATGTTGTGTAATCTTTTGCCATTAGTAATTCTCCCTTTTATGATTTTTATAAATTTTTGATAATACCAGAATTTAGTATACCATATGTTATGATATTATGTCAAATTGCTCTACAAAAATATTGACAGAATCACTGACTGAACTGTATAATGTAAATAATAAATAATGATACTAAAAGCTAAAGGTTAATATATATAATATAAGCAAAAAAGAAAGATTCATATTGAAAGTTGGTGTATTAATGACATTTTCAAAAAACATAAAAGAAGAATTAAGCAAAATAAATAATCTAAACAACAAAGATGCAGTAAAATCAGAATTAATTGGGTATCTAATAACAAACAACATTAGTATAAAAAATGGAAAAATTAAATATTCAACAGAAAGTGAATATAACATAAATCGATTTGCAAAATTACTAAATAATATAGGAATAAAAAAATATCAAATTGATATTCAAGGAAAAGTTTTTTCAATTAGTATTAATGAAAAAATTAATATAAATGAGCTTGAGTTATGTGATAACAAATTTATTTTAAACAAAGGTTTTAATGAATTTATAGATTCATGTACTCAATGCAAAAATGAAAATCAAATTGAAATAATAGAAAAAAGTCTAGTAAGAGGTAGTTATTTGGGCAGTGGTTCCATAAATAATCCAGAGAAAATTTATCATTTAGAAATTAATTATAATTGTGAAGAAAATGTGGATTATATTATAGATGTTCTAAAAAAATATGATATAAATGTAAAAAAATTAAATAATACATTATATGTAAAAGATGGAGAAGAAATTTCAAAATTATTGGCTTTTATAGGTGCTAATTCATCTGTTTTGAAATTTGAGGGAATACGTGTTTTTAGGGATATGAGAAATAATGTTAATAGATTAGT
>SAMEA104315426__coassemble_125_pt1 | contig 163128 bp, 207 predicted proteins | sample SAMEA104315426__metabat2_low_PE_005 | metagenome-assembled genome bin SAMEA104315426 (sample SAMEA104315426) | gut metagenome | biome: Monkey gut; feature: monkey-associated habitat; material: faeces | place: China | collected 2013 | reverse complement strand
CGTAGGCAGTCTTACTAATTTTGGTGCCAGAAATTACACGGCTAACAATCGCGATATCATCCTGAACAAAAACCGCATCAGGGAATACACGAGCGATTGCTTCCACGTCAGTTTCACCTGCGTTCGCGCTCACTTCATAGTGGGAAGCTTGAACCGCGTCATTCGCATATTCAAGAGCGTCCCAAGTCTTTACACCGTCGCCAATCTTAAAAAGACCAGTATCCTGTTCAATACCAATTTCGCCTTGAAGCAAAACAGGATTCTTTTTAGCCCAAGACGCTTTATCTGCGTGGCGATTTACAATCCGTACAGAAACAGAATTTGAAGCCATATTAAATTACCTCCTATCTTATGCTGTTCCACCATCTAATATGGTGTTTTCTTGAACGTCTGCGGTAACTGTGTAATAACGACCATCCTTCCAGAAATAGATTTTCTGGGTAGACGTGTCCACGTAAATTCCTTGCTCTACGCCTACGCTTGGAAAGTCATTTACGCTTCCACGTTGGATGATAACGCCATTTGCCGAGCCACTCGCGCCGTTCAAAGAAGCAATAAAATCATTTTCAAAGTCATTTTTTGTTCCAAGATAACCATTCTTTTTTGCGACTTGAAACATCATGTCAGTGAAAACGGATAAAGAGTAGCCCCCGACTGGCGTTGGAGGTGGCTGACAACCGCAGTTCATATTATCCGGGATTAAATCCCGAGTTAGCTGTCTTGAATTAGACATTTTGTGCGACCTCCTTTATTATACATTCAGGAAGCTTGAATGCGGAATAAAAGGAGTTGATTTCATGCGCGCCAATAAGATTATTGTCTTCATCATAACTAGGATGCTTATATACTTTTATATCCCAATAATAAGTTTTAGCTTCTAAATCTTTAGTATCCTCTGTATCAAAATAAAAAAATAAACTTTCATCTGACGCATCTACAATCTTTTCTAGAACTGTTTTTCTTGTCATTTTATCTAACAAAGAAAAAACGGCTACATCTCCATCCCATGTCGGCCCGACATTTGGAAAAGAAATGAAGCCAGTATCGCCTCGGGGAATTATGATTGTTCTAAATCTAACCCTAATCATTCCAATATCACCTCCTATCATAAGGATGTTTTTGGCATACGAGTTCTTGTTTTCTTTTTCTTCACCAAAATAAAAAACGCCAAACTTAAAGTTTGGCGCCACATTCGGGGCAATAAGTAGCAAAACGGAAATTATTTGCTACATCAAAATATGAGATTTCTCTTTTATTTCCCTTTTTATCTCGGCAAATATGGCATCCAGTTGGAGCTGTTGAAGTACCATTCAGTGTTTCTGTAAGTGCGTTAGCTGAATCCCGCATTTGAGCGTATAGACAATCAGAACAAGCATCCGGGCTTTCGCAATTAGAACAAATTTCGTCCAGAGATTGGAAAATAAATTGTAGGTCTTGGTTCATTAATGATTTTACTCCTTTATTAGAATTTCTTTCGCGCGCAAAAACATATTATAAGTAAAGCCTTCCTTAAAAGTAGTTTTTACCCAATGCGCGCGCAAAATTTCATTAGTTATTTCTACATCATCAAGAATGACATAATTAGTAATTTCAGGGTGTTCTACGAGGAAAAGCGCAATTTCATCACTCCGTGTTTGGCCTGTATGCCAATCAAGAGTAGTGTAACCATATAGATGAATACCTACTTCTTTAAACTGTTCTTTTGCGTTAATAAAAGAGAGTTCATCAAAGCGCCAAGAAGAAGAAAAAACAACTTCTGCTTTTGTTTCTTCCACTAGCCGTGCAAGAAGGCGCAAAGAACGAGGATTAAATTCATCATAATTGTATGGGTCATAACCTTCTTCAGCGAAACATTTATCTGCCCAACCGTCATCAATCATACAGCCATCTGCGTCAACAAAGATTACCTTCAAAATATAATCGCTCCTTCCTTTGAAGTCAAACGGCACCATTCCGCGCGCGAAATCCACCGAATAATGGGGGAGATTTCCTCATGAATGCCTTCGTTTGTTTGGGTAAGTTGATGAAACATACCGATACAAATCCGAAGCCCCTCAAATGGAAAATCAGTAATCCCATCATGCGGTTCAACACTAATTCTTTCTTCAATTCTCCAATCTTCCGTATTGAAATAATCGCACCAATTCATCTTCTTCATCAAATACACCCCGCATAATCAATAATTACAATTTTCTCGTTTAGAATTCCAACATTATTTCGGTGAAGGTCATCAACTTCTTCTTGTTGGAGAAACAAAGAAAGCTCTTCAAATTTTTCTACTCCATAGTCCGCAACAAAGGCGCAGGCAACTTCATCAGACGCGCCTTCATTCCGCAGGACACTGGAAGAAGAAGAAACATACTTCTTTATATCTTCAGATGCATCTTCGTAATCGCGCGAAAAAGGCATTGCTTTCGGATACGCAAAAAGAGGGACGCGAATTGTTATACGATATTGTTCTAATTCATCTTTGAAGGAATCAACGCTTTTCTCATAAAATTCTTCATCATAATCACAATCGCTATAGTACTCGTCAATTTCACAAGAAGAATAGTAAGTAATTTCTTTCTTATAGAGGCCGAGATAAACCGGCTCTACAAAGAAGTTCTCCAGTCCATCAACAAGAGCATCGTCATAAATAGATTCTTCTCGTTCACAACACTCTTCGCCAGTTTCACCCAATGGAAACTTAACAACATAGTCGCAATTGTCGCTAATTAGACAGCCACGAAAAATCCCGCAACGAATACGAAGCCCATAACGGATACGAAGCCCATTTTCACGAGAACTCTTAAAGAATTGCGTAGTGGGGTCTTGGAAGTAATACTTAAAATAATCGTGCTCGTCAATAAGTTTATCAAGCAATCTAGAGTAATGCTCAAAAACGAGTTTCTTATTCATTACCATTCTCCTTCCGTTGATATAATTATTATATCAGTATTTGCGCGCAAAGTCAAATAAAAAACCGCACAAATCGTGCGGTTATATTACGAGAACACTCAAAATACAGTATGCCACCGCACTTATATTCAGTTGTTCATCGTAAGTTCGTCCTTATCTGGACTGGAAACAGGCACAGCAAGTAGGAATTGAGTATGCGAACCAATATCATAATGGCGCACGCCCTTTTCATCAGCGTGAGAGCGAACATAATAAATCTTATAACGAGGATTTACTTCCTGAACCCATTTAATGATAGCTGGGACAATTTCATCTTCTGTTCGCGCGAAAGAAACCTTATATGGTTTTCCGCGCCCATCATCAAAATAGATTTCAAACATTCTTTCTCTCCTTTGCTTTTCTATAATTATTATAGCAGAAAATTGAAAAAAAGTCAAATAAAAAAACAGCCCATTTAGGGCTGTAGAGGAATTGGGTCAACAGTAGAATACGCGGGATTATATAGGAAACCAGCCATAAAATTATCTCCTGCGTGCGCTTGTGCGCGATACACTTCATGATTAAAATTACAGATATTCTTATATAGTTCAGAATAGGTAGAAGAACTTGTGATGTCTTGCTCGGATAGCTTTTCATACTTGTCAAGAAGAATAATATAAGATTCACGAGTGTCTTCTACATTGGCAATATATGCTTCTGGATTTAAAGTATAATTAACATAAGAGATACCATTCGCAACTGAGGGGATAGAAAGAGCAAGAACGACTACACCCAAAATTAAACAGATGGCCGCAAGAAATTCTTTCCCCCACTCTGAAAGCAGAAAGATACTAGTCGCAATTAGCGCAACGCCAATAAGGACAAGAATAATTGGAAAAATAATTGAAAACATTTACATTCTCCTTTTTAATAAACAAATTCTTCGTCAAGACCAAAATCAATTACACGAAAGCCTAGTTGTGTATTATATCCACAATTGGATAGATTACCTAAAATATCATCTAAATTTAGATTAAAATCACTACAAACTTCACTAATCCGTTCAATAGCATTCTCAATTTGATCGTCAGGCATTCCTCGCGCGTGAAGCTCCTGTGTAAGAACTGTTAGCGCTTCGTCTTCTTCTACACAATCTGCTTCTTCTGGCGTGCGAATTGGCCGAATATATGGAAAGACTACGACAGGAACATTTTTGTTATCATAAATGAATTTAAGTGGTGGTGCGAAGTAATTCCTTTCTTCCCAAGTGGCAAGATTGTAGATTTCAAGTTCAAGAAAAGTTTGATAAAGAGAATAATATTCTTCTCTACTAAATTCTCGCCTATGTGTTTTTAGGTCATCTAAATCATGAATGCGCCGAATATAACGATTGACGTTTGGGCGCTTATATACATAAGCGCCATCATGTATTACAATTCGTGACTGTTCTCTCACTTTTGAATCTTCTCCGCAATCTTTTTTTCGCGATAGAAAGCGTTGTTAGAAAGACGCGTTCCATAACCATCAAACAGTTTACATAGTTTATCAAGTTCGCGTTCATACAAACGTACTGCCATATTAACTCGTTTGAAGAAACTTACATCTCGCTTTTGTTTCGCACGTTGATAGGCGATTTGCTTACCAAGTTCTTCGTCCCAAACATCATTTTCGCCCAGTCGCGCAACGCCGACAAAGGAATTTGGCATTAGAAGTTGTTCGTATTCCTTATCACTAAACGGAGCATGATAGGCCAGCGCATTTTGGTCGCAAGAATCAAATAGGAAAGAAATGAAATCCCTCTTGCAACCATTAATTCGCGCGACGACAATACCCTTTTCTTTGTTAGTAAAGTATTGAACTTTATGACGAATACCCTTATGTGCCATTTTACTTATCCTCCTTCTTCAGCGCGCGAATTTGACGCTGTAGCTTATGAATTAGACCCATTCGGTCGCTTTCTCCACGTGTCTTTAAGATAGAAATGCGATGTTGTAGTAGTTCAATTTGAGTTGCGTTGTCAGTTAGTTTCATAATATTTTATCTCCTTTTCCCTTATTTCTTATATATTATATTATAATTTGTAGAGAAAGTCAATATTCAATGCGAATATTCAGTTTATGTCTATCTCAAGTTCCTCTATGGTTTATTCTACCATTGGTTATCCTCTCTATATGGATTTTCTATAGCCCAAGAAACAAGCAATCTTACGATAATTTCTCTATCATATGGGTCATATACAAAAACATAATGATAACCTTCTTCTTTGAGAAGTTCTCCAACTTGGAGAAAAGCTTCTTTTGAATATTCTTCGTGTGTGGTAAATACAATTGATGTCCGCCCACAAGAAATTTCTTCATTAATCATTGTTTCTACAGCTTTGAGGATTTCATCCGTCTGTAGAAGGATAAGTTGTTCTTTCGCCAAGTCACTCTGGCAACGTGCTACATTTGCTGAAATCATTTTTTACCTCACTTGTGGTTCAAATGGATTTATAGGTTCCCAGCTAATATAAATTTTAAAAGAGAAACCGGGTGCAACCTCGCGGCTAACTTTATAAAAATATCCATTTTCTTTTAGGATTTTCTCAACATTATTGATTGATTTAGTAAAACAACTCTTGCGACTAGGAAAGGCAACCCGAGTTTCTCCGCGCGAAATGGCTTCTTCAATTAGTGTAGTAATTTCTTGGGTCATTTCTTTAGTTTCTTGTAGAACTTTTTCTTCTTCCAATGCGGTAGCTTTCTTGAAAGCTTCACTTGCTAAAATCATTGAACTTCATACCTCTTCTTAAATGGATTTTTCGTATCCCAAGAAATTCCTAACCGCAACCCATCAAATTGTTCTAAAAAATAGCCTTTTTCAGCCAAAAGATCGCGAGCTCTTTCAACTGCGTCTTTATGATACTCTCTTGTATAAATCATAGTTGAGATTTTTCCTTCAGAAACGCTCTTTTCAATATCTTTGATAATCTCATTCATGAGTTCCTCGGTATCTCTCGCAACAATGTCAAACTCCGCGCGATAAGCTTTATCGCGCGCTTCACTTGCCAGCATTAGTTCCATCTTTATCCTCTTTCATAAAACAACTATACCCTATTTTTTCACATTCAGGACGAAACAAACAATCATCGCACCGATTTCTACCAGAAACAATACAACACGCATACAAAAGTAAAGTTAAGAATAGTAATATTCCACCAGCAATCCACCATCCCATTTACCAATCATCTCCTTTTTCAAGTCGCCTTACTGTAAATTGATATTCCGTGAAAGCCTTGAGCCAAGGAAGAACCTCTGGATAATCGGCAAGGCGCATTCCTACACTAATAAGTTCATAGTCTCCATCTCCACTATCGCGCAGAAAAGCAATAGTAATACAAGACTTATGAGTTTCATTCCATTTCACAACTTCATAATTCTTTTCACTAATATTCCTTACCTGATAAGTATCTTTAAACCACATTTAAATGCCCTCCAGAACGTCAAACAAATAATCCATCTCAAGACCAAGCCAACCTTCAATAATATCCGCAACTTGGTCGTATCCACCGCCCATATTGAGAATATCATCAATTTCATCTTGGCAATTCATAATCTTTTCGCGCGCTTCGGCTTCAGTAATCCCATCACGCTTCACTAGGATTGAAATAATATTCATTCTTTTTCAAAAACCTCTTCCATTTATTATAGTCCCAATCAGCAGTAAACTTCTTCCAAGTTAGTTTATGGTTTTCATAACACTTAAAAATAAAAGGTTGATAAGGTGCAGGAACCGCAATAGACGCAACGAAATCTTTTCGCGCGCAATCCCAAAACTCTGAAGTGCGGTCACGAAGCATTTCCGCTTCCTCATTCATTAGTGCAAAAATCTCTTTCATTTCTTCAATATACTTCTCATATTGCGGAAAGTAGTTAAGAAACTCTTTCACATCACCATTAAGAAGAATATCAAGAAAATCGGGGCGCCCGTTATTTGCCAGATGGTGTGCGAGAAAGTAAGTTGGGTTCTTTACTTTCACGCGATGCCATTCATCGTCACGCACAACGTAACCTTCTTCATCATCTTTCATATGGAGAGAAGAATTAACAATATCATGAAGATTTTCAAAGTTGTAAACTTTTACATTATCAATGCGAGGGTCAGGATTGTACTCTTCTTCTCCCGTAAGATTGTTACGCTCTCCAAGGTAGTAAAGATGATAGCCAGTATATTTAATTACTACGGGGTTATCTTGGGTAGCAAGTTCGTACATATAAGTTTTCATATGGTTCAGTCCATCAGTAAAAGTCTCCCAAGTATAACCATAAGTATTTAATGCTTTTTCTACAAGACCAAAGAAGTTCTTACCATTCAAGGATACAGCTCGCGCATCAATGTTCCCATTGGAAGCGCAACGCCATTTTCCATAATAGTAGAAAATCTTTACAAAAGAACCGTCTACTTTTTCATAAACGTGAAGTGCCCCATGGAGTTCATCTGCTTCTGGCTGATTGAAATTGAAGAACCGATGAAACGGATGGCATACTACATCCCAGTCCCCGCCTTCGCGCGAAAGAATAATTCCGCGCGCTTCACGCACAATAGGATTAGAATTATCACTTACTCCCTGTGTATATTTAAAAAGAACTAAGTCCCCCTCTTCTTTGATAATAAGAGAATACGGAGGCTTACGAAGTTCATCAAGAGAATGCCCCGCGTACAAAAATTTCTGAAGTTCAAGCATTATATGTTTTCTCCTTCCAAAAGTCCCAAAACTCTTCTGCGGTAGTAATTAATCGGTAAGACCCATTTAACATATACTCTATAAAACCATTATTTACAAAGTCCCAAAAATCATCATAAAAATAGTTAGAAATATCTTCTCCGAAAAGGAGAAAACCACAAATCTCATCACAAAAGAAGAAACAATCCGTTAAATCATCATCCTCAATCAAGTTACAATCAAGCGCATGCTCAAGCTTATTTAGCGCAATTGCTTCTTTTCGCGCGCGTTCAATCACTTTAATAAATAATTCCTTGTTTGTCATTCTCTAATCATTCCCTCCCTCATCTTCTATGAATATTATACCTAAATCTGCGCGACAAGTCAAATAAAAAAGAAGCCAGATTACTGAATGTAATCTAGCTTCTCATCAATATCTACGGGCACATTTTGCGCCCACACATAACTATTCTTTCTGATGTATTCATTGTATGTTGTAGCAGTGCGATTCGCACGCATTTTTGCCATTTCCGCCCAACCTTGCTTTTCTTCATTTGTACTATCTTTGTATTGTGTCCAAATTAGAAAATCACTTTGGTAGGAAGCAATCATCGCGCGACAAGTGTCCTCTACTTGTTTGAGAGTGTCGTAAAGGGTCGCTTCATCAATTTTCTTATTAGTGTAATCTACCTTGTTATTTAGATAGTGAAGGGGTAGAAAAATTACGCCAGAAATAATACAAATACATAGAAATACGAGAATAAACTTATTCCAAAATTCCATTATTGTTCTCCTTCATAATGAATAACCGGGTTACTAATTTCCATTGGCGTATCAGAATAAATATATTTTCCATTCCATTCAATGTAGCTTCCCTGAACGTCAAAGAAAAAAATTCCACTTACATTTGTGCCATAAGTACCATCAATACCCGCGACTTCTCGTTCAATTACAGCGTCACTCCCATTATACTTGTTTTGTTCATATGCTGGGAATAGATAAGAATTGAGCGAAGAAACCTTACCATCTACTACAAATTTACCTACAACTGCGCCACTATCACTTAAAAGGACGATATAACCAAGAGGACGCTGAATCATGCAAGGAAGGGCTAGAGCTTTTTCGCGCTGACCATTTACCCAATAGGCGCGCTTAATTATATTATAGCGCTCCAACGAATATTCAATGTCGGTAGGAACTGGTTGATTTTCAACAATATTCCCCGCAGCATTTTGCGCGGCTTCAATTTGAACGCGTTCTTGCGTTGGAACTGTCTCGCAAGCAGTTAGAATAGCAACACAACTAACAAGAACAAGAATTAAACAAATAAATTTCTTCATTATTTATACCTCTCATTTTCAGATAAAAACGCAATGAAAAGAATATCAAGAACCATAACAATGATAATAATTGTGCCCGTGTCAATCGTCATCTTCTGGTTCCTCCTTCCATACAATATTGGGAATGTCTAATCCAAGAACATCACAAAGTTCATCTCCATCCTTGAGATTATGGTGTTCCAATTCATAAGTGTTTTCTTCTGCGTAAAATTGAACTGTTTCTTGTCGCATCATTTCAAACATTAGTGGGTCTACTTTACGCAGAATAGAACCTTTACCATATTTTACGCCAAAAATCTCAACGTCAGGCTCCATGTCATTTAGATATTCCTCATGTTTCTCGTCATCAAAATCATCATTTAGCCATTCGTAAATTTCGTCAGAAAGCTGACGTTCACTAACTTGTTCACCAGTATCTTTCCAAATCCACATATCAATGCGCCCCCACATCTGCCTCATACATTACTTTGAGGCACGTCTTAAAAGTATCGTCCATTCGGTCAAACAGCTTCGTTTTCTTGAAAATATCCATATGGTGCGAGCAAAGCGCAGAAACGAACAAACCGTAGCCCAACGTAAGATAACCCGAAACGCATTCGTGAGCGAAATAGTGCGCAAAACCTTCATCATCAAACGTTTGCGTTAGCGGTTTACCAATATCATGGATAGAAGAAGCAAGAACTACGAGCTTCTTCACTTCGGGGCGAAGGTCTTCGCGCGCAAGAAGCTTCTCTACGTGCTGGCTTGCGTCTCGCATATGCTGATAGAGAGGAAGGGTATGATGCTTACTCTTCTGGTCAAAGTCAAAGGACTGCGCGAGAGAGGAAACAAAGAGCGGGTCAATTTCATCGCCTTCCACAACGATGTCATCCCAACCTTCCCAAAAGTAAGGCGTCTGCCAGATTTTGACAAACTTCCAAATTATTTCCTCTGGCAAAGGGCGTTCTTCTCGTTTTTGCGCGCGTTCAATACAAGAATGAATGGGCGTATAGAATACGCGCGCGACAAGGTGAACGCGCGAACCATATTTTGCGCGCAACTGGTCGCAAAAAGCAACACGACGCTTTGCGACGACATCCGTAGCATCATAAAAGATAGTTTGCTCGTCGCGCTCAATTGCTTCGCAAAGACGTCTCCACATAAGACGAAAAACCTTATCAGGTTTTTCTTGGACGGAAGCATCGCCATAAAGCTCTTTGCGAATTTCATCAGAAGAAATCCACACGCCCGAATGGCTCTGGCAGTAACCTGATTTACCAGAACACGGCAAGCCAACCATCATCTCAATCGTCGTCATCTTTTTTCCTCCATTAGGTCTTGAAAATTAGAAGTAATCATTTCATAATATTTGGATGGCAAGTCTCCTGTTCTATCATAATAAATAGAAAGCCTATCCATGTCCGCAAGAAGTTTTTCCTTATCTACGGGCGCGTGATTGAACCGAATATTTCGTGCGTTTTCTGTAAAGTTCCCGCGCCATGCGTTTTCCGTTAGATAAAAATGAGAAAGACGAACATGGTCTAGCAGGTCAACAAAATATTGCGTCCGCGCCATATGTTTTATATAAGTTTCTACACTATCGGCTTTATCTGCGTTATCAAGAGAAGCCTTGAAACAGCCACGAATGGAGTAATAGAATTTCTTGCTTCGTCGCGCGACAATATCACTTGAAATCGCGCGCAAATAATGCCAAAGAAATTCAAAGTCTTGGGAATAGAATTGCTTATCTACGGAGAAAAGAAGTTCAATGGCATTGAAATTTCCGTCAAGGATAAGCTTTGTAAATTTTCTTATATCCCAACTCTTCTTGTCGGATGCTTCTTTCTGATAGTAAAGGTCATAGAAGGATGGCATCACAATTTCATAGTAATCTTTATCGCTATTCGGCCCATTTAGTTCATAGTTCTGCGACCCGTAAAGAATTTCACCAAGCACTCGTCTATTCATATTCATATCTTTATGCCTTCTTTATCTTTTTTCTATAACTATTATACTTGGTTTTGCGCGCAAAGTCAATAAAGAAAATAACCAATTTGAGATAAAGATAAAACCAATTTTCAATATAATTTGTACTTGACATGAAACATTTCCTATGAATGGAGGTGGTTGATATGCCAACATCAATTCTTATGTATATAATTCAAAACGAGAATGAAATTCCCGCGCAAATTGTTCCTAATACAGCATACTATATTCCAAGTAAAAAAGAAGTTCGTATATTTGATAATATGAGAACTGGGTCTGTCTTCAAGTTAGATGAACCTGCGCTCACGAAAAGCAGTGAGCTAGAAGAACGAATGGAAGTATGTGAGAAGAAAATTGATAAGGTATTCAAATATTTGACAAGTTTTGGAGGAGAAAATGAGTAATTTAGATGGTTTTGTGATTGGGACTTTGGAACAGATTGTTGTTTCTATTCCAGAAGAGGAACTGCGGAAACGCTTTGAAGTAATGGGTTTCCCGAAAGAAAATGTGGACTATATTATGGAATGCGTGAATAATTCACGTAAGAAATATCAAGAAGAAGAAAATAAATTAAAGAAGAAGGTCTCTGATTGATAAGGTTTTGTATTGAGTGTAAGGAATACGGATAAGAGGAATATTATTCTTTTTACAATATTCGTTTTTAAGAATATCAGATTTTTTTATTTTTTCTATAAGTTCTACAGAAAAATATCCTTGTGGTTCTTTAAAAAAGTGCTGAATTCCGTCATATTCTATTAGATGTGATAATTTTTGATTTTGAAAAATAGCAAAATCAAAATATAGAATATGATTTGTTTCTGGGCTGACTAAATCTCCAAAGGAATATTCTGGAATAAAATCAATATTATTTTCAGATAGTATATTCTTTATTTTCATATTCCCTTTTGAAACTAAACATCCACAAGAACAAGTATTTTCACTAATAAGAGAAGATGAGATAACATAAGAAATATTTCCACAATCACATAAACATTTCCAAACAACGCCTGTTTGTTCTTTTTTAATAGAAGCTTCTTCTAAAACAACTAATTTACCGAAACGTTGTCCTTTTAAGTTTTTCATACAAGCTTTTTTTACTTTTTCTTTTTGGAGGCAACCACAACTTTGGATTGCTCCATCTTTTAGAGAAGAACTTCTTACTGAAGTAATATTACCGCAAGAGCATTCACAAATCCAATAACAACAAGACCCTTTTTTGTGAGGGCGTTGCTTATCTAGCTCAAGAACAGTTAGTCTTCCAAATACTTGTTCAGTTAAATCTTCAAGAGATAAAGTAGAAACAATTTCTTTTTGATAACAGCCGCAACTTTGCGTTCTTCCGTGCGTTAAATTATACGCATCTTTTGAGACAATTTTCCCACAAGAGCATTGACATTTCCAATAAGTTTTCTTATTAGAAAATCCATTTCGCTTTTGGTAATCTGGGTCTTTTTCTATTACAGTTAGTCTACCATAAACATTGCCAGACAAATCTATTAGTTTTGGCATAAATAACACTCCCATAATTATTATCTTTTCTTCCGCGGAAAAGAATAAGATAACATATAATATAATAAAATGGAGGAATGAACAATGGATATGAATACAAGCATGGGTTCCGGTCTTGACTTTGCTACTTTTATGAATAGCGCTCTACGTAATAATGGTGACGATATGTGGGGTGGAAACAATGGTTTGCTCTGGATTTTCCTACTTATTTTGCTCGGTGGTGGTGGCTGGAACTTTGGCAATCGTGCAGGTAATTTAACTAACGATGCTGCGATTACTGGCGCTCTTGACGCAGCCATTCAAAAGGCAAGAGCAGATGGTCTCGGTGAGCAAGCTATCATGGACGCAATCAGGGGCAACCAAACCGCGATTCAAACTCTTGCTACTACTTTCAACACAGACATTAGTGCCATCCAGCAAGCTCTTTGCGCGCTAAATGGTGGCATTGATAAGTTGAGCGGGCAAATTGGTTTAAGCGGTCAGCAAGTAATCAACGCGATTCAACTTGGTAATCAGAATATTATTCAGCAACTAATGAGTTGTTGCTGTGATGTAAAGTCTCTTGTACTGGAACAAGGAAATAATATCCGAATGGCAACGATGGAGCAAACCAACACTTTAAGCGATAGAATGCGGACTGGTTTTGCAGAAACCCATCAACTACTTGATACTCAAACCGCACAAATGGTTGCAGGATTCCAAAGCATCAAGGATATGTTTACTCAAAACAAGATTGATACGCTACAAGCTACTGTTACTGAACTACAAAACAATGCAAACAATAGTGCGCAAACTGCATATCTACAAAACTATGTAAATAGCCAAGTTGCACCTATTCAAGCTGCGGTAAATACTCTTGTTAATCGCGTCCCAAATACTCCACAACCAGCGTATTTGGTAAATACTAATACAAGCTGTGGCGCAAATTATGCTTATGGTAATGGTTGTGGTTGTACTGGTGCTTAATTTCGGGTGGGTCTGCCACCAAGGAGTTGACTAACATGTATCAAGTCTATAACAAAACTTCTACCGAGTATGCTCAAAACGCGCCAATTGTTTTTAATACTACAAAATTTACGGATTGCCGAGTAACAAATACTTCTGGTACAACGTTTTCTATTCGCATGCCCGGACGTTATCTTGTTTCTTTTAATGGAGTTGGTAGCTCCACGCAAGCAACGAGTCCGTTCACTGTAGCGCTTTACCAGAATGAAGTGGCGTTACCAGAAACAACTACAACTGTGTATTCTACTGCGGCAAATGATGTTGGTGCGCTCGCTTTCTCTACGATTGTGAACGTGTTGCCATCTTGTATATCGGTGAATAATCAGGCAAATCTTCAAGTTGTAGCCACTTCTGCGAATAGTGGAACAATGACGAATGCTAATTTGATAATTTATAGGTTAAAGTGAGGTGAGCGTCATGATGAGAGTAGATGAAGCACTTCTAATGAGATGGAAAGACAGGTTGTGCGATGAGATTGATGAAATCTACCATGAGGAAAATTGGACGCCACAACACGCAAAATCTATGAAAGAAATGTTAAGTAGTGTTGAAAAAATAATCTGTATTATAAAGTGCGCGAAAGAGATGGATGAGAGCGGAAAATAGGGGAAGCCATTAGGCTTCCCCATTTTTTTGTTGTTTTAGCATTACACGAACTGCTTCCTTGGATGGGGCGCGACCGCATCCTTTGCTTTCCGGGCAATAGAGTAGAAAATCGCATTGCGGGACAAGCTCTTCAGCCAGAGAAGGGCAATACTTTTCTACTGCCTTTTTCATTTCCTTTGCTACTTCTCTAATCCCTTCTTGAGCACGCACGCAAAGTCTTTTATGACAAAATTGAAGTAGTGCTTCTACTGTAAAACCAATACAAAGAGAGGTTGTTGTCGCGCGAGGAAGAACAAAGTTCGCATCTTCAGTAGCTTTATGCTCATTGATTCCGCCATTAATTAGAGCTTGCTTGATTTTTGTACGCCCTTCATCAATGGACTTCATAACTTTTTCATAAATGGCTTTAGCTTCTTGATTCTTCTCAATAACGGGAGGAATGTAGTAAGTAAATCCAGTTTCGTCTACGTATCGGAAAGAAAGGCAATTTTTTACAATAGAAGTTGGATTTATGTCTGTATGAGTTTCAAGACGATGAGAAAAATTCCAGTTGTCTGCTTCTTCTGGGTCGCGAGTTTGGCCAATGTCTGTTCTCATCATTTGTTCTGCGGTTCCTCGGTCAATATCTTCAATCAAGAATTTGATATAAATAGAACGTGAACCGCTGTAATGGCCTGACTTGAAGCAATGTTTTCCAATTGCTTCTTCTTTGCCGAGAGCAGATTGATAACAAATACGAGCGTAAGTGCCCCATAGTCCAAAAAGATTCTCTAAATCTTCTGGATTTAAAATAGTAATTTTCATATGATATAATCTCCTTTATTGACTATGTTCTACTGCCTCTTGAAAAGATAGGAAAAAGTGAATGCCATGGCTGCACGTTTCTCTACTTTCGTCAAAACTATCAGCATAAACCATTTTCCCGCGCGTATAAATAAATTTCTTATTATAAATAGAAGGAACATTATCAGTTTCAGGGTATTCTGTTCCATCGGTATGATAAAAATCAAGTGTGAGCGCGCAATCTGCACGACACTTCCGCGAGAAGCCGGATGTACGATGAGCGTAAGCGGGAATTTCAATTTTGGCAATTATGTTTCCCCTGAGTCGTTTCCAACCAATAAATGCGCCAACTTCAGGGCAAGTTTTAGAAAGACCAAAACATTCCGTAATATGACAGTTTGTGTGCAAGCACTTGTCTTCGTCACAAGAGCTGAAAGAACAGCGTAAATAATTATTTTCGTGGAAAGCGCTTCCGTGGAAATAAGTATGCTGAAAAGCACTATCTGTAATTCGGCAATCAAGTGTGTGACAATCTTTCAAAGATGTATGAGACATGAAAGAGGTGTCAAACTTGCAGCGCGTGAAAAAGCAATTTTCAAACTTTACGGCAAGCACTGTTCCTCCTACAAAGAGGCAATTAGTGAAAGCACATCCAACAAATGTAAGGCCACAAAAAGTACATTCAATAAAATTTTTATCGTGAAGTTGGAAGTCAGTTAAAACACTGCCAGAAAAGCGCGAATAGCGGAAAACTGTGTATTCTTCAAAGGATACGTTATACCCGTAGTCAACCATAAGCCTATTGTCTTCCATAATTTTTCTCCTTTATTGAATGTAATCTACTGCTTCCTGAAAAGTAAGAAAAAAATGAATGCCGGGCGCGCAAGTTGTTCTTTCGGAGTCAAAATCATCGGCGTGTACAACCTGCCCGCGCGTGTAAACAAAATTTTCATCATATCTAGAGCGTTCATGTGTTAGGTTGGGGAGTGGTTCACCCTTTTTATTATAGAAACCAAGAACAATAGCCTTGTCCGCGCGGCACTTGCGCGAAAACCCTGAAGTTCGGCGCGCGTCTGTGGGAATTTTAAGTTCTACGATAATTCCATGTTGAAGTTGCTTAAAGCCGATGAAAGAACCTTTTTCGGGGCAAGTTGGCAGGAGACCAAAGCAATCACGTATGGTGGGGTAAGTTAGGGCGCAATCATAGATTCTTGAAGAACTTTATATCCATAAAAAGAACCGTAAGAGGGAATTTTAGGAAAGAAACCAACGCATCCATCCATAATGTCGTTGTTAGAGTGCGACCAAGTACGAAGAGATACGTTTGCAAGAACACATTCGGTAAAGCAATTTCTTGTAAAAGTTGCGTTATCAATATAAAGGCTGAGGAAAGAACATCTATTAAAACTACAAGTTAAGATTTTTACTCCTTCTATAAAACTACAATCTATGAAAGAACAAGAATCAAAATTTAAATTACGAAATGTTTCGCGCGAAAAGGTACAGTTAATAAATAGGTGTCCATAGTAATGTCTTTTGGAAAAAATTACTTTATCAAATGTTTGGTTACTATAAAGCACTGCGGTTTCTCCTTTCAAAATTTAGGATAGTAGACTTTGATAATGAAAAATGCTTATAATATGCGCTCTTCCGCGCCCCCATTCTCGGTTGTGTAAAAAACTTTGCGCACGCCCAAATCGCGCAGCAGATGAAAGCAGGAACGGCATGGGCGCGCCATGGCAAGTTTTCCGCTTTTCAGTTCGCGATAAAGGTAAATCTGAACGCGCGACCAATCCAACGAATCGCCAAATTTCCAGCGCAGTCGCTGAACAAGAACGGTTTCTGCGTGTGATTTTTCCGGCAGGGTGGGGTTGTAGTAGCGGTATTCATTGTAGCGCGCTTGGAGGGGAGAAGTTTTGTCAGTGTTCCATGCTTCCGCAACAATGGAACCCTTATAAACTGCGACCGCCCCTATGCGGGGTGCGCTTCCTCGGCGAGTGTAGTCGGATTTGAGTGAAGCCTCGCGTGCAAATTGAAAAAATCGTTCGTTCACTTTATCTCCCCCTTTGTTAAACTTATTATAGCAAAAAAAGAAGGGGAAGTCAACCATTTAGGTTGCTTCCCCGTTTTTTGGCGGCTTGTAGTTCGGACGAAGGTAATTGATTGGAGTTTGCGCTTTCCGCGCCCTCCAACAATTCTAAAACATTATGCAATTGGTTGGTAAAGTATTGGGTGGCTAAATCAATACGAGTTTCTACTTCGGGAGAAACTCCTGCTTTGCCACATAGCCAACGCCCTATGCCAGAAGGGTCGTAATTGGCTTGGATAGAAAGTTGCTTTATGGAAATACCCCAATTTACAAGTAGGTTAGCTTTATCTCGTACTGTCATAGCCATCTCTCCTTTTTTTTAGAACCGCGCGGAAATCGTAAGAGTGTATGGTTCCAAGGCGGAAACATTATATTAGCAGAGAAATGGCAGAGGACGAGATATTTGTCTGCTTTCTCAAAAATGTTAGAGTGCGGAAATTGGGATTATTTTTGGTAGGGAAAAAATTGATATGGGAGAATTAGAGAGTGAAATGAGATAGGAGCGCAATTTGCTCTTTAACTCAATTCTCTAACTCTTCCTCTTCCTCTTCGCGCGAAGCAACCCTTCCCCCTCTGGGGGAGGGTGTTGCGAGCGCCAGCGAGCAACGCCCCGGGGGTTACTTCTTGGCAGAGAAGTAACCCATTTTTTTATGCCTATGAAATTGGGGGGATTTTAGGGGGGTTGAGCTTTATAAGCTCATCCCCCCCGAATCCCCCCCAATTTTTATAATTTTTTGATTTGTAGATATTCTTTTCTATAGATTAGTTCTGGATTTTCAGCAACTTCTTTTTTGGTTGCTTTATGCCTTTTAAAATCGCAAACTGAATATTGCTTACAAAGCTTCATTATGTAAGGGAAAGAAAAATCTTTTTCATATTTTTCATTACTCAACCCTAATGTTTTCAATTGTTCTATGTAATCTTTTTTCTTTTCTTCTGTCAGAATTTCACCTTCTCGGCCCGAAAAGAAGTTCTCTATTATTTCCTTTCTTGCCGTCTCTGTTAGAACTTCCAACTGAAAACTATTTACTTGTGTCCCATATAAAAGTTTCAAAAATTGCGGATTATCCTTATTTGCCAACACTTCATTCAATGTGCGCGCGTAGTAAAGTAAAGTAGACAAATACAATTGAGAAACTTCATACTTTCCTGTTTGCGGGTTCTTCAAGACAATGCGCGTTTTCCCGCCCGAACCTTCATAGTAGCCCGCTAAAAAAGATTCATCGCCTTTCATCAGCTTCTCGGCTTCTCGCAATTCATTTTCAATCATCTTTTCTATTTTTCTTTGTGGAAGATTTACATAGACGAAAGGCAGATTTCCTCTATATCTGTAAATCTTCTGGTTTATAGTGAGTGGAAAACTATCTTCTATAAAGACAAAATCTAATTTTCCTTTATTGATGTCAAGACCTTCGCGCCCGGTATCCGTGATAAATAGATAATCAACATCTTGCGGGAAACGGCCTGCGAGAAGTTCTTCGCGCACAGTAGGCAATCCATTGTTTATTCTTTTTTGTTCTTCAAAATGATAGAAATCCAACGCATCAACTTCTATTATTGGGTTCATATAACTTGACAGAGTACTATTTTCTTCTATTTCTCTTTTATCTTTCTTCCTAATTTTTGTATTATTCTGTTGACTAATGTAAAAACCGCATTTTTTCTTTTTCTCTGTTGTATAGTATTGGTAACATTCATATGCATCTTTTACGCTTAACAGGAAGAAAATTCCTTTCGCGTTTTCTTTGAAGAACATATCTTTCTTTATACGGATTACCTCGCTTACCTTCTTCGTATTAATAGAAAGTATCATTTGTTCCGCGAGAAATTTCATATGTATGTTTTCTAAATCGGGGAAAGTAAGAGAAAATTCTCTTTCATTAAAGTAGGAATTAGCAAATCCCAAGAATTCTACATCGCTTGCTGTAATGAAGATTTGAAAACATTTTGCTTCGCGTAACCAGCGAGCAAGTGGCTCAACTTGGTTTGCGGAAAAACTTGCGTCCATAAAAAGTGAGTGAGCTTCATCTATGATAATTATATCGTATAGGGAAAGGTTGACTTGCGACGCGCGGGCAAATTGTAGAAAGTAGTAATTAGGATTTTCATTCTTTTGGCGTAACTGGTCGCGCGTAGCGCTTCTACTTTCTATGAAGAGTATTTGAGGCTCTTTTTTATTTAGTTTGCGCGCGAAAAGTTTATACATTCGGGGGTCAGTAAGGGCAGTTGTTTTCCCCATTCCGCAACCTCCATTTATTAGTGGGCTACAAATGAAATTAGAAAAATCCATTTTCTCTAATTGATTGTATATGCGGTCAAAGGTGTCAAAGTTTTGGTGACGTTGTATTTCTCTCATTCTGTCTCACTCTCTTGCAATAATCGTAATATTTTTTCATATACCGTAATTTTAGGATAACACCGCCCCGCAATCCAATCACTTATAGAATGACGAGAAACTCCAATTCTTTCTCCGAAGTCTTCGCGCGTAAGTTCATTCTTCTCACAATATTGGAGAATGCGGTTTGGTAATTCATCAAGTGGTATCCATTCCATTTTTATTTCCTCCGCTTGGTGATTTTTTCACCGTCCGTAGATAAGGTAATTTTCATATCCTTCTTCTATACCTACTTTCCGCTTTATTATACCACAATTTTCTCCCGCCCTCAAATATTTTCCTTTTTCTCCAAATTAAACGGGGTAGGATATAGGAAATCCGGGGCCTACTCCAATCTCAGCTCCCGGGCAGACTTTTGAAAATGAAATGCCAATTTTAGAAATGAAATTGCGGAAGTCCTAATAACCGGACTCCGCGCTGTAGAGTTCAGAAACCTTCTTCCAGATGTGTTTGATACCACTTCAAAATTTTTCTCTAACAGATAGAAAGAGAGAAGAGAAATCATCGCTCTGAAGTGGCTTATTTCGCTTCCTAGGATACGTTTTTTTTCTCTGCGGGAGGAGAAGATAGAAGGAGAAAGAATGCTTTGCCCGCCCACCCCTTTTGTTGCTCCGCGCGCAAACGCGCTTCGCAACAAAACCCCTCCCTTGCGGGAGGGGCTGTTGCTTTGCGCTTTGGGACAGAAAAAATCCTGTAACCCCCCCCCCCTTATAATACACCCCCCAAAATAAAAAAACCTTGACATAAAAATACTTGACTTTCTGCGTAAAATGTAGTATATTTTTCTTATAGAAAAGAGAATTATAATAGAGGAGGTGTTCATATATTATGGAATACTTATCAGAAATAATAAAACCAGAAGAAATACAATCAATTCAACCCGGTAAATTTAATATCTTAAAAGCGCCTCGAGGCGCGGGCAAAACAACTTTTATGTTTGATGAACGCATTCTATCTTTTGCACGCGATAAAAAACATGTAATCTATCTTATACATAATAAAATGTCCCGAGATGCTATTGTGGCAAAGCATGGGGACAAAGCAATTATTTATGAGAACAATCTTGAATGGTTATGGAACCGCACGTCAAATAGTTTTGGAATAGAACAAGATGAGGATTACGTTCATGTTATGTGTTACCAAACTTTTTCTGCGCTTTTGAAGAATCATGGAACTGATTGGCTTGATGATATTGATTTAATTGTTTGGGATGAATTTGATGATATTCGGAAATACTTAATGAAAGAAGTTAATGAATTAAAGAAGAAATTGCCAAATTTTTCACAAGAAAAGATTACTGCTCTTTTAGAAGAGGGTAATGGAGGCTCGCTTTCTTCTTTTATTTATAAAATTAAGAATGTAATTCTTGACCCCGCGCGAATAACACTGTTGGCAATTTCCGCAACACCAGAGCTTGCGGGGAATTTATTTGCGGACTATTTAAATTATATTATTCAGGGTAAAATTGAGAATGTTTTTGACGCGCAGCAAACTCTCTACATTGAAAGCGTAGCTAATGCGCTTCAAAGTGGTTTGGTGAAGCCGGGAGAAGGCCATAAGTTCTGGTGTTATACAAAATACATTAATTCTATTCTTCGGATAGAAGCTCTTGCACGAGAAGCCGGGTTCAATGTTCTTTCTCTTTGGAGCCGAGATAATCCGAATTATAAACAATTATGGACGGAGGAAAAAACCATTGGTTTCAATTCTATAATGAAGGAAGGCCTTATTCCTCCACAATATGATTTTGTTATCGTAAATGAAGTTGTTGGACGTTCAATAGATGTTGTTGATACGAATTATCAAGATTGGATTTGTAATTCTTGCGTTTATGAAGACGTTGGTCAATTCATTCGGGCACGTTTTTCTCCTGAACGCAAGTATCTTTTAAAAAGTACAAAGCCTACAATAACAATTGACGTTCAACTTTCTGAAATTCCAGCTATTTATTATGATTGGCATACAGTTCCTGAATTGCGTGAACTTTTAAAAAGCGAACCGCTTTATGATGATACAGGGAAAGCTTTTTTAGTTTGGAACCAAGCGCGAAAATTTTATGAAGATAAATTAGAAACACGAGTTTACGGGCGTAAACAATTGCGTCAGTATCGCTTCAAATCCAGCCTCTGACAAGGCTGGTTTTTTATTGTTCAGCTTTTCTTCAAATCCCAGCTCCTAGCGCCGAAACCCAGCTCCTTGACAAGTTCCAGCTCCCAGCTCCTTCCAGCTTTTTTAGAAAAAATCTGGTGGCGTGGAAGGACTCCTCGTCCTTCCCTCGGTGTATAATTATTATACCGCAATTTCCTACTCAAGTCAAGGAATTTATTATAGTAGCATGGTGAAGCGCGCGGGATCGTAGCGGAGTGTAGCAAGTTGCACAAAATGTTAAAGGGAGGTTAGGGGAAAATGGACGTACAGAAATTGATAACATATAATTAACTTGACTTTGCGCGCAGAGTGTGGTATACTTTAAGCGCAAGGAGGGGAAATCAATGGATACGAATGGATTAAATGCTTTTCTTTATTTCTGCGATGGAATCAATTGCAAGGGTTGCTCTTTTGAAGGGGAAGAGAATTGTAGTTTGGTTTTTTCGCACCTTTCTTCTGAAGAAAAACTGGAAAAGCTGGATGAAATGGTTCTTCTAAAGATGGAGTAATGGAGGGAGGGAAAGTAATGGATTGGACAGGATTGAATATTTTCTCTTATTTATGTGATAGGCTCTTTTGCGGAGATTGCCCTTTTAAGGATGAAGAAGATTGTAATTCGGCTTTTCTGAAACTTTCCTCTGAAGAAAGATTGAGGAAATTAGATGGTATGTTTGACAATGTGGTAGAGGCTAATAATGAATAAAAATCTTTTACCTACATTTAACTTCCTTTGTTTTGAATATCGCGATTGCGCGAACTGCCCGTTTGATAAAGAATATCAGCATCATTGGAAGGAATGTCAAGAAGAGTTTCGGAATCTTCCTCTTGACGAACAAATAGACAAGATAAATGAGATGGCGAAGAATTTTGAAGGGAGTAAATGAAAATGATTATTTCTTGGGAAACCGCGAAAAAAGCAATGGACACTCTCGCAGAACATTTCTATAACTACCTTTCTTCCTTTGTGGTAGAACTTGACCCGAATGACAAGGAAGCAGAGGATTGGCTTGTTGAACGTACAAACGAGTTTGTCCGTCTTGCCTTTCCTCCGCTGTGTGAAGAGATTGGGATTGATGGAATTGAAGAAGAGGAATAATCCTCTTCTTTACTTTTATGTAAATAGAAATTGGACGTACAACAATTCTTTACAAAAAATAAACGCGGTTTCCCGCGCTTATTCCAAACATTTTAGTTATCATCCTTTACTTTTATCTCAATGCTAATCTGGTCTTCCGTGTAAACATCCGTAATCATCTCATCTCCCGCAAGTACATCCTGCTTTCGGAGGTCTTCCATGAACTGCGAAATAGAGAGAGTAAAATTCGGCATACGAAATGCGCGACCGTCATAATAGCAATCAGTAATGCTTCCATCTTCGTCATACTCAATGAGAGCAGAACCTTCCGCGCAAATAATAAAAAGGCGATATGAGGTACGGAAGCCGTAAATTTCTTCCATAGTAGAGTATTCATTACCCAGAGAATCTCTCGCGGCGATAATCTGCTTAATCTTCATTAGTCTTCAAAACTCCTTTCAGTCAGATAGATGTAATCTTCTACACAGTCCTCTTCCTCAAGCTGAGCAAAGGCATCTTCAATTTCGTCAGTTGTCCAGTTACAATTGTCATTAATCCACGCACGCGCAAAGTTAAGCGCATTTTCGTGTAAGCGAAAGAAATAATAATCGTCGTATCGCGGAATCCATACTTCCCAAAACATTTATTCTACCTCCACTTCATCAAGTCGCATGAGACCCTCATCCGCGCACCAATTTTCTTTAAATCGTTCTACCTCGGGTTCAAACGGGCCGCAGTCTTCGTCCCAATACTTCTGGAATGTCTCTACAAAATAATCAAGCGCGAATTTCTTTGCGTTCTCTTCTCGCGCAAAAATCCGAACAATGCCTTCCGTTAAATCCTGAAATACCCAAACTCTCTTCATAATGTTTGCTCCCTTCTGTTGCTGAATACATTATAGCATGGATTGCGCAACTTGTCAAGTTAAGAGTTGGTAAACAAAATGCGGACGTACAATTTTAGTTTACAAAAAAATAAAGCGTCCATTACTGGACGCTATCTACCATTACAAAAATCTGGAAATCATTATAGTTGTTGTAAATGTTCTCCGAAATATCCTGTGTAGCGTAGGGCGAAAGAATGTAAGCATTACTATTATTATCAGAGTAAATCAGCATAGTGTAATTACCATCGCACATTTCGGCGAAACTACAAACCGCAATACGGAACGCATTATCATATTCAGTGGGGTCATCTTCAAAAGTTTCGGGCTTGACTTCCCAGTATTCAAACTTATAATCCGCGCGCTTCCACGCAATCAGCATAGAGCCATTGTCCTCAACGAAAGTAAGTGTTTCGGCGGGAACATCAAGTCCAAGCGCGTCTTGCGACGATACAATGGGCTTTTCGCCGACTACCGCTTCAACAGAGAGCGAAACTGGATAAGTCTGCGTCGCGGCGAAAGCGGAGAACGAACCGAACATCACAATGACAAGCAGAACCGAAATAAACTTCTTCATTTTTTTTCTTTCCTTTCTTTACATAGACTTCACAAAAAGGGTTGCTTCTTTCATTCCCTCATGTGTCAAAGATGGGTATGCTACTCGCGCGGAAACCGTCTTATTAAGCAGGCAAGAAGGAATTTCCTTTGGCTTACCTTCAAAAAGAGACTTCATGGTCGCATGATTGACAATGGAGACGGAACAAATTCGGTCATAATTGGAGAGCGTGGACTTTACATTCATTTTACTCTTCCCCCACATCTGTGTATTGATGCCAATAAGTCGTGGATTCATTAAAAGCATCAAGAATACCACGAACGCGCCGGAGTTCGTCCAATTCAATCAATTCGCTCGTGTCCGCGCGAATGATGCGGTCGGTATGACGGAGTTCAAGAGCTTGTTGCACTTTCTGAATGAATTGTGATGCTTCTTGTAGGACTTGGAGTTCTTTGTCTGTAATGGAGATAGTGGCAAAATTAACAACGTTGAACCTCATTGACTTTTCCTCCTTCATTTGATGTACTTATTATATCATGAGATTGTGGTTTTGTCAAGTTAATTCCTTATGAAGAAGTTGCGGACGTACAGAAAACATTTACATAAAATTACCCTTCTTTTTAAGAAGGGGCAAAAAGGTTTCGAATAAGGTCATCAAGATATTCATAAAGATCGTTAATCATTATTTCAATTATTTTAGCGGGAGGAAAATCCTCAACCTCAATAACGTTCTTGAGATAAAGCTCAATTTCTTCTCGGGCTATGTCACGGTCTTTCCTTACTTCCGATATTTGGAAGATGTTATTGATAAGTTGTTCTGAACAAAAAACCTCAAAGTCAATAGAACAACCCGCATGGACAGTAATTTTCCATTTATAATCGCGCAAAGTAATATCCATTATTGAATTGCCCTCCCTTTTTTGATATACTTATTATAGCATATTTGATTAGGCTTGTCAAGTTAAGATTTAATGTTCTACTTCTATGTTGCATTTAAGTAAAAATTTTTTAATACCTCTCATTAGAAAAAATTTTAGTTCTTCTTCGGTCGGGTCAAGAGGAAAACCTTCTTCGGTAAGCATTTCTTGGAAAGTTTCAAGAGCAAGGCATTCAAAGGTTATTCCATTCATATAGAAGTCCATTTTGTATTCCTCCTTTTCATTTGACAATAGTATATCATATAAAGAAAGAAAAGTCAAGTTAATTATTTATAAAGCAAAATTGGACGTCCATAAAAATTTTACATAAAATTAAAGAAGGGGATTACTCCCCTTCCTGTTCCTTTTCCTTCTTCGCGCGCTTCTCTGCATCCTTCCGAGCCTTCTCCGCGCGCTCCTGCTTGCGCTTCTCTGCCTTGTCCTTCTTCTCCTGCCACTGGGCGAGCTTCACGTCCAGTTTCTCCTGTGCGGTCATATCTTCATCTACCGCGCCCGCGACGAACCGAACTTCGCCGAGACGCTGAACGCCGTTGTCGTCCTCTACAATGATGTAGAAAGACTGGTTACTTCCCTGAATGAAGTCGGGATTATTCTTGATACCGAGACGGTTCATCATAGCTTCGCGAACGGTGGAATCAGTGATAGCCTTAGAAATAATCATGTTGCGTTTCCTTTCTCTCTTGGGTTTAATAAGTGTTTTCCTTCACTTGATGGTTATATTATAGCACGGGTTCTGAGAATTGTCAAGTTAAGATTTGATTAACGGTCGTAAATTGCGGTTACTTTGAAAAGACCTGCGAATGTTTCTTCCATTACATCCTGCCAGTTTGCGAGCTGGTTTCGTGTGCGAAACTGGACGTTTTGCGGAAGCCCAAACAATTCATAACAAACAACAATCAATTTACTTCCCTCCTTTTTCTGTATCTATTATATCAAAAAATTTGAAAATTGTCAAGTTAAGAATTCGCGTAGAAAAATTGTGCGTCCAAGAATAGTTTACAAAGGATTAACCTCCTTTTTACAGGAGGTTAATCAAACGTTCTATGTAATTTTCCAATTTCCTTCTATAAGAAGTACCTTTTTCGTAACATTCCTTTCTTTCATCCATAACATTCAGAACCTTCTTGATTCTCTCTTTCTTTACGTTCTTTTGCGCTTCCAAGAATTCGATAGTAGTTCCAAGGTTACGGAAGGGGAAAGGTTCAATTCCTACAGTTACGGCGTGACGCTTCAACATTCGCGCAAGAAGTTGTGCTTCAATTTCCGCATCATTTAGGGCTGTATGCGCTTCTTCAAAACCGTAATTTTCCGTCAAGTACCTGAAAGAAGTTTCTGCACTTGTTTTGAAGAATTCCCCGGAAGCACTTAACATATCTCCATCAAGACAAGCATTCTTATATTTTACCGTATTGATAAGATGTTCGCAAGCCATACCCCATACATCAAAAAGCGGATACTCACTCCCTCGGAAGTTAAAAACGTTCGGGTTATATTCCTTTTCGGGATTCTTTTTATAAGGCTTGTTTGCGATGTTCCAACAGATAGCTCGCTGGATTGCTTCCCATTTTTGATACTCTGCGGAGTAAAGTTTGGAAATGTAAAGTTCCGTGAAAGGAATTGCTTTTTTGAAGTCAAACGCGCTATTATAAGCACCAACGAAATTTACCGTTTCCAAGTCGCGCGAAAATTCTTCCATCGCTTCATTCCAGTTCATCAAGCGCGTTTCTCCGCGCTTCAACATTTCAAGATAGATAGGACGCTTATCAGCATAATAAGCCGTGTTGAAAATTTGAGGAACAGCGAAAGTTTCCGTAATGAGCGCTTGAAACTTTTTCAGAATGTTCCCGCTTCGGTCAATGATAACGTATGCAAAATCGTATACAAGGGGTTTAGAAATAGCAATTTTTTTCTTTTTTTCTCCGTCCCCATTGGCAATTTCATTCGCGAAAGCCATGGTTGCGGATTCTACGTCAAGCACCATATAAGCCAATTTTTTTCCCATCTGGAAGCACTCCTTCAAGTTTTTTCAAGTGTTTTCAAACTCACTTGTTGAATAAATTATAGCATATAAGGGGAGAAAAGTCAAGTTATTTTTTTGTAAGCAAAGGTTGGACGTACATTTTCTCTTTACGAAAAAATTACCTCTGGTTTACCAGAGGTGATTCATCGCGTAGTCAATGATACAAAGTCTTCCATGAAGGAATCCGATGTTTCCTTCGTGAAGGTCGCAAATTTCGTCTACGAAAGATTGCTCGTTGTAGGTGAGTTCATCATACCATCTTCTTGAATGTTTCATGCTTGCGTATACGCTTGCGCGAGGATAGATATAGAAATTCATTCTCTTATACTTGAACCGAGTGGGTTTTGCGAGAAGATATTCCATTCCAGAACCGCAAGCGTAGTTGTAAAATTCCATTTCCTGTTCACACCCGCCATATGTGTCGGGATAGCCAGTGTCAATCTTGATAACGTAGTCGCTCGTGATAATGGCAGTTCGCGCCGCGCCTTCTTCAACTTTAACTCTACGGCGCGGATGAAGAGAAAGGTATTCCGAGACAATACGACGAACACCATAGCCCTTCTCAAAAGTGTTCTTGCCTTTCACCTCGTAAAGCTCTTTGATGAAATCCATTGCGCGTTCTTCGTAAGTTCTCATTGGATTATCTCCCTTCGGTTTGATTTCTGGGTATATTATAGCATGAGATAGTGAAGTTGTCAAGTTAAATCTATATGAAGGAAAGGTGGACGTCCAAAAAATGTTCGCGAACTCTTAACTTGACTTTTCGCGCGGGAAGGCGTATAATATAGACAAGATGAAGGGAGGAAAGCATTTGAAGGTTTATGAGATTGAGCATGACATTTGTACGTTAGAGACTGGAATTATGAACTATAATCTTTCTCTTTTTTCTTCAAAAGAAAACGCTATCAAAACCGCGCAATATTACGTGCGGAATCTGATGGGCGTGAGAGGATACGACGAAGAAGAAATTGACATGGAAGTCAAAGCCCTAAAAGAAGGAAGGGCGGCGGTTTTTGAAGATTCTGATATGACAGAACATACGTTCTATATCTCGGAAAGAACTATACATGAGGAGGCAATTCAATAATGAAGATGTTTGCTTTTTACCTAATCTATATCAATGCAATTGCGAATAAGGAAGAATCTGAGCATGGGTTTGTCTGTGCGGGGGATTTGGCAGAAGCAACGGCGAAGATTAACAACATCTATGGAGAAGAGATTGAGGAAATTCGGCTGACGATGTATGAAGGATTTGACCTTGGTGTCATTGAGAAGGACGCGCTTGATTCGGCGCAGGAGTGGTTTCAGAGAATGGAGCAGGCATAAGCCTGCTTTATTTTTTTGTAAAGAGATAGTGGACGTACAGAATGGGTTTACATAAAAATAAAGAGGATTATTCATCCTCTTCAAGAAGTGCGTCAATAAACTTTTTCTTTACCTGAAGGAACCAGCCGCGTCCAACTTCCGTTTTCGTGCCCGCGCGCTTGAGTTCTGCTTTCTTATCAATGGAAAGCGCAAAGTTCATAAGGTCATCAAGCGACATTTTCTTCAGAGCATCCCATGTCAAACCAATTTTCGCAAGTCGTTCGTTTTGAATATCTTCGCCAGACTTATACTTAATGCGTTCATCCGCTCTTACATTATTGAATGTACGAAGAAGGAAAATAAGTGCTTTATTTTGAGGAAGCTGAAGAATAATAGAATTGTAGTGAAGAATGATATTGTAAAGACGTTCGCCGTAAGACTTGAATCGTCTAATAAAGCTATCTTTCTCTTCGTTTAATTTATGAAAGAAAACTTTACAATAAGACGGAGAACATTCATAATGGTCTTCTCCACGGTACTTATGTAGTCTATCATCATCCCAAATAGAACAAAACTGCGTCATATAATTATGAAGCAAATCTTCCATTGCAAGCGCGTAAATTTTATTCAAGTTCGGGTCGGCGAACTTCTTTTCAAACGGATAATAAAACTGGACGATAAAATGCCCGTCTGCGTTCTGGTCAATCTGAAGCGCGCGATGACGGATAGAACCAAGTGTCTGCCCCACTTTAATAGTAAGCATATCGTCATAACAACCAATGTAAAGTCCACCTTTAATGTCCTCGGAAACCCAGTAGTTATTATCCTTCAACATTTTATTTTCTCCTTGCTTTCATTTGATGTATACATTATATCATAGAGAAGAGCAAATGTCAAGTAAACTTTTGATGAAGTAAAGATGGACGTACATTTCTTTTTTACATAAAATTAAAGAGCGCTTTTGCGCTCTTCTTACTTCCAGAAGGATTCATTTCTATCAGCATCGCGGAGAACTTCTGTGACAACATTACAGGCGCAATTCTTGATACCTCTTTCAAAAATATTTTCTGCATCTTTGAAGTCTTTGGTATTCTTTACGAGTGCCGTGATGTGAGGATTTACAGCAAAAAGTTCTGCGCGATTGCTAATAAAATAGGGTCTATGATTGTAATAAGAACGGTCTCCCTGTTCCTTAATACGCTGAAGAAACACGTCTTTCTGATAAAGAGGAAGGTTCAAGAGGGTAGCAATATTGTTATAATTCTCAATGAAAACCATTTCTACGGGAGTAAGGCTTTCTGCGTATTCGTTAAGCAGTACCTGCTTACGAATCTCCGCACGAACCCACTCCACGGATGCAACGTTTTTAAAGAAGAATACTCTGGAAGCAAATCCAGTTCCAAAAGCATAATGATAAATATCGCGAGTAATTCCACAACTTTTCAGTTCAGAAGCAAAACGGTTAGAATAGTACTTGGTCAGAACAACAAAGTTAGTCATGAAATTCCTTTCTCTCTTGGGTTTGTTCTTGGACTTTTCCTTGTCCTTTTGATGTATTCATTATAGCATGGAGTAAGCAATTTGTCAAGTTAAGAATTGATGAAGAAAGAGTGGACGTGCGGAAAGTAATAACAAAACCGCAACGTTAGTTGCGGTGATACCAATGATTTACTTTCTTGCCTTCGGGGAGTTTGGATAGTCTTCGTGCGCGAATAGAGTATGCCCGAGGAAGCCAATCCATCACCCAATAAACATCTTTATTACCGCAAACCATTAGCGTAGTATTTTTTACATAGATATAACTTTTGTTTCTATAATCTAAACGACAATAATCATGTGCGGGCGCTTCAAAACAAAGGATTTTATTTTCTCGGTTATTCATTTTTAACCATTCTTCCGCGCGTTTCAAAGACTTATGAATAACATCAGTATTCTCAATTTGATATAGCGTCATTCTTCCGTACCTCCATCATCTTCTTACCAATATCATAAATTTCATCTGGGGTGTTATTGGAATGGTCAAAGTACGTAAGCATAACTTCCCAAATTTCAAGGGGTACTTCTTTGAAATCGCGGAGAAAACTCATCATGTATTGTCTTCTTTTACTCAATCTTTCGTATTCTTTCCGTGCGTAATCTTCTGCCATAAAAAGGGGTTTTGTAATTGAAGAAGTTGCGGTTGAAGTATCGGAAGTGTCAACGCTTTTTAGAATAATCATAGAATTATCCTCCCTTCGTTTCTGAATATAGTATATCATATCAAGAAATGGAAGTCAAGTTATTTCTTTGTAAAAGAAAATTGTACGTCCAACAAAGATTTACAAAAAATTAAAGGGCGGTAGAACCGCCCTTCGGGTTATGCGACAGTCCACTTTGCGCTGGGCTTGCCGTCAATCTTATTGACCTTGCCTTCCCTATTCAGTCGGGAAAGAGCGCTAATTAGCTTGCCCTTGGTTTCCTTGTTTTCCTCGTCCCACTCATGGGCGCTGAAGAGGTCTGCCACGCTGATGGGTTCTTCATGCTCGGAAAGAAAGCTGAGAACCTTTGCGTCATATGCGGTGTTGTCAACCTTCTTGGAAACAGGGGTTTCGGAACGCTTCTTCGCGTTCTCTGCCTTCTTTGCTTCCTTCTCGGCGAACTCGGCTTCTGCCTTGGCAACCGCATCTTCATAACAGAAAGCCTTCGTTTTTTCCGTGTCAATCCAGATGGGAACGCCGACGGAGATTTTCACTTCCTGCGGATGACCATCGGGCGCGTTAGTCATAAGGTAAAGGTCGTTAGTGTGAGGGACACGACGAATCCGGTCGGGGAAAGTGGCTTCAAGGGTTTCAATGACGGGTTCACGGTACTGGGCACGGAGGGCGTTCATTTCTTCAATCTTCATAGAGCATTTTCTCCTTCTGGTTTAGAGTTTTCCTTCTCTTGATTACGTACTTATTATAGCACGTTTTATTGGGATTGTCAAGTTAAGACTTTGTGAAGTTGCTTCGCTTGGGGTTTGGCAGTTAGTAGGACGTTGCTTCCCACTCTTTCGCCCTCAAGTGACTTGTCGTTCGTCCTCTTGACAAGAATAAGTATACCAGAAAAGGGATGAATTGTCAAGTTAAGAGTTCATGAAGCAATTTTGGACGTACAAGTTTTATTTACATAAAAATAACCTTCCCGAAGGAAGGCTGGTTGTCCACCCGAGACTCGAACTCGGACTATGCCTTGTTAGGGCTTCCGGCTTATAAGGCCGTGCTTCTTACCGATTGAAGTAGTGGACAAAATGGTGCCACTGGTGGGATGTGCGCCCACGATGTGATCGTTAGTCTGTAGCGGTTTTTGAGACCGCCCCGTCTCAGCTAGCTGCGGCACAGTGGCATGTAGGAGGGAACTTCCGTTCCCTTTCAACATAATTATTATATCAGAAATTGCGCAGAAAGTCAATTATCTTTCTTTAGCCATCTCGTTTTACGGAATATTCCTACAAGAGCATTCAGTCCCATATAAATCGCGAACGTTTCCCAGTATGTGAATAGGGGCGCGTTCAGGTGCGGGGCAATCGTATTCCAACCCCACATAAGAAAACCGGCACCAATGAAGCGACATGCGATAGTGCCAATGAAATAACCAATCTTGAATGCGATGCCCTTATCATTTCCCATTTTGTCTTTCCTCCGTTCATTTGATGTATATATTATATCATCAGCGCGCGAAAAAGTCAAGTTAAGAATTTATGTAGAGATTGCGGACGTACATTTTTATTTTACATGAAACAAAAGAGTGCTTTCGCACTCTTTTAATAACAGCCACTTCTTCCACAATAGATAAAGCTGGTAGAACGTTCTCCGCAAGGATTCATTCCACAATAGTCAGTGGAAAAATCATAATAATACTGCGGTTCAGTTTTTCTCCGATTAGAAGAAAGCATTCTGCTATAATGCATCAGGTTTTCGGAAGAATATTTCCAATCCAGCAAAACTTCTCCATTCGGCTCAATTATAACATCGTTGTACTCATAGTAGTTTCCTCTATCCAAGAGTGTATTTTCAAAACCTCTATGATAACGGATATTCAAATCGCCTTTTACGTGAACTTCCGTATTGCAAACATTGCATCCTCCGGAATACCAACCACTATATAGATTTCTCAATCTATTAGTAAAACTATTCGGTTCGCGCAAATCCCTTTCAGTCTTTACTTTGCGGAAATCTTCACGAAAAGATACGCTGTTCACTTTGCGATTCTCCCATCGACTTACTGTCGCTTCAATATCAATGTCTTTATAAAGAACTACATTGATGCGCACGGAAGTAATAGACGCAAGTTTTTCAATTTGTTCGTCAGTTGCGATATTATGAAATAGTTTACAATCTTCTTCATAAGTCGCAGAATGGCGCGAAATGTTTACACCTTTGATTTTCTTTTCACTTTTGACAAGCGTATAAAATTCTTCAAAGGTAGACGCAAGCAAAGTCGTGTTAATATAAACGTTTTTGCTTTCTGGCACGATGTTAATAAGTGAAGCTAACTTTCCAATGTTCGCAGATGGTTCACCACCACTAAATACTACATCTACAATGGGAGTGCCATTTTCATAAAGCGCATCATACATCGCGCGAGAAACGCGAGCAAAGTTAGGCTTTTCTTTCTGATACTTTTCTTTCGCAGTGCAGAAAGGACAAGTATTCGGGCAATCATACGGAACCTGAACGGTAAGCGCAAGATTAGAACGTCCGCACACATAATTCTTCATTTTTCTTACCTCCATTCGTTAATATAAGTATATAATAGATTAAGTAAAAAGTCAAGTTAAAAGTTTGTGAATAAATTATGGACGTCCAATAATAAATAACAAAAGGATAACCTACTGGTTATCCTTCTTATAAAATTCAATGCTATCTGGTTACGTTTACAACGCCTTTCGCGCTTGTAAATATGTTCAATCTTCTTTTCTATTATTCTTCACTCTTTATTCTTTTACCAAAAACAATCATCTCTGTCTTTGGAAAATAATACTTATAGTATCCTTCTTCTTTTTCGTTGACTGCAACCCATTCATCTTCAATACGTTCAGGAATTTTTATAAAAATATAGTCGTTTTTGAGCGCTTCAATATCCTTGCTTTGTATTATTCCATAAAAGTAATTTTCTTCATCATACATTAGCCACATTTTCGTTTTCTCCTCTCTTATTCCTTGGCTGTATTATACCATAGTCGGGGTTAGAAGTCAAGTTAATTTTATATTATGCGGGGACGGACGTACAGAAGGGGTTTACAATAAAATAATAAAAGGCGGGGTTTCATTTGAAAATGAAATTCAAATTCAAAATGAAATCCTGCCTATTCGCGCGGAAATGAAATTACGCTTCGTTGTTCTTCAGAACCTTGTCCGCTTCTGCCTTGCGCTTCCGTGCGCGTGCTTCCTTCCGTGCTTCCTTTTCCTTTTCTTCTCGTTCTTTCTTTTCGCGCTTTCTCTGTTCGTCTTCTCGCTTCGCTTCAAGCGTTGCTTTATATGCGCTTGCTTCTTCGTACATATCGTATTCTTCGCCATCTGCGTTTTTGCGCGGAGTAGACAACTTAATCTTGAGACAAGTTTCATTGCCTTCACAGTCAAGTTCGGGAACGCAGAAGGTGAAAGGTTCTACCTCAAGAACGTTTTCTTCTCCATAAACTTGAACCAGTGAATCTTTGATAGTATCGTTCCATACTCTCATCTTGAGTTCATTTTCGCGCTGAATCTTATTCATGTTGGTATTCCTCCTGTCTTTTCTATAAAAATTATAACACAACTTGCGAAGGTTGTCAAGTTAATTTTTTGTTAAGTACTGTTGGACGTACTGCTATAGATAACATAAATATAACCTTGACATTTAGTCAAGGTCATAGGTAATTTCGTTTCCGTCTACATCTTCCATAGTATCGTCTGTTTCGTAGTCATAATAAGAATGAATGTAGACTGCGGGAAAGAGTGAATCTATTTTGCTATAAAGGTTGCGAACATTTTCTTCCAAAAGTGTATCCGTCATTCGAAGAAGTTCCAGAATCGCGCGGAAACGAGTTTCAAAGTTTTCGTCTTTTGTCTTTTTGAGAAGTTGCTCCGCGATTTTATCATCAACTTCGCAACCAATTTGAATAGGTAAATTGACGTTTCTATAAATACGCATTAGTCCATCCACTCCCTAATAATTTCGTCCAAGTGTTCCATCAACTCGCCGTCCATAGGGTCAATCGCAAGCCCGCCTGCGCGTTTCCATGCTTCGCGCACTTCTGCATTATCATCAACCAGAACTCCACGTCTTTCCTTCTTTACGACTGAATGTTTCGGGGTTCCATACTTTACAACATGAATTTCATCAAGCGAATTAAACAGGTTCATATCTTTAAGCCAGTCAATTTTCGCGCGACGAATGTTTCTGTTGTATTCTACGCTTGCGTCTTTGCTTCCCCAAGAGATAACGCCAACGACCGCGCCGAGAGAACGCATAGTTTCAAGACGAACCCAAATATCATACGGAGAGAAGAGAGGTTCTGCTTCGCGATAAGGGGAAGTATCTTCTGCGCGAAGTTTATCAAGCCAGTTAGGAACATTGTAAAGGTCTGCGATAGTGCCGTCCATATCCCAAAAGATTGCTTTCTTCATTTTACTTGCTCCTTTGCTTTATTTGTATGTATTATAGCATGAAATGGATGAAAAGTCAAGTTAATTCTATGTTATGTAATTTAGGACGTACAAGAATAGATAACGAAGAGTTTACTTACTCTTCGTCTCTCCAATTGATAATCATTCGTGTCCAAGCAGTAGGTTCAACCGCGGAAGGTGGAAAGAAGGAAATTTTATACCCACGAGAAGTAAAAAAGTCAATAGCAATGCGCTTATATTCTTCTTGATAGATTTCTTGATTATACCTATAAGAAAACTCTGAAGGATAGAAAAGTTGGCAGTGATATTCAAAAAGCCCTTGACTTGAAGAAACAACAATTGTGCAGAGAAACTTTTTTTTATACTTATTAAAATTTTTTCTTGCGAGTTTTATGGTTTTTTATTGTTCTGCTTTACGCTTTCTCGGATTTCCTTTGCCGTAGGGAACTTCATTGTTTTGCCCTCCATTCATTTTCTGTCTATATTATAGCCCAGTTTCAGCTCCAAGTCAAGTTATTTTTTTGTTAAGCCAGCTCCAGCTCCCAGCTTTTTAACCAGCTCCCCAGCTCCCGTACTTTGAAACCAGCGCAGAGTAGGCACTTCAGAGGACGGGCAGAAGTCTTTCTTTTGGCTCATTTCCATCTTTTCTTTACTCATTCTTAACCATTCCTTTCCTTAATTTTAACATTCTTTTCGGCGCGGAAATTTACCTAAAGATAACATACCCGTAACAGTACGCATCTCCCACTTATTATTATACCACAAAAAACGAATTTGTCAAGAGATTTTCAGAAATTTTCTCTGTTAAATTTAGATTGAGGAAAATTGGACGTCCAATTTTTGTAAACATATATTTTACATTAAACCTTATTGACAAATTGCTATGCTTATGGTATAATGGTTCCAGAAAGTGAGGTTGATTCCTATGGTCGTTACCGTTGACGTTTTCTTCCGTGTGGTTGCCCTCGGCGAGCGCGAGTTCCGTTTCCGCGAGACGCGGAACTTCCGCGGAATTCCTTCCGCGCAGGAGCTACGCGAGTGGCTTTCTGTGGGCGCGTGGTGTGCGCTGGCTTCCGATTTGGAAGCGTCCCTACCCGGTGTGGAGTTCTACTCCATAGAGCAGGAAGATTATTCCTGCGAGACGTGGGAAAGAAGGAGATAATCCTTCTTTTTTTTTATTTCATGTAAAGAAAAATTGTACGTCCAAAAACGTATAATCTACATTTAACATTCAAACCTATTGACTTCTACCATTGAACGTGTTATAATTATATCAGAAAATAATGAGAGGGGATTTCAACCATGATGAACTATGAACACATTGACCGGGCTACCGCGCGCAAACTTTACAACTCTGGCGAATGGGTATATTTCCTTCCTTCTAAAGTGGCTCCGAATAATCCTTGGATAAATCCGATAGGTTTCTGTAAAAAGGATGTGGAACTGGACTTTGACATTTTGGTAGAGCGCGTTAAATCTAATCCGTATGAATATTGTAAGGCATTCGGGCGGTATGTTAAATTCTATGTGAGCGGAGAGTAAAATCTCCGTTATTTATTTTTGTACGTACAATTTATGTTTACAAAAAAATAACCGGCAAGCCGGTTATTCAATGTAGAAGGCAGGATAACGACCTGTTTCATTGCAACAGCAATAATAAGTGAACGAATTTACGAATGTATCAAAATCAACCAATTCATTCTCATACGTTCCCGCATTCATTAACAGTCCACGTTCGGGACGCATGTTGCACGCCGTAATCCAAAACGTTTTACCCTCATTGAAGAGTTTCCGCGCGACCCGCTTGTTAATACGTTCCATAATTCAAACCCCTTTTCTTTATTTTGTACTTATATTATATACCCTATGAGAAAAAAAGTCAAGTTAAATCCTCATTAAGAGAAATTGTACGTCCAAAAAAGATTAACAAGAAAATAAAATAAAGGGTATTAACCCTTTACTTCTGTTTCTGTTGCTTCCCAATAACCGCTCACACTTGAACACTTTTTTAGCATGGCATAGTGGCAATCTTTCCATTTGGGATTTTCTTCCTTTTCAAAGGCGTTTACAAATTCCTTGACTGCATCAAACGTTTTGAAAACGTTTACATAGTGGTAATGCACGTTGCCGTATTCGTCGGGAATAAGACGCTTCAGAATCCAAACTTTCATAGTAACAACCTCCCTTTCTTTATGATACAATTATATCATAGTCGCGCGCGAATGTCAATAGGTTTGAATGTAAATTGTTAGTTATCTAATTCTGTACGTCCGAAAATAATTTACAAAAAAATAAAGGAAGCTTATGCTTCCTTCATCAGACGGTATTCGGTTCCGTTCCATCCTCTGTAGTAGTAGCCGTAACATCCTCCCTTATAGGCGGGAACGTCCTTCCTGCTCAAGTAGATAAAGAGAGAATCGCAGTAGTCGGCTTTTTTCTTGAAACGCTTGATAACCTTCAAAGCGTCCTTCCTGCTCATGACGATGATGGTTTCTTCCTTGTCCGAATGTTCCCAGTAAAGAGTGTACTTCATGTTTAATCTTCCTTCCTTTAATTTCTGTATATATTATAACATGAATGCGTCCGAATGTCAATCCCCTTCTATGTTAATTTTATTTGGACGTACAAAAACAATTTACAGAAAAATAAAGTAGAATGACCTTTCGGTCACTCTACTACTTCAAACACGGGATGAGAGTTTGTCCAAAACTGGTAATGCCAAACGTAATGGATAAAGTTTTCTCCCGCGGGAATGGGCTTCCCGATGTACTTCAAAGCATCCTTTGTTTTACGAACCTTTTCGCGCGAATTGATGATAACCGTTTTACCTTCCTTAAATGCCTTGTATGCCTGCTGAATATCCATGAATGAAAATCCCCTTTCGCTTTCTTATGTATATATTATACACCCGAGGGACTTATTTGTCAATAAGTTGGAATGTTATTTTTATATTGAGAAAAGTTGGACGTACATTTTTAGTTTACTTATTTTTTACGTAGAAAGGTATTGACTTCTTTTCTTCAAAGTGGTATAATATATTCAAGAAAAGAGGTTGATGTTATGTTTTATCTGTTGACGGTGAATTACTTTATTGTGGATGGCAATGACCGCTGGACGCTTACGGTAAAGAAGGTCTTTCCTTCCTATAAGATGGCTAGTGAATGGACGCAAGACCGCCCGAGGATGAAGAAGGAAGCACATAAGTGCCTTACTACGGAACGTCCGTGGGTCGTGGAAGGTTGGAGCAACGTAATTGAAAAGGTGGAAGGAGTTGGGTTCTAATGATGATTTTCGTTTATACGCTTACTTTTGCTATTAGTAAGAATGGCGAAAGTTCTACCGCAAGCGTTTTTCGCGCGTTTGTTAGCCGAGAAAAAGCTGAAGGATGGTTGACTGATACACTTGCTCGCGCGAAGGAAGCACTAGAAAAGGTGGATGAAGGCTGGAAGATTTCACATTGGTTTCCAAAGGTTTCTTGCCACGTCATGGACTTGGTTATATAAAGAAGACGAAAGCTTTCTTTATTTTTGTGTAAAAATTTTATGTACGTACATAATACATTTACATATAATTTACTTGACAATTCCTTTTTTCTATGTTATACTATATACAATGAAAGGAGCGAAAGGTATGAAAAGGGATTGGGTGGAACGACTTCTCACTGGTATTCTGATTTTCGCGATTCTGGCAGTTCATTTTTTTCTTGGAGAATTTTTGTTTGGACGGCGTGAAGTAGAAACGTACACGGTAAACTGCGAAGTTATTGCGAAGTACGTAAAGGACGGGGAAGGATGTTATGTTTCATTTAGAAATAATGAAGTACACGGGGACTGCTTTGTTAAATATGAAATGTGGCAGAAAATGGGCGAAGGGGATTGGATTGAAATTGAAATTCGGGAATTAGAAAACTATCTCAAATCTTGGAATGAATATGAAATAGTGGGGTTAGCGCAAGAACGCTAACCCGTTATTTTTATGTAAAATGAAATTGTACGTACAAAATAAAATAACCCACTTTTTACAGTGGGTATCTTTCATATGCGGAAACTTTGCGCGCTTCCATGTATTCCTCTTTGGAGACTTCATAGCCAGTAAAGAATTCTCTGCGCGTATGATGTTTTACTGAAGGCATACGACGCGCGGCGGACAGTGCTGAAGGAAGATTGTTCGCTTTCATATAGAAAACAATTTCGGCGGACTTCCCGCGCCCAACGTGCCCACGCGGACAAACAATGCGATAGTATCCCATAACGTCAAACTCCCTTTCTTTTCTTTTTCTAACTATATTATATCATATAAGGGGTAGGAAGTCAAGTAAATTGCTTGTAAATAAATTTCGGACGTCCAAAATAAATTCATATTGAAATAACATTGGAAGGGGTTGACTTTTACTCTGTTATCTGTTATAATATATACATCAAATGAAAGGGGTTGGATTTCAAATGTTGACTATTTACGAAGCGTTCAATGCGTACAAGGCGGGCAAAACTGTAATTGTGGAAAGCATGGAGAGGTGCCGAATGACAAAGGAAGCGCGAAAGTATTTTGGTAAACCTATTCCCAACGGGGTTCTTTTTATGAGTTACGTTCGCGCGTATCAGTTCTGGACTAATACTCATCCTATTTTCAAATTGGGGTAAGTTATGGACGGAGATTGTAAAATCTCCGTTTCCTCTTTCTGTACGTCCAGAAGAATGAAATGTAGATTTAACATATAGAGGGGTTGACAAACGTGCCCGAGGATGATATAATATAGTTGTTCCCGAGGGAGAGAACGAATTTGAAATGTTGGAGGGATAGGGGTATGATTCAGAAGGTTTATTTGATTTCTAAAAGCTGGTGGGCGCGCGAAGCTGAAGCAACATTAAACATGTTCCGCTGGGGTGCGGTGTTGCTAGTGGAAGAATATGACTGGGATACTTTAGAGGTTACAATGGGCGTTGATCCGCGCCATGTTTCCGACTTGGAAGATTACATCGCGCCGTATGTATAATACGGCGCTTCTTTTTGAAATATGAATTTTAGGTTATCTTTTTTTGTACGTCCAAATTATGTTAATCAAGATTTAACTTGACAAATTACTATCTATAGTATATATTATATATAGAAATTAAAAGAAAGAAGGCTATCCCATGATTAATATTCGTACCATTCGCAAGCTGGCTAACAATGACGGGTTGACTTTGAAAGCGGGAAAGATAATTTCCTATAAAAGCGGCTGGCAAGTCGCTGACCATGGAATTGAAGCACATTCGCCTGAGGAAGCTATTAAAGTCGTTCGTAGTATGGAAGGAAATTGCGGAATTTGGTTAGAGAATGGTATTTACTATGTAGATCATTCTTTCAGAGTAGACACGCGAAAAGAAGCGTTAGAGATTGGAAGAAAGCATAGTCAGATTAGCGTGTTTGGCTGGAAGCGAAAGAATCTTGCATATTGCTAGTCATAAAAAAGGCACATTAGTGCCTTTTCTTTGTCCTTGCCTTTTCTTTGTTCGCGTGTTATAATACATACAGAAAGCAAGGAAAGAAGGCAATAACATGAAGCGTAGTAACCACAATAGGAAAGCATTTAGTTACAGACTAAAAAAGGCGATTTATCGCCTGCTATGGGAAACCGATATTACAAAAGGAATTCAAGAATTGATTGCTGGAATTGGAATTTTCCTCTTGATTTTCCTTTTCTTAATCATTGGAACGATGTTCAGATGAACATCGTTCCAGCTCCCATAATTTACATAAATTTAACAAAGCCAGCTCCGTGAGCCAGCTCCAGCTCCCCTTTAACCTACAGGACAGCTTTACACAGATTTAACGCGCTCCAGCTTAACATAGAATTAACCTTGATTTTACATGGATTTAACATAGAGTTAGACCTCTCTAATCCTCTTTCTCATTTCATTATACCAAATTTTGTGTAAAAAGTCAACGCATTTCGTGTAAAGTTTAGGTAAAATTGTATGTTATGTATAAGTAAAGGAAAATTGGACGTACAATTTTTGTTAACCTGAAATTTACCATAGTAAAAGACAAAAAAAAGAGGGCTTACGCCCTCTTAGACAAGATACTTTTTGCGCCAAAATCCGTAGTACGTCGGCGGCAGTAACGTTTTGTCTTCTACTCCGTCATGAATGAGATAGCTCCAAACATAGTCTCCGCCGTTGTCGTCGGATTCGTGCGTGATGGTCATGATATAGGTCTGGTCATTGCCTCTGGTCATGGCGCGCATTGCCTGCATCCTGTCTACCATTTGTTGACGAGTCAAATTCGATTCTTTAATAACCGGGTGTTCGATGTTCGTCGTTGCGGTCAATGAATAGAAATACATAATTCAACCTCCGTTCTATTTTGTCTGCGGGCAGGCTTTACGCCTGCCCGTGTTTGCCTTGCTTACTTTACAATATCGCTCAAGTACGTCGTGCGTCCACGCTTGCACTTGACTTCAAGCGCGCCTTCTTTGTTGTATCCGTCGGCAACTGCACGCCCGCCTTTTTTGCCCAGTCGCGCGTTCGTTTCATGGTCGTAAAGTGCTGAGTGCAACATGTCGCCTGACCACCTGTAGTTCAACCATGCGCAAGCCAATTTTTCAATCGCCGCCGAACGCGTTCCGTTTTCGCCTTTAGGCAAATCTTTATAGGGAATGTCAACGTATTCATATTGCGCATTCACGTGGGCAAGTTGCAAGTCGTTGCGCACCGTTCGCGCGATTCGCGCGCGCGTCTTAACCATTCCTTCGTGAACGCCGAAAAGCGCCACAATCGCAGATTCATTGCCCAGCAATTCATCTTTACGAATTGCTATCATGGTCAGACCTTTCTTCGACTTATAAGCAGGATTCGACGACCAGTGCCCATCCATGACCAGCACAACGTCGTTCAGCGTGACTGCGCACCTATCGCGCAAATAAGCGCGAACAGACTCGATGATGTATTCCTTGTTATCCATGATTCGACCCCCTTTAAATAGTCGGTTTTCCTCAACCGCTGATAACATTATAGCAGGATTCCGCCTATATGTCAATAGGTTTTTAAAATTTTGTTTGTTAAAAGCAAGTTAACCGGGCGGTTAAAATCAACCGCGTTTACACGTGCAGGCTTTTGTTAACAGTTATCGCATTTTTTATTATGGAATTGTAAATCCAGCGGGGCGGTAGGTTTTAGGCGCACACCAGCCGCCACGCGTAACAAAACGCGGGTCTCCTCATCTTTCCACATAACCTATTTTTTATAACTTATCCCAACTTAAATTCTTGACTTTTCTCTCTCTATGTGTTACACTATAAGCAGCTGGAGGTGTAGCTATGATACTTGACTACTCAATAGAACGCGACGTAGACCGCGTAGAATATATTAGGAAACTACTTGATGAAATGGACGTTGCCCCTACTGAAACCGAGCTTGAAAAAATGGGAAACTACATCTTATATGGTAAAGACGAAGAAGGACGCAATAGCGAACAACGTAAAGAAGTAACAATTGATAAAAAGAAAAAAACTTGGCGCCGAAAGATAGACCGCGAAGAATCTCTTGATGCCCTAATGGACGATCCCAATCTTCCGGGCATTGAGAGCCAATTTATGGACGCAAACAAACGCAACATTCGCGTTCTAAAGAAAACCACCATTTCGCGCGAGACCGATGGAGATATTCCGGGCATGAAGGAGCTTTGGGATTCAATTGATAAAATGGCCCACACTCTCGCGGTTGCTGAAGGAAAAGTCGCTCCAAACGAAGACGATGAAATCATTACCGACCCCTACAAAATCTACCAATTGCGCCACTGGCTGATTGACTTGCGCAAACATCAATACTATCTTAAAGACTTCTACAAACCCACACTGCGCTTTCAAAACATTCGTCAACCCGCAACCCCACGCATAGACTTTACGGGCGATTGTGGATACTGGATTACAGAAGAAGAATGGGAGAAGCGGATAAAAGAATCATTGTTGCCTATCTCAACCGACAAAGCCGACTATGAATGGGATGACCGCGGAATGTGCCATTGGATTGTGCGCCACCAAAAATTTGATTTTACTAACCCCGACCACGTTGCGCAACTTATTAATTTTTATTCTGACCTATATATGGAACTTTGGGATTTGCCTGATACTTGGGGACGTGCGCTACTTTTTGACTTTGACCGCTATATTAACCGCCTACAACTTTCCGAAGCGCGCGAATACATGCTTACTCGCCGAATTGACAAGGCTCCCGTAGATACTATCGCAACTGAAATAAGAGCTAAATTTGGCTTACATTATAGCCCTTCTCGCGTGTCTAAAATACTAATGAGTGAAATCCCACAGAAAGTAGCTTTTGTCGCGGCGAAAGACAAAGCCCTCGCAGAAACGCCATTTGATTCCTTTTCGCGCAAACAATGTTTTTGCTGTAAACAATGGCTTCCTCGCTCCAATATTTTTTTCGCGCGCCATATTACCCGTTCTGACGGGCTTGCTTCTAACTGTAAGGATTGCGAAAAAAGAAAACGTATAGAACAAGGAGGACAATCCGAATATGACAGACGCTACAAGAGCAAAGACAAGGGTCTGTCTAAAATGTAAGCAGGCGAAAGAAACTCAATTCTTCCCTTCTACTTCCTCTCCATACTTTCCGGGCAAGCACAGCATTATATGTACTGCTTGCCTTGAAAAAATGGCGCGAGCAGATGATTGGGACGCAATTGACCGCTTATTTCGTTGGCTTGACCTTCCATTTGATATAGAGTTATGGGCACGCTTATGTAAATCAAATGGAGAACATACCCTTACCGCTTATCTAAATTTTATTGACACCAATGAAGCATACCAGTCCATTTCTTGGAAAGACGAAAACAAGAAATGGCGCGATGCGAAAGAGAAGAAAACAATTGAGGAACAGATACCTGAAATACAAGAAGCGCAATTACGCGCTCTTCGCGCACGGTGGTCTGATTCCTACACCGTTGAAGAATATCAATGGCTGGAAAATCTTTATACTCAAATTGTTGCGACCCAAAATGTTTCCACTCCTATTCTTCAAGATTACGCAAAGGACTATTGTGAAATTAGTTTGCGTATAAAGAAGAAGATACGTAATGGAGAAGATGTGAAGAAAGAAATGGATTCGCGCGATAACATTATTAAAGTTGCCGGTTTTGAAGCAAAGAATGCAATCAACGTCGGCGATTTTGATAGTGTTGGCGAACTTATTACTTACTTTGTAAAGAAGGGTTGGCAACCAAATTGGGCGCAAGAAAAGAAAGACGTAGTAGATTTTACTATGCACAACATTCAGCAATACCTTAATCGTTTAGTTGCTAATGAAGGCGGTCTTGCTGAACAAGTAGAACAAAGAAGAGAAGCCTATAACACGGCAAAAAGATTAGAAGAAGCGCAACTTAATAGTGATGAAGAATTGAAGCGCTATGAAGAAACAGATGAAAACGTGGTTTATGAAGGGGAGAATGAATTAGATTACGAATTATCGGAGTATGACTTATGATGGATTTTGCTCCTAAACTCGTTTTGCGCGACGGACTATCAGTAGAGAAGGGAATTGAACTTACTACTGATTTCTTGGACGCAAACGAAGAGTTGATAGAGAAATACTTAAATTTCTGGTTGCTCTACCCCGACCTCTATCTTGATAGTATAGCACCCCAAAACTCCCCAATTCATCTCTACTTCTACCAAAGAATTGCTTTGCGCGCGTCAATGCGCTATCGCTATCATAGCTTTACCGCTACGCGCGCGACTTCTAAATCTTTTCTTGCTTTGCTCTCTTTGATTTTGAGAGCTATTTTTTTGCCCGGTTCTAAACTATTTACTTGCTCTGATGTAAAGGGCACCGCAATTAAAATTACTAAACAAAAATTGGATGAAATATTTGCGTGGTGGCCTTTACTCGCGAAAGAAGTTAAAAGTCAGAAAATGTCAACTGACTATATTGAATTAGAGTTTAAGAATGGTTCCATTTTCTCTATTGTTTCTATGACTTCTGCTGGACGCGGAACCAGAGCAACCGCGGGTAGACAGCTATGCCCCCTTGCCTTGTGAAAGGCATTGAATAACTTGGTGAAGCCCTTGATAAGGGCGGTCGCGTGAATGCGTGGCTAACGACGAAACTGCGCGTCGCGCACAACGTCGTGCGAAGCCGTTTCTCTTTTGAAGCGGAACGTGTAGAGACTATCCGAAAGGAGTAAGGCAGATTTTATCACTGCTTGAAGCGCCAAGCCCTTACTTATGTAAGGTGAAGAAATAGTCCAAATAAAATGGTAGTTGAAGAAAGCGCCCTCATAGATGGCGATGCCCTTCAAGAAATCATCATCCCTATGATGAACATTGACCGGCGTGACGCATTGGGGCGTGTTGTTCCGGGAGAAACAAATCAACAGCAGACCTACATAACTACTGCTGGTAGTAAAACTTGTTTTATGTACCAAAAATTAATAGAAATGACCGAGATGGAATGCTTGCGACCGCAAGATTATTTTGTGTGGGGTTGATAAACCTGCCCCGTCTGCTTGAAAGAGTAGAATTATCAGTGTCTTATAATGCTGGGAAGCTTTAGAATTAGTTATACTTTTATATTATACCTCAAATATAAAAGTTGCGAAAGTAGAAAGAAATAACTAAACGACGCAGGGAGAAATCCTAAACGTTAGAAGTAAGCAATCAGCGCCATTTTGAGGAGGTTTTATTTATGAGTAAAGGGAAAGAAATGAGCTTAGTAGAAGCTCAATCTAAAATAAGAGAAAAATTTCCAAATTGGAATTTTCAGATTTTATCTTTTGAAAAAGCAACGTCTCCAATCATTCTAAAATGTTTAGATTGTCAAAAAGAAAAACATTATAAAAACATTTATAATTTTTTATATAAAAAAAATTCTTGCGATTGTAATTCTTCCGCAAGTCAAAATAAATCAAAAAGAATGTTAGAAGAAGCGTTATCTTTTTTGAAAGAAAATAAAGACTTGGAATTAATAGAAATAACCACAATGAAAGATGAAAAGAAAAAGCCTGCATTAGAAATCTATTGTAGAAAATGTAAAAATACTTTTATTCGCCGAGTTTCTCTTTTTTCTAAAAATAAAAATTGCCCCTACTGTGTGCGACAAGGTTGCCCGACTACCTCTGTAATTGAAAACAGATTGGCTGAAAAAGGTTATTCTTTATTATCAGAATATAAAAATAATAAAGAAAAAGTTTTGATAAGGCACGAGAAATGCGGATTTATTTGGAAGTTTTCTATGGATAGAAACAGAGAGTTAGACGGCTCTTGTCCACTTTGTAATCGTAGAATTTCTAAGGGCGAACAAAAAATTATTCATTTTTTACAAAAACATAAAATTGATTATGAAAAAGAAAAACGATTTTCTTGGCAAAGTCATCCTCAATTTAGATATGATTTTTATATAAAAGATTATAATCTTATTATTGAGTACAACGGTCGGCAACATTATGAAGAAACCAATATTTTTTCTTCTTCTTTGCGAGAAAATCAAGAACATGACAGAATCAAACAAGAAGAAGCTATTCAAAATGATTGTTATTTTCTTGTAATTCCTTATACTCATTATAATAAATTAGAAGATATTCTTCAAAAATGGCTCAACGACTATCCGAAAGGAGTAAATAATAAACTTATGATTATTGAAAGAGACACCACCGAATAAAGGTGAAAATATAGTCTGTCCTTATTGAGAAATAAGGCCCCATGGGTTGAGCGTTGTGAACTCAACTAAAAGAAAACGATGGATTATCGCGTTCCTGTTTATCACGGTCTTTTAAGTAAACAATTCCTAGACGAGCAACGAATGTCTACTACTTTTAATGAAGAGTCGTTCGCGCGTGAGTCAATGTCCATCAACCAATTCAGGTGGACACTAAAATTACTAAACTGCTGGAACCTCCTTGAATATTATTATACTACAATAGCGTAGAAATACTTGGCTATGAAAGTTAAAAAATAATAATATGGACAATCAGCAACCAAGTTCCTAACTAAAATGGAAAAGGTTCAACGACTACTCCTTTGTGAGGTAAGGCCCAAGTGGGCTTGAAAAAGTAATAAATAGAGGTGTTTAGGATGCAATTATATTACTATAATGGTCAACCTACGACTTATTTCATAACCGAAGATGGTAAGTGTTATAATGAAAAAACGAGCAGATGGATGAAAGGCACAATAAGTAAATCTGGTTATCTTATTTATACAATCAAACTCTCTTCAAATGAAAGTAAAAAACTATTTGCTCATCGAATGGTGATGGAAACTTTTCGCCCAAGAGAAGATAGTTATTATTTAGTAGTAAACCATAAGGATTTCAATCCTCTAAATAATCATTTAGACAATCTTGAATGGTGTTCTCAATCAGCGAATATTGATTATTCTAAACAAAGAGGAAGATATTTGAAAAGAGAAGTTTATTGCTTTAATGAAGAGAGAGAACTTGTCAAAATCTGGAAAAGTTTAGATGAAATTAAACAAGAAAAAGGTTTTCAAATAGGGAATATTTCTTATAACGCCAAGCAAGAAGAAAAAATAAAAATAAATGGTTTCTATTGGAGTTATGAAAATAATCCTAACTTTAAAATTAAAGTAAACCTCAATTCTGGGAAAGGTAAAGAAGTTTATCAATATGATTTATCAAATAAACTAATTGCTATTCATCCTTCTATCGCTGAGGCCGCGAGGCAAGTAAAAGGAACTCATTCCCATATTAGCGAAGCTTGCGGAGGAAAATTAAAAACTTATAAAGGTTATAAATGGAGTTTCTCTATGAATGATATAGTCTGAACTTGCGCGAAAGCGTAAGCTGTAAATAAACGCATAAAAATTAACGACTTTTATGGAACACAATGCTGGACTGGGCAATCCAAGGACTCTTGGGTTTCTAACAAACAACTTATCGCACACCGAAAACTTCTAAAATGTGAGCGAGAAGCTCAAAAAAACATTAGCAACCCAGATGCTTACTACAATATGGCGTGCGACGTAGGCCGTTATCAAGCTAATTCCGCGATTACAATTATGAAAGTTTTTCCTTCTAAAACGGGAGCGTGGAAGAAAAAATTAGTTTATATTGAAGTAATAAATGGGGAAAGTTTGATAGACCAAGCCACAAAGATAAAAGAAATTATAGAAAGATTCCATCCAAGAGAAGTTGTTATAGACGGAAACGGTTTAGGTAGTGGTCTAATTGACGCAATGGTTCGCCCTTCTTTTAATCCTAAAACTGGTAAAACATATCCAGAATACTATGTAATGAATGATGACAATTATCTCCCCCCGGGAAAGAAAAAACCTCCCGAAAAGCCAGACCCAGATAATCGTGTTATTATCTATAATTTGAAAGCTGGCGCAGGAAATGATAGTGAAATTCACGCGAATTTTTTCGCACAAATTACAAGTGGAAATGTTGATTTTCTGGCAAATGAAAGAGTTGTAAAGACGAAACTGCTTGCGACAAAGAAAGGGCAGAAAATGTCTCTTTATGATAGAAGAGAATTCCTTCTTCCCTATGAAATGACTTCTCGTCTAATGGATGAAATAAACAATTTGAAATTGAAACCCACTGGGGTTCAAAATCAAATAAAGGTAGAACAGATTTCACGTTCAATGCCAAAAGACCGCTTTTCAAGTGTTGAGTACAATCTCTGGCGCATCAAGTTTTACGAAGATGCTTCAATTAAAAAGTCTAAAAAAATAACTGGTGTAAAAGACCTCATTCGCTTTACGCCTAAACGAGGGGTGACACACTAAATGAGCGAAGAAAAAAAGAAAAGAGACTTCTCTAATTTTAAGTTGAAAGTTCAACGAACTCCAACCAATGAGAGGTCTTACCAGCGTTATGCGGGACGAATACGAAATTCTGTCCAGAAATACACAGATGAAGAATTGATTAAAACAATTATTGATGAAGGAGACCCTGCGGCTTTGCGCGAAATTTCTCGCTATTATGCGCGCATTAGTGGTATCTACAAAAATACATTACTTCTTCTCTCTAATTTACTCTTCTACGATACTGTAGTTTCTCCTGTTTTTGACCCAAACAAGAAGCTAAATAAAGAGAAAACAATTGCTACCTTTAATCGTGCAGTGAAATTTGTGGATGACATGAATGTTCCAGTAAACTTTTCTCGTATTACATATGAGATATTAAGCGGGGGAGTCTATTACGGGATATTGAGAGTAGATACGGGTGAAGGCGTAACCATTCAAGATTTGCCTGTTGCTTATTGTCGCACGCGGTTTAAGAATTCATACAATCTTGATATTCCTGAATTCAACGTTCAATATTTTGAACGCATTACAGATAAGGAATTACAGAAGGAAGCTCTTGCGGCATATCCCGCGGTTGTTCGCGCAGCCTATGCAAAATGGAAGAACGGTAAACTTCTTACCCCTTGGGTAGAAATTTTGCCTGAATATGGTGGAATGTGCTTCTATTATGAAGACCAAGTTCCACTTCTAATTTCAAGTATTCCAACTATTATCCGGTTGAGCGAAGCCGAAAACCGAGAAGCCAAACGCGATGAGAATGAACTTTATAAGTTATTAATTCAGAAAATGCCGGTTGATAGCAATGGAGAACTTGTTTTTCAACTTGAAGAAATTTATGATATTCACGATTCTATTGCGGAAATGCTCCAATCTGTAGATACTGTAGATGTACTTACTACTTTTGGAGATACAAAACTTGAAAACATTCAAGATTCTTCTGCGGCGACTCAATCTTCAGATCGTTTGGAGAAGTATCAAAAGGCAACTTATGATGAGTTAGGAAGAAGTTCTCTTCTTTTCAATTCTGATGGTAGTTCTTCTCTTCCATACTCAATTAAGAAAGACGAAGCTCTAATGTTTGCTTTCGCGCGCTTATACTCTGCTTGGATTGAATATCAAATTAATCTAAAGTACGCGAAATCCAACTTACGTTTTTCTTTCACTATTTTGCCGACAACCATCTATAATAGAGAGACCTATCAATCTCAATATTTTTCTGGCGCGCAATATGGCTATTCTAAAATGTATGCTGGAGTTGCTCTCGGCATTAAACAACCAAATCTAATTAGTCTAATTTCGTTTGAAAATGATTTCCTTAATATGACTGAAAAGATGATACCGCTGCAATCTTCTTATACAACTTCTGGAAAAGATATAAAAAATGAAGAGGACGCGGAAAATAAAGCAACTTCTTCAGGCACAGAGAACATTACCGACGAAGGCGGAAGACCCGCTTTGAAAACTGAAGAAAAATCAGAAAAAACAATGTCTAATATCGAGAATAAAGAATAGGAGAGATAAATATGGCGAAACAAATCCCATACATCTTTGATGATGTAGTAATTTATCAACCTCTTTCTCCAACTTCTTTTTCCAATGTTGGTAGAACCCGCGTTCGCGCGTTTTATAAATATGCGAATAGAAATGGCTCTTTTATCACTGATCAAGAGGCCGAATATCTTATCGCGACAGCCAAAACAAAACCAATTGTTGGCTTTTATAACTATATGAAAGAAGACTTTGAAGGACATACTTCGCCAGAACTGGCAAAAGGTTATGGTTATATCCCAGAAGAGCCCAACTTCGCTTGGGAAGACCATCTTGACCCAGATGGCGTCATGCGCACGTATGCTTGCTTTGATGTCATTCTTCATGTAGATTATTGGGATGAAGCAAAACAAATTATTGGTAAACGTCAATCAATGGAACTTAATCCTGAAACAATTAAGGGAGATTGGAACATTATTGACGGCCAAGAATACTTTGTTTATACTTTCGCGGAAATGAAAGGCTTCTGTGTTCTTGGAGACGATAAGGAGCCGTGCTTTGAGGGTTCTGCTTTTGAAAAAGAGAAAGAATCAAAATTTGAAAAGTTTTCTTTACTTCTTTCAGATTTAATGGAAAAAGTAAATGAAGCTGAAACTAAATCTGAAAAAGGAGGAGAACAACAAATGATTTTTACTATTCCAGAGTTGAATAATGAGAATTATTCCTCTCTCTTTGAAAGTCTAAATCCTAACTTCAATGAAGAAAATGGTTTTATTGTAAATGAAGTCATTTACTCCATGGAAGACGGTGTTGCGAAAACCTTCTCTGTTACAGATGGTCTAACTCATGAGTATAATTTCTCTGTTGGTGAAGATGGCGTGCTATCTTTTGAAGCAATTACAAAAGAAGAGGAGCCAGATTACCAAACTGCTTTTGAAGAGCTTCAAGGCAATTTTGAAACTCTGAAAAACGAGCACGAAGTGCTCCAAGCCAGTTTTGAAAATACTCAATCTGTCCTTGACGAGAAGAATTCTGCTATTGAGGCTTTTGAAGCGCAAATCGCAGAACTAAACAGCACTATTGAAACCGCGAATGAAAAGATCGCTTCTTATGAAGCGCAATTTGCGGAAATTGAGAATGGAAAGAAAGAAGAACTCGTTGCTTCCTATGAGAAGCTTTTAAACGAAGAAGACATCGCGCCTATTAAGGAAAATGCTTCTGCTTTCTCTTACGACGAACTTGAGACCAAACTCGCCGTAACTTTCAGCCGGAAATCTATTGAAAAACAAAAGGCTGATAAAGTTCCACTTCCAGATTTCACTGAAAAATCTCAATTTGAAAAATTGATTGAAAAATATAAGAAATAATTAGGAGGGAAACGTCATGGCTATGAACCGTTTCAAAGTGGCAAAGTATGCTTCTCTAGAAATGAACTTTGCTGAATATCTTGCCACTGGCAATATTGTTTCTCAAATTCCACTTGGCGAAGAGTTTACTGAAGAAGCGCCTTGTGAGAATGGTATGTGGGTTTGCGCTAATCGTGCGCAAAAGGCAATTGCTGCACCCGCGGCAGTTACCGATATGATTGGTATTGTTTATACCGCTGAAAAAGAATATAATCCTTGGGAACCCGGCCTAAAGTATTTCCATAAGGTCGCAGGCGATTATCCTCGTGTTGGCGTTCTTTCCAAGGGTGATACTTTCACTTCTAACTGCTTCCAATACGACACTACTGACTTTGCGAATGAAGAAGCTGTTGTTGAAGCTCTAAAGAAGATTGATGAAACTCCTCTTTATCTTGGCGCGGTAGCTGGTTCTCCAGTTCCTCAACTAATGAAGACTGCTCCTGCGACCGGCACCTATGCTACTGTCGTTAAGTTCTATACTGTGCCAAATGGTGAAGCTGGCATCAAGTATAACATTAATCGTGTATAAGGAGGTGTGAACTCATGAATACTCTTGAAATGCTAATGAAGGGCGCTCTTGGTAAGAAAGTTCCTGCTGAGTTCGCTACCGAAAATTATGATTATGAAGCTGCGCTAAAGGACGAGCTACGTAAGATTGCGGGTTCTCGTAAGCAATTTGAGCGCAATAAGTATGATGTTTTTGATCTACTTTCCGAAACTCTTGATGAAGTTCTCCCTCAAAAGGTTATTTCTACTGTTGGCCTTTTTGCGGAAACTCTACAAGTTCCCCAAGGCACTCGCCTTGAGTTCCGTGTTACTCGCGGTAAGCAACGCGGTCGTCAATTCGTTACCCGTGCGACCGAATCTGGTTACTACGAGACTTTCCGTCTAGACCGTGACCGCATTGACCTATATCCAGTAGCCATTGGTGGCGCTGGTATCATGGACTTTGAACGGTATCTTGATGGCGCGGAAAACATTGCTGATATTTATGAAATTATCGCTGATGGTATGGTTGATGAAATTTTCCGCATGATTCAAGATTGCCTACTTTCTTCTTGGAATGCGACTGGTCGTCCCGCTGCGAACAAAATTGTTGCTACTAGCTTTGACCCCGTTTCTATGGTTAAGCTTTGCAATACTGTTGCGGCATATGGCTCTCCAGTAATCTATTGCGCTCCTCAATTCGCGGCAGAAATGGTAAATGCTATTGTTTATAATACTACTACCAAGATTTCTGACACTGATATGGAAGAAGTTCGTGATCGTGGTTACATTGGTAAGTTCCGTGGTGTGCCTGTTGTTGTTCTACCTCAATCTTTTGACGATGAGAGCAATACCAAGCTAACCATGAATCCTTCCTTCGCATACGTAATTCCTTCTGGTAAGGAAAAGCTAGTCAAGGTTGGTATGGAAGGTGAATCCTTCTTCAAGGAATTTGACAATCGTGACAACAGTGTTGTTCTACAGGCTTACAAGAAGGTCGGCGTTGCCATGGTTGGCACTCCTAACTTCTGGGGCATTTATTACAATTCTGGTATTGATGCACAGGGTTGGGAAGAATATAACAAAGCTCTCGTTGGCTAATTAATTATATCGGGGCGGGCAAACGCCCGCCCCATTTTTCTTTTATATGGAGTTTAAAGGAGGAGAAACAATGAGTAAAATTCAAGTAAAAAATGTTAGTTCTGCTACTGTAGTAATTACTGCACCAGATGTGCGTCTACGTAGGGAATTGGTTCCGGGTCGTATTGTTCCACTAACTCAAGAAGAATTTGATGAACTTTCTTTTGACCCCGGTATGCAAAATCTTCTTCGCGCAGGTTATCTTCAAGTAAAGGGCGTTGATGAAGAAAGTAAACAAATGGTTGAAAATGCCGTTCAGCAAGCTGATGAAGCTTCTACTCTTTCTGTAGAAGAAATTCGTAAAATTTATGATGAAAAGAACGTTACAAAATTCGCGCAAGTTATTTCTAAAGCTTCTCCCGCTACGCGCGATTCTATGGTTAAGTTAGCAGTTGAAATGAATGTTACTACTCCTGCGTTCACTACTCTAATTAAGAAGTATTGTAATGTAGATGTCATTCAAGCAATTGCTTACGCACATCAAGCGGTAGAAGAATAAATATGGCTACCCCGCTTATGGTGGTTTATGACGCGTTTTTGGCGCGCATAACCGCGGATGAATGGACTTTGGAAGAAGAGTTCGCAATGGTGGAGCGGGACTGGCGACAACTTCTTAACATTGCCATTTTTAGATTTAAGTTTCCTCGTGTTTCTTTAGATTATGTGCCGGGTTGTCAGTGCGGATGTGATTGTGACTTGGCTTTTACAGAAGATTTGAATGAAGATGAAATTCAGCTTCTTGCTCTTTATATGAAGCATGAGTGGGTAAAAAGATGTGTCGCAAGCTGGGAAAATATTAGGCAACTGTACGCAGATAAAGATTTTTCACAAGCTAACCACTTGGATAAACTAATAAAATTAGAAACTTCAATAGCCGATGAAGTTCACAAAGCAGAAGGTATCTATGATCGCGTATGGCATAAACGCCCTTCGCGCAGATTTTCTCAATTGGCGGGAAAAAATCATGGATAATTTTAAAGAAGGTTATAAGAATAAAATAAAAAATCGGCTTTATGGTTTGCTTTGTGAAAGAGAAAAGAACGGAGAATGGGAAAAGTTTCTTGACACAATTGTCATTGAACTTATTGGATTGCCAGAAAATGAGAAAACAATTAACTATTATGCTCTTTTAGGAAAAATTCAATCTTTACGTTATTTATCCTATGAGTATTTTAGGAGAACTGTTTTTGAATGTATGAATCTTATAGGAGGTATCATACATTGAATTATATGGATGTCTACTTTTCGCGCGCAAGTCATCGCGGGAAAACAGTGGCAGAAGTGGCAACTAATACAGGAATTCGTTCTTTTGAAAAGTGGTTAGAAGAGTCGCCTAATGTTCCAGCTAATGATTTACAAATAGAAAATAAATGCTTTTTTAGAGGAGTGATTCTTTCTAAAAAAGACGACGAAAATAAGAAGATAAAAGAGTTACATGTTTCTCTTGACGTGCCAGTAGAAATTGGAGACATCGTAATTTGGGATGAAGAGCGTTGGCTTGTTTATCAGAAGGAGAGACGTGTGCGCGAAACGCATAAAACTTTTTATATGGTACGTTGTAATTATTATATTAAATGGGTTGATAATCAAGGACATTTACAAGGTAGTTGGTGTTATTTTGTAAGTTCTATGGATAGTAAAATTAAGGAGAATTTTAGAACTTGGTTATTTCAGGTTCCTCGGCCAGTAATGGTCGTGTAAAATGCTATTGAACTGCTGGGAAGTCTGGTGTTCTTTACTACAGCGAGAAGTCTTTAAAGATTTGCGTGCGAAAAGTGGCGAAAGCAGAAAGAAAAAGAACAATATTATATGAAGTAATTCTACGTAATAGTTGGAGACAATCAGCATCTAATCTTGAAAAAGAAAGTTCAACGACTATTCCGAAAGGAAGTAGGCAAATGCCGAAGCGGTAGCCCCCAGAAATGGGTGAAGATATAGTCTAAATATTGTGGAATAACCTCATTACGCCTAAAAGGTTTGGGCGGTTGGCTTGTAAAAGTCAATTCAAACACTGCTGAACTGCTGGGAGTTTCAAACATCTGTTCACTAAAAAGTAAGCTTTATTGAGCTAAACTTGAAAGTAGAAAAGAATAGATTGATATGAATAATCAGCATCCGAGCTTGAAAAAGAAGGTTCAGAGACTATCCCGAACGGGAGTAGGGCTTTTGCCCGAAGTAGCAGTCCCCGTGTTCGCGCGGGTGAAGATATAGTCCTTATGGAGGATTTTTATGGAAAGAAGAGGAATTATTTATTGCGCTTACAATACAGTAAATCAAAAAAGGTATATTGGTCAGACAATACAAAGATTATGCGAAAGAAAAGGCGCGCATTATTCTAAAATTAGCGCTCCATATTTTCATAATGCTCTTATGAAATATGAAAAGAGTATTTGGGATTGGAAAATTATTGATTATGGCAATAATCAAAAAGAGCTCAACGATAAAGAGACTTTTTGGATTAGATTTTTTGACACAACCAATCCTAAAAAAGGATATAATATCAGAGAAGGCGGACAAGATGGAGTTCAAACAAAAGAACAAATCTTATACGCGCGAACTTGTTTTATTGAAGAAAATGGGAAAGACAGAAAACAAGTAAAACGTAAATCTGCACGCTCAATTCTTTGTATTGAGACTGGAAAAGTTTATTCAAGTTGCGCGGAAGCGAGCCGAGATATTGGAGTTTCAGCTTCGCACATTACGGAAGTTTTGAAAGGCGTTCATAATACTTGTGGAGGTTATCATTGGGAGTACTCGGATGATTTATCCTGTTTCAAAAATGCTTTTCGTTGTAAAGAACTTCAAACCGTCTATTTGAGCTTCAAACAAGCACTTGATGAAGATGGTTTCAATAGTAATAAACTTTCCGCAAGACTAAAAGAAAAATCTCCTTGTATTTACGCTGGATACACTTTTGAGTGGGTAAATCCTCAATTCCATAAATAATCATAAGCAGCCAAATAAATATGCCGAATTTTTGCTTCCTAAACAACCTATAGACCGTCTAACAAAATTTATCGTAGAAGAAGAAGGCTGGTATCTGGTAGAGCTTGACAAGTCAAGCGTTCCGGGTGTTATATATCTTTCCGCTACGGAAGATAAAATTAACTATATTAACGATGACCTTAAAAATGAAATTGGTGACGTAGACAAACTCGCTAAATATGATTTTATTTTTCCAGAAAAAGAAGAGTCATTTAAGGTTGGCGAACCAATTGATCTTACCTTTTCTATTATGAAAAATGGTAAGCCCGTTTTCGCGCAAGTTTCTTACACCTTACCAAACCGAAAAGTTGTTGGTTATGACAAAAACAAAAACTTAATTGCTATAGCAGAAGGAGAAGTAGAGATTGAAATTTCTTTAAAAGATAATTCAGAAGTAAAAACAACACGAAAAGTTATTGTTTCCAATGTTTCTTCTTCTTTCTCTGGCTATATTAAAGGCAATGACACTATCCGCTTGGATAGAAAATCAACTTATGAATTAATTACAACAGAAGAGAATCCTAACGAAGTTATATTTACTTTAGAAGGAGAATATGCTTCTATAGTAGAAACTAATGGTGCAATGTGCGTGATTAGAGCAAACGCAAAAAATAAACTTGGTAAAGTTATTTTGCGCGCAGAAAGTGGCTCTCTTGTTGTTGAAAAAGAAATTTCAATTGTTCCGTTGTGGTAAGAGGTGATTATATTTATGGCTACTCAAAGACGCTTTGCGGTTCTAGGTGAAAATACATTCAAAATCGCGAATAAGATTTTACTAAATCAACGTGTTTGTCGGCTTTTAAAATATAATTGCCGAGACCCGTTTTCAGATAAATTGGAGGATATAGATGGGGCCGATCTATTAGGGAAACAGATTTCCATTACTCCAAAAATTTTTGATGGCAGTATAGAAAAAATGTCATATCTTGTGGTTGTATTTGATGACTTTGCTGTTGTGCCGGGCAATCAAGAATTTAAGACTTCAACTATTCGTTTTGATATTGCTTGCCCATATGATGAATGGTACTTGGAGGATTCTTCATTGCGTCCTTACTTAATTATGCAGGAGATTGATACAATGTTTAATCAAGCAAAACTCGCGGGGATTGGCAATCTTCAATTTCACCGAGTTGACGCGCTTACTCTTTCTCCTCAAATAGGCGGGTATTCAATGAAGTACAAAACTTATGAATTTAATTGATGATTCCTTCATTCTAAAATGTCAAGCAGGGCTTCCAATTTTTTATGATGATATTTGCGCACTTTACCCTGAAACACTTCGCAATATTGCAGAAGTTGGATATAATAAATTTCAAAGTTATCTACAGCTTATTTTGACTAAAAAGCCTATTTTAGAAGATAAGCCAGAAAATGAAGAAATGAATGCCCTTTTAGATGCGTTAACAGATTTTGACTATTTTCTTATGTTTACTCAAATGGATAAAGATTTTAATGAACTCGCGCGAGAAGCTTTTTATTTTTTCTGTCGCGAAAACGTAATCTTTTCTATTGAGCCAGCCCAAATTGTAGTCGGCCCTATTCCTGAAAAACACATATTGGGCGAAGAACAATTCGCTTTTTTCCAAACAATGATAAAGCGAATTTATTTCCTTGATGAAGGAGGAAAAGATGAAATTATAATTTATGATACAGATTCTCCCCTCGTCAAAAAAATGAAAAAGAGACAAATTCTAAACCGGGAACGAGTTGCTAAAGCAAAAGCAAAACAGCGAGAAAAAGAAGGAACGGATATTTCTTTTTCTGATTTGGTAGGAAGTTTTGCGATTGGCACGGGAATTAGTCTCAATGAAGTTTATAATTTAACGTATTATGCTTTTCAAGATCAACTAAAGCGCATGGGTTGGCGAGAGGAGTACAATACGAACTCTCGCGCGGCGTTAGCCGGAGCGAAAATAAAAAAAGAACAATTAAAATATTGGATTCGTTCTATAAAGAATAATGATACCAAATAGGAGGTATAACGTTATGGCTACAAATATTTTTGAACGCTACGGCGTAAAAGAAGTAAGTAACGTTACTTTTGAAGCTCTTGCCGACGGTCGTAAAGGTTCTGCGGAAGAGGGCGTAAAGAAGGGTGACATTGTTCTTTACCTAGACACGCTAAAGGTTTCAACTATTGAGCAGACTGCTGAAAATACTGAAGCCCGAGGGGGCAAAACGGCTTTTACCCCCGTAAAAGTTCTTTAATTTCTGGAAAATCCTAATAGCCAATGAATTTTGGATTGGAGGTAAACTCAAATGGATAATCAGACGCTAAGCGCTAAGCCGAAAAACGGCTATGGTTTTATATATTGTTATACTTCTCCAAGCGGGAAGCGATATATAGGACAAACAAAAACAACTTTGAAAGAAAGAGCCGGTTCCGTCAATTATCGTAGTTATAAAGGATGTACTGCCTTTTATAATGCTATTCAAAAATATGGAATAGAAAATTTTAAAGTAGAAATTCTGTGTGAAGTTCCAGCAGAGCTTCTCACAGAAACGGAAACTCAATATATTCTTTACTATGATACAATTAATAAAGAAAAAGGTTATAATATTGTAACTGACTGGACGAATTTTTTAAGCACAATTAATGCTATTCCAGTTTTCTGTTATGATAAAATAACTGGAGAATATGTTAACGAATTTCCAAGTTTGGCAGAAGCAGAACGATATTACTCTGTTTACCATGGGGCGATTCGTAAAGCTTTAAATCATCCTGAACGAACTTGTGCGGATTTATTTTGGAGGACTCAAAAATTTGATAAGGTTGAAGTTCTTGAGCCAAAAAAAATAAATAAACAAGTTTATGTATATGATGCGAAAACAGGATTTTTTTTACAAGAATTTCCTTCTATTCGTGAGACTGCGAGAAACGGTTATGGAGACCGTAGAAGCATACAACGTTTTCTCGCGGGAGAGAAAGGAACTGATCCGAAATGGATGAAATATTGTAAATATATTTTTCGCCCTTACAAAGTTGATAATGTTTATAGCGAAAGTTCAACGACTATTCTATAAAGAAGTAGGTTCAAGTGAACCGAAAAGGGAACAGCAGGAAGAATCCACTGTTAAGATATAGTCTGATCTTGTGTGAGAATACAAGCGGTCTTTTGACGCGCGCGAATTAACGGCTCGCGCGGAACATATATGTGGGGTCAAATTCTTGGGTGGCTCCATAGAAAAATCTCTCTAATTGCTGGAAAATCCTGAAACTTTATTGACTAAACAAGTTAGTAATGGCTTGACAAATAGTAGTAAAATAATAAAGGTTGGATAATCAGCAGCCAAGCATTTTCTTTTGGAATTAAAGAAAATGAAGGTTCAACGACTAATTGTAATGGGGAACCCCATGAAACGGGAGACGCAAATTGCGAAGATATAGTCTAATCTTATATGAGAATATAAGCTGTATAAACGCATATAGACTAGTGAACTATATGGAATATTATGAACCCAAGCCTAATCATGTGGGACGGTATGCCATTTGTCCCAACGGTTTTAATTAAACTGCAAGCAAATCCTGTGAATTGCTGGAACATCCTGAATACAGTAATCTACAGCATAGTAAAAACAAGTGCGAAAGAATTAGAAATATTGTATGTTGGAAAATCAGCAGCCAAATGTCTATTTAGGAAGGAAATTTTTTATGTGGAAAGTTTTATTAGAAGATAATGATTATGAAATTAGTGAAAAGGGTTTTATAAGAAGACGAGATAATCAACATATAAGAAAAACTCCAATTGGAGCTAGAGGTTATTGCGTGATAAAATTAAGATTAAAAGGCCCAACTTATTATTTGCACAGATTAGTTGCGGAGCATTTTGTAGATAATGATAATCCAGAAGATAAGACTGTTGTAAATCATATAGATGGAGATAAGCTTAATAATAACGCAGAAAATCTTGAATGGGTAACTTCTAGAGAGAACTCTCTTCACTATTTCCGAGAAAATTATCAAAAGAAAAATAGAAAAAAAGTTGGAATAAAAATCCCTGTTATCCAATTAGATAAAAATGGGAATGTTTTACAACGCTATCCTTCAATATCCTCCGCGGCGAAAGCCAATAATTTGTCAGTTGGATTTTTAAGAAAAGCTGTTCATGGAGAACGCCCTACTGCTGGAGGATATTATTGGAAAATAGACGAAGGTTCAACGACTATGAGAGAAGAAAATCCTACTTCTCCTGCGCAGGACACCCTTCTCGGGTGATGATATAGTCTGAACTCTAATGAAAATTAGAGAAATCACGGTAGGCGTGATTGTAACATAAATGTATGGTAAAGAAATTAACCTCAACCTTGAAGATGCTCTAATGTCTATGGAATCTCTCCGTCTGATGATGGGCGGTAAGATTACTGAAGCGAGCACTATTGAAAAGGTTGAAGTCCGTCGTACCGCGCAATTCATTGCTACCGGCAACTCTCTGCCCGACAAGCTAGAAGATGACTATGGTGTAGAAGTTGATGCTGGCGACGTTACTGACTATAGCTGGGTAAACCTCAGCACTGGTAAGCGTGGTCAAGTTACTACACTAGCTACTCTAGCGGATAGCTCTTTCGCCGCAGGCGACAAAGTACGTATCTTCTGGATTGAAGAACGTGATGGCAGTGCTAACAACGAAGCGGTACAAATCACCATTTCTCCTTCTACTTTCCCCGGAACCTATAAGATTTATGGCGATACTCTAATTCGTAACGAAAATGGTCAGGACTCTCCTTTCCAATTCGTAATTAATAGAGCTATGATTTTACTTTGGCTCTTTAGTAAGCAATTACTAATAACAAACGCAATGAAATGCTGGAAACCTTAACGCTGTTTTGGCTACAACGCATTCCTTTTCCGGAACTCCGTGATACGCTATAAAAACGAAAACAGATAAAACAATAGGTAATCAGCCGCTACGGAGGTATTTCAATGGGAATAATTTATAAATATACAAGTCCTTCTGGGAAATCTTATATCGGCCAAACTATCAACACAATGGCTCAACGAGCCGGTGGCAAAGAAGGTCAAAATTATAAAGGTTGCGTTGCTTTTTATGACGCTATTAAAAAATATGGCTTTGAAAATTTTACAAAGGAAATTTTGGAAGAATGTGATAATGAAATTTTAGATGAAAGAGAGCAATATTGGATAAAGCATTATAAAACGCAAGTTCCTTATGGTTATAATTTAACAGCAGGAGGACAAAAAAATGAGAAAACTTGGTCTAAACAAGTTTATCAATTTTCTCAAAAAGGAGAATTAGTAAAAATCTATCCATCTGTTACTCAAGCAGCAATTGAAAATAAATGTGCGATTGCTTCAATTAGTGAAGCTTGCGGAGGAAGAAAAAAAACTTTGCTAGGCTATGTTTGGTCTTTTACAAATACGCCTCCCTCTCCAAATACGAAATATCGTTTACATAAACATATTTATCAATTTGATGAAGAAGGTTATTTAGTAAAGGAATTTGAAGAAGCAATTAACGCCGCGCGTTTTTATCATATTGAATATACTCAAATTCTTCAATGTGCAGGGAAGCAAAGAAGAAAAAGAGTGAATGGTAATATGATTTTTACTTATGAACCTTTTGTAGATTGGAATTATTATACATTGAAACACAAACGTAGCTCAACGACTATCCCTTCTGGGAGTACTCTCAAGCGAGAGGAAGTATTGCGCCCCGAGATTTCGGGTGAAGATATAGTCTCAACTTATGAGAAATCATAAGCCATATGGATTTACTGTAGCGAAGTAAATTAAAGATTATGAAAGTAATGTCTGAGGTAACTCTAACGATGGAAGCTGAAGGCGATCCTTCCACGAACAAATACTAAATGTGGAAGTAAAAGTAATTGAATTGCGGGAACATCTTAAATATTTTTCTTACTAACTATTCATAGAAATATAGAATAGGGCAAGTGTAATGAACTTGAGATAGTAAAAAGAGAAAAATTATGAGAAAATCCGCATCCAAGCTCCTTTCTATAAAGGAGAAGGTTCAACGACTATGTGGGTTCAAGCGAACTCCTGTGGTTACTACAACATAAGTTGTAATGATATAGTCTTATCTTTATAGAGATATAAAGAAATGGTGTTGCGAACCATGTAAATGAAAAAGGTTTAGTATGACAATTCGTGTTCTTCGTGACGCGAACAACGAAATGATGAAGCTCATCAAGTATCAATAATTGATACACTGGCTACCACTTTTGTGGTAGCCTTTTTTTTATATCTCGCGCGCAAGAAAAAGGTGTTTTTGCGCGTGCTTTCTACAAACGGGTAGGAAGGAGGTGAATCTTTTGATTGATAATTATTTTGGAACTAAAGAACTATATCAAGTAGTTCTAAAGGCGAATACACCAATGAATTTTGGGTATCGAGAAGTAGAAGCTGGAGAACCTGTTCTTTATTTTGAAAAAGTAAACATCGCAATGCTTACAGAAGAAAGTCGTCCTATTATGGCGCGAGGAGGTTGGGGCAATATGCCACACGTCATTTGGGAAGATCGTTCAGAAGTAAATTTTACCTTAACGGAAGGGGTTATGTCTTCCGCCGGATTAGGTATCCTTATGAGCGCAAAGCTTTTAAGCAGAGGACAAAAAGATGTTCTTTATGTTCAAAAAAAAGAAGGGCCTTTTGAGCTTGATAAAGAAAATTCTTTTTCCCTTATGTACCCCCCAACTAAAGATAAGAAAATTTTTGTATTTTCTTATAAATACAATTGTATTCAAGAAAAAAAAGAATTTAAAATTGACGGAAATAGAGTTTTTATAAAAAATCCAGACCCATTGGACGAATACATTATAGACTACTATTTTGAGTATGGAGACGAAGCTCTTCTTTACCTTATTGAAAAAGAGAGATTTAATGGAACATTCTTGCTTGAAGGTAAATTTTATACCAAAGATGAGAATGATGGCTTAAACACAACGAATGTGTTAACAATGCCAAAGGTACGAGTGATGAGTAATATAAACTTACGCTTGGGTGAAAGGGTTGATCCTACTATTTCTGTATTCAACATAATAGCTATGCCAAATAAAACAGAAATGAGCAAGGATTTGATAATGGATATAACTCGGTTATCAAATGACATTGATGCCGATATTTGAGCCACTTTCGCGTGAAGCGAAGGTGGCTCTTTTTTAGTTTGAGGAAAAAGGAGGAATAAGGTATGACGAGAAATAGCGTTTCTTTGAAAGTACCCGTACAAGTTGAGTTAATGATGAATGACGCTCAACAACAAGTAGAAAAACTTAAACAACTACTTGGAACAGTAAAAGCGGATTCAAGCATGTATAAGGGACTTTCAAGCCAAGTTGATAAATTAGATAAGGCTTTTGAGAAACTAAAAGATTCAGCGAATAAACCTTTTACAAATCAAAAGGATATTGATAATTTTGAAAAGCAGATTACAAATTTAATGCAAGCTTTTCAAAAGACTGCGGGTAGTTTTGGGAAAGTAAAATTTTCAGATTTGATTCTTTCTAAAGACGATCAACAAAAAGTAAAAGAATTTGAAGATCAAATTAGTGGAATAAAAGGAAAGATTACGCAAGTAAAAGCGGACATTTTAAAATCTCTTCGGGGTTCCGATGAATTTAAAGATGTTTTTTCTGCGAATAAAATTCTTGATACAAAAAGTTTTGATCAAGTCCAAAAAATACTAGAAGGAAAATTATCTAATATTAGGTTAGAAATAGAGCGCACACAGCAGGAAATTGAAACGGCAAAAAAGAAAGTTAGTTCTGCAACAAAAGATATAAAATATTATAAATCTATCAAAGATTTGTCTCCTTATATTAAAATATTAGAAGATAGCACTGATACAAGATTTTTTAATAAAACTGGTGTCTTTAAAAAAGGAGGGAAAGAGGCTTTTTCTAATGAGTTAAAACAAGCTAATCTTTCTCAAGAAGACATCAGTCAAATTATGAAAATGTCAAAAAATCAGATGATAGATTTTTTGAAAAATTCTCTTACAGAAGCTTTTCAAACTGCAAAAACTAATTTTGGCGCAGGAATGGGGGAAGTAAAAGCAGGCTCTAAACAATTAGATGCTTTACAAGCGAAAGCTAACCCTCTTCAAAATTTGCTTGAAACAATGAAAAGTTCAAGCACTTCACAATTTTCTGACTTGGAAGCAAAACTGCTCTCTGTAACTCAAGCTTATGAAAATTATAAGCAAGTTGTAATAAATAGCAGTCCTGCTTCTCAAGAAGCTCAAAAAGCACTGGAAGAATTAATTAAAGCGTTTAGAGGCGCTCCTCAAGTAATTGATAGTACTTCCCGCGCTATGACCCAGCTAACACAGCGGCAAGATATTTTAACTGGGCTTCAATTTTCTGTTCAGCATTGGTTTGGTTTCTATCAGATTCTAAATATGACACGTTCAGCAGTCAGAAGTATGATTACTAACGTGCGCGAATTGGATAAAGTAATGACTGATATTGCGGTTGTAACCGATATGACCCAGAAAGATTTGTGGGCGCAAATGGACTCTTATAGCTCTTTGGCGCAACAATATGGTACAACAATAAAGGGTGTATATGAAGTTTCACAACTGTATTACCAACAAGGCCTTCAAACAAATGAAGTAATGAAACTAACTGAGCAGACGCTTGTCATGGCTAAAGTTTCTGGTCTTGATTATGCGAAAGCAACCGACTATATGACAGTTGCCGTAAGAGGCTTTTCAATGGAAATGTCAGAAGCTCAAAGAGTAACTGATGTATATTCGGCGTTAGCGGCCAAAACAGCAACGGACACAACTGAACTTGCGACAGCTATGAGTAAAGTAGCGTCAGGTGCAGCGTCAGTTGGTTCAAGTTTTGAAAGTACGTCAGCTATGCTGGCTACGATGATAAGCGTGACGAGAGAAGCACCTGAAAACCTCGGCTCTGCGTTAAAATCGATCGTCTCGCGTTTTGGTGAACTAAAATCCGATCCATCTACTCTTGTAGATAGTGAAGGCGAAGCATTAAGTCTAAACAATGTAGATAAAGCACTACAGAGCGTTGGTATTTCTCTTCATGACGTCAATGGCCAATTTAGAGACTTTGATGATGTAATCATGGAGTTGGCGAAGAAATGGAATACCATAGATAAAAATGCCCAACGCTACATTGCAACCGTAGCAGCGGGTAACCGCCAGCAATCTCGATTCCTTGCCCTCGTTGGCAACTATGACCTACTAAAAGAATCTATGGATATTGCCGCTAATAGTGAAGACGAAGGCGCACTTCAAATGTTGAAGACCATGGATTCTTTGGAAACTAAAATCAATCAGCTACAAAATTCTGTAAAGCTTTTTTATACTTCTTCTGGTATTGAAGAGCTAATGAAGTTTGTGGTTGACTTTGGCACTACGGTTGTAAACTATTTGAATAATATGCCGAAGTTGTTTGGAAAACTGCCAGTGGTAGTTTTGACTACTTTGGTGAATTTGATTTCTGTTGTAAAGCAGATGCTTTATAATGGGATTACAGAATTGATTGCTAGGATAAAAGTGGGTGCAGATGAAGCATCGGAAGAGATAAAAAGAAAAGCACAAGATACAGGGGATGAAAGCGCAAGAAGTTTTGCAGAAGCGTTTAAAGCACGCTTTAAAGGATTAAAAGATTCTACCCTTCAGCCCTTAAATGAAGGAGCAAATTCTCCCGTTGCAGATAATACAAAAGCCAGTAAATTAGATGGTGTTATTTCTTTTGTAAAGAATAGTGGACTTCAAATTGGAGCTGCTTTGCAAGCGACCAGCCTTTTGATTTCAAATAAAAATGCTAATCTTTCACAAGGCATTTCAGGTGTAGGAAATATTATTTCTGGAGGAGCACGTTTTCTTACGGGTGGAATTGCGGGGAAAATAACAGGAGTAATTTCTATTTTTAGTGGCATCTCTCAAATCGTTGATGCGCTAAGAAAAACAGTAGACCTTAGACAACAAATTGAAGAACAAAAAAAAATAGTTGAAGAATTAAATAATGAAGCCTTGGTTAAAAGAAGTGAATATCGCTCACTAGATGTTGCAATAAAAAAATATAATGAATTAAAGGAAAAGCGCTATGAAAGTGTTGAAGCTGAAGAGGAGTATAAAAATCAACTTGAAAGCTTAGCGGAAAAATATCCTGAACTTATTTCAAGTTTTAATAATTTAAATGAAGCCACAATAGAAACTTCTGCTAAAGAAGAAATGCTTGCTTCTTTGCGAGAAAAAAGCGCACAGGCCACTCTGGAAGCCGCACGAGCGGAATTAGAGTTAAAGAAAAAGGAAACTCAACAAGCTAATGAAGAATTTGAGTCTTCTAAAGAGTCTTTTTTTGATTCTTTCCAAAATCAATTATTGTCTTTTTTAAGTGACACGCAAACTTTTGGAGATACGAATGGAGATGAAGCTTATAATGAATTAATCAAAAAAGGCTACTCAGTTAAAAATGGGGAAAGAGATTTAGAGACTGGAGTTTTTGACACTGTAATTCTTGATGCGGAAGGTAATCAAATTTTTAGTTATCAGAATTTTTTAGAAAAGATGCAAGAACTTTCTAATGAAAATGCTTCTTATGAAGAAATTTTTTCTGCTTTTTCTGAATTAACTAATAATGATGAAGTTCTACTAGATTTCTTAAATAGCCTTTTTTATGGAGAAGGGAAATTCTCCGATTATAAAATTGAAAATTATGGAGAATATATCAAAGCTTGGGAAAAACAGCAGCAATCAGAAACAGCTGAAGATTTGACAAGAGAATCTAATGCTTCAGCAATCTTAAATGAAAGAGGAAGTAAATTAAATTTAGTAAAAGAAAATTCTTCCTTGACGAATCTTATTTCTAAACAAATAAGTGAATTAATGAGAACAGAAGAGTTATCAGACACTGATGCTTACGCACAAGTAGAAGATGAAAGCCTTTCTACTTATGAAAATTTTTGGAATGCTTTGTCAGAAGATAAGAAAAAAATGTTTAACGAAATGTTTTCTTCCCCCGAAAAATATTCTTCAGATAGCTTTTCAAAAGAATTTTCAGGAATTGATGGGTTTGATGAAGTATATAAGAATTTAATAGTTCCTTATTATAAAGAGATTATAGAAAATATTCAAACAAATTTGAGCAATTTTATAGAAAGTAATTTTAAGGATATAGATAAAAATATTTATGAGCCTTTATCGAACCTTACTATAAATGTAAAGACTCAAAATCAATCCAACTCGCTTAAACAAGCTCTTTCTCAAGTAAAGCTTCTTACAGATAAAGGCCTCACAGACTTGGCTCTTGAATACTCAACGACTTTTTCATCTCTTTTTAAGCAAATTCTCAATTCTAATTCTCCTGATGAAATTTTTTCTTTATTGCAAAATGCTGATCTTACTACGGTTGGCGGCATTCAAGCCTTTCAAAAGCAAATTGAAGAAAGTAAGCTTTTAGATGAAACAGAAAAACAAGAAATTCTTGAGAGTTTAACTAGCTTAACTTCTTCAATTGTCGTAAATCTAAATGCTGAAATCAAAACTCTTCAAGATAGTCTCGTTAAAAAAGTAAAGTCAATGTCTGATGATTTTGATGATTTGACTAAAGGTCTCTCTATTGATGAAGCACTTGAAGCGTATAATAAGATGGTCGCCGCAGGAATAGAAAACCTCGGTAGTTTTACTGAAGTTTTCAAAATTGACGAGACTGATCCTTCAAAGTATGTTTTAGCAAATAGTGAAAAGTTACAAGCATATCAAGACGCGGAGATTTCTGTTTTACAAAAGGAAGCCAGTGCTTTAGATGAAGCTTTTGCTGCAATACAAAGCCTATCTAGTGGAGCGAATAGTAATGATTCTTTAACTGTCATTACTACACAAATTCGTTCTCTTCAAGGATTGAAAAACAGCAGTAATGAAAATTTATCAGAAGAAGACGCTCGCATTTTATTTAGCCATAACCAAGATTTATTAAAAACTTTTGATGAAGCTGGAGTTTGGGATTTAATTTATAAATATCTCATTGATGAAAATTACACAGAGGAACAGCTTCAAAAAGCAATAAATGAAAGAGTAGAAGGTCTCCAAATGTCTCAAGAAGCATTGGAAGAAATCAATGCTAATGCCGAAAAATATGCCAGCATCAAACCTCTTCTTGCGATGGGAAATTACGAAGAAGCGCTTGGTAAAGTTGATGAGGATTCTCCTTGGCAACCATATATAGAAAAGGAAATGGAAGAAGCTTATCAATCTTTCATGGACGATTTTCTTTCTGGCGGTATAGAACTAATTCAAAAAAATCGCGCAACATATGGGAATGATATTCAAGGTATTATAGATAGCTTTGATAATTCAAATGCAGTTGCTAAAGTCAAAGAAAGGTATGAGGCGGGAATTGGTTGGACTATAGAAGAATACAACGATGCTTTAGCCCAAGCTGTAGAACTTGAAACCAAAGCAACTTCCGGTGCGGCGCAAGAAGCCTTAAAGGATATTACCTTTGTTGGCGACGGTGCGTTTGGTACGTTAGACGCGGTTCAGGCACTCGCTGACGCAATCAATATCCCATTAGATCAGCTTACTGACCTAATGTCTCCAGACCAATTTGGCAACTATAAACTAAATCTGGATAATGAAGAAATCCGCAGTAAAGTTGAAGGCATTACCAATTATGAACTTCTTTACGCGGAAAGCGTCACTAATTTTTTTGATGAAATTAATGGCTGGCTTGAAGATGCGCTTGGTGGTAATCTTGATATTGCCGATAGAGTGAATTTAACAGATTCTCTTGGTAAACTTGGCATTCAAATAGACCCCAATGCTTTCACTCAAACAGTAGATGGGTTTAAGCTCGCGCAAAGTGAAGCTTATCGCGTTCTTACCACTCTTCAATCAATAAATTCCCTTGCAGGCAAAGTGATGCTTTCCAGTCTCGTTGAAAGTGCGATGGATTCCGATGAACGGCTGAATGACATCTTCTATGTAATGCGTCGGATTGATGAATTGAATAAGGAAATTAATAATGCCAAACCCGGCACGGCGCGCAGAGAAGAACTTGAAGGTGAACTCGCTGTTTGTAAAGAAATCACTGCCGAACTAAAGAAAGCGGATGATACTTTTAACTTCATGAATCGTGATTTGCCATCTGGCTATGACGATCCTCTTTCCGCTTGGGAAGGAATTGGTGACGCATTCAAAGTTTTGGATGGGGATGATTTTAAGAACAATCAGATTGGTTATCAAGACTTTTATAACATGATAACTATGATGGGCGATGACGTTCTTCATGCGGCGGGTATTACTTCTGAAAAAATGAATGGCGCCGCGAAGCTACTTGATGCGGGCGCGCAAGCTCTTGTTAATGTAGATGGTGAAACATTTGTAGATCTATCTAAATTAGGAGCCAACTTCAATCTTGGCGCGACTAACATGAAGGAAGGTCTCACCAAAGGTATTCATACTCTTGCTCAAAATCAAATTGATATGCTTGATGCTGAAATTGCGATGCTGGAAACAGTAGTTCAGACGCAAGAAGCATTTGATAGCATTGCTGGTGAAGATGAAAAGCTTTCTTTAGGAGAATTTTTCCCCGTAAAAATCCGAGATGATTTAGAATGGGATGAAGCTCGGAAAACTTTAGCAGAAGCAGTTTCAAGTTTTATTGGAGATATTGAAATTAATGGGCAAAAGCTTTCTGATTATTTAGAGAATCCAAAAGCTTTTTCAGAATTGGATGCAGAATGGCAGAATTTTGTTATTAATATTCTAAATATTTTTAAAGACACTGATTGGACTGGCTTGTCTGGAGAAGACGCGAAGCTCATGCAAGACAAGTTCAATCAAGAATTAGAAAAATTCGGAAAGCATATTACTATTGACCCAAGTAAATTAATAGAAACAATTAATATAACTGATGAAGGAGAAGAAAATCCTCTTATAGACAAAATACTTTCTGGAGCGGGAAAAGGGTGGACTAAAGAAAAACTAATAGAAGCAATAAAAAAAACTGGGAAAACAGAAATTTCTGTTGCTGATATTATTGATCTTGTTGCGGATGGTGACGAAGAGCTTCAAAAGAAACTTCAACAATTAGTTGTAACGGAATTTTCAGAAGGCCATTATGACGTTACTCTTGAAACTTGGGTAACTACAGATGGCAAGGTAAGAGATGGAAATGGTAATGAAGTTACTGCCGTTGAAATGAAAGAAAAGGCTCTTACTGCGTTAAATTCTACTTTAAATAATGATGATAAACTTATTGTTCATCCATCTGTTGGGGTAGGCGGAGTAGAATATACTGTTGATGGAGTAGAAGGTTCTTGGTCTTCTTATGAAGATGCTCTTGATGCGGCGATTGCTGCGGGGAAAACGAAACAACCCGAAACAACTGCAACCGAAACTGATATAGAAATAGTTCCTCAAAAAATCTATATTAAAGAAGGCTCTGGCGCGCTTGGTGAAGATGGTTCTCTTCTAATTACCGATCCAATCGCAAAAGCAACAGCAACCGTGGCTGAACTTGAGATTGACCCCACTGGCGCGAAAGCAGGAATGAAACAAGTGCAAGGCGCGGTGAGTTCCCCTATTGAGATTGAAATTACGGATGAGATTACTGGCAAGGCAAGCACCCTAACTATTACCCCTTCCACAACGCCGACTCTTGAACTTGGAGAAGAAACTCCAACTGTTTCTGATGTTTCTGCTACTGCGGAAAGCGCAACCGTAAAGCCAACTTCTTATCAAGTTGACTTAACTGATAGTGAAGGCAATACCCAGTCTGTTACCGTAGATGGCACAGCAAATCTTGAAACAGTGATTTCTGGTCTAACTAAAGACGAAAACGGCAATTATTCTATTGATAGTGTCAATGGTATCGCGCAAGTTTCTGCTGAAGTTTCACAAGCGGATACTTCTATACAAACTTTGTGGGACAAGTGGAGTAATAAAGAGATCACATTTACTGTAAAGTCTCAGGAAGAGGGCGAGGAATCTGATAATACAAAATCTTCTGCTGAACTACGCAAGATTGTAAATGAGAAGAAGTGGTCTAAAGAGTCTGGCGATAATACACACGTAATGTTGACTACTTACCGACAGGATATTCTTTCTACTGTTTCCGCAATCCAGCAACTAACAGATTTGGGGATTCCAGTTTCTCAAGAAGACATTCAATTCTTGAGAGATTTACAAGATGCTCTAATAGCCAATGGAGGTTCTCCTGCTGGTGCAAATTATCCCACTGTAGAAGCCCTTGGTGAACTCGCAGATAAGTGCGTCCAACTAAATAACGTATCTCCTACTGTTCTTGCTACTGCTAACACTCTCTCTACTATGAATTTAGCACAAACCGCGACCTATCTCGCAGATATGGTTACGAATGCCGAAAATCTAATAGAGCTTGAATTTACTAATTTCGCAGACCTTGAAACCGCGACGGAAACCGCAAAAACAACTGTAGATAGTATTGCTACGAAGTTAGCTGAAATGACTGGTCGGACAATTACTATCAATGTGGTAGAACAGCAAAATGGTAATGATGGAGAAGGAGGAAACTCCACTTACACCACTACTTATTCCTTCAATACAGATAATCTTACTTCTGCGGTTACAAGTATTCAAAATGCTTCAAACAATGCTACAACAGCAATTGAGAAAGTTGCGTCCGCAATGGATGAAATTCCTACCGACAGTAGTAAAGCAAAAGCTGTTTCTGATACTGGAAAGAGCATTAAAAACCTTCCTGATAAGAAAACTGTGAAAGTGGTTATTTCTCAATCAAAAACGGCAGTTCTAAATGCTGTTGCGACTTTGACTGTAAAAGTTCAAGGCGCGGGTTCAGTAATTAGTGGAATTACACAAAAGAACTTTACTACTTCTACTAATAGTAAAGTAGATGCTACATCCGGTAAGGCGAAAGGCAATGTTGCTCTCGCGAAAGGCACCAAAACCCTAATGGGTGAACTTGGCCCAGAGCTTGTCGTTAGTAACGGGCATTATTTCGTCGCGGGCGAAAATGGTGCGGAATTTGTAAATCTCGCAGACGATGCAATAGTTTTCAACCATCTCCAAACCAAGAAACTTCTTCAAAATGGCAACGCAGGACGCGGAATGGCAGTTACCAATGAAAAGAAGGCAACTTCTATGGCAACTGGCAACGCCATGGCTTCCGCAAGTGACGCTCTCGCAGAATTGAAACGCATTCGTGCGATGTGGCAAGCACTCCTTGACTCTTCTGCTTCAGACCTCGGTAAGAAAGCCGGTTCTGGTGGAGGCGGCGGAGGTGGTGGTGGAAAGGGTGATGACCCCAAAGCTATCACGCATGACCTAGAACGTTGGTATAACTTACTACGTCAAATTGCGAAAGCCGAACAGCAAATTACTTTGGAACAAGCCAAGCGAAAGAATATGCAGAGTGGTTATAACTACTCTGATAGTCTTGAAAAAGAACTTGGTATTCTAAAGAAACAAGAACAAGCTTATCGTCAACTTGCTTCCATCCAAGAAGATTGGTATAATATTAGGAGGAAAGAACTTCTAAATACTGACTTTTCTAAAATCTTTACTTATGATAAAGATGGCTTAATGCAGTATGTTGACGGAGCTGACCGTGGTCTTGACATTCTTGCCAAACTCAATTCTACTGACGCTACTGGTGCGCCGACTGGTGTAGGTAAAAACTCTCAAACTCAACTTAACTATCTCAAATCTATTGGATTTGATGTAGAGAAGTATCTACGGACTAATGACGATGGTACTAAAGCAGAAACCACTGATGATATGATGCAGAACTTCTGGGATAGAGTTGATGGCTGGATGGAGGAACTTGATGGTCTATATGACGAATATAATGACCATCTAAAAGATATTGAAGAGAATGTCGCTAGCCAAAATGAAATCCTTCAAGAATATATTGACAATCAGCTTTCTGTTGAAGAAAAACTTCTTAACGCTATTGTTGATAGACAGCAAGCTCAAATTGACAAGATGCAAGACTTACTTGACGCAACTCAAAATGCTTCTGAAGAATATATCAAAGGACTAACAGATGCTTTAAATAAAGAACAACAACTTTATAATAAGAATCAAAATGATCGTGAATTGAGTAAACTTCAACGTCAACTTGCTATTCTTCAACGGTCTGGTGGTTCTGCGAGCGAAATCAAGAATCTTCAAAATCAGATTGATAGTAAACTTCAATCTGATTATTTTGACGCGATGCAGAAGCAAATTGATACTATTCAAGAAGCTTCTGACAATCAGTTAGAGAAACTTCAAAAGCAAATTGATATTGCTACTGAAGCTCTTGAATATCAAAAAGAGAACGGTTTACTCTGGCAAGAAGTTTATCAGATGATGAATGAGTGGACACCCGAAAAAATGCTTGAGTTTATTGAAAAGTATACTCAATCTTATCGTGAAGATTCTGGTCTACAAAGTAGTGAAAACTCTAAAGAGACCAAGAAAGAGCTAGAAATCTGGGCGAATAAACGGGATATGAACGCGCGTGATGAAGCTTGGAAAAAATACTACTCCGACGCGAAGTATGATGATACTATCAAAAAGAACTATAGCGCTTCCGCGCAAGAAGCCTTTAATGCTGGCTACGCTAGCGGTGGAGTAGAAGAGGGCGCGCGAAGAGCTAATGAGATTTTTGAGAATGCTAAAAAGAATCAGAATTCTTCTACCAGCAATAACGGTAGTGGTAGTGGAAGTTCTGCTCCCACGCCAGAACAAGAAGCTCGTGGTAATGCTAAATTCAAAAATAAAGACTATCAAGTATATTCTTATGATGACGCAACCACCAAGAAGAAAGGCCCGATTGTTTATGGTAATGGAAAAAATGTTTCTTTCACCGTCTATGACGAGCAAGGAAATCGCATCCTTATTTCTGGTACAGACGGTAAAGGAAGAAAAATTGAAAAGCGTTGGGTTCCAAAGAAATACTTCCAGTACGCTCAAGGTGGTCTTGTAGATTATACTGGCCCTGCGTGGGTTGATGGTTCCAAGAGTAAACCAGAAGCATTCTTGAGTGCAAAAGATACCGCACTTCTAAAAAGTAAAATCTTTAGTGATTCCAACTTCTCTCTCCGTTCTTGTATTGAAGCAATTCAAGCATTAGCTGATAACTTCCGTTCTATTTCTACTGACAATTCCGAAAACATCAATATTGAAAATATTTCTATTCAAGTTGGTAATGGAACTATTTCAAGTGATTATAGCGCGCGCAAGGCGGGACAAGAAATCATGGATGAAATTTTGAATGTTGCGAAAAAGGCAGGGAATTTAACATTAGCAAGGAGGTAAAAGGATGTCATTACAAGTATATGAGGCTACGCACGATGGGCAGGGTAATTCCCTGCCCTCGGCGCAAAAGCAGTTTATTAGCTTTTCTTATGGCGGGAAAAACATAGAAGATTTTAATTTACTCGCAGTTTTTGCTTCAGATAGATTAACAAAAGGAATGTACGCAGATTTTAATGAGACTACTACACAATCTGTTGGACTTGATGGACAATTATACTGGATTACTCAATACAATCCGCTTACAATTCATTTTGATTTATCTACGGATGGAATGACTGCGCGCGAGTATGATGAATTCAAGGCTTGGTTCATTCCGGGAGTTGAAAGAGAATTAATTCTTTCAGAATATCCTAATCGTGCGATTATGGCGCGGGTAAGCAGTGCTCCACAAATTAGTATGATACCATTTGAAGACCAATTACCAATGGTTATTGGCGCGAAAACTTATTTTGTTGCTTCTTCTTTATATAAAGGAGATATTACTCTTGAACTAGTTTGCGATGAACCATTTTGGTATTCGCGCAAAAATGTATTTATGAACGAGAGTGATTTAGAGAACCCAGATAACCTAAAAGCGATTGGAGAAGATGGGATTCCTTATTCTTCTATGTTAGCTACAGATGATATACTTCTCGCGCAGGATACCATTCAATCACAAGTTACCAACACTTCTCCATTATATTTTTATAATTGTGGGTCAGCAAAATCACCTGTAAAAATAAGTTTTTCTCTTTCTACGACAAATTATTATGATGCAAATGGATATATTTGTTATCCAGCGAATTCATATTCTCATGAAGGGAGTAATCAATATGAAACTTTTTCTATTGATGGAAAAGAAGAATTTCGCTTTACTACTCCACCAAGTTTTGCTTCATATAATCGTGCGCTTAAAATTATTGAGAGTTATGAGGTTGGAAATTCTGTGTTAGAATTGAGGAAGCAACTAATTGAAGAAGTAAACCATTATTACACTCGCGCATGGGTTATCGCGCAAGTAGAAGCCATGATGAATGATACAAAGAGAACTTATTGTTCTGTGAATGGAGAACTTTTAGAAGGTTTCCAAAATCATTTAAAGAGCGTAATTAAAGACTTTTTCTCCAATCCTTCTTTTAGTTTTGACAGCAATAATGGAGAAGCAAGAATGAAATGTACGTATAAAGTTGCTTCTTCTTCTGGTGTTGAAGCAAAAGAAGTAGAAGAAAATGTAGGAAGCATGGTTTTGTCTAGTTATATGAAATTACCCTGCGGACATCGTTATAATACAGAAGGGAAAATAACGACAAAAGAATGCGGGAAGTTTACTTCCTCAATACCAATTCAAGTTTCACAATTTGATTATCAATATCGTTATTTATAAAATGGAGTTAGGAGGGATGAATTGTGGCACGGCAAACAATTCGTCCTTATGAGATGAGCGTTTGGGGTCTTCAAGATGATTTTATAATCACTTTAAGCGCCCCAAACATAACTCATAAAGGACAGATTATTGACCCTACTCTAACTAATAAAGATGACGGAACACAAGAACTTTCTTTCTCTATTCCTATGTATTGCTTTCATAATAATGAAATGATAGAGAACCCCTTATGGTATAATACTACAAATGGGGTTCTGCTCGTAGGACAAAGAAAAATAAAAGTCATTTTTAATAAGGGCAATAATGATGAAAAGGTGTTTGAGTTTGTTATTTCTAAAATAACTGAAACTCATCAAGATGATGGGCAACTTATTTGCGAGGTAGAAGCAGAAGGTTTGGCTTTTCAAGAACTTGGAAAAACAGGTTATAAACTTTCTCTTACACAAGAAAATTTTGAATTAGAGTATGAAGAATGGTTTAATAAACCAGAAAATGAAAGGGGAGAAGAACCTATTGCTTCTCTAAATTATTGGGCTGATAAAATATTTGAAGGAACAAAATGGACTTATGAAGTTCAAATGAATTGGAGCGCATATGATGGAGTTGCTTCTATTGAAGACAATTCTGCGCGCGAAAACGCGGGCTTACGAAGAACTGATAAAGTTTATGAAGAGGATTATGTTAGTTCTTGGGAAGTAAAGAATGGCAAGTTAGTTCCTTCTAAAATGATTTCATTTCGTGAAAAGGCGCGAATGGTTTCTATTGAAAAAAGTAATCGCTATAATGCGACACAAGATTTAGCAGAAGCCTTTGAAGTTTTTTGTCGTTATGAATATGAATATGATTCTAATTATCATATAATCGGGCGCAAATGTATTTTCTATAACACCTTCCTTCAAGAAGACGGAGAGCATATTGATTTACAATATGCGATGAATAGTAAAGAAATCTCGCGCGAAATGGATAGTAGTGAAATTACTACCAAGATGTACGTTGTTCCGCTAGAAGACGATACAACAGACAGTGGTCTGCTTACTATCGCGGACGCGAGCGCGAACAAGACTGGGGAAGATTACATTCTTAACTTTGATTATATGTATTCTATTGGCGCAATTACGCGAGAACAATATGATGAAATTCAAGCGTATGAACGACAAATGTTTCTTTTGAATAGTAAATTAATCCCACTCGCAAAAAAAATTGCGGAAGAAACTGAAAAAGCAAATGAAATATCCGCGCAACGTTCTGTATTAGTAACTTCTCAATCTGAAGCATTAGAGCAAATGAATAACGCACAAAAGATGCTTGATGCTCTTTTAGGTGAAGATGGCATTCTTGAACGAGGAGTTGGTAAACCAGATTTAATAGTTTATTTAAAAGATGATGGTGCGAATACCTATCATATAAATATTTCACAAGAAGGCGTTATTTCAAACACTTTAAAATTGTTTAATACTTATTCTAATGAGGCTTTAAGTGAAGAAGTAATACTAACAGAAGCGAATAAAAAGTACGATGAAGATACTGGCGTTTTGATTGGGTTACAAAATCTAACTGCCCCCGCGAACGGTTCTAATAGAGGATACCTTACTTACTCTTATTCTCCTGATTTACATTATAAACAAATTTATCAAGCATACGCTACTCGTTTAGCAAACGACCAAGAGAAAGATAAAGAACTTGAAGAGCAATACAATAATCTTCAAGAGCTTATTAAAAAGAATCAAGAAATTTATGATGCTACCCTCGCACAAAAGAAGAAAGATGTTTCAGAATTTGAGCGTTTCATGGGTAGCGCGCTTAAAGAAAGTTCTTGGCAAGCAGAAAGCTATACAGATTATGGAAATTATTATAATGTAAAACTTCAAGTTGGCGGGATGAGCGCGCAAGCAAAAGACCTTGCTTTCGTTTGGGATAATGAGCCTTTTGATGGGGAACAATTAGGGTATTATAAAGAAACAATCAATGAGACAAAAGTAAATTATTTTTGTATTGATTTAACTAGCGTTCTTCCAAAAATAAAAGACCATATAGATGATTTACGTTTCTTTTGTAAGAAAACACAAGGAGACCCTGCGGAAGATATTTCTAAAATATATTCTATTGGGAGCGAAATGGTTTATGGCTTTTACCAAAACAGCATGGGAAAAATCACTCCTGTTTTGTTGATTCTTGATAAAACCGCGCAATTAGCTGATTTAAAGAAAGCTCCTTCTAAATTAGGTTATATTACTGCGGAGCTTAATAGTGAAGGAATCGCTACTGTTGTTCAACATGAGCTAACAGATGCGGTAGAATGGTTTGAAGACTTTACACAAGATTTTGTATATCCTCGTATTTTAATTGGTTCTTCTCTTGCGAAAACAAGCTATGAAGATTTAAGTTTAAAGTATAACGAAGAAGAACTCCAAAAATATTATGATTATTCAATTCTTTACCGAGACTATTTGCCTTATATTACTTTAGATAATAACTTTATGGTTTCTTCTGGCACCTTGTCAAAAGAGCTTGAGATTACTTATATTTTATCTAATGGCGCACTTTCATTATACTTGGATGCTCTTGAAGTTTCTAAAACAAATTCACAACCAAAGGTTTCTTATGATGTTTCTATTTCTTACATGAATAAAAATATTATAGCGAAACTTTATAAGTGTTTGGGAGTAATGGTAAATGTAAATGACTTTGAGCTGAAATTTGATAATGTAGAAGGTTATATTTCAGAATTAGAACTTCACCTTGAGAGTCCTTGGGAAGATAAAGTTACTGTAAAGAATTACAAAACAAAATTTGAAGATTTGTTTGGGCGTATAGTTGCTTCAAGTGAAGAAATGAAAACAAATTCTTATTTGTATAATACGGCAGCAAGCGCGTTCAATACGAATGGTTCTTTAAAAATAGAAAATATCCAATCCACTTTATCGCAGGCAGACCTAACCTATGCTTTTATGGATGGCACTCTTACTATAGACGAAGAAAATGGCATTTGGGGTACAAGTGATAGAGGTGTTGTAGCCTATCGTGGTGGTGGTATTTTTACTGCTACTCAAAAAGACGGATATGGCAATTGGATTTGGAATACTGGTATAACTCCTGAAGGAATAAACGCTTCCCTTCTTCGCGCGGGACAAATTGATACAAACGCAATTCGTATCTTTGCGGGAGGCAACGTTGCTTTTCAAATGAACCGAGATGGTTTGTTTGCTTATAGGTTTGACAAAAAGACTGGCGAACCTAGCGAGAAAGAATATGTAGTTCATAATGGAGAAGGGTTATTCCTTGTGAATAAAAAAGGTCTGCTCTATACGGAGAATGGCGTAGAGAAAACTCTTACGCAAGATGTCAATCGTGTAGAAATAAGTTGGAATGGTTTAATTTTGCGAAATTTGAAAAATAAAGCAGTTTTTCAAGCAGACCAAGCTGGTAATTTAACTTTAACTGGCAAGATTGAAGCGAAGACTGGTTCAATTGGTGGATGGGATATTACAGATAATGGGATAGTCGCGCACGATGGAACCGCAGAAACCGCAGGTTTGTATTCTTCCCCTCTTACGAAAGAAGATGGAAGTGTTGATGATAGAGTGTTCTGGGTCGGACAAGACACTGATGATAGTTCTCAACCTTCTTTCTATGTTGAAAGAGATGGAACATTCTATGCGAATAATGCAATTCTTAAAGGTTCTATTTCGGCAAACAGTATTATTGGGGGTACAGGTGGTTCAACTATTCTTGACGCAATAAAGAAAATTGAAGTAGTTAATTTATCTGGCGGGCAAACATTTAATTATTATAATGATAATTTAGATGGAAACATTACTGTTCTACCAGATATACTTCGTTTTCGTATTATGACGAATAGCCTGTCACAAGAAGAAATGCTTCGTGAAGGCGCAACCGCGCGTGAATGGGCTTTTTATTATGCTAATAGCGCAGGAGAATGGATAGAAATTAATTTAGAAGCAAATAAAGATTTTATTGAATTTCTTCCTTCTTATCTCACTTTTACAGTAAATAATAAGATAATGTCCCTTGGCGAGACTAATGTGCTTGTAGAAGCAAAAGATTTCAAAGTAGTTTTGAAAGGTAGAACACAATATCTTGTAGATGGCTATCCTGCGAAAACTGCGGATGGAAAAGACCTTATAAATAAAGATTATGAAGCAATCTTTACTTTAAGAAATAGAGATTATGGAATTAATAAATTTCTTTCTCTAATTGACCCTCAATCTTATACATTTGTAGAAGATATGAATAATGGAATTTCATACGCTAGTTCAGCTTCTTTCTCTGTTATTCTAAAAAATATTGATGTAGCAGAAGGAACATGGGTTATTGATGGGACTGAAATCCAAGGTGAGACTGTTGTTTCTGGTAATTCTGGAGAAGGCGAAAGTACAACTAAAGGCGGTTCTACTATGATTGTGCCAGAAATTAACATGAATGATGGTATTTGGTATATTGATGATGTAGAAGTAAAGAATGGAGATACAATTACGGATAACGGAAGCTCTACTTCTGGCTCTATCATTATTACAACTGAAGCTCAGCCCGATGGCTCAATTAAATCTACAATTACTGTTCCTCATACCCGAGTTCCAGAAGGAGGGCAAATTACTTTAAGATTCCAGCTCAATAAGGCTTCACGAACGGCTTTCTTGTTCAAAAATAAAAATGGCGCGGATAGCATTAATGTTGTTCTTCGTTCTTCCACTGGTACAGCTTTTATTAATGGAGAAGGAAGCGCAGAATTAAGCGCGGAACTTTATTTCGGCGCACAATTAATGAATGGAGAATCAGCTACTTCTAACTACTATTATGTATGGAAGAAAGATGGAATTGCTCTTTCTACGATTAATGTGGGGACGAAAGACGTGGACACAGGAAATGTTGTAATTACCTCTTATTCGCGCGCTAATATTCATGGAGCAATTTTCAATTATCCGAAGATTGTAGTTTCACCAGATAATTTTGAGAAGAAAGCTGACTATAGTTGCTACATCTTTTCTTCTTTGGATGAAGCAATAAATGAATATTTAAAGAACAACGAAGAAGGATTGGAGACAAAGGATAATTTCTAATTTGGAGAATAAAGGAGGAAGAAAATTATGGGACTATTGGGATATGGCTCATTAACTCTAACAGATTTGACTGATGCTTTACCAGCATCATTGAACCTTTCTTCTTCTCTTAACTCTAACGTACAGGTTAAAGAAGGAACTATTTTCGCTCCTGATTTTACAAAAGGGGGAGTAATTATTACTCCCTCTCTTTTTTTAGGCGGAGACGAAGTTCCTTCAAGTAAGTATGTTGGAAAAATTGTTTATACAGTAAATGGAGAAGATAAACAACCAAATGCGGATGACGAGAAAGGAGTTCACGTTTGTTATAAAATTACGGATAATTTAAAAGCGAATTGTTCCATCGGCGCGCGAATTGAAAAATTTGTTTCTGATGAAAATATAAAATACACTTCTATCTATTCCTTAAACCCAGTAAATCTTATTTTACTTGAAAAGAACGCAGGATACTCTGCTTACATTGAAAGCGCACGAGAACATTTTGAAGAAGGAAACAGTGGAGATATTGAATTAATTGCTCGTCTTTATTCTGGCATAGATGAACTCATAGAAGGCGTTTCTTACAAATGGACAGATAGTAATGGAAAAGATTGGGGGACAACAAAAAACATTACTATTTCACGCGAAAATATTAGTTCTATGGAAACTTTTATCTGCGAAATCACAAATTCTTATGGAACTAAATTTAGAGTTACTAAAAATATATATGATAGAACAGATGCTTATCAGGGCGCGATTATTTCAAGTGGTTCTACCATTTTAACTCCACAACATACTTCTATTACTCTAACAAATCAAATTTGGTATAAAACAAGTATTGTAAATGGAGCAAGCGCACAGGAAAATGACTTTACTTATAACTGGTATTGCTTGAGTGAAAATGGAAACTTTTCGGATAAAGACCATGGAACCAAAAGAACCTTCAATATAGATTTGAATCATACCCATGGAGATGGGACGTTCGTTTTTCCAAAAGAAAATTTTGTAGTCTATTGTGAAACTACTATTCGGAAGAAAGTTGTAGTTGTTTCTAGTCTTACCATCCAGTATTCACCAGTAAATTATTCGGTTTCTGTTAGCCCAGTTGCGGTTTTCATACCTTCATCAAGTAACGGTTCTTATAAAGGAAGCACTCCTTTTACAAGAGAAATTAGTTTTCAACTTCTTGATGACAATAAAAAACCATTACCGTTTAATACGAATGATGAAGCTCCTTCTATTTCAGACAGCGAACCTTTTACAAGTGTAGGAATTTCATCAGGAAAGACTTGGGACTTTACTATTACACTAACATATGACCCATCCGCAGATACAACTAATAAATTCAAAAATATGGACAGTAGCAAAGACTTCTCTATTTCTTATAAATATCTTGGTGTTCAATTTGAAGCAAATTTCCAATGTATCAAGAGCATTCAAGGCGAAGATGGAGAAATTGGCGCAAGTGGTTATACTGTTTCTCTGAATAATGAATTCTGGATGCTTGCTGGTGGAGAAGTAAGTGCGACTCCCGGGCAGACCGCAGAAACAGATATTCTTGTTATGGAAGGCGCGGAAAATTTAAAGGTCACGAAATTAAAGATTGGTGAAGCAGAATTTGATAGCACGGGGAAACTACTTACTGCGAATAATCATATTCAAGTTGAAAAGGTCGGAACAGAAAATAAGCGATTGAAGTTTACTTCTCTTCAAGGACTTACAACCGGTGGAATGTTATCCATTTATGTAACTTTCATTCCTTTAGGTATCGCAGAGAGTGAAACAAGTAAGCATATTACAATGGTAAAGACTTTTAAGTATGAAATAAATTATAAGGGAGACGCGTATTCACTTCTTTGCGCGCCAAGCTCTCTTGTTTACACTCCGGCTTCAAAGTCTTTTAATAGTAACTCCATTACTCTTTCTCCTGTCTGTTATATTGGAGGAGTTGGAGATGCTACTACGATGAGCGGTGATTATACAATTACCGCTCAAATAGATAATGGAATGGAAACTGCTTTATCTTCTTTAGTTTACACAACTTTTGATAAAACAAATCAATCAATTATTTTTAGATTATATCGTGGGAAAAGCATTGATATAAAGAAAATGGTTGATTTAGTTACTGTCCCAATCATTGTTTCTTCAGAAGGTATTGTTGTTGGAGGAGAAAACCTGATACCTTGGACGAAAATGATGCCTTTTGAAAATAATAAATGGGAGGAAGTAGGAAGCATTCTTCGTGGAGAAAGTTATGGTTTTACCACATTAGACTTCACGGGAGAGCAATCAACCACTAATAATCACTGTTTAACTCCAAAATTTCCCGCGCAAGAAGATTTCTTTGGAAAGCAAATGACTTTTTCCGCAGAAGTATATTGCGCAGATTGGAGTGTACTTACTGGAAGCCAGAACTTCTATTTTATTCTTCGCATAGCAGAGGATACTACAAAAAGTTACATGATAGGTAGCATTCGCGCGACAACTTTTTCTGATGGAATGGCAAGTGATGATGTTACCGCACCCGTGAATGGTAAATGGTTTAAAGTATATTCTACTTTCACTTATCCTTCTGCGTTTGAAAACATTTCAAATGGGAATTTATATATTTCTTTTGGTACTGACCCTCGCGCGCCAATAAGGGTAAAAAAGTTAAAATTGGAGCAAGGTAATGTTCCTTCGGCTTGGAGCGCAAGAGATAGGGATATGACTTTTAGAGATGTTGCTGGAACAAATTTATGCGAAAATGCAAGTCTCCGTTTAAAAGTAAATGCCAGTATGCCGTTTATTTTCTTAACCAAATTATTAGAAGATAACAAACAATATACTTTATCTATTGGAAGCGCATCAATTGCTGGCGCGAGTGCGAGCATGAATAAATTTTTATGGCAAGTTGTTAAAATAAATGAAGACGGGACAAATCCACCCGTTCAGTCTTATACTTTTGATAATAATTCAACTCAAACTCAAGTTCAAACATTCACAACTCCTTCAGAGGAAGGAATTTATGGAGTGATTGTTTATGCGAAAGATGTAGTAGGGAAAGATAACGAGTCAATTATTCTAACTTTGTCTTATGTAAAAATAGAAGAAGGAAACGTTGCAACTTCTTTTGTAGTAACAGAAGATTACTTAATGAATGTATATAATGAGATGGTAAAAAATAATGATTCTACTAATCAACAATTTACTTTAATTACCGCAGAGGGAGATAGAATAATAAAACAAATAAATGGAACAAATGACGCGCTAAAAGATTTATCAGAGAATTGTGTTATGAAAACTACTTTACGAGAAGATCTTGGAGAGTTCGCAATTTCTAAAAGCGAGTTTGAGGCGCGGACAGGTGAAGGAAGCTATTTATATGAAATACAAAATAATATAAAACTTAATGTAGGAGAAAACCCCCCATATATAGAAATAAAAACGGCTTCAGCAGAGCAATCTTTTTCTACTAAAATAACAGATAGCCAAATTGGCTTTTATCAAAATAATGCTACTTTACCTGTCGCATATTTGTCAAGTGATGGTTTAATGGTTTATCAAGCGCAATTTCTTAATAGTTTTAATATTGGAAATTTAAGAGTTTCCATCACAGAAAGTGGAGTAGGTTTTAACTGGTAAGGAGGTAAAAGGAGAATGGCAATAAAATTCTATGATTGGAGTGGTAGTACTCAATATCAGGGTGGCTTTGGTAAAACTCAATCTGAAGCGAAAAGAAATAAGAAGACTATGTATCTTTCATTCCAAATAAACGACGAGCTAAAAGATATAGCGAACAATATTCAGATAAATAGCGCGAAACTTTTTCTCGTTTGTGGAAATTCTGGTAAAGGAAGCACGAAAGATTTTACTTTTTCTAAAGGGCTAAATGGCGCAATTACTTCTACTGGTGCTGCGCAAAATAATACTTGTTATTTAAATTTGGGAGACGGGTACAATTTACGAACATATCTCGCGAATGGTGGAGGAGAAATAACTACATATGACAATTCTTCCACTTATCACAGAACAAATAGCGGTTCAGGCTACTATACTGAAAACTATTGTAGTGTTTCTTCCGCGCGATTAGAAATTCAGTATACTATTTTACAAAGCTCTTTGACGGCCTACCCTTCATCAATTCTAATAAATAAAAGTAATAGCTATACTATTTCTTCAAGCAATCCTTCTTACAAACATAAATTAACTCTTTCTATCGCAGGAAAAACTCTTACTCTATTAGATGGAGTTGCGGAAGGAACGCATTCTTTTACTCCTCCGACTTCTTGGGCAAGTAATTTTCCAAACGCTTCAAGCGCAAGTGCCACTTTAACACTTGAAACAAAAGATGGTAATACTTCTCTTGGAACCCGCACTTATTCTAATATTGTTGTTAAAGTAGATAGTACTTCTGGAGTAAATCCGGTAGCAACAATAAATTCAATTACTGCGAAAGACTCTTCATATGCCATTTCAGGTTCTACGCAAATTGAAGTAAATATTACGGGAACGGCCAAAGAAGGCGCTTCTATAAAGACATATATTTTAAGAGCTGGAAATTCTAGCTATACTTACACAGAAGCCGGGCCGAAAACAATTATTGCTTCAGGAAGTGGAGCACAAGCCTTTTCTCTTGAAGTAATAGATAGCAGAGGATTGAGTAGCACTTCTTCTTCTACTACAAGATATATTACAAACTATGTTGCCCCTGCGCTAAAAACAGGAGCGCAACCTCTTCAAAGAGTAGATGGAGATGGAAATGCTAATATTCAAGGAAGATTTTACTCTTTTACTTATGACAGAGTAGAACACTGTAATATAGTTAATTTTTCTACGGGTAGTAATATTGCGAATTCAGTTTCTATTACTATTACTATAAATGGAGTAACAAGTCAAATTACTAGTAGTCCTTGGCGCTCTACAAGGGAATATGCCGTAGACCAGTCTTATACTGCCACTGTAAAAGTAACTGATTTACGAACAACAGTTACTTATACTTTTGATGCACCCTCCGCTTCGTACTTAATTCACTTTTTGGAGCAAAAGAACTCGGTTGGGATTGGTTGCGCGGCGGAAGCGCTAGCGAGTAATGAAACTGGAAAGATTACAATGGGGTGGCCAGTTTATACAAAAAGAGATTTAACTGTTGGAGGAGCTCTCACGCTTACAAATGCGCTGTTAGTAGAGCACGGAGGGACTGGCGCAACAGATGCCAAAGGCGCAAGAACAAACTTAGGAATTGATAATATTGTTTCAGGAATAAACGCAAATATTGCTAGTAATACTAATAACATTAATAGTGTTTTTGGTGACGTTGGCAGGGTTTCTGAGCGTGTAAGCACTCTAGAAGGCTATCAACACATAAAGCATATAGAAACAGGAACATTTGGAGGGACAGATGTCGCTTCTAACTCATATGTAGATGTAAAAGCGAATTTTTCAAAAGCTTTTACAGATACGCCGTTTGTTATTTGTTGCTTTGAAACTGATTCTACTGCGGGATACTTTGGCCGATGTACGGTATCCGTATATCCTAAAACAGATAATCACGATGGAACTGATGCTACTCATGTCGTACTTAGAATTTTTAATGGCGATAATACTGGAAGAAAACCTCGTGTTAAATGGTTAGCAATAGAAATGTAAAAAAATAAGCCCTCCCAAAATGGGAGGGCTTTTTTTTATTCTTCAATAAACTTTTCAAGACGAATTACGTCGCTTGGCGTTAGTTCTACTTCATCAAAACAAGACATGGGAATTGGAGCAACGTCTAATTCAATCTCATTTGTTAGTAGTTCCACCATCTCTCGGTTACAATCTTCAATTTTGTCAGGCTGAATTTTAACTTGATTATCTTCAGTGACATCAAGTTCTCCATTTTCTTTGCGCACGCCATAACGCTCAACTACGCCTTTTCGCGCGGTTTCAAAGCAAGCAACTTCATTGTCAATTACTTTCATAATCTTAACAATCTTAAATACGGTCTTGCCGGGAAAGGGCTGTGTAGCTAGTTTCTGAAAAATAGGAGAAACTTCAATTAGTTCATTTAGTGTAATAGTCATTCTATGTCTTCACCCCAAGTAGATTTTTTATGATTTTTTATCGCATACTTTCCAATACAAATTGCGTCAGCTTCATCTTGAGTTGCCTTAATACCATACCAAGTAGCAACCTTTTCTTGCGCGAGTTTCTTTTTATTCTCTCGCCCAGTTTCACCAATTCCGCAAACTTTTCGCCAAGTAGACGCATAGACAAGTTCGCAGGGGACATCAAGTTCAAAGAGAGTATCAAGGATTATTCCTTGAAGATTCGCAAGCACCCGATAGACTTCAACTTGAGGGGAATTAGCTTTTCCATACAGTTGTAGCTGTATATGTTCTATTTCCACATAATCAGGTGTCCAAGAGTTTATTGCGTTTATCAGCCAAACTTTAAACTTATTTATTCTTTCTGTTGTATCTAAATCTCTGTCAATTGTGAAAGTTCCATAAGAGATTAAATCACTATCATCATAGATTGAGAAGCCAGAAGTAACTGTCGCTGCGTCCAGTGCTAAAATACGGTATGTTCCTTCTTCCTTCGGAGGAACTTCTTTTCTTATTTTATTTCCTTTTCCTCCCAAACATTTTTCACAAATGTGATATTTGCGCCAATGGCCGTAATCGTCTTCCACTTCATGACCTTTCGGACAAATCATTTTGAGAGGAGTTTTTAAATTTTTATATTCTGTAGAAACTAATTGCCAACCGTTCTCTTCTAAATCATTTTGAACGGAGAAGTAATTTATCATTTACTTCCCCGAATCGCCAAATCCTGACATATCCCTTTCTGTTTGTTTAATATTGTGAACGTCATCTACTTCTTCACCACAGAAATAATAGACAGGTTTTAGTGCGACTTGCGCTACGCGGTCGCCAGCAGAAATAGTGTAATCTTCATTAGAGAGATTATCAAAGAGAACGCACCATTCATTAAGATACCCAGAGTCAATAGTTCCTTCAGCATTGGAAATTCGTAGGGGAGTCTTCATACTCATTCCGCTCCGAGGACGAACCTTTACTTCCCAACCATCAGGAATTGCGCCCGCGAGGCCAGTTCCAACTTTGAATCCTCGTGCATTGGCAGGAACAACTGTTTCTTCAGGGATATAAAGGTCAGCACAAGCATCGTCTTGGTGTGCGTAAGTTGGCAGTTTAGCATTAGGATTTAGTTTTTGGAAATAAATTTTCTTTTCTACTCCACGATACCGTTCGGCGGCCTCAAGAGCTAGAGAAGCAATTTTGGAAGTAACCAGCTCAACCATTTCTTTTTTCTGGCCTTCAAGACCTTCATAAGAATTGACAATTTCGCCGATTAGTTGCCCAAGTTTTTGTGCGTCTTCTATTGCGGAGATTTTATTTAGGTTCTGTTGATAAAGATAATCAATCTGCTTACGAATAAAATTTTCGCGCGCATCGTAAGAAAACGCACTTTCAATTGTTTGTCGCATAATTTCCATCGTTTGATCGTTGACTGCGCTATCGGGGAGCTCTACAATTTGGTCTACCAGCTCAAATAGCATTGCGACGTTTTCATTTAGTGTACTATTCATTTATTCTACCTCATAAGTTTTTTCTACAAGCACAATCCACTTTTCGTCAGTAATTTCGCCAGTCTTGCGGTCTTTCTTTACCTTGTAATCCGTCTTATACTTTGTGAGAGTATAACCTTCTGACAGTTGACGACTCTTGAAATCTTCAATAGTAGACATTGCTTCTTCCTCATTATCAATGTGATAAGTTAGAGCTTCACGATAAAGCATCTTCATTTTCTTCTTCCTCCATTTTCTCCTTTAGCTTTTCATACATTCTTTTATATACTTCTTGTTTTACTTCAGGCGATAGCTTGTTGACAATCTTTTGAATTTTCTTATCTTTAGAGCGTTTCATCTTTTCAAGCTTTCGTCGCTCTTCCCGGTTTAGTTTACGAGGTTCACTCATTCTTTAACCTCCACTCGCAATGTTGTATCCATATTGGGTTGAATTAAAAAAAGCAATATACTCTTTTTCTTTTGAATTTAATTCATCTTTTTCGCAAGAACAAAGCCGTTCAAAAGTAAAGTTCCATATACCTTCGCGCGCCATTTCTCGGTGAATTTTTTGATCGCTAATAGAACTAATACCAAGCGCGCCCTTTACGTGGTCTTGAAGCCTTTTCTTTACATTAGTGGATTTGCCAACATAACATTTTTTATTATCAATGTTTGTAATCTTGTAAATTCCGGGCGAATCATCAATTTCTGTTCGCTTTAACATTTCATTTGTAGGCTTCTGGATAAACTCCGACCAAATGAGTTTACGCAAAATATCAGGATGCTGAAGATTAGGAAGAACTTCATTTAGAAGATAAGCAATATCACGACGTTCTTCTTCAGAAACTTGTATTGTTTGAAAGAGAACTTCATCATTCGCACGCGAAATGGCTCGTACTGGTTCCAGAAGAGAAGAATAATAATTCTGAAAATTCATGAGTTCTTGTTTCACTTGCTCATATTCATTTTTAATTTCTCGCTTCTTTTCTTCCGTTTCATCAGCAAGTTCAATGATGCTTTTCACATATTCATCTTGGTGTTGCGCAAAAAGCCTTTCAAGCTCATTTTGCTTATCTTTACCTCGTTGCGCGAAAAAAGCATCTTGGTCAGCAATCTTTTGTTGCCGAAAATTTGCCATTTCTTCATTTGCCCGCGAAATCTCAATTTTATATGCTTCTTGCGCGCGAAGAATTGCCTCGTCCAGCTGGATTTTCTTGTCTTCAAGATTTGATATGTTATTTGAAAAATCAAAAATCTTTTGCTCTAATTCTTTACATTGCTTTTGTTTATCTATTAGATTTTCTTCTATTGAACGAAGAAACAAAATCCGAATAATAATAGTGATAGTAACTATTAGAGCAATTATCCAAATCATTCTATCGCAATTTTCACAAGTTTGTGAAAGAAGTCCGCCCTATCTTCTTCTTTAATATTTTTAAAAGTATAAAGAGTTACTAAACTCTTATCTGCTTTCATTCGTGCTTCAACTTCATAGATTAGTTTTTGAAAAGTAATTTCTTTGTTTTCCTCCCAAGAATAGCAATTTGTTTCTTTCTCCGTCATCTCTGGTTCTCTTACATAAGAAGTACCAAAAACAAAAATGTTTTCTTCTTCAACCGCGTAAAAGAAAACTCTACTTTCTTTATACAATAGCTCAATTATTTTCATTATACTCCTCCTTACTCATATAGTAAGTATACCTAAAAATAAAAAGAAAGTCAATCATTTATTGCTTCAATTATTAGAGATTGACGAAGATTGAGAGCACCATTAGTTGAATAGAAAGCCACTTTTTTCCAAACTATATTTTCAATTTTACTACAAAATTTCTTGTCTTCTACGAGAATTCCATAACCTCTTTGTTGTGGCAAATCAGAAAAGCTTTTATAAAGTATCATCTTTTCCTCTCCAAAACAAGTAGAAGGAAGATAATAATCACAATAACCTATCTTATCTTTATTACGGGTAGTAGAAGGCGTTCCTCCATCAGATAGAGAAAAAATTTGGAATCCTTGAGGTTTAACTTGTTTCTGCTGATTTTCTCCCAATTCTGGCAAACTTGTCCATATTTAGAAAATTGTTTCTACCTTTACAGGTTCTTGATTTGGATAAAAATAAGAAGAATTACATTTTTCTGTATAAAGTAAATTTCCTTTTACCCGCTTTAAAGGGCTTCCTTTTCCGTCACTATTAAATAAAGGAGGCAAAATAAAACAACAAAAATCACAAAAAGACAAAGCTTTATTCAAGAAGCGCAGGGCTTGCTGACCACGCAGTCCAAAGGGAGGATTACCAATAGCAAGGTAATTCTTCTTATCGGGTTCCCATAATAGAAAATCTTCTTTCTTTATTCCCAGAGATTGAGGTTCAATATCCATTGCTAAAGAATTAGGAAGCAAATTGGAAAAACTACCATTTCCCCGCGCTTGGTTCTAAACAAAAATAATCCTCAAAAGAAAAACCATTTTGTTCTAATATTTGTTTCGTCACTTCAATACAATGTTTCGCGGTCTCAGTTGGAGTAAAAAATTGACCTTTTTCTCTAAATGAGAGTTTAGATAAATCTACCTCTTCTTCGCATAGCCGTTTCAAATCCATAAAATAATCTTTGGGAACTTCTCTTTTTTCTTCCCATCTTTTTACAGTTCCGGGCGCAAGATTTAATTGCTTTACTATTTCAGAAAATCCAACTTTTTCTTTCGCTCGCAAGAATAATTCATACATTCTCTTTCTCCCATAAATAATGTTTACACCATCTTCGCCGATGTGGCATTATGATTGCTTTATAAGAAAGTTCACACCAAGAAATAACAGTTTGTTCTATACCATAAGCTCTTGTTCTGAAAAACGCACAATCAGCACATCTCTTGTGAGTAGTTTTATATTCTTTTAGCTTTTCTTCCATTGTCTTTCTCCCTTCTAAAATATTATAATATATTTTAAAAGAAAAGTCAAATAAAAAACAGGAGGTTAATCCTGCTTTTTACAACAAGTAATGTTTGGATTACAAGTAATATTAGGGCTCTGACAAATACTGTCATTAAGTGTAATATCGTAAGGAATATGAGTAATCGCAGGATTAGTAGTAGTAGTTGAAATCGTCCAAGAAGGGCTATTGCTATCTTCTTCTTCTTTGGTTTCCGTAACCCTCTTACTAATAAGTTTCCCTTCACTGTCATACTCATAAACAGTTTCAACAATTTCTCTTTTTATCATTATTATTCCTCCATTAACCGCACTTACTCCATCCACAACTTGGGCATGTTACACATCCTCCAATGTGTTCTACTGGCTCTCCGCATTCAGGACAAGAGGTAGATGAAATATTATAAGGCTCTTTCTTTTGCTCTTTGATAGGCTTTTCGCTAACAGAATCAATTAGATTTTCTTCTCTCATTTCTTGCCACATTTCTTTTAGTGCGTTTGCTACTGCGCCGGGACAACAATTTCCTTTACTTGTATCATGCTTTGTAGCTTTTCTTACGGCATAAGATGGACAAGTGGTGCAACTATTTAATTGGTCTACGATGTCTCCAATGGCTACTCCTGCGCGAGCAGATACAGAAATCATTCGGCTTAATCCATTCATAAAGGAAGCACATCCTCCTTCGCTTCCCTTTGAAAGGTAAACTTCACGAAGTTCTCCGGTAGTAGCATCAAAATAAGCCATAACATGAAGTGACCCACAACCTGTAGTTAGCTTCCTCTTCTTGCCAATAACTTCTTCACTTACAGTAAGAATTTCTCCTCTTTGAAGTTCACGAGCTTTTGGATGTTTTTCTTCTTTTTTTTCTGTAATAAGAATGCCGGGGCGAAGCTCGTTTGGCCTAAAAATTGTGGTTCCTTTAATGCCCAAGTCATGAGCTTTCAAATAAACTTGTTGAGTATCTTCAAATGAGTAATCTGTGGGGATATTGATTGTTTTACTAACAGACATATCTACAAAGTAAGCAATCTTCCCCAGCATTAGAAGATGCTGTTCTACTGTCATTTCAAGCGCAGTAGCAAATAAATCTTCATATTGTTTTGGAGAGCCACAATTCTTCCACAACGCATATGCGAAGTCCCTTACTTTAACAATCTTGGCATCTTCTTCTGATTGCCCACCAAATTTGACCTTTCTTTCGTATTCAAGAGAAAAGATTGGTTCAATACCTGAAGAGCAGTTATTTCCAAAAGTAAGCGAAAGAGTGCCTGTTGGCGCAATGCTCATAATTTTGGCGTTGCGTAAGCCATACTTTTCAATAGACTCAAAGGTTTCTGCCCAAGTCTTTCTTCTACGCATTTTCTTCATATAACCGCCATTTAGAAAAAGGTCTGCGTTCCATTTTGGGAAAGTACCTTTTTCGCGCGCAAGAAGAGATGAACCAAGAAAAGCCTTTGAAGAAATAAAATCCATTAATAGTTCTACAAAATCTCTACCATCTTTTGTTCTATAATCAAGACCAAGCATTACAAGCATATCTGCCAAACCAGTAACTCCCAGTCCGATTGTTCTAAAATCCGTTTGGTAATTTTCGTAAACCTTATTTGGGAAAGTATTAGCATCAATTACTTCATCAAGCATTCTTACTGCTGTAAAAATTGTTTGTTCTAGCAATTGCCAGTTTACTGTTGCCTCTTTTGTAAATGGAGCATGAACGAAATTTACAAGAAACAGACTTCCAAGGTTACATGCGCCACCATAATTTTGCGGATTTGAACGCACGATGCCCGCGAGATATTCTGAACAAGGATTTGTTGTAGTAATGGTTTCTTCATACCAAATATTATTATCTTTATTTAGATTGTCATAGAAGAAAATGCCGGGTTCCCCATTATCGTAAGCCTTTCGCGTAATTAAATCCCAAAGCTTTTTAGCAGAAACTTCTTTCTTTAAAGTCCACTTCTTTTGATTATTTTCAATTCTTCCATCCTTATCATAAACAGGGAAGTGAAGAAAGATTTTTTCATCGTTTCTAACGGCATTAATAAAAGTATCATCAACCATTACAGAAAGATTAAAATGAACCAGTTTTCCTGCTTCATAAGATTTAGCAGTAATAAATTCTTCAATGTCTGGGTGATAAATATTTAGAATACCCATGTTCGCGCCACGACGATTTCCTTGGAGAATTGTTGCCGTTTGTGCGTTAAAAACATCCATAAAAGAAACAGGCCCAGAAGCAATAGCATCATTAGAAGTGGGAGTTCCCGCGGGACGCAAGTAAGAGAAGTCGTATCCAATACCTCCCCCTTTCTGGTGCGTAGTCGCGCCAAGCTTCACCGCATCAAAAATTTCAGCAAGAGAATCTTGAATAGGAGGAGCTGTAAAACAATTATTCAAAGTTAGATTTACACCAATTCCAGCATTACTCATCGTCCGGCCTGCGGGAAAGAAAAGTCCTTTTCTCATAAGATAAAGAAAATCTTCTTCATCTTTTTGAGACTGACTAATGTATTTTGCTACTCTCTGAAAATTCTCATCTACTGTTTCACTATTCTTTCTATATCTATCATTCCAGATATTTTCAAAAATTTCATTTACAAAATAATTTTGCTCCATTACGCCATTCTCCTCCCACAATAAGGACATTTTCCTACTTCTCCATTTACAACAAAACTTTCATCAAAATGAGGACACTCATTTTGAACGTGAATAATTTGTTCCCGCAATCGTTGAATGTTATCTTTTCTATCAAAAGTCTCCAATGAAATAATTAAATCTCGTTGAAGTTGTGAAATTTGTTCATATGCTTCTCTACCTGTCATATCTCCACATTCCCCTCCTACTGATATTTTCATAAGTTTGAATAAATAAATTATGTTTTTTAGGGAAAAGTTTTATAAATTCTTGGTATTCTTCCTTCACTTTTCCTTTCATTCTGCTTTCTAAATCTTTGTCAAAACGAATAGAAAAAGATTTAGCTTTTTCAAATAACCTCTCAAGCCTATTTACTTCTCCCAATTTAGGCTTTATATAATAAAGCTTAATGGGAATTGAATGCGCCCAAAATCCATAGAGAATATTTAGGCGGTCAATAAGTTCGCGCGAAAAAGAGAATATTGTATATTTTACATTTTCGCGCGCGCCAAAAGGAATGAAGACATTTGAAGTCTTTGTTATTTCGGCAAGAAATTTTCTTTCATTATCTTTTAGAAAACCGTCAAGCGAAGAAAAAGAAAAATCAAAATCAAGAATTACATCGTTCGCGCGTGAAACCGAAGTAAAACTTCTAACTTCTAAAAATTGCTCCATTGTCTTACAAATAATTGGATGAAGAAAGTAAATTCCACTTGGATGCCTTGCTTCTAATTTCGTAAGGTTTTCGCGCCATCCGGGATAAAAGAAATCTTTATCAGAAACATAAATTTTTTTTCTTGACAGACCTGCCGGAATTGGCATTACTTCTTTTCCATTATACGCCCGATAGTAAATATTGTCAAGAAAAGAATTGATAGATTTTGCTTTTTCTCCATTTTGGAATTTTTGACGCAAATAAGCTTTATATGGGGTTGTGCGCGGAAGGGTAAAATCCATCAATTCATTTTCTAAAGCAATATATTTTTTTTCAGAAAAAGCGTATCCAACGTATTCTACGTTTCTCGCGCGCCGAAATACTGAAGGAACTTCACATTCAAAATCAGAACAAAAATAAACTTTATCATAAGCTGAAAGATCTTCTTCGCTGGGTAATATCAGGCGAGAAAATTGCTTTTTCTCAACCCGATAATACTCCGCAATCTTCATTGCTTCTACATTTGGAATGCCCAGAGAAGAAAGAGAACCATCATAGATACCTATCATTCCTCATCAATCCTCTCTGTAATATACTTCATTTTTCCGTCAATCACTTCAATTTTAGAAAGAACTTCATAACCACTTTTCTTATCTTTTTTTAGAACAAAACTATCTCCTCTCCGAAAGCCCTGACACATAAGAAGAGTTCCTTTTGTAAACCAACTCTTTTCAAGAACGTGCTTTTTTCCATCTTCTCCCTTTTCGCTAATCTGTTTATCATAAAGAGAATATTGATTCTTCCAAATCTTTACAGTTACTACACCTTCCGGAGTAAGAAGAGAAATTGAATTCTTTAGTTTATTCTTATTGATAACTGTTCCCGCGATAAAGTAAGTTTTCATTACCTTTACTTCTTGACCTTGCCGAGATGAAAAAGTATAAGCAATTTCCGGTTCTTCAGGCCTATCAAAGAAGTTCGTAAAATCATTTTTAAACTCGGATAGCTCATGCGGATGATAATAAAAACTAATACTATCCATTTCCCAGCGAGAAATCGTTCCTCCCGCGTACTTGTCCCAAAGTTCTTGAACTGCTTCTTTATTTAATTTTTCAAGCACTTCTTCTTGATTACCTTTTAAATAAACTCGCATTGGTTCCATTGCTTTCTTATAATACGTGTCCCAAACTTTTTGAAGAATTCTATCTTCCGTATCAATTAAATCTGCATCGCATTTAGAGACAATGAAGTTTAAGGCTTTTTCATTCAGAAGATAATAAATTCCTTCTTTATTTGTTTTCAAAAATTTGTTAAAAGACCATAAGCGCGCAAAAAACTTCATTTCTTCTGGGATAAGATTTTTCGCAATTAGCGTTGACATATTCTGAAGAGTTAGTTTTGTTTTCGTATCTGCGACCGAAGTAAGATAATAATTCATTACTTCTTTTCTATCACCAAGACTATCAAATGCTCCGCTCTTGATTAGATTAGTTGCTGGCAACTTTCCAATCTTTACCCGCGCGAAAAAGTCTTGGTATGAGGTGAAGGGGCGCGCGGAAAAAATATCTTTAATGAGCGCTTCGGGAACACGGGTAATTCCGCGAAGACCATAAACAATACTGTTAGTTTCTACTACAGGAGAAAAAGTATAAACAGATTTATTAATGTCAGGAGGAAGAATATTGATGCCACGACTTTGGAATTTACCAATTGCCGTCGCGACCCTGCCGTAATCTGTTGTTTTCTTTACCCGTTTAATTTTTTCTTTGCGTCCGGGTAAATCTTCATACTCATATTCTTCAAAATCTTCTGGCTCAAAAATAGAGACTACTTCTTCTTCTGCGTCCTGCTCTTCTTCGTTTGGCTCTTCGTCTTCCTCTTCAAGACCCGCACTATCAACAATAAGGTTTGCCGTATTCCAGAAAATAATTGGATAATTACAGGCAAGGTTCATATTTTGAAGTCCGATAATACTATAGGCAAGGGTATGTGAAAGATTGCTTTACCACATTTACTTTCGTAAACCAATCTGTTGTGGTCTGGACTATCCCATCAATCTAATAAAAGATTGTCCCTATTATAGTCTCTGAACGTTTCTCTAACTAACTTATATTTACGGTTCATCCCATAGGGTTCATCATAAACAGTAGAAATTAATTTCAATATATTTTTTTGATTTGCTGTTTCAAGTCTCCAAAGTCCTTCTGCGGAACAGTTTAAATTTAGTTCATTGAAAAAAAGTTTATTCTCTAATACCTCTTTTAGCCAATCAAGAAAAGGTTTTGAAGCAGAGCAAATATATACCGCGGGCGCGCCATAACTTGTTTGATAAACACATCCATCTCCATCAATTATTCCTCTTACTAAATAAGGAAGAAAACGTTCTTCTTCTTTTTTCAAAGGGACTGCGCCTAAAATTAGAGATTTTCTTTTAACAACTCCATACTCGGCTAATTTACAAACTACTTCATTATTTGAAAAAACTAAACGGTGTCTTGTCTTTTTCCCAATATCTGAAGGCTCATAAGAATTATATTTCTTATTTGTTATTTTAGAAATAAATTGGATACAGTCTTCGTCAACTAAATCAATTCCAAACTTATTATCATCTTGAATATAACCATCAGTTAGCATAAGTCCAAGGAAATAAGCGTTGAAATTACTTGTTATTCCGTCAAAATCAATAGAATAATTCTTTCTATTTTCTTTCGCTTGATGAATTACTTCAGAAGAAGAATATTTTTTGACTTTATCTAAAATAGATTTTTTAGTTTTATAGCCATACTTTTTCATGAGAGCATTTACTGGAACACCAGATATATACTCTTGAACTAATTGTCGTTCTTCTGCTTCTGAATGTTTTTTATAACCCATTTTCAACACCTCCATAGAACTTGTAATCTATTCTATGAAAGAACCGTTATAATTTTCGCCGTTAGAGGCTTCGCTGCGGATTATCTAATCTTTGGCGTTTTTACTTTACCAACTTTCATTACAGTTGCCATAATAACATTACTATTATTATTTAGTATCCAAAGCTCTAAAGAAGTTCCCGCAATTTCAGGGATTTTCTTTATATATTACTATAGAAAGGCTCCATTTTGTTAAAGCTATACCCGTGCTGATATTCAATCAACACTTTCCAAAAATAATCACAAAAATTTTTAGAAAGATGTTTTTCTTCTACTACTTTATAAAACTCTTCCGTCAATTCTTTATAAAGTTTAGGGTTTTTCTTCGCAATCGACTTACGAAGTTTGTCACCCCATGCAAGACTATGACCTCCTAATTCAGGAAGCTGAACAAGACTCATACCATCTTCTTGTGAAGCACAAATCCCATATTCATAATCAAGCGCTTTATGAAGAATATCTTTTTCTTTCTTCGTAAGTCCCCATTTATCCATTTCTTCATCCCAAGCATTAGGGTCTTTTTTGAATCTCGCATATTTTTCAAGAGGTTGCTCTTGACCTTCAGGCGCCATAAGCCTCATAATGGAGTTCAGCGCGGCGAGGTCTTCTACAGAATTAGGACGTGAAAGAGAGATACCTTGAGTTCCTTGGGCAGTTTCAACTTTATGTTTAGTATAGTTCGCAAAACTATACCCGTATGGCTACTTTTTTCAAAGTAGAACAGACTATATCTTTTTCAATCCCATTTCGTCATCCATTAGCTTGATGACTACATAATAGTCGTTGAACTTTATTGTTGAAGAAACTTTTGTTTTAGTTTTTGAGTAAATAAGAATGCTTCTTCTTCTGTTAGAAACCATTCAGTATATTCTTTTCCTTCAAATACTACTCTTCCTCGCCACTTATTACATTTTTTATCCCAATAAGTATTTCTCGTTCCTTTATTCAGACCATTTTGAGAAAAAGAAACAACACGAAGATTTGAAAGTAGATTATTTTTAGGATTTCTATCTATATGGTCTACAACTTTATCTTTCCCAAAATACCCTATAACCGCGGAATGAAGATAGATTTTTTCATTATTTGTTCTTGAAAAGAAATACCCATTTGCGTTTGTCGTCCAGTAATTAGAAAATATAAGATGCTTTTTATCTACATCAATCTTAGTTTGTAAAACTTGTTGAGTTTTTTGCTCCCAATAGAAAATGATTATTTCTTTTTCATTTTCTTCAAAATAATTCCATATTTTTCTATTTAAATCTTCAGCAAGTTTACAAATCTTTTCTAATAGTGGCCCATATCTCTTTTTAGAATATGAAGCCCTTGAACCATCACTAAATTCAACCATGTTCCTTGCTTTATATCTATAAATCAACTTCATCACCTCCTTTTTTTTATATTTTTCTTCTTCAACAACCTTAGCTGCGAATTGGCCAATCTTTTACCTTTTTACTATACCATAGTCATTACTTATGCCATTATATTCTCGCAAATATAATTTAGTAGTAAAAGCTCTAAGGCTCGTTCCCGCAATTAGAGATTTTTTACTTCAGCCTATCAACTGAAAACAATTTACAATTTTCCCTTCCGCAAGCAAATCCCACATTTTTGGATTTTCTCTATCTAAATTATAAATACCAATCGCTTTTTCATACGTATCTCTTAAAGTTTCTCCCGCTTCAATATATTTATATTGAACGAGCAAATCAAGACAAGCACGCATACGAGTTAGGTTATCCGTCGCGAGAAGGTCAATCTTTACTTGTCCACCAGCTTCTTCACTTTCATGAAGGTCAAAAGCACTAACCCATTCGCCACTATTGAGTTTTATCATTGAGTTTCCTTTGGTGAAATCTTCATCAACAATAATAACTCCTCCCGCGTGGCAACCTACTCCACATGGAAGTCCTTCAATTTTTTGAGATACTTCCCAAAGTTCAGGATACTTATTCATTTCTTCTACGAAAGTAGGATTAGGTTTGAAACCTTTTTCTTCATCTCCGTAATAAGTTTGAGACAAGGTTCTTTGAAGACCGCGATCACTTTCAATTAAAGAAGCAATATATTGAGCTGTGTCAACATCAATTTCAAGACCTCTCGCAGCGGTAAGAATACTTGCTTTACTACCTTCAGTTCTCTCTGTTGAAACGCGGACTACTCTATCTTTGCCATATCTATTTTGAAGAGCTTCAATTACTTTGTTGCGACGATTTGACTGAACGTCGGTATCAATGTCCAAAATACTTGCGCGTTCAGGGTTCAAAACACTTTATCCGCTATCCCTAGCGGAGCAGACTATATCTTGCTCTCATAATATATTGTAAAATTCAAATAAGTTTCATTTTTTCTAACAGCGTATCCTATTGAAGCAATAACAACTTTTACTTTGTTTGTTTTAGAATAGTGGTTATCAATCAACCATTGGGCTGCTTCTCTCGTACTATTGAATTTTTCTACCTTGCCTTGCTTTTCTAAACAAACTATTTTGTTGAATTGTTCACCCCGAGAATAACGAGGAATATTATTAGCATTCAATAGATGGTCTATTGTTGAATGGTCACATCCGATTATTTCAGCAACTTTTCGCGCAGATTTATGAAGATGATATAAATCAAGAATTTCTTGTAAATCCCATTTATACAACTCAACTAATCTGCCACCAAGCGTCATATTATACCCGTTTTTATAAGAATCATAATAATCAATCCAGTATTTTTCTCTTTCATCTAACTTATCATTATCAACTTTTTCTAATGCTTCAAATGAAAAGTTGTCTAAACCATATTTTTTGAAAGCTTTGTAAAGTATTAGCTGAGAAAAATAAGGTTTATCATAATTATTACGATGCTGCTGAAATCTTTTTTCCACTGGCTTTACAGTTTGACCAATATAAACGTTACCATTTATCAAGTTTTGAATTTTATAAATATATCCCATAATATCACTTCCTATAATATTATGAGAGCCTCCGTACTTGGAGTGGTAGCATCTTCCACTCTACTGGGCTACACTCATCACCCATAGTCGTTACACCTTCAACCACTACATTGGCTCTCCAATGAAATGGTAGCTCGGCACGGTATTGACTGTTCTAGTTTCCACCGTTAGCATAGAAAACCTACACACCGCTTGCTAAGCGTTCTCGGAGTTTTTTGTATTTATATCACTATAAATAGGAGACCATTTGAACCTAATCTCCAAAAAAGCGTCTTTACTTTTTCGCGCAATGGGTCAATTTGAATAATATCAAAAAGATAATTTAGATAAAATCCTACACCAGAACCACGACCCGGCCCGACAAGAGTATCGCCCGCAGTCCAAGCAATTTGGATATAATCCGCAACCTGTAAGAAATACTTACTCCAAGTCATTTCTTGTTTTACAGAAGCTTTCCAAACTGTATCAAGCTCTATTTCCATCCGTTCAATTCTTTCTTTTGTCCAAAAGAAACTCGGATTTTCATTGCAACGAGAAATAACTCTTTTGATAAAAACTCTATCACTATCTTCTTTTGAATTGATAAAGTTATTCCAAATGTCCCAGCTCAGATTGACCGTTGCAGGAAAATCAAAAGCCTTATCTTTGGCTAACTCAATATCTTCTTGAGAAGGAAGATAAGGAAGCTTAAAGTGCTTTTTCAAAACCCAGTTTTTCGCGCGCGTACCAATTAGCTTTGTATTAGAAATAATTTCATCAACTACTTCACGCCCAAGATTTTCATCCATATAAGAATGAATTTCTTCTTCACTCATGACATAAGTAGTTGCGTAAAACTCATCAACCTCTCGGTCGCCTTCTTTTGAATTCAGATAGGCCTTATGAATTTTCCTATCCTCGACGCGAAGATAATGGCTATCCGTTGTTACAATTGCTGGAATGGAATATTTTCTTGAAAGCTCAATAAGTTTATTATTTACATAAACTTGTTCTTGGTTAAAAGAAGGCTGAAGTTCAAGAAAAAAATTTTCTTTTCCAAAAATAGATTGAATGAAATAAATCCATTTTTCAATTCTTGCTTTTCCGGCTTCAAAAGCTTCTTCATTTCTTCCTTCATATTGACTATTTTTTAGAAGAGTTTGGTCAATCCAACTTCCTAAACATGCGGAACTGGCAACAATATGCCCCGGATTTGGTTTTACAATTTCTTCTAAATCTTTATACCAAGTAGGAACACGCCTCATCATTTTCATCCAACTTCTACCATAAGCTCTGGTAGAAAGCTTTCTAATTTGCTCATGCCCTACTTCGTCAAGTGCCAAAAGAATAAAGTGATAAAATTTATCTTTTTTACTGTCATAAGTTTCAGAAGTTAGGCCATTACGACAAAGATAAATCTCATTTCCCATAATGAGTTTAAAATCTTGCCAACGACTATTTGGCTCTTCCGTCTTTTTAGCTTCATAAAATTTTTGAGCTTCTGGAACTGCTTTTACAGATTCATGGTCTGTAATCGCAATACCTTCCAGACCTAAATCATAAGCATATTGAATAAGGTCTTCAACTTTATTGATTGAATCAAGAAGGCGAGTATTACTTCCCGCGGCGGTATGGTTATGTAATGAATACAACTTATCCCCTCCCTTTACATCTTATTATAATATAAACCTTACTTTTTGTCAAGAGTAAAGCAAGCTGTAATATCAATATTCTTTTTATTCTTCTTCGCATTTTGATTAGTTTGCCGCGCGGAAGAGCCAATCCCAAAATTAACATCAATTTTCCATCCTTGCTCTTCCAGAAAAGAGAATAAATCGTCTTGAATCTTCATTTTCCCTACATTCGCAACATTCCAACAGAGTGTCTTTGTATCTTTTGCGCTTTTTTGCACAAGGGGGAATAACCATTTTTCAAGCCATTCTTCATAAGTATCAAATTGATTTTCACTTTGAGTTTCTTCTTGTGAATAGACTTCAAGATTATAATAAGGTGGAGAAGTTAAGACTAAATCATGTGCAGGAAAAATTGCTTTTCCAGAATCTTCATTATACAATTCTACTTTATCTTGAATGCCAAGAAAAGAAGCTACTTCTTCCAAATGCTTATAAGTCTCTGTATTTGGTTCATAAGCAATATATTTTGCTCCACTTGCTACAACTCCGAGCATTCTCCCTCCCCAACCCGCGCAAGGGTCAAGAACAATAGTAGGTTTATAATAATCACAAATCATTTTGGCAAGATGAGGACGGAACATTGTGTTTTTAGTTAGACCAAAACAAAAACTAATTCCTCTCCGCAGTTCGCTAATGTAAGGAGTTGAATGCGACTTTCTATTCCAAATTAAAACCTTCTGTAAATCTCTTTCATTCCAAAAATTTTTAAAACCAATTCCTTGTGGATTTACAATGTCAAAAAAATTGGGGAAGAAATGCTCACACAGCTTCATTCCAGTTCTAACTTGTGAAGCAGTAAAAAAAGAAGAATTTTTATACGAGAGGAGTTTCTTCCAATCTTTTTTTAGTTCTTCTTCTGAATATGAATAATGATAATCTACTAAAGCAAGTTGCCTCGCCAATTCGGGGAGAACATCTAAAAAAGTTTCATCCGATAGCGCGCGTAAAGTATCTTGTTTATTCAGAAAATCATAAATATCAATCAAAACGCATTCATCTCCTTTGCTAATGAGTGAAAAAGAAGTTTCTTTGAATTAGTTCCCATAATACAATAGTCATCAAGATTATTTTCTTGCCCCGCTTGTTGATGCTTCAAAATCCCTTCATCAAGAAGTTTTTTTATATCTTCTTTTGATAGCCAAACAATTTTAGCTTCCAAGTCTCCATTAATTCCACAGAAAATAATTCTTTCCCAATCTTTACAAAAACTGATATGATTGAAGGTAAAGAGGAAATCTTTATTTCGTTTTGACGCACAAGAAAACTTTATTTCTGTCTTATAGTTATTAATGATTCTATCATGCCCTTGATTTTTTGGTTTATCTACCGTCATTCCTTCGTTTTCAAGAAACGAAACAACAATAATTTCTCCTAACGCACCTTTTTGTTTAGCTCCTGTTTGATAGTATTTCTCAAATGGAGTCCCTTCCCAAGGATTATTAGAAGATAGCCCAAAATCTTTATATGCTGATAGAACTACTTCATCTGGCAGTTTCATAATATTCTTCTTTCCTTTTCTTTTATTATAACGCAAAATAGGAGAGAAGTCAATCATTCTCTCCTAAAATTCGTACCTATTATCAAAAAATTCATAATCGTCAATAAAGAGCTGGACTGAAGTTTTCCCCGCAAATGTATTCAAGTTCAAACGCCCCATTACTGCCATTTCTCCACCATTAAACATCTTTACAGCTTCAACAAAATTTTCATCCTTAAACCGCACATAATCAATTCCATTACAAGAAACCTTTGTGCTGTCTTTATTCGCGCCCATGAAGAAAGGAGAACTAACTTTAATTCCTTTTACAACTACTTTAATCTCGTCTACTCCATTACCAAAATATTCTGGATGTTGTGCTAAAATCATAAATAAAGGATTAAGTTCTATGTCATACGCGTCAAGCGCATAATCCACAAGATAGCAATTCTGGAAATCGTCGGGGCTAAATTGTTTATTTACAAGAGAGATAAAAGTGCTTACTTTATCTTCTTGAATGCCAAAACCAGCGCTGTTTTCATGTCCAGCTACGAATGAGAAAAGGCCTGTCTCTTCCAGATAACTTTTTAGTGCTGGAAGCGCTTCAAAATTTTCATTATTTCTGATAGAACCTTGAAGTGCGTCATTATCATTCACTCTACCAATAAGACAAGGCTTTCCATATTTAGAAACAAAGGCCATCGCAATAAGCCCAGTAAGTTCTTGTGGAATTTTATCTTCTGGTTCTACAGGAATAATGATAACATTATTATCAAGAAGCCCTTCTTTCTGGGCACGTGCTTCAAGAATTTCAATAGCTCTTTCTTTTGCTTTATTCTGTCTATTTCGCGCGTTTCCAGCTACGCGAGCATTTTGTTGACAGGCGTATTCCCAGTCGCCTTCTTTTGCCCCTCGTTTGGTACTTTGTACTTTACGAAGAGGGTCAACAAAAGCAAGAAATAGGTTTTCTCGTTCTTGAAGAGTGCCTACGCGAGTAATGGCATTGATTAGCGGGCCGATATAAAAAGCAACATCAATAGGAGTGAGGCCATAATAAGGTTCTTGTGCTTTATCTTTTAGAGAAAAAGCCTGTGCTTCAAGTAAAGCTTTGAAACCATCATTTCTAATATTCTTTAAGCCTTCTGTAATTAAGTAACGAGTTTCACTTGTGCCTTGGAACATTACATCCGCAATTTCCCCAAGTGCAACCAAATCAAGGTAATTTTGTGCATCCGCGCGCGAAAAGATCGTATCAAGCGCTTCACAAAACTTATATACAACTCCTGCGCCACATAGAGATTTATTCGGATAATTAGGAGAAAGTTGATTATTGATAATGACAGCATGTGGATTGTAGAGCATATGGATAGAACCGTCTTCATTTAAAAGTGGTTCGTGGTGATCTAAAACCAGCACTTCCGCGCCTTTAGCGATAATTCGTTCCATCTCTTCTTTATCATAACTCGCGGAGTCTGGGCAAATAATAAGATTGAAGTCTTGCTCATCAATCCAGTCAATCTTATCATCAAGACCGTGTTGTTTTCCTTCATGAACTGTAAAAGAGAGGTTTGCTTCGGGATACCATTGCTTGATATAGAGCCAAAGCACAGAAGAAGAAGTTACACCATCCGTATCCGAATCGACGACCATTAAAATCCTACTCCTCCTTTCTAAATGCTTATGAAGCATTTCAACCCCTTCTTTCACGTATTCAAGAAGAAAAGGGTCAAACTCGCATTCTTCTGTTGGATTTATATAATCATTTACATTCTCTACCCCTCGGTTTTCAAGAATTTCTTGAAGCGCGCGGGAAGGGTCGGTAGTAAAGTTTTTTCTTACCTTATAATTCACTTTATAATCACTCACCTAACTTTAATCTTTTTCTTATATAACTTTTCAAACACTTCTTGCCCTTTATCCACTGGGGCATCCTTTTTTTTGAGAAGATTTTGTTCGTCAAAAATATAATAAAAATCTACAAGATGCTTATACTTATTCGCCATTTTCAAAAGTTTCGCGCGATAACGCTTTCCTTCTTCACTATATGGTTTATCAAACTCTTTATCAAGAGCTAAAATAATTTCATTCACTCCAAGCTCTTTTACAAGAAGATTTACTTGAAATTTATTTAATGAAGAACCACAAACAGCAACTCCGATACTATCTTCTCCATAAAATCCATCATCAAGTAGGACTGACTTTTCAGCTTCATATACAATCGCGCGCCGATATTTACGAATTGCCTCTTCATGCTCATGAATACCATAAAGATTGAAACCCAATTGATGCGCGTAAGTAGTCTCACCAATCTTTATAGGACGATATTTTCCTAATTCAATATCTTCTTCATTCAGCGCACGACCACGAATACCAATAAGTTTTCCGCGCAAATCATAATGAGGAATTATAATTTTATTTTGGATAGGAGAAAATAGAATGTTAAACTTATCCATTGATTTATCTGTTATCCCGTCTCTCTTCCAAAGAGGATGATGATAATGTGTAAAGACAGATAAAGGATAAATTGGATATTCTTCACAATAAATAATGTCTTGTGTTGGTTGAAATTTATCTAGAATGCTTTCTTTTGGAACCTCTCGTGTGCGAAAAGATACGCTTCCAGAAATAAACTTCTTAATATATTCTTCTGCCTCTTCGTCCGACACTTCATAATGATTAAGAGCCATATATCTTTTGTATAGCTCAAAAATTGTCATATTTTCTCCACACTCTGTATAACAGTGAAACATTTTATTTTCCTGATAATAATAGAGTTTCATATTTTCTGCTTCTTCAAGAGTGTTATGGCAAATCGTTGGACAAATAAGATAAGTAGAATATTTTTCTACTCGCGTGCCAAGGCTAATAAGAAAGTTTTCTACTGCGTCCAATGTGAGTCCATTATAGATGTCTTTTTTCTCTAAAGACATATAATAGACTTCATCGTCAAAACCGAAGAACCCCTCAACCAAATTTTACTTCCTCCTCCCAATAAGTTGAAGAAGATACTTCAAACTCTTTGATTATTTTTCCGGACATTGTGGTAATATACAAATCATGCCTTTCACCAGTTCCAAGATTTATATAAGACCAAATACTTATATTTTTATATTGTCCTCTACGATTTTTATAAATATCAAATCTATGAGTTGGTTCATAAGGAAGCGGTGGCCTCCCAGCTTCTTTTAGATTTAAATTAAGGAAGTTTTTTTCTTTATCTTCCACTTTTACAACAATACATCCAGTATCGCACTTATCCACAATACCCTTTGAACCGCGAATACAGGTTTCATTTTTAAAACCATCGCCATTCATCGCTTCTGCGTTAACCTGCGTCGCTGAAGAAATAAATAAATTATAATCCTTTGCTAAATCTTTTAATTGAGTAGAAAGCATTGTTAATGCGACGTCTTCTCTAATTTTTGAATCAGAAAATTGGTCTAATAGAGAAGGAGAGGTGAAAAGGTAATCATAAAATACGAATTTCACCTTTTCCAATGTTGCGTATTTTTTAATTGAAGAACTAACATTCATAAGATTCGGGTCGCTAATTTCATCAATAAAAAGATAATCTTTATATTTATTCATTATTTTCGCAGCGAAACGAACCCTCTCTAATTCCCCTTCCCAATAATTTCCTTTTAAAATATGACTCTCATTTACTCCAGAAAGATAAGCAAGAACCATTGTTTGAACTTCATCTTTTGCCAACTCTGTCGTAATAATCAGTGTTTTTCTTGGTTCACGCGCTTTACCTTCTTCTACACATTCACGTACAAAAGTTTGTTTTTCATGAGACCAATAATAAGGGAAACAAATCTTACAGGCGTCAAAAACCAATGTACGCGATTTACCACTACCACTACTGGATGACCGAAGATAATACTTGCCCAATCGCGCGCCACTCATTGCAGTATTAAACATATTCCCACAGAGTTCTACACCAACTTCTGGTTGCTCTAGCAAACTGTCAATGAGTTTATCAATTCCCTTCGCAGCTTGAGAATCTTCTTTTTTACCATTTAAAAAATCTCTCTTAATTTTATTAAATTTTCCTTCAACGTAATCAAGAATATCTTCTACGGAAGCTTTATCAAAACGCTCTACTGTTTCGTTTTCTTCTCTTACGCTTTCATAATCTTCTTTATAATAAGGGGAAATATCGTACCCCTTCTTTTTCAGCTCTCGGAGAAGAGTGAGCTTCTTAAATTTTGTAAAATAGGTCTTGAAGTTTTCTTCTTTCGCTATTTCATAGCTTTCTTTTACAACTTCAAGACCCCTTTCTTGTTTATAAATTACATAAGAACCTTCATACCTTTGAGCGTCTTGGTCTACTTCTAGTGGAGTAATTGTTCTCGTGCCTGTTTTATATAGATTTTGAATACTAACAAAAATAACTCGCGCTATTCTATTCGTTCCAAAGTCTTCACACACGATTTCATTATCTACTAAAAGTAAGGGATTTTTCATAAGACAACCCAAAATCTGTCTATTTAGAACTTTATCTGTTAGTTCCATTCCTCATCGTCTCCCAGAAAATCCATCGGATTTAGAAGCTCTGGTTTCTCATCAATCGGCTCCTTTGGTTTTACTGGGACATAATTAATTTTCATTTCACTAATATCTTTCGCCTTTTGTTCTTCACTTGCTCTAATCTTTTCATAATAATTGTGCGCTTCACGTGCGCTTGTCTCATTTACAAGTCCCAGAGATTCAAACTTCTTATTAAAACCCTTTACTTCAAATAGATAAGTACAAGTTTCAAGAATTACTTCATCAGAGAATCCCTTTTCATTTAGATGTTTCCTTTGTGAATAAATCTTCGGGCCGGGAGATTCAATTCGGAAAAGTTTACTTAACGCATGAAAAAATACTTCACGACGCTTTTTTTCCGCGAGGCATGGTTCACAATAACGCTTAAAAGTAATTGATCCCGGACTGGCATATTCAATGAGGTCTTTACCATAAAAAAGTTGCTTACATTCAAAACATTTATACTTCTTATCTGGCTCCATAATCTATCCTCCCCTTTTCATTCGGTAAGATTAGTATAACATAAATTGGAAATATTGTCAAATAAAAAAGAAGGCACTACTTATTGTAGTGCCTTGAAATCATCAAGAACCAATTCAATGAGGTCTTGCTGAGAAGGAAGCGCTTGACTTAGCTTAATTGGTTTACCAAAGTTTTTAGTAATAATCTCATTTAAGATATTTACTCTATATTGCTTCTCTTCTTCATCTTTCGCACCCGCAAGATAATTCGTCCAAAGTTCTTTCGCTTCATTCATAACTTCTAGGAAAGGACGCTTTACAACTTGCTCACGCTCTTGATGCTCTACAACCGTTGCACCATCAAGAGTTTTTTGCTTTTCAATTGCTTCTCCAATAGCATCAACTAATTCTTGATACCCAAATTCAATTTTTGGAGCGAGATATTTCCATCTACTGCCAGCAAAAATCGTAGGAGTTTGGCGAGTATAAAGATAACGATGGGCTTTTCCATCTTTATCAAACTCTACACCAATAAACGAAATTAAATCGCAAATCGCATTAGCCACCGTATAAACGTTTTTGCTTAAATCAGGTTCAACACTTGAAATTGGGTTCCCTTCTTCATCAGTATAAGAAGAAGCTTTTTCTTTGCTGTGACAAATAAGAATGATACCGAAACCAAGCATTGTGATTTCACGCAAAGTTTCTTGAAGTTCCTTTGCTACCATCTTCCATCCTTGTCCATAAGGAACATCGCGGATACTATCTACGCCCTCACGAGAGCAAATATATTTTTCGACGAGGTCTGCGGCAATAGAGATCGTATCAAAGGTAATAGTATTATACATCTCTCGCGCGCGAGGGTCGCGCAATTGTTTGAGAACTTGTTTTACATCAGTCCACTTCATAATCGGAACAACGTTCAAGTTATCAATAGCGTTAGTACCAAGTTCCGTCGCGAGAATGAGGTTTTTCTCAATCTGCGCGGCGAAACTGGTCTTCCCAACTTTGGGTTTCGAATATAGGAGGATGTACTTACCGCTCAGGTCTTTACTGATTACGGTTTTTTGCAAATTGAAAATATCAATTGCCATTTCTCATCCCTCCATTAAAAGTCTTCGTCAGTCCAATCAGTCACTGGTTTAGCTTGCTTCTTGGGAGCTTCTGTCTTCTTTTCTGCCATCATTTGTTCCAGACGAGCCTTACGGACGTTCATTGCCTTACGAATGTCAGTTTCACTATAAGCCATGTCATCCTCGTATGGGTCATCACAACCCTTTGTGATAATTAGCTCGCGAGTAGTGACAGTAGTAGTTTCTGGAATTGCTTCACCCCAAGAAGATTCACTATTCTTCGTAATTTCAGTAGAAGTTACACGAATACGACCTTGAACTCGCACAGTCGTGTTAGTACTATAATTACGAGAAATATAATCCACACAATCGGGATGTTCTACGATGAAGTTGATAATATCAAGCTTGCCACCATATTGAACGATTGCTCCACGAACCTTTAGACGACCAGTTGGATTTTCATCTCTATCCATCTCTTCTTCAATATTCATAATATAAATTTCTTCATCAAAAGAAGCAACTTGCTTGGTATTACCACTATTGAAGAAAGAAGAACGAATTTGCCAACTATCAATACGTTGACCGCTACGAGAAGAAACGAAGTTATTTTCTTCAAGTTGCGCGCCAGTGATACGAATATAATCTGCGTCTTCCGCGCCAACATTTTGGACAGTCTTCATCTTCTTCAGCGCTTGAATATTCTCATACGCTGGATTGGTAGAACCGTCCTTCTTAAACTTCGGTGCGAAGAAGCTTACTGGAATTTCACTAACTTCTTCATTACCACCATATGTTTGAGTTACACGAACAACTAGGTTACCACGCTCATATGGGCGACCATCAGTCTTGGTCTTGCCTTCTACGAAACTCGTTTCAAGTAGCTTACCAATAATATTTACCTTATTTACTGCTTGTGTATTAATATCTTTACTCATTTCAATATTTCTCCTTTTTTTTAAATGCTACTTGGGACAAACGGCCCCAAAATGGGGCCATTCAATTAAGCTTCAGCTTCAGCGGCCTTCTTCGCAGCGCGCTTCGCGGCTGCTTCAGCCTTCTTTGCTTCCTCTTCAGCAATTGGATCATAAGCAAGACCATCTTCATTTAGCATAACATAATGAATGGTCTTCATCTTCGCCTTACGGGTTTCAGTCGCAGGAGTTTCCTCAATCTCTTCCGTGCGGTCAACAATAAGATGCTTATGATTTAGGCCGTTAATACAACCATTTACAGTAGAAAGAGACACACCAGCCATTTCTGCTAGTTGAGCCTTCGTTAGTTCAGTACCAAAATTCTTCTTCATTACAGCTAGAACCATTTGAGAACCAATAGTCATTTTACATTCCTCCAAAATACATACATAAAAAATATTTTTATTATCAAAGAAAGAAGAAGAACTTTCCCTCAATGACAGAACTATTATATTACATTTTATTTCTTTTGTCAAATAAAGAACTCTTTTCTGTCACCCAAGAGATTATTTTCCCTTGCCTTGTAAGATTATTATAAAATAATTCGCATCAAAAGTCAATCAACAGACTTAAATTTTTCTTCCGCAACTGTCCAGAACTTTTCCTTCGCATCAATTACTTCTTTTAGAGAAGGAATAATGCTTTCTTGATAATTTTGCGCAGTTTTGCGCCAAATACGAATATTCGTGTCAAGTTGCTTTACAACAATTTGCGCACCAAGATATAGCTTGACGTAATCAGCAATCGTTAAAGTAGTACCATTATCAAGCTTATCGCGTAGAGCAATATAATCATCACGCATTTTTTGTCCTGATTCTTTATGTGCGGGGTCATCCATAGACTGTTCCGCAGTAAGTTCCATACTACGGGCAATTTGTTTAAATAACTCAATATATCCTTTATCCATTTTTATTACCTTCCTAATACTTTCACTTTTACATTCTTATCTTTTAGGTCAATTAGTTTATTTCCAGAAGTTGCTCTTCCTTGAACTGGAATATCGGTAGAAGAAAGAGAAACTATCGTATTATCAGTAAGAAGATTAAAGTTATTTTCTTCTTCTTTTACGAGATAAATTATATTTAGTTTTTCATCACTATCAAGCTTCTGCGCGATTACACCCTTAGCTGTACGATTGGTACAAGAGAATTCATCTAAAGAAGTAATCTTTCCTTTGCCTTTAGAAGAAAGAGTAAGAACACCTTTGTATTTTTGTGCATCATCAATATAACACGCCGACACAAGAGTTTCTCCATTTTCCAATTTCATCCCTTTTACGCCAATAGCCACGCGTCCCGTCGGCGCAATATCTTCATGCGCGAAACGAACAATATACCCGCCAGATGAAGCAGTCATAATTTCTCCTTTATCGTTCGGCAGAAATAGACATTCAATAACTTCGTCACCCGGCTTCAGTTTAATTGCTTGCGTACCTTTCCGTGTGCGAGTAGAATATTCACTCATTAAAGTTTTCTTTATCATCCCTCGTTTAGTGAAGAAACAAAGATATTTATTGAAATCAAAATTCATTGTAGAGAAAACCTTTACAATTCTATCTTCTTCATCAATTCCAAGCTCATAAAGAGAAAAATCTTCATTTTCATTTAAATGAGATAGGGAAGTTGAATAAAGCTTGCCTGCTTGCGTAATTGCATAGATAGAAGAAAGATTTGTTGTATAGAGAGTATCAACGAGTTTCACATTTTTGGGAAGTGGAAGAGTCTTTCCTTTTCTCCCCTTTTTCGCGCCAGAAATATCATTTTGCGCGACCATACGAATTGAATTGTTGGAGAAAAGCATTATTGCTACATCTTTTTCTTCAACTTGTTCTTGTTCGTTTTCCTCTTCTTCAACGACATTTATAATTTTCGTTCTACGTTCATCGCCAAACTTATCCGCAACTTCGCGCAAAATCTTGATAAGTTCAGCATCTAGTTTTTGGGGATTTCCTAAAATGTCGTTTAGACATTCAATTTTCTTTTTAGTTTCTGCCAGCTCATCGTTCAATTTGATTGCGTCAATCTTTGTTAGAGAAGAAAGCTTCATCGCGAGAATTGCTTTAGTTTGCTCTTCATTGAAATTAAAACGCGCGATTAGTTTTTCACTTGCTTCTGTTGGGCTATCGCTCGCGCGAATGATACTTACTACCTCATCAATTGAAGCACAAGCAATAAGAAGTCCCTTTACGATATTCTCACGCGCGAGGGCTTTATCAAGGTCAAACTGAAGCTCACGACGCTTGCAAGTGCGAATGTGAGTGATATAATTTTGTAGGGCTTCTCTCCATCCAAAGACGCGAGGGAAACGACCGTTGTCAAGCATAATAAGATTGATAGCATAAAAGGATTGAAGAGAAGTTTTACTATAAAGAAGTTTCATTACTTTTTTCACATTCGCACCTTTTGAAAGATAAATGTGGATTTTTCCTCCATCATTATTTGTTGCGTCAATATACTTCTCAATTCCATAGTTTTCTTCTCCATTGATAAGTACCATAAGTTCGTTATCAATAGTTTCAGTATAAACTGAAAAAGGGATTTCCGTTGCTACAATCATATTTTTACTTTGATTGTATTCAAGTTTTGCTCTTATTCTTACCGCGCGACCAGAGCCATTCCTAAGACTTTCTTTTACTTCTTCCCCGTTTAGAATTGTCCCTCCTGTTGGAAAATCTGGCGCACAATAAATTTCATCAAAATCAATTTCAGGATTTTGAATAAGTTTGATAATTGCGTTGTTTACTTCTTTCAAGTTTGTGCTCGGGAAACTTGAGGAAAGTCCAACGGCAATTCCAGAAAATCCATTTACCAATGGATAAAACCCTATTACGGGGAGAACTCTTGGAAGTTGCTTTGTATTTGCATAATTCCAATACCACTCATCAATGGTATTCTTTTCAATCCCTTTGAAAAGATATGAAGCTAATTCACTTTGACGGACTTCAAGATAACGCATATCTGCATGATTGTCTGGACTTACTTGATTACCACCATTACCTTGAAGTTCTTGAAGGGGGTAAGGAACTGCGAAAGGTTTCCCCATACGAACAAGAGTTTCATACGCGGAAGAATCTCCATGTGTAAAACCATCTTTCAAAATTTGACCTACCGTCGCCGCGCCCTTAACAAAGTTTTTATCATAAGTATTTTTATCTTTATATTGAATATACAATATTTTTCGCGCGCCATCTTTTAAACCGTCACGAGCATCAGGAATGGAACGCTCCTGCATAACGTGCCCTGCGTATTCCAAAAAATCATCACTAATTGTTTTATTTATGTCAACATCATAAAAAGGCATAATACTCCTCCTTTATAAAATAATTATAACATAATTTTGAATTATTGTCAACATTATTCTTCTTCTCGCAGTTTTTTGAAATCAATATTATTAAAAATGTATTCTCTGCGGGGAGGAACATCGTTACCCATTAAAAGTTTAAGAAGGGAAGAAAAAGATTGAAAATCTTCCGCCTTATAAATTATAACACGCCTATTTTCAGGACTAAACATAGTTAGCTTCATATCAATGGCATCACATTCGCCTATCAGTTCTTCCAATATTACTATTGGCCCAGACTATCTCTTCATGCTATTCGCACGCGCACCGTTTCAGGCTACGTATCAATAGTAGCCTTACTTCCCGACAAAGGGAATAGTCGTTACAGGTTATACTGTTATTTTTTTATAAGTTTTATATTCACAAATATCTGTAAAGTTTTGCTTAGATTTCAGTTTATCTTTATAATCCAGCCAAATACTTTCTTTATCTTCTGTTTTCAAACGAGTTCTTATATCAATAATTTCTTCTCTGGATAGAGAGGGCCCAGTTCCCGTGCTTTTTCCGGGATGTGCGTTTCTTACCCATTTATGAAACTCTTTATTTTCTTCTGTGTAAACATCCATATGAACTTTAGGCCAAGTATAACCATTCCATACTTTATGAAAGCCCGTCTTGTTTATAAGGTTTTTATAATCCTCATAAACTTCGTAAACATATTCATGATTATTATATCTTTCCCTTATTTCATAAACCTGTTCTTTTGTTAATTTATGATTAGGATGTTTTTCTCCATCAAGAATTTCTCCTCTCCATCCTTCTCCACCTTCTGTCATATTATATCCATGTTTAAAGCTATCATAGAAAGCAATCCAATAAATTTCTCTTTCATCTAATTCTTCTGGAGAACATTCTTCAAGAACTTCAAAAGTAAAGTTCTCTAAACCATACTTTCTAATAGCTTGATAAAATCGTTTATAATATTCTTTACTTGATTTACGGAAAGAAACTAATTCATGAGTATGTTTTCTTTTTTCTATATTTACACTTTGTCCGATATACGCTTCGTTTGTTAGAATATTTGTGAACTTATAAATCCCTGTCATAAAATCTCCTCCTTATTCCGCAGGAGATATAACAGCATCTTCCCACGGGATTATCCTCTTAGGTATTGTTTTACCTAAACCTTTTTCTTTTTATAATTTATGCTTCAAAAGGTTTCGGAGGACTTCCCCGTTAGCCATCATTTGATGACCCCATTGATGAAATGGAAAAGTGCGTAAGGGCATAGACTATCTCTTACCCTTGTAATAGGTAGTATCCCAATTTGGATACTTATCTTTTTCTCTTTCATACTCTTGTTTAGAGTAAAAATAAACTCGTTGTTTCCCTTTTTTTACACGATAAAGAGGCGGTATAACTCTACCTAAACGGCCTTCTTTGATAAAATCTGGCATCAATACGTAAAGAAGGGTTACAATAAGATTGGAGATGGCGCTCCCGTCTGGGTCTCGATCGGAGAAGATAAGAAGCTTACCGAAGTTTAATTTCTTTGAATTATATTTATCAAGAATTCCACTTCCAAGAATTTGAATAATATCTTTAACCTCTTCATTTTCAAGAACCTTATCAATCGGGTTTTTTAAGGCTCCGATAATTTTCCCACGGATGTCATACACGGCTTCGTAGTCAATTGACCTCGCATTCTGAACAGGAGTTTTGGCTGACCGACCTTCTGTTATATATAAAATACTTTCTTCTCCGTGCTTTTCACAATCCATAAGTTTAATGGGCGCACTCATTTTCTTTTTAGATGCTTCGCTAATTTCTTTTTCATGGTTTAAAATAGCATTGCGTGCTTTTTCCGCTGCCTCGTCTGCTTTTTCTAATTTATCCAAATATACTACAATACTTTCAAAATCAGTAGGTCTTTTTTGTGTGAACTCTTTCAACGCTTCGCTAATTGCTGTTGAAGTTGCGGTTCTCGCTTCTGGATTTGCTAATGCAGTTTTTGCTTGGTTGGAAAATTGACCTACCTTTACTTTGACAGATACGAAACCATCAAGCATTCCACGAATAGCATCGCCATCAAACTTCTTATTTGCGAGAGAGTTGAAAGTTCTTGTAAGAGAAGATTTAAACCCAGAAATAAAAGCACCACCATCAGGCATATACAAACCATTGGCATAACCTCTAATTAGGCCCTTTTTCTTGACCCATTGAAGCGCGAGCTCTACTTCGCAATCAGAAGTTTTATAAAAATATTGAAAAGGTTTTGAAATCGCGTTTTTTGAAACAAGCCCATCTACAAGACCATTTTTAGAAAGAAAATGTTTTTCTTTGCCATCTATATTTAGAATAATATCCAGTCCGCGCGAAAAGTAAGAAATCTCTTTTAACATTTCTTCCAATTTATCTTGTTGAATAAAATACTCTCCATAAACTTTCGGGTCAGGGGAATAAGTAATTTTAGTTCCTGTTTCTTTTGTCTTTCCTTTTTCCAATACTTCTGTAACCGGATGCGCGCCTTCATCATCACTTTCAAAACGTTGAAAATAAACTTTGCCATCTCTCTTGACTTGAACTTCAAGCCAAGTTGCAGTATGGTTTACAATTTTATTTCCACATCCATTGATACCCACCGACGATTCATACGCACCACCAGTATGCTTACCACCACTGTGGTTGATTAGCATCGCCACGGTAAGAGAGTTCATTCCATCTTCTCTTTTACCAACTGGAATGCCGCGCATATTATCTTCAACACTAATAATCCTTTTTGCTTTATCAATGGAAACTTTTAAAAAGGGATTTTGAGGTTTATATACTTCATATTCATCTTGTGTATTTACAATTAGTTCTCGTAAACCAAGGTTTACTGCTTCTTGCTTATCGCCAGAAAGATACATACCAATCTTCTCGCGAAAAGCTCGGCCTTGCGATAGAGAAACAATACTATTTACATCATAACTCATCTATCCAACCTCCTTTTCTCTTATTATACCGCAAAATAAAAAAGAAGTCAAGCATCGCTTGACTTAAAATTTCCATTCATCATAAGGCTTGAAAACAATTTTTTCGTTATTATAAAATTCTTCAAGATGGTCTGGTGCGAGCAGGTTCTCAAGAAAAACATAATTCTCTAAAGGAAGGTCTCTAATATTTTCTGAATAACCAGCAAGATTTTCTCCAAAGATTTCCCGAAGCAAAGAACCCGCTTCATCAATTACAATTTTCTTATCTCTAATTGCGCCAATCCTCTTCAACTCCAAATAATCTTCATAGCTAATAATCCTCTGAATAATATCAAAATAGCCTTCCATTTCAGCCATAATCCGCAGAACCTTCTTATTCTTTACAATAAGATAAGCTTTTTCTTTCCGAGCCAGAGCAAAACAGGCCATAGTCTTCCCACTACATCTTTCTCCATAAATATACTTCATTCTTCATCTTCCTTTTTAATCATTTCGTTTTGACCGGTTCTAAACTTCTTTCTGGTATGACATCCTCAAATCCATAGATTCCAAAAATATTCCTCCAGCATCTTTATCCCCTTTGACAAACTCACATACCGAGCGTCTCTTTTTGCTTCTACTTCCTTCCAATAAGCATCCATAATTTCAGGGTCACGCTTTCTGCGCGGTTTAGTGCATTCACCAGCTAGAGGGGTGTCAAAGTCATCAACTTCAACGGCGTCTCGGAATAATTTAGACATTTCTTCCAAAGTGGAATGCCATTGTTCTTCTGTCATATTGACTGGATAACCAACATTAATTTCTCCAAGCTCATCCAACATATTGGGAATTAGTTCAAGTAAGAAAGAATACATTTCACACACATCTAATCCACAATATCCCTTTGTCACACGCTCCCAAGCATGGTAAAGATTATACCAGCATTGTCGGAAGAACCTCCAAGGATGAGCTAGATAATAACGCTTTACGTATGGAAAATAAGTTAATACATTCATATTCATCCTACTCGCGCGCCTCCAATTTGTTTTAAATATGCTTCTGCTTCTTTTTTATCTTCATATAGACAATAATCTGTATAGTTATCTTCATAATCTCGTTCAGGGAAAAACACTTCTGGAACACCCATGTTATATTTTGGTATAATTTCACGCACACAAAATTTTCTTTCTCCAACAAGAAAAACAGAAATCACATTTTTATTAGGTTGGAATTTATTGTAAGTATCTACTAAATACATTAGTTCTCCGTAAAACTAACTGCGTCAACCTTTACGCTAAATGCCTTTTCAAGCCAATTCTTAAATACGTAGAGCGCTTCATCTACAACCACTTTCTGGTCGCGCGCAGTATCTTTCATATCTGCAAGTTCAACAATTTCAATATCTTGATAACCAAGTTCATCGGCCTTTACTCGCATAGCTCGTTTATTTGTACAAAGGACAATTGCGCCCTGCTTTCTCGCACGCTCAAAACACTTGGTTGTTTTTCCGCTACCACGTTTCCCTATAATTTGGTACATTACTCTTTTTCCTCCCATAGCTCATAGTCGCCTTTCCCGCATTCTTCTTCCATATTAATGGCACAGAAATCATAATTCCCTGAAAGATAGTGAATACAAGTTTCACAACTAATCTTTTTCTCCATACGCTTTATTCCTTTCCAACACATAATTCTTTAGTGTCTCAAAAGGTTGAGGTGTATAATTCATATAGGACATCATACAACCAACATTAAGAAGTTGAGCGCGATTATTTCCTCTATCCTCTTCTGCCGAACTAGCCATATGCCAAGTAAGATGTTCCATAAAAGTGTTTTCACGAGTTGTATGGATGTGCCCGTAAAACATAAAGAAATTTGGTTGATAGGCGCATCTATAGAATGGAATAGGGTAGTGCGAGCAAATAACACGCGAGCCATCTTCTTCTACGACTTCCTCCATTTGGCAAACTTTACGAATGCGTCCAATACGATTTAGTTCTTTACTATATTGTTTTGGATCGTGATTTCCAAGCACAATAACTTTCCAACCATTTAGATGAGAAATAATGTTCTTATATTCATCACTATTTGGTTTAGACCAAATGAAGTCTCCAAGAATGTAGATGGTATCTTCATTTCTCACAACGCTATTCCAATTAGAAATAAGTTTCTCATTCATTTCTTCCATGGAAGAAAATGGACGATTATCAAACTTAATTACATTTTTGTGAAAAAAATGAGTGTCCGCAATGTAGAAATTACTCATTTTCTTTGAAAATACCTCCTTTAAATTCTTCTAAAAATGCTGTCCGGCGCAGGAACAAAATTTGGTTGCCATTCGCGCGCGAAAACTTCAAATCCGCCTGTATCTAAACCTCCAATAAGAAAATCACTAAAATAATAAAGCCTATTGCTCTTACATCTCGGATAATCTTTTAGATAAGTAAGAATACCTTCAAAATAATCTTTATCTTTATATTCTTTTAGAGAAACTGTAAGCCCGTCAATACACCCTAATGTACTCCCTTTTGCTAAATAACAATATAATTCATAAGCATTTGTATAAACAATTACTTTTTTAATATTCTTATATTTGCATTTTAGATAATCCGCAATTTCAACCGGTTGAGAAAAGGTAAAAGGTTCTCCACCAGTAAGAAAAATATTTTCCGCGAGACGAAGCTCTTCATTAGAAACTTGCGGGATTGTAGAAAGGTCATACTGGTTATTGCAACAATATGGGCAATTTCTATCGCAAAGTGAAGTAGTCAGAAGATGAATGTTTCGCGCGGTTTCTGGAGTATACTCATTCAGCATTCTCAATCCTCTTCTTTCGTGGCTCAGGTTTAATTGGTGGAGTTGCTTCTTCACGCATTGCGAGAATTTGTTTATAGATTTCTTCATTTGGCTCTGTATTCCTTATATAATGCGCCCGACATTCGGCCCATTCGGGCATTTCTAAACAATAGCGAACGATGAATGCTTCCTTACCGTACTTACGAATATCTTGATAAAGAGGATTTGTTTCGTAATCTTGACGAGTAGGATTAAACGCACGAGAAAATTGATGGCGCGCGGAAGTTGCGCTAGATTTTGACTTGTTTATAAAATAACTATTTGTTGGAGGGTGATACAAAATAAAGAATTCCATCGTTTTAATGTGTTTTTTTTGACGTCCGCTTCCCATGCTGATTCTCCTTATTTATAATATATACCTAATTCAATCTGCCATTTTATATTGTTCTTTTACATCTTCATATGGAATATTGTTGTCAAGAAAATATTTAAGGCAATTTATACAAAAATCTACTTCCTCTGTATTTGGCTTATCTGTTGATCGCACATTATACTCTCGGATTATACTTCCGCATCTATCACAAGATTCAATCCATTTCCACCACATACCTTCTTGTTTGATATGATTTTTCATGTTGTCGCCTCCGTTGTCAATTTCTGGAAATAATATAGCATATTCATTTTGTGTTGCCAAGTGGATTTATTCTCTCGTCATTTCACTTCTTTCAATTTGCCATTTTCCCAGTTTTAGATTCAAATAGTTCTTCATGATTTACAACGATGCGATACGTCCTTTTATCTTCAGGCTCATAGAAATAATCGTTTGGATTGTCGTCATATAAGAAGGTGCTTGCAACAATACTATACGGCCACCGATTTGCTAGTTCAAAATCATTATAACTAACTGCGGGAGGGTCACTAATTCCGCAAACATCTCTTTCGAGTTTTCGAGGATAATTTTTAATGAACTCCATAAATTCTTTTTTTGTTACATTCTTCGTAATTGGCTCCGCTGTATAAAAATATTCCTGTGGTAACATACCTACACTTCCTCTTAATTTATTTTGAAAATTATTTCCTTTTTAGAAATTAGCTCTCTTTTTTATTTTCATAATATTTACAAATATTAGCAATCATAAGCAATCCCTCAACGCCTTTATCAAAAAGATATAGATTTATTCCTTTTCTACAATGAGGAGTTTTACAAAAAAAATATTTATCCAGAAAAAAATTTTTACAAGACCAACAAGTTTTATCATCCAAAATAATTGGATTTAGAACTTCGCTCTCACAAGTAGAACATTTACGAAGGGATTCTCCGCCAATTTCTTTAGGATACACTTCTGTAAAACAGCGCGGACAAAGATACCTACACATTATTATCATCCTCTCCATTGATTTGTCTCTTTACTCTTTTCTTTACCTTATCATAGAACATTTTTAGAGCTCGCTTTTCTTCCTGCGTAAAAGGAATAAGCTCTGTTCTTTCTGGAATTGTATAAGGTTGATTATACTTGTCTATAATCTTCATCGCGGGAACAGATACTTCAATTCCACCATTATATAGGGCTTCGCGCCAATAGCCGCGGTCAAGAGGAAGAGTTTCTTCACATTCAAAGATAAGTTTTCCAGTAAAATCAGTATCTCTAATCATTTTACTTCTCCCTTCGCAAGAAAACAATGGAAATCCTCACAGCTTCCACAAAATTCCGCAGTCTCTTGATGCTCCAAATCTTTATGGTACAAGCAACCAATCGGCCCTCCTACTACATGTTTCTTGCCTAAAAAGAACTCCTCATGAATCGCATGGATACAAAAATCACAACACGGGTCACATTCTTTACTACATAAAATCATTATTCTTTCTCCTTTGTTATAAACATTATAGTTCAAAATAAAGAAAAAGTCAACCAATTGGTTGACTATTTTACAATCACAAGTTTTTGGGACGCGCGAGTCACACTTGTATATAACCATCTATTATGATATTCTTTATCTCCTAACCACTCATCAAAGACAACTATCTTCTCAAATTGAGAACCTTGCGCCTTATGCGCCGTAATTGCGTATCCATAATCAAATTCTAACGCGCGTGGAATCTCTGGAAATGCTTTCCAATTATCCTTATTGATAGTTGGCTCTTTATCTACAAAGAGTTTATAATCCATTTGGAGATAATCATAACCATAAAGTGAGTCATCATCTAGATAGAAGGATGCCCTCATTACTGGATGGTATAGTGGATTTTTATTTTCTGTTTCAAACTCTACGAAATTGATTCTTCCTATCATTCCATTAATAAGTGGCTCTTCATTGTGGTCAACTATATTCCAATGATTTTTTAAACAAATAACTTTATCTTCATCTTGTGGCTCTTCCGTATATTGTTCTCCAAAAACAAGTTTCCTCATATACTCATTAAGTTTATGTCGTGTAATATTTTTCCCGCAAATAATTTGGTCTGCGCCAAGAAGTAGTTCTGGCCTAATATCTTCTCTCTGAACTACCCGACAAGCTCCCTTATAATTATAAGGAATATACTTCCCTTCTCTAACATCCATACTTAACCGAATAATCGGCGAGTCAAGAGCTTGCCTTACAATTTCAGATAGGAAAATATGTGGTTTATCAAGAATATGACTGTTTCCACTTACTGGAGGAAGTTGTCCCGGGTCTCCAAGTGCCAAAACATGAATATTATGAGTAAGAAGAAGTTCCCACATATCATTTGGAAGCATACTACACTCATCTAAAACGATAATCTTGTAGTCACCGATATAACGTTTTGGAACAAAATAGTAAGTTCCATCTTCTCTTTGTTTTACTTGATAAAGAAGTCTATGCGCAGTCATCGCGCCCGGGCAACCCTTTTCGCGCATAACAAGGGAAGCTTTGCCAGTATAAGCAATATAAGCTACTTCTTCTTCTGGAATATCAAGCATGTGAATGATATATTTAATTAGTGTAGATTTTCCGCTTCCTGCATAACCAGCGATTACTGTATATGGTTCATGTGCGTTATAACGCTGAACCGCAATCCGCAATCCTTCGCTCTGGCCTTTTGTCAGTTCCATAGCCTCCTCCTTTATCAATAATAAACAGTAAATTCATCATGTTTAGTAAGTGTCATCATCGGAATAGGCGCAATTACTTTTTGAGTTATATTTGATTTTTCTTCATATTCGTAAGAACATTTGGAACATTTATAACGATAAATAGGTGGAAGACTTGTAAGGCATAGCACATTTACTTTCGCGCCACATTCAGGACAAATATACTCAATCATTTATACTTCCCGCCAATCAAAATCTTGTGAACTATTAGTTTCTCCACCTTCATTATAATAGCCACATTCATATAAGAAACCACAATCGTTACACTTTAAACTAATACAACCAAGATCATAGCCTGAAACGGATACATTATGACTTCCACAATTTTTACAAATAATGATAAAATTATCCTCCATAATAGGAACCTCCGTCCTTATTTAGAAGATAATCTAAATTATCTCCACCGAGCGCGCGACAGCACTCATTGAAAAAATCAATACAATATTCCATGTCAAAACCGCCAAGGCCAAAAACATCTAATTTACTACGAAGATACTCTGCTACATCCGTCCAACTATCAGCTACACAACCTAGCCAATCACAATCTCCACAAGTTTCACAATACGTTTCATCAAGAGACAGTTCTTCATTTGAAATATAGAGTCCTCCAAGATGACTTTCATAAATATAAATCATACGTTCTCTTCTCCTTTATGAATTAAGACAGGGCATTCAATATTATGTTTAGAAAAATAATAACACAAACTCATAATATCTTCAGGATTATCATGAATAGAAATTTCTTCTAAACTATCATTTTCTCCGATATAAACGGAGCCTTCCATATTAATAATTTCCGCGATTGCGCGACCAAGGCTTTTCGCCCACACCCACTCATTAGAAGGGGGCGCAATTTCATAATCAATCCATAATTTCATTTTTGTCCTCCCAAAGAATACAGCTGTTTACATATTCTCTTTCGCGTGCAAAGATAGGAATGTTGTAATCAATCTCCCAACCCTTCTCTCCCTTCACACAGCAACAGCCTCGTTGCTCGTCAAGAGGATAGCTTTCCCAAGGAAGATACTTTCCATTAATAATCATTTGTTTAATTTCTTCACAAGACTTTCTCTGAAGTTCTTTGTGTGAAAAAAGTGTACGCGCAACCATCTGAACACTATTACGCATGGCATCAAGTTGTCGCCAATAAAGAGCATTACAAACTTCTTCTTTTGGTACATTAAAACAACGACTATCAAACATTAGACCTTTTCGCGCGGACAAATGATGTATCTCATTTTCCCCTTCTTGGGGAGTAGTCATTGCTTCCGTAAAATAGGAAAAAGCGCGATTAAACTCCAAAGTGGCCATAGATGCAGAAACAGAGCACATCTTTTGAACTTCGTAATCATACCAAGCCTGCGTATCAAGATTCATATAATCAATTAGAACGAGAGTAATTTCATCACTCTGACAGTAGCCGAAGACACAACCTTGAATGTTCTCACAAAGAAATTTCATTGTGTTTTGCATTGCGCCGCGAAAGATACCATCAAAAGGCTTATCAAAACCGCGCGTAAAAGTATGCGCGGATTTACCATCAAGCCGAATAATAACTGGGCATCGGCGCATTAAACGAGTTTTCGGAACAGTCTCATAAAACTGTTTCATTCGGTCGCCAAGACTATCTTTATTCATAATGATTTCCTTTCTCAATAATTATCATAATAATAAATCTTCCAGCCTTCATCTTGTAGTTTATCCCATAGAGAATAAAGGTAACATAACTTATTTACATTACGAAAGCCTTCTGCGTTGTTCACAAGGGTGACAAAATGATTTCGCTCATTATCATACATATCTTCGCCATAATCATACCAATAGTCAGGATTATAAGCGCAGTAGTCAATCATTTTCTTCAAATCTTCTTTTTCAAGACGAAGGCCGGGATAAGTACAAACATCATCATCCTTGAATTTCATATAGTTGCGTAAATTCCAATTTTTACGAAAGTACACAAGCTCAACATTTTCATCGCCCCTGTGCGCTTCAATATACATATCAAGTCCCATTATTCATTTTCCTCATTCACAAAATTCTCATAATAATAATCATAGTCTTTCTCTTTAATTAAAGTTAAAATTTTCTGATTGCTTTCTTTTACATATTCTTGCCACTCATCCCAAGTTGGTTCTCTTTGCTCTCTTGGAATAGTTGTATTAGAATCACTAAAGCCATGAGCGTCACAATGGTGACAAAGCCAGCGATTCTTATCAATTTTATGCCACCGATAGCCATCTGTGATTGGCGCACACAATTCTCCTTCTTTGAAGTATGGCGCTTGAATTCTTCCACAAATCCAGCATTGATAATGAGTTTTCTTTCTTTTTGTTAGAAAAGTTTTGATTGAATAGCTTAATCGGAATTTAGCTCTATAATATAACTCCATATCTCTTCCTCCTTTTATTATTTACATTATAACTCAATTTTTAATTGTTGTCAATCTTTTTCCATTCTTCTAAATCGTAAGGTTATTGGAGGGTTTCCATTACTTTGATTGACTGTCTAATTTGTTTTACGGCATTTAGAAAACTATGGATTTCAATTTTCGGATTAGTTTGTTTGAAATCCCTGATGCCTTTTCTTATTTCTTCGGTTTGCGGGAAAATTAAATAAAAACTTCCTACTTCTTCATCACGCCGGATTTCAGGAATAATATGAGTGGTTGAAAGCAAATATGCTCCAAGATTTAGAGAATAAATACGTTTTTCAGAAGTTTGCGTCATCCCAAATATCCTCCTTTTTCTTTTTCAAATCCTTATCTTGATAGAAAGAATATAGACTTTCTTTTTCTTGGATAATATAACCCGCTTTGATAAGCTCTTGAAACCCAGAGCGAACACTATTGTCGCTAATATTCCCGTGCATTCTATCAATAACATCTGCAACAGAAAAATCCTTTTTGAAGCCTTCTGCGTTTCCACTCAAATAATACCAAACAATAATTGCACTTTTGGATAATTTACAAACTTCCGCGAAAGTATCATTTTCTGTTACTGTAAAAAGTTTGTTTTTTCTTGGTTTCCGAGTATGGATAACCACAGTTCTTTGATTAGCATATCTTGCCATCTTCTCCTTACCTCCCCGGGCTTGCCCGGTAATCATATACTATTCTGTTATATTATTTTTCTTTATATTATTTATATTATTACTATCCAAAAACTTGAGGTAATTCCGAAAGTTTTGCGAAAATCAATACACTTTTTGATAGAATATTTTCAAGTTCTTCTTTTTATTGCGAGTTTTGAAAGAATCCATACAAAAAGTGATAAATAGCTCTCTAATCAATAAATAAATATGATTTCCTCAAAACTTGCGCTTTTGTGAAAAAGTAAACTCTCCTTCTCCTGTCTCTATAAGGTATCCTTTTTCGCGCAGTTCTTGGAAAGCATTTTTTTCTCCGGTCATACTTACTCCCGCGAGTTCACAGAACTTCTTTGGATAAAAAGTAAGTGTGCCATATTTTTGAAGAGACAGCCAAAGATAAAGTTTGAGGGCAGTACCATTCAAATCACTCATTACTTTTTCCATAGTTTCCTTTCTAAAAGTAATTGTATTTTCATGATTTGGTTCTTCTGTATAGATTTCAATTTCAAAAAGATATTTTGCCATGGTTATTCTCCTTATAGTTTCAATAGGACAAAAGGCTTAAATTCAAAAGACTTGTCTCCGTCAAAGATAAGAATGCCTTTCTCTGCCAATGATTTTTTAGCCTCTTTATAAGATTGAAGAGCGAACTTTATTGTATTCTGCATTTCACTTGGACTCAAAGCAATTCTATCCATTCCTGAAAAAGCTTTTTCAAATAAGAACATGTATAATTTGAATTCGCTATAAGTAAGAATACTCATCGCTTTATGAAGAAGAGCTATGGGAAACGGAACTGTATTATTATCCATTTGAAGTTCTTCAAATAATTCTAATGGAAAATAAACAAATTGAGTATTCGCAGAAACGCAACTGCCATCTTTTGTCTGATTATAACCATTTATATAACTTTTGTAATAATCAACCCAATAATCTTCTAATTCGTCAAGTTCTTCTTTTTTACATTCTTGAAGAACACTAAAAGTAAAATCATCAATTCCGTCACTTTCTTGGCGCGCAAGAGGATACCAAGATTTATCTGATGTTTTGATAGCCTGTTTATGTTGTCTCCATCTTTCTTCAATATTTAGGCTTTGACCCACATAAGATTTTTCATTTTTAGTATTTGTAATTTTATAAATGCCAATCATTATTCTTCCCTCCAAACAAACTTATTTTCCGCTCACCATAATCCAAATCTTCTCACAGTAAACTGCTCTTGGCTTACAAATTCCTCGCATCCAATCACTTACTCTCTGCTTTCTCACTCCTAGCATTTTCGCAATATCAACTTGTCGCAAATTGTTCTCAACCATATACTTTTTTAGTTCGTCAATAATATTCATAATTCCTCCGTCAATGTTATTAGGACTTTCGTTCTAAAAAAATTATACCGCAAAATAAAAAAGCTGTCAATTAGACAGCTTCACAAAAATCTCATTCATCTTTTCGCGCAGTTCATACATTTCTTTCATGTAATCATCAAGCTTGTAAAATTTCAGCGCGCAGAACTCATCATCAAAAGTAATGCCATAAGTTCCCCAACCTCTATATTCTTGAGTTAGGTTAGGTGTCTCGTCAGTATTATATAGTTCCTCATACATCTTTGCAAGAATGACAAATTCATCAAAGGAAGAAATTAAGAACCAATTAAAAGGGAAATCAGGATTTAATTTACTTTCATAGAAGAAACTCTTATAAAGGAATGGATATTTTTTATAATATTCAAGTGTTTCTTTTGTTTTTTGCGCAACTCTTTCTTCTTGCTTTTGAACAGCTTTTGAAATAAAATCATCAATAGCTTTTTCATCAAACAACTTTTCATAAAGATTCATTCTACTTCTCTCCATTCAATTTTTGTAATCGGGACTGGTTCAACTTCGCGCGCAACTTGTTCCCAAAACTCGTCTTCTTGAATTTCAGTACGCGCGCGATCATAATATACCGCAAAAGTGCTCGTAATTGCTGGGATAGTGAAAACTTTCATTACTCTATTAGTCCAACGACCTTCATCTATAACTACACTATCTACAACTTGAATACAACTATGGTCGTATTCTTCATAAATAAGCCAACGCACTTCATATTCATCTAACTTTTCTCTATTAGGAAGTTTACGAAGAAAAGTATTTGTAGTTTCTTTAATCCAATCTATTCTCTTATTCATAGTCCAATCGCTCCATCCTGAATGACTTCAATATCAAAATAACGAGCAACATCTAGTGTTTTTTCGTCCTGATTATCTTCTCGGCCTTCTTTATAAACAATCTTCTTAATGCCAGCACTACCAAGTGCGGAACAACAAGAAGGACAGCATAGTTCGGTCATGAACGCGGTTCCACCTTTCATTTCGTCTCCGCGCGCAAAAGTTAGACAAGCAACTGGCGCATGAGGAGAAGGAATATCTGGAGCAAGGTTAACCTGCTTATTATAGCAAATAAAATTTCCGTTTACAATAGCACAAATCTTTCGTTTCATATTGGTTTTCCTCCCAATTCTTTATGATTTATTATAGCGTAAGAAGTGCGAAAAGTCAATAAATAAATAAAAATTTTTTCTAAATATTGATGATAGAGAAGAAAAGAAAAAGTAGGCTGGAATTGAAAATAAAGCGCTTCCAGATAACAAAAAAAGGGGGAAGCCTACGCTTCCCCATAATTTATTTCTCCTTCTGCGAGTTTATATTTCTTTGTGAATGCTTCTGGAACGCAAGGATAGAACTCTCCTTGCGTTCCACGAATGATATAAGCGCCTTCGCCCGCGATCATTGTTCCTTCTAACGTCTCAATCGCAAGACAAGGAACATCATTTATAATTTTTTTGGAGGCGCAATTTCCCGCAAAAGCGAAAATCTCCTCATAGTTTTCACCAGTAAATTGGATGGCTTCAATTATACAAGGTTTAGTTTCATAAAACGGCAAAATAATCACCTCCGTAAATTATTCTTTATATTTCCAAATAAAACCGCCCGCTGTCTTTTGTTTTTCTCGGCAAGTGGCTGAAATGCTATCATATCTAATATTAGTTTTTTGAGAAGCTTCTTTAATAGAAGAAAAAGTTTGTAAAAGAATGCCTTCTTTTGAATATTGAGAAACTTGTTTTTCTCTTTTATGAGTTTGTTTATGCTCTTCATTTACATATGCCCATTTATAACCTCTTGCTGTTTTCTTTTTCCCACTACAAACTCCTTGAATATTCGGTGCTACAGTATTTACTGCTTCGGCCGCGGCCTTGACACTATCAAAAATCCTAATAAAATTTCCTTCTAAATCATATTGTATAACTGGATGTTTGGCTTTGGTAGAAAAGACTGAAATTTTTTCATTATCATCTTCATACTTCCAAATAAAACCATACGCACTTTTTCGCTTCTTTTGACAGCATTGAATAATATGGGAACAATAATTAGGTTTGCTTTGAGGAGCAACCTGCCGTAAGGCTTCAGCAAGTGAAGAAAAAGTCTGAAGATATTCTCCATTCAAAGAATACTGCTCTACTCTTTTGCTTGTTTTTTCTACTACTTTTGAGTATCTATTTTCTTGAACTTTATCTAAAAGATCAGGAAGGTATTTTTTTATAAAGAAGCTAACAGTTGAATGAGAACAGTCTAATTCACTTGCTATTTCTCCAATAGTCTTATTATTTTCTATTAAATTTTTTATATACGGAGCATCTCTTTTTTCTAAAATATAATAATTATTCATTATATCAGAATGAGTAATATTATTTTCAGAAAGAACTCGTTTTACAACAGTATAACAAGTATCCGTTTCTCGAATAATCTCTGTAAGTTTCTTTCCCTCTTTGAAAAGAGATACAATTTTATTTCTTATGACCAAAGGCGTTCGACCTTTTTCACCAGAAACAACTCTTCCTCTACGAATTATTTCTTCTCCGGCAACCCCATTTTTGCGTAAAATCTCACTCGCTGTTCTTGTACAACATCCTACTTTTTGAGAAACTTCCTGTAAAGACAATCCTTCTTCAAAAAGTTTTACGATATAATTTTCATCAAAATAAGAACTTGAGCCAAATATGCCTCCACGTTGAATATTATAGCCAAAATCTTTTTGGTTTGATTTGTATTCTTCTATAAGTTTTCTTTCTAACTCATCAGCTTCTTCTCTTGTTTTATTTTCGTAAAGAATTATATGTTCTATGTTATTCCAGCCATATTTTTTTATAGCATTCCACATTCTGATATTACGGCAGTATCCATGGCCAGATGAACCCCAACGGACTTTTGGCTCTCTTTTTGTAATTCCAATATAAACTTTTCCATTTGGAAAAGTATGCTTATAAACAGTATAATTTTCCATATTTATCACTCCATATTGATAAAATAAAGAGAAGAGATTGCCATTATGGACTGGCATTTCTCGCGCGGTCGCGAAGTGCGCGCTACCTCTTCTCTTTTATATTATATATTATTTTTAGAAAATAGTCAATTATCTTGGTGGAATAATCTTGTCACAAAGGCGAGGAACTGGCCCTCTTTCGCTCTTCAAGAGTTTTACTACTCCAAATAAAGGGTCTCCCGCAAGGGCATCAATCATTTTATACATTCCCATCATTTTATGAGAAGCCAAATCACATTGAATTCCATCGCCAGTAAAGATAATCTCACTATCTTCTTCAATACGGCTCATCAAAAGAGTAATGTGTTCGGGAGTTAGATTTTCGCACTCATCCGCGATACAAATTACTCCTCGTAGACTTCTTCCGCGCATATGTGAAAGAGGGAAAGTTTCAATAATGCCTTCTTCTTCAAGCTCATCCATGGTAAGGTCTCCGCCTACATGGTCTGCTACATTTCTATTCCAGATAGACATTTTAGATTTTAGGTCAGAAGGCAGATAACCAATGTCCTTTGTGGCCGCGCAAATAATATTGTTTCTAACAAATAAAATCTTTTGATATTTGCCTTTGGCAATTTGTTCTAATGCGTAAGTTAAGGCAAGCATAGTTTTGCCCCCGCCCCAAGCGGAATAAAGAACTTTTACTTTAATATTTTGATTTTGTAGCATATCAAAAGCGAGCTTTTGTTCTAAATTGCGCGGGCGAATGAGTTCTTGAGTATAAGGATTTTTCATATCTTTATACTTTAGCTTCCGATACTCTTCTCCATCCCATCTCAATACATCCCGCACTTCTGTATCTTGATAAAGAACGCAATATTCATTTACTTTTGCTCCGAGAATATTCATTTTTGGGTCAGTATAAAGCATAGCAAATTCTTGTTCACTTGGATAATATTTACTCCACCCCGCCCATGGCTCTTCCTGCTTTTCCTCCGCAAAGAAAGTATGAACTTCCAGACCAGCTTCACGCGCAAAAATACTCATATTAACGTCTGCTGTCCAAAACACAATACGATTCTTCTTTGCGAGAAGTGTTGCTTCCGCAAGAATTCGTCCGTCCGTATTATCAGGGAAATAATGTTTCTTTCTTGCTTTCTCAATCTTTTTTTCGTCATAAGAATCACAAAAGAAAGCTGTTGGATTCGCCAACATAAAACGCGCGACTTTTCGCGCGCGTGCTTTAATCTCTTCGTTCTTATTCGCGCTTGTTTTTATTGCTTCCAGTTCGGATAGACAAAAATGACTTATATAATTGTGACCTATACTAAAAAAAGTTTCAATATTTTCAATGGCGAGTAGAGCAGACGTGTCATAAAAATCAATAACCATTATACCACCTCTGGAACATCTTTACCTATAATATAATCAATAATTCCCGCATTTTTTGCTTCTTCTGCGGTGAAATACCATTGTTTACGAATATGGGTTAGATAGTCTTCCTTTGTAATAGAAGTATGAGAAAGTACATAATCTTGAATCATTTCATCAATATGGTCGTAAAATAGAATTAAATCCTTTACGCTCCCGCTTTCTCCCGACGCTCCTGTTTCTCCTGCGTGAAGAAGAAAGAACGTATAGGGATAAGCATACTTCTTTACATTTGGATTATCTCTTCCAGCGATGGTGATATAAAATCCCATAGAAAGAGCATAATTTGGAACAATGATATTTAGCTTTTTCTTATAGTTGTCAATAATATTACAGACTGATAAACCAGCTAAAGTGCTTCCGCCCGGAGTTGCGAGAATAAGAGTGACAGGTTCTTCACTATCGTCCTTCTCAAACTCAAGTAGTGGCATCATAAGGCTTTCAACAATATCTGTATCAACTTCTTCATTAAAAACAATCGTTCTACGCTGAAGTAGATTGTGGAAATATTGATATGCTTGAATATCAAGCTGTGAATAAGAAATGACATCTTGTAGAAAATCTAATCCTTCGTTCGTTCTCATTTATCCTCCTTATGACCGCGCGCCGAGAATTTTGCTCAACGTACAATCTGACTCATCTAAGTCATTTTTTCTAATATTTTTGATGTATGGATGGCGAATACTGATTCCAACTCCATTTTCGTTGGCATTAGCTTCACTAATCATCATTCCTCCAATTGTTAGAGGACAATGATACCATTCATTAAAGTTGTCCCGTAGTTCAGTTTTTAGTTCTTCTGTTAGTCCTGAAACATAACAAAGAGGAATAATATTCCCGTTATCATCATAAACTCCAACTTTTATACTCGCGGGCCAATCAAAAAACTCATTTTTTGAAATGGGTTCTAAATTTTGAATGCCATCTCTATATTCTGTATAATATTCTCCCAGAAGTTTTTCTCCTGTTTTTACATTATACCAGTATTCCCAACTTGTAAGCTCAGTACCATTATAAAGTCGTTCTCCTTTCGCGGCAGAAAGAATAAAACAATCCACATCTGCGGAGATTTCCTGCTTTACTTTACAAGTATCCCAAGCACTTGTGCGTTTTCCGGGACTATAAAGAACGCCTTTTTTATAACAGACGCATCCTTCCCCACCTCGCGAAAAAATATCATTTAGTTTATCAAAAAAAGTTTCATCCATTTCTTGATAACTAACTCCTTTTACGAGGGGATTATTGATACGAGAAACAACTTCTGGAATATATTTTACTCGCTCTTCAATAGGCTTATCTAAAAAATCTTCTCCATCAAGAGCGAGCACATCAAAAATGCGCCATTCAACTTTGGTATCTTTTTGACGTGCGAGAGCTTTGTTGTCAAGACAACGAAGAATTGAGCCTACTGTGGCATCAATTCCTCCCGGAATATAAGTTTCTCCAAGAATAACAGCAGTTCCTTTTGTAAAAGCTTTACAAACGTCATTCCAAAAGAAAACTTTGTTTTGAATTTCTCCAAAAGTTCCTGTCTTTTTAGAAATACCCCGAGTTTGAAGTGCATTTCTTTCTGGCGTGATAACCGCGCGTGAAAAATTGCCATCAAATTTTTCACTAAAAAGATAATCTCCGCTCATCGCCATCATTTCAAGATGCTGGCGTTTTTGTTCAGGGCTCATTGCAGAAGTTGGCGCCCAATATTTTTGAATGCCCATTTCAAAGTAATTTGTCATTTTCTTCCTCTTCTCTCTCTAAAATATAACCTCCACAAGTATTTGTTTTACCTTTTAGATGAAAATAAATTGCTTGTGGACTACGATTTATCTCTCTAGCTAAATCATGGATACAATTCCAAGAAGCTATAAAATTATGCTCTAGATCATACTGATTGATTTTGATTTTACTACTAAATTTTCGAGCTTTTGCTGCGACTTCATGCCTTCTTTTTTCAAATTGCTCTTCGGTAATCTTATAAAGGTCTTTTAGAGCGCCTCTTATAGTAGAGCAAGAATATAATGGGATACTCAATTTGTTCGCAATTTCTTGAATACCCATTCCTTCATTCCATAAACGATAAGCTTCTTCTGGGTCAAATTTCCAGCTATTTTTTCGTTGATAAAGAATCCCTCTATCTTTTATTTCTTTTTGTGAGACACCCATTTGACGAAGGTATAAGGATACAGTATCTCGTTTTACTTTCAATATTTTTCCAATTTCACCGGAAGAGAAACCTTGATTCCAAAGCTCCATAAAAGACTCTGCTTTATACCTTACTACGCCATCCCCTCCGCGAGTCATGTTATAACCGTGATTACCATCTTTATAATAGGTCTTATATTTTTCAATCCAAAAGGCTTCTCTTTCATTCAATTTTTCTTGAGGGATATTGTCTTCTAAAATTCGCACTTCAAAATTATCTTTTCCGTATTTTCTAATTGCTTTATTTAGAATGGAATTATATTCTGTTCTCTTTGGATAACAACTTTCTTGATAATGCCCTTCCCAACGTTTTTCTTCTTGAAGAGCTGTTTGCCCAATATATTTTCCACCGCTAGGAGATATTCTCATATAAATCAAACCCATAATCTCACTCCCTGATTTCATCAAGTTCAGTGAGATAAGAAGAAATTGCTTGTTCTAAATCTCGTTCAAGCCTTTTAGAAAGGTTTGTTTCTCCGCGAAGCCAGCGCCCAAGAGTAGTTTTATTACATTCTACTCTTTTTGCTAATTCCGTGATAGAAACTCCACGTTCAGTAAGAAATTGAGTTTTTTCTTTTACTGTCATTCATATCTCACCTCCATAGAGTAAGTAATTGGATAGTATGAAAATGTTTCCATTTTACTCTTTTTGATAAAAATTATTCTCCTCCTAGTTTAAGACACTTACATCCACCATAAAGATTTACCATAATTTCAATAAAATCATTCTTTGCTTCTCGTTCATTCTCATAGAAAGCAAACGTAAAGTGTTCGTAGCTTGCGTTGTTTACAAGAATAGAACAGCCGTTAAGGTAGATAGTGGCAACTTGCTCCGTATTTATAATAGCATCTCTGTTTCTTGATACAATATACATTAGAAATCTCCTTTCTTCTTACCTATTATATCAGAAATTAAGTTTTAGGTCAAAGTTTTAACGTAAGTTTGAATTTTTTCGTGCAAAGCGTTTAGGTCTCCTGTATTGAAAATATAATTATCAAACTCATATCCGTCAAGCGCAGTTTCACTTGGATGTGCGAGCTGTTCTTTTGTTGCTTCTTCTGGAACAAAATCAACTCTATCTATGCGAAGAGAAAAAGCATTCTGAATACCAAACGTCATTTTCATCTTCGTAATTTCATTTGGGAATCGTGTATCGGGAATTAAAACATAGTCCCATTGGTCGTGCGCGATAAGGAGAAACCTAACTACTGTATCAGCCCAAAAGTCAGGCTGACGAGCGCGAATAAGGTCAGTTCCTACTGTTTGAAGAAGTTTTCTTCCTTCTTTATCTTTTTTTCCATCCCATCCGAAATATTGTTTTAAAACAAACTTTAAATAATCGGCGTAATGAATGATTAAAACTCGTTTGTCCATGCGCTCTAATTCTTCTTTAATAAAATGCGCGCAGGTGTCTTTACCATGGCGCATTTTACCACTAATCATTATAATCTTCATTATTTAGCTCCATAAATTTTGCAGTTACTAAAATATCCGCAAACTCTTGTTCGTCAATGTCATTAAAACTACTTACGAATTCGTTTAGCTTTTTTGGTAACTCTACCTCATCATTGTAGCGGTCAAATAAAAAATCAATTGTTCGTTTAATTCTTTCTTTTTTATCTACTCCTATGTTAGGGAAAAGTTCTCGCAATTTAATCACTCCTCTTTTTGGAGGGCGCGAAAAAGTGCTTCAACTTGTTCCCGAGAGGTTAGCTCTATTTTACGGATGCCAATAGGCTCACTCCACTCGTCCTTATCTGGATAATCAACAATGTAATATTGTTCCTTATTGCCGTTTTTCCACGTTTTTCGCGCGCACCAGATTTTATCAGTTCGCTTACTTACCATTGCAGTAATAATATATTCATCAGTTTCTTCAATCTCAATTCGTCCGAAACCACCGGTCAGGCGATAAACAAAATTAGAATAAGTCTTTCTATCTACTTCATAAATCTCATCTAAAAACAATTTTCCCACTCCTTGCGTCTCGCGCCATTTCTTGTGCGTCTTTATCGCAGAGATTATTATAAAAATTATCTGCGTGTCCTTTTACTTTCTCAAAAAAATAATTTACGTCTTGAAAGAATGGAATTAGTTCCCACCAAAGCTCCCGATTAGCAACATCATCACCTTTGGAATTTACCCAGCCATTCTTCATCCAATTCTTATACCAACCTTGTAGATAACAATTGATTAAATAAGCGCTATCGCTGAATACTTTTACGCGCTCTGTATGCCGACGTAAAATTTTTGCTCGTTTTAATCCTTCTGCGCAAGCAATTAATTCTGCGCGCTGATTAGTTGCGCCCTTTAGAATTTGACCCTTGTCATGAGCGATTATGTTGCTATCTTTTACAAGGTAGTAAGCCCAACCTCCATAATTTACGTAGGAGTTGGCAATAGAGGGAACACAAGAACCATCAGTGTAAAGTTCATATTCTTCTATATTATAATTTCTCATACTTTCCTCCTTCTTTAAAAGAAGTATAGCACGAAAAATATAAAAAGTCAAGGGAGTTATTCTCCCTTGACTTCTCCATACAGAATTGTATAAAATTTTTGTAGAGCATCCTTTAGGTAGCGGAAAATCATAGAGACGATTACACCACTCATCGCTGTAATGCTAATACCTTCAAGAGCACCGTCTTCAATAGTTACTCCCAGCGCAGAAATCATATCTGGTAGTAGAGAAATAATGCAGGTAATAGCGAAGCAACCAAGAAGGACAATTAAACCACGAACAAGACCTTGAACGAGTTTTTCTTTAGAAAATTCTTCTTTTGCTCCGGCGACATTGGAATAAATTCCAAGAATAACATTTGCGCCGAAACTGCCAATATACATTGCCATTAGGATGCCAATTAGTTTAAAATTAGACACTAAAGTTTCAAACATTTTTTACTCATCTCCTATTCTTTTTTCTGGTAAGTTCATAACTTCTTTTTTATAGTTATCCGCAACACCATTCTCTCCAAGGGCGTGATACGCATTATATGCTTCTTGGAACTCTATTTTCTCTTCAGTGGTACACCAACCTCTGCTTACTAATTCATAGTGAATTCCGCGTAAAGTATATAGAAGAGATTTTTGTAAACCAACTTTGATAGTGTTTAAATCTTCGTCTATATCATCAAGCTTTAATAGTTTACCATCTACGCTTTGTACGGAAGAGGTTAAAGAAGTTAGCTGTTGAATAAATTCTAAATCTTGTTTATGGAGTCCATTATTTTCTTTTTGTAGTTCCTCGTATTGAGTAATTAACTTGTCTATTTTTTCTCTTCTCCGACGGTTATTATAGAGAAAATCAAAAAATTTTTGGATATACCCAACATCCTTTTCTACGTTGTCTAAATTTCCCATTGGTATGTTCCCTCCTTGGGAATTTCTCCCAAGAAATTGTGATATTCTAAAACGTTTTTAGTTATTTTCTTCTCTTGCGATGTAATTATTTTTTACACAATAGTCAAACCTGTGGTTAAGTTCTTTACAAAGAGCTTCGCAATCGGTTTTATTTTTGAAAAACATTAGAATAAAAGAAGGAATGCTTCCTTTCTTAAACCAAGCATTATACTGCGCGCCGACATAATGGTAGAAGTCGCGCGGATAAAGGCCAAAAAGTTCATACATGACATCAAAATAAGAATGGCCGTTGAACGAAATATATTTATAAAATTCTTCGGTCATTTTTACGCTAAAAGTCCCGTCAAGATTGTCAAATGCTATAAAATACATTAGCAAAACTCCTTTACAAAATCTTGATAACTTATTTCATCCTTTTCCGTCCAAGCAAAATCTATTGGCGCGATAGGTAAGGCGCAAGGCGCAGGCCCATCATATGAAGAATAGGTTCTTTCTTCTGCTTTCTGTTTAAGATAACGTGATACTGTTCCAGCAGAAATTCCCATTTCGCGGGCAACAGCGGAATAAGTTCCAAGCTCTACGTAAAGAAGTTCCATCTGTTCCACTTGTTCGGGAGTAATTTTCTTTGCCATTTAGTTCCCTTCTTTCTGGATATAGTATAGCAAGAATTGAGTTAAAAGTCAACCAAGACTTTCAAGAAAATCAAAAAATTTTGCGAGGAATGTAACTTTGAGTTTTGTCTTTTCAAAAGCTTCTTTCCCTAATGTGCTCCAACGTTCTTTACTTGGAACTCCCATAGCAACCATTTCTTGAACTCTTTTATAGGCGCCTTCCATTGGCTGAATAGTGATTTGAACGTTTGTTTCAGATTCAAAATTCCTTAATTCATTTATAAGCCTTCTTAATAAAGTAGAAACTGTTACATAAAAACCATTTGTATAAAAAAGATGAATACTTTTTACAGTAGAAGAAGCCCGTTGAGCTAAAAAAGCTTGGGTATCTTTTACAATATTATATCCATCTGAAAAAAGAAGTATAAAAGCAAAGAGGGATAAATACCTTTGAAGCCCATATAAATTCACTCTTCCAATTGCTCCGGGAATAGAGTTGATTATTGCGCTTTTTAGAAAGTCTGCTCTATAACCATTAAATCCTAACAAATAAAGGTCGTTCAAAATTTTTCCAAAATCTCCTACTGACCAACTTTGCCCACCTTCAAATTTATTAAATTTTGATTTTGTAGAATCTATATTAATATAGTCTTTAACAGAAGAATGAATTTGAAAGATTTGAGTAACTCCTGCTTTTCTTTCTTTGAAAAATTCATCCAATTTGTCCAAAACTTTTTGTTCATAGGCTGCGTTTTCAATAAATTTTTGTCTTTCTTCTTTCCCGACTTTCTTCATACTATTTTCTATTATACGATTTACTTTTTTAATATCTTTATCACTTAACTCTAACGCAACGTCGCTTTTAATAAGATATGAAAAAGTATCTGTTAGACCTTGCCGTTTTCCTGCGCCAAAGGTTCGCCCGCCAAGTTCAGAAGCCATCATTCCTACAACACGTTGTTGCATAAAATCCATTGCTTCTGCACCAAGACCGCGAATATTTTCAGTCGCGAACTGTATTCTGAGTCCAACTTGCTCACCTACTGCGGTGGAAAGAATTTCTTGTTTCATCTTGCCTAACGGACTTTTTGCGAATTTGATAGGTCTGTTTAAGTCTTGAACAACTTTATCGTCAATTTTTAAAATGCCTCGCATTTTATCCAAAGTAGATAATAGATCTTGTTTGGTTTTGTCGTTTTTTGAAGCATTAGTTACTAAATTCATTAATCTTTGAACTGGTTCTAAAGTCATTAAGAAGTCTTCAAGATTTTTCCCCGATTCAAAAATAGCTTGTCCTTCTTCCGTTTTAAAGGCATCTCTGGCATACATTGTTATTGTAGAAGCAAAAACAACTTCATTAGCATAGTTTCCAAAAAAGTCCAAAAGGGTGCCTTTTTCAGTTAAATTTTTTTGAATTAATGAAACTACGGCTTGTGTTATTTTTGTATTTTTGGATTGTGCTCTACTTCGTCCGCCAAAGAAAGCATCTACATCAGTTAAGACTCGCTTGAAGTTTTGTTGAGATGTTGCGCTCATTGTCATGCGAGTGGCGCCTTCCTGCTCTCGTTTAAGTCCTTTCGCAATTCTTTCCTTTTCTGCTTTAATTCTTTGTTCTAATAAATTTGTGCCTACATAAATCTCATTTATTTTCTTTGTAATCTCTATGGAGCCAAGTTGTTCAGGAGAAAGACCTTTTAAGAAGGGAAAATCTTCTTGTTGCGCGCGAATAAAAGCCTCTTCTTTTGAACGCTCACTTTCGCAAGCAGACTCTAAAAAGCTTATAGCGTTTTGAAAATAATCGTTATATAGTTCCCAATCATCTTCTCCATTCATTGAATAGTAGTCATAAGCCATTTGATATAATTCAGGATTATCCTTTTCCAAAGAAGTTAAGTAGACAAAATGCCGGCTTGGAGTAATTTTAGAAGGATACCAAAGTTCATTATTCATTCTTTCACCTCCTAAAAAGAAAAGGAAGGCATTTAGCCTTCCTCAAAAATTACTTTTATATCATATTTCAAAATATCCTTTGTTGGGATATGAACCGTGACATATTCTTTTCCTTCATCATTTTTCTTTCTAATCCAGACGACTTTCCGATGTCGTACTGTATATTCGCGGTCGCGCAAAAGTTCAAGAAAGGCGCCCCAAAGTTCAAGCCCATATTCTTTATCTCTATAGTGAACTTGCTCGTCTACATTTGTAATGGTAAGCTGAAGTAAGTCTTTTTTGGCTTGATACCATTCCTGTCGGAAAGTAATTTTTCCAAATTCTTGTTGTAGAGTTTGTATAGAACTTAAAGAATAGATTTTTTTCTTAACGGAGATGAAGTGCTCGGTGTCTTCCCGAGCATACTTCTCTTCCATTCTATTGTTTATTTCCCACGCGCGTTCTGGTTTCTTTTTTTTACCCAAGGCGCTTCACCTCAATGCCTTCAAAAGCTGGAGCATTTAGCATTTCCTTCATCATTTCTAAGCCAGTCTTTCCAGTAAGAATGCCTTTGAAAAGAATTGGAGAATAACCGCTCACAAAGCTAACATTCTCGCTTGCTTGTTCTGGGAAAGTCGCGTGTCGCGCGTTTACATTCCAGTAAACGAGTTTTGGCATTTGATAACCTGACGCTCCCCAAATAAGGCGCATTTTCTCCATTACAGAGCAAAGTGCTGTTTCGCTCATGGGTTTTTCAGTCATTCGGTCAAATTGCATGTCTGAAATAACTACAATTTGTTCTGGCATATCCTCTTGCGTCAAATGATACTTCTTTGCAACTCCAAGAATATATATAAATGTCTTTTCAATGTCCGTATTTTCGCAAAGATTTGTGTTCTTAATATTAAAAACTTTTTCGCAGAAGTCTTCTCCTTCAATTTTTACGAGTTGTGGTCTTGAAGAGAAAGAGATATAATGATCTTGAAATGGGCCTTTCGCCTTGTTTGCACAATATAGGCCAAGGGAAGTTGCTACTTCAAGTGGGCGTCCAGCCATAGAACCAGACGTATCAATAACACAAAGGGCGTTTAGAGAAGCACCTTTGAAATAATCGGTAAGATTCTCCCAATACTTGTTAAGAGTTTCACGTTCTCCGGGTTCTCCAATAAAAGCATACTTGTGAGTGAACCAGTCATAATTCCAATGTTCGCTTACTTGATGAACGACTTCATAAGGGTAAAGAACAGAGGCTTTTACCTTTGTATCTTTATCGTTGATGAAATCAATATAACGCTTCTTGGTTTCTTCTCGGCGAAGGAAACAATTCCGATAATTAAAACCAGCTTTGGAGGGTACAGTTGCGAAATTAATTTTACCCCATTCGTTTGCGGACATTTGGGTTTCAACGAGATTGATTTTCGCGCGAATTGAGACAAGAAGCTTGCGATATTCCTTTTCAGTAATCCTCCATGCTTTATAAAAGCGCTTTGCAAGTCGCTTTGTCACGAGAGAAGAAGTTGACGGAGAGGGCATCCACTTTCCGAGAAGGCTTGGATGCGTTTCATTGCGGTCAAACATAAGTTGCTGGCCTACAAAGTTCAGCATATTTTTTTCAAGCGGAGTATCAAAAAGGACAAACAAGTCGTCCCACCTGCCCAGAATAGGCACATAATTCATAACGTTCTTCGCGGTTTCAGGGTAATTTTGTGCTAGCCACTTATAGCAAACGCGGAAAAACCGACGTTCACCTTGCCCTTCTCTTGGCGCGCGAAGATAAAAAAGACAACGTAGCGCGTAAGTAGGGTCATCCATTAGCGCGTGACGAAAAGTTTCAATGATTACTTCTTCTTTCTCTTGGCGCATAGCCCCGCCTTTGCCAAACATATCAAGTACATCACTACCAGTTGTAGTATAAGCCAGATCACCATTGGTAGTCTGCGTAATTTGTCCCATTTTTTCAATCAGTTTATTCATTCCTTTTACCTCATTTCAAGTTTCATTTTTAAAAAGTGCTGTTAGAAACTTATAAAAAAAACAAGGCGCGTTTGTTTTTACTTGCCATTAAAAACTTATAAATTGCTGTACGCGCCTTTGGAACGAGACACCATATTATTCTCATCCTAAAAAGAAGTTTGCTGTTGATGCCTCAAAGAAACAAGACGGAATTTTAAATATAAAAACAATATATATATTATATGTAATATTGCTGTAAATCCGTCTTTAAATGGATGCGGGCGTAAGACTTGAACTTACACCGTAGGCTTATGAAACCTATGTGCTCCCATTACACTAACCCGCATTAAATTGTTTCAAATTTGTCAAACATTTGCTGATACTGTTTGATATGATTATGAGTAACTTTCCCCATTAGGGTTTCAGTTTCATCCTCTTCTACAATGTAGATACGAGCGTAATCAGTTGTAAATGCTTCACGCCCGCGAGGATGAGTTAGACTTTTCGCGGTCTTTTCAATGTCCTTAATGTCAAGAGTATTTAGTTCAATACGTCCATCTGAACCTACTACAACGAAAACAGGAAGCCCGTTTCTAATCAATGGTTTTACATTGCTCATTTTCCCAGTCCACTTTACGAAATATTCTTCGTGCATATCAGAGATAATCAAATGAGTTTTTAGATTTACAATCGCCATTTTATTCTCCTTTCAACCGCGCGAAAAAATTAGCAACATCTTCATTCATTTCTCGTTGAGTTGTGTTTCCTTTGCATGGGGCTGGCTTAGACTTGTGATTAGGATTATGCTCTCGCCAACATTTCAAAAAATGCTTTGTAAGTATTTCTTCAGTAGCAAAAGCACTTCTACAAGTAGGACAAATAAACATATTGTAATTCCTTTCTAAAAGAAATGGTTTTTCCGCGGACGGCTAACCATAAATGTTGGACTCGCACCAACATTTCTGCTTCAACAGCGTGCTACTTTACACTAATTCCCCTTGGAAAGTATATCCATCATTACTTCATCAGTGATGATAAGTTCAGGATAGCTTTCAATTCCTCTATCAAGAAGTTCAAGGTCAGTCCATTGAAGGTTCTTCATCATAAACTTCCTCCCAGTCAGGCGCGGAAATGGTGATGCTTTCAATAAGTCCATTTTCTGTAATCCAGCTATAAACTTTAGAGAAGCATTCTACTTCATTTGAGCCAGCAACATAGCCTTCTTTAGTAAACTTATTTTCTCCTTTGAAAAAAGAAGCTTTATATTCACAAATCATTTCCGTTCCCTCCTTACAATAATATTATACTGTAATTTTTAGAAAAAGTCAAGCATAAAGGACAGCAATTCCAACAACGAACATTACAATAAAGAAGATGTATTGTGCAAGACCAAGTTTGCGGTCAAAAGATTTCGTCGCGAAAACATACTGGTTCATACCGTACACAGCAACACAAAATAGACCAATCATAGTAAAGAGACGAACAAAATTCATTTACTTATCCTCCCAAATTGCGGTAAAACTTTTTTCAATGTCAGAAATGTAGTAAGGAAATGAGTATGAACCATCAGGGCCTTGGAGACGAATGCCACCTTTATCACTGTCAAGAATAAGAGCGAAAATAATGTCTCCTACTTTACATTTAAAATTTGAAGTTTCTAAATAACAATCATTGGTACACCTTAGCTTCAGTTTCATCCATAAACTCCTTCCAAACTTCTGGATAGCAATCGCGCAGATAATCCTTTAGTAGTAGGTATTTTAAAAGAAGTTCATCATAGTTTAATTTGTCCACACGAGAAGAAGCTCTGCGTTTTTGTTCTTCTTCCCTCGCTTGGTGTTCTTTTTCTTCTTTATATTTGACAAGATATTCATCATGAATTCGCTTATCGTCCTCTTCTGGGCGCCATCTTTCTTCTACTACCATTACTTCTCTCCCCTTTCTTTATAAATATTATAGCAAGATTTGAAGTAAAAGTCAAAGAAAAAACTCCGCATTTCGCGGAGTTTTTTCCTGTCTTTTTTACTCAATTCTCAAGTAAGTTTTTCACGGGAGGTGAAATCATTTCCTCATAGAAGAGGATGGCGCCGAAAGAGGGACTTGAACCGCATCGCGTACCGCTCCATACGTGCAGTCACCCTCTTACTGCACAAACGCTGCTCTCCGTTATCCAAAATCCGTTAGTTGTTTAGCAGCACCCGTAATGCCTAGCGTTTCAGATACTTTTTAGAGTAATAAATTACCCATTCACGCATAGTCCGTTAGTATCATGGGCTATAGGACTCAATTCAAGTGGCCGGATTCACATTTCATATCCCCTACCCTTGAAAGGATGTTTCTTCATTTTTATCCCGCATGACACATCTTGCGGTTGTGGTGGAGGCATTTGGAGTCAAACCAAACTTCCACAGGCCCTTGCTCTCCTGCTAGCTCTCGGAGCCTACCCCCATGGCATTGGCGGGAAGCAGTGTATTTGAAACACATGCCTTACGGCACACACCGATTAGCAGTCGGGTGGCAGACCTTCTACCTTTACTTCCCAAGTGCGGGGAACTTCCCCGCGCAATTATAGTAGACTGAACCAAGAAAGACCAAGAGGTAGTTCATCAACCGATGAAGTAGTCATATGAAACGAACCATAGTCCTCAATGAACTTTGCAAGAAGATCGTGATACTTCTTTTGCGCTTCTACCATCTCACTTCGCGCTTGTTCTACCGCCTTTGCGCGCTCCGCACGTTGAGCATTCTTTTGCTTCTTTTCAGCTTCGCGCTTCTTTTGTTCTTCATTAAACTTAGAAATTGCGTCCGCACATTCCTTTTCAGTGTTGAAGAACTTATCAAGTTCCTTACTATAATATAGCATACAATTTTATCTCCTTTTATAAAATGTATTTGTAAGTCAAAAGTTCCTTCCCTCTTGCTTACAAATAAATTATATCAGGATTTGCGAAAAAAGTCAATTATCGCGCAATTCAGCAATTTCATCTTTTAGCATACAAATTTGTTCTTGAAGCTCTGTAATATATTCCGCAAGACGAAAAATTTGTTCGCGCACTTCAAATATTAGTTCTTCATTCATGATTTTATACCACCGTGTACCAAATGTCGCCATTTTCTTTTTGCTCTTGAACCACTTTTCGGCCTTTTTCAACATAAGAACTGGCGTCATCAGTATTAGGATGAGAAGGGTCAAAGTTTACAAATGTACCACCACGCACGATAAATTTTGCTTTACCTTCTTTCCAAGCACTGTTTAATAGATTTAGCGTCCAAGGGCGTACATTACCATTTTGTTTGATTGGAGAAGCTTCAAAAAAACCACCTTCAATAATTGTGATTCCTTCATAGCCATAGACTACTGTGCCGTGGGCTTTGTAATTTCCGCTTACAATACGAAGGTTTCCACCAAAGTTAGTAATACAGTAAGGGCCATCCACTTCTTCAGAGGTGTTCCCACTTACATTAATACCACCTTTGTCGCCAAAAAGTACTACGTCAGCGCCAACTTCAACATAAAGCGCAGACCAGTTTTTCCCACTTGTGTTTAGGGTAGAAGGGACTGTAATTTCTTTATCTCCAAAATTTATAATTGCGCTCTTTTCAAAAACCATACGATTTTCGCGCGCGGTTTGAGAAGGGTCAAGAGCGAAGCTTTCAGTTAAGTCTATATCTCTTCCAGCAGTAATGTTTGCTTGGAGCGAAGTTTGGCCTGATACTTTTGCTTCTTCATCCACAAACATTTTTCGCCAAACTTTATTTTCTTCATCAAAAACAAAGTAGCGGTTTTTATCCATTTCAAAGAAAATACTTCCATTAATAGAATCTGGTTTCTTATCTTTTGAAAGACCAACATAAGTCTGAACATTTACATTTGGCTGGTCTCCTATTTGAGTTAATGTAATCACATTACCACCTCATTAATTTGGTTGTCAAGATTCTCAATTTTCTTTTGATCGCAGATAGAGAAAGTTTTAGGAGAATTAGTTCTTCTGTTTCGGCAAAGTGGGCAACTACAATGGATTTTATTTTTAGAGTACTGATGGAGATTATCATAATAATCCCAACCATAACAATGCTTCGCAGTCCATTGTTTGCGAGTTGCGTGTTTCCAGCACATTTCACGAACATAGTTTCTATCGTGTTTCATTATTTTCCTCCTCAATTATACGTCGTCCCCAAGAAAAATGAGTATTGTAATAACCTTCCAGTAGGGTTGATATACATACTTTTCCTTGCCCCGAAGACGCGTGGATAAAGTTGCCATCACCCATGTAAATACCAACGTGGTCGCTTAAATCTTTGTCCTTAACAGTATTAAAGCAAACTAAATCGCCCGGAAGAAGCTCTTCTATTATTTCAATTTTGGTATATGTTTTGTCATATCCTTGTTCGCGTGCGGAACGAAGCAACTCAATTCCGTATACTTTTTTGAAACAATAGAGGGTAAAGCCAGAACAATCAAAAGTTTTTTCACCTGCTGTAGCATAGACATACTTCTTATCTAAATGAAGTTGTGCTTCCTCAAGAAGAGGATGCTCAGCGAAGGAGAAAAATAAGGCTGGCAGTAGGAAAAGGAAAATAAGAATTTTCTTCTTCATTGTATCACCTCATGTCAATGTAGAAGTGATACGCCAGCCTTATTTCTATTTTTATTATAATTGAAGTTTTGGTAAAAGTCAAGAATTACATTTGCTTCCAAGCCGAACCGTCATAATAGTAAGGAGTACATTGTTTCCAAGAACTTCCATCATAATAGTATGGAGTACAGTCTTGCCAAGTAGAGCCTGTGTAATATTTTACAATTCCACCATCAAGGTATGTTACAGAAATTTCTGCGCGAGTAATTTTCATATAGTTGTGAGAATAGTTGTTTGAGCCACCTTTTTTACTTTCTCCACTATAACAAACAAGAGCAGAATTTCCCGCAGAAAAATAAGCTTTCATATTATTGAAAAGAGCAGTATTTGAAGAAGCATTTAAATTAAAGCCAATCGTATCATTATAAAAGTGACCTGTTAAATTGCCAAGAGCGTCACCAATTTGTTGCGCTCCAGAAACTCCGGTATTTATATATTGCCATCTTGCTTTATAAAGTCCCATTACTTTGCTATTATTATCATAACCTGACGCCGCACATTTGAAAGCAATACCGATGGATTGAATTGTTTTTCCCCTTACAGCGTCTCCCAAACCAGAGAATACCATAATACCAACACGAGAAATGCCTAAAGATGCTGAACCGGTCGTATATAAGCCCTGCATTGCGCCGTTAGACGTTCCTGTGTGCCAAGAGGTTGAATTTCTTTGCGCGTAAGCAAGAGTTGAAGAAGATGCCGCTGCACCTGAAAAAGTTGCCATTATTCATCCCTCCTTTAGACTGGCTTTAACCAAATCATACCCGTAGAGGGAGAAGAAGGTTGGGAAGAAGAGTAAATAACAGAAGAACCAAGGGCATAAATAGGATTGGTATAATCAATTAATAATCTTCCATCATCTGCAACAGATATAATTCTCCAATCTCCAAAATTAGTATTTCCAATAGATACATAACCAGAACCTTTATTATCATTTTGAGAAAGTTGAACAAGATCTTCTCCACCAATATATATACTGTATGTTCCAATCGTTTCACAGTTAAAGGTGCCATTGCCCCTGAATTGGAAATCATAATAAGTGGAAGCAGAAGAGTAGGCACGGATTTTTGCCGAAGCATAAGAACCATCAGTCGTAGAAACAAAAAACTTTCCTAAATCTGCTCCGCTTGCGTTTGAGAAAGTTAGTTGGGGGTAGGAATTGTTCTTAATAGATATATAGTTTCCTGTTGTAGTGATACCTGCGTCAGCTCTGAAAGTGCCGTCTTTTCCAAAGAAAAAATAGGAGGCACTTGAAGCGTCCTTACAAACTTTTAAAATGGTGTCTGAATACGCTCCAGAAGTTGTATTTGCGAAAAGTTCTGCGAGTATCGTACCGTTTGCGTTATTGATGCTTAATTCTGGATAGTTATTCGTCTTTGTGCGCAAAGAAGAACCTTCAACCCAAGATGGCGCTTGAAAAATGCCAGTTGATTTAAACATATATTGTACTTTAGTATTGGCATCTGAAAATACATTCACAGCTAATCCATTATAAGAGCCGTCGGCAGTGGGAATAACAAGTTGTGCTAATGTCTTCCCAGTGTTGTTACTAAAATAAAGGCAAGGATAACCATTTGCTTTTGTCATAAGATAATAACTCACAGTTGTTCCTTGAACTTCAAAAGTTCCGTTCCTTTGAAAACTGAAAGTCCTATAAGTAGAAGCATCACTATAAACTTGTAATATAATATCTGAATAAGCCCCGGAAGTCGTATTGGCAGCAAGTGTTCCCAAAGGTGCCCCACTTGCATTCTGTAGCGCAAGTTGTGGATAGCTGTTTGTTTGAGATACAAGAGTGCCTTTACTGTAGATGTTATTTGGGGCTGTAAATTGCCCGTTTTTAGCAAAACCAAAGTAAGCGACGTCAGAGCTACTGCTATTTACGGAAATTAGTACATCACTATAACTTCCATCTGATGTCCCAGAATAAATAGAGCCTAATTGTGCCCCATTTGCGTTTTGAAGTATAAGTTGTGGGCTACTGTTCCTTTTAGAAATGACTGCAGCATTGCTATATAATTCTTTATTTACGGTTAATGTACCTGTAACCGTCCCACCACTTAACGGCAAATAGCTATGCGTGTGAGAACTCGCCGCTGCGCCAACATCACTTGCAGTTAGAGAGATATTAGCAGAGAGAGGTTTAGAATTTATAGTTCTTGTATTAGGAACATAGCCATTTTTTACTGCGAGAAGTTCATTTCCTAAAGTCGTAATTTTTGCGAGTTCATCTTGATTTACGAACTTTAAATTATTTACATTAGTAAGACCATCGCCGACTTTAAAGCGAGGAGAAGTATGATTGTTATCTACATCATATACAATGATTTCTCCAATGAGAGGAGTAAATTTAGTCGCGAGTGCCCATTCAGATTCTTTTCCGTGTTTCATTTTTACACGAGTCTTTAAAGTTTTTTCAGTTGCCATTATTCATAACCTCCTCATAATACTCAAAAGAAAAACCCTTGCTTTTTCCCTTTCTTTGAATTGCACGAGTAATATTAGAAACTTTTACATTATACCTTTTTTCAATTTCCCGCTGGCATTCTTTCAAAGAAGAAAAAATTCCAATTTCTTTTCCTTCTGGATTGAACGCTTTTACTTTTCTTTGGGATTTAGATAAATAATGGCACCACCCTGCAATAGTTCCTTCTTTGAGATATTTAGCAATAGTATTTTTACATAAATGAAATTCTTCACTTAATTCTGAAAGAGACATTTCTGGATTTTCTGAATATACCTTACAAATCTCATATACTAGATTATTACTAGTTTTTTGTTGGCAAAAGCTCTTATCTAATTTTTCTAAAGAAAATAATTCAGCTAAAAGACTTTTTTTAATATTTTCATATATGAAGGAAAAAGTTGGCTTACGCGCATCAATAATTATTGGAGTAATTCCATGCACCTGTGCTTGATTGTTTTTAAATAAGTCTTTTTCTTGTATTTCTTCTAAACTTCTTTTGTCTCTCCATCCTCTTTTATAGTGTTGGAGACCTTGAACTTCTATTACATATTTATTATTATTTTTTTCAAAATAAACATCATATCTTTGCCGATTAGCCCAATTCGGGCTCCATTCATACTCAAGTTTATCAATTTCACTTTGAAATTGGTCTAAAATATTTCTGATAAGTCGGTTAGGATAGGAAATTGAAGAACTACAGCAATCGCAACTAAAACCTTGAAAGAAAAGGTCATCTATTCTTTTTTCTTTTTCTCTCCCACAATAAGGACATTTTAATAGATATTTCTTATGAGTAGATTTTGGAATTGTGAAAGCTACTTCAGGATTAACGAAGTATTTTACTAAATCTGGCTTTATGTCTCCTAAACTATTTCTGCCTTTGATAACTTTTTTTCCCGCGCAATATGGGCATCCGTTTCCTCTTAAAATATTATTTGGAGTTGCTTCCCAAGTCATTTTACAATTTTCGTGAAGACATTTAAACAAAGTTTTTGTTTTAGTATTAATGTAATTACCTTCTAGGCGAATATTAGTAATTCCTTTTTCTAAAAGTCTTTTTTGATATTCTTCTTTGGTAAGCTTTTTGTTTTTCTTTTCGCATCTTTCCAGCGAAAAGTTTAGTGTTTTTTCTGTAGCCATAGAAAAAACCTCCTTTATAAGTAATCACTTTTCAACTTATAAAATGGAAGGAAAGCGTTAGCTTTCCTTCACATACTTCTTATTTATCCAAACCATCTTACCGTTCCACATAATGGGGAGATAATCTCCAACGTCTGGCTTGCCACATTGGTCTCCCTTATGAAGGACTTCTTGTTTTTCTCCCCCACAATTTGGAGGAAGTGTCCAAATCCAAACGCTACCGCCAGTAATTTCGTAACCATCTTTCATTGTAGTCCTCTCATCTAAAAGTTTTTTAGTAGTATCATCTACAATTCCAGTTTCCGAAAGTTTATTATCTTTTTGGAATGCTTTTACTGCGTTTTCAGTTTCCGCGCCATAGTCGCCGTCCGCGCCATATTTCGGGAGAGAATAACCAAGAGAAATAAGTTGATTTTGAATCTTTTTTACTTCTTCTCCCTTATCTCCCCGCTTAATTCCAGTTGGAACTGGGATTGGAGTTGCTTCATAATCGTAATACTTCGTCATCCAGCCCCAGAAATCAGGTTTTCTATCATAAAGTTTTGTCTTTACAACTCCATACATGACTCCGCGTGCCTCAATAATATACCAGTCTCCCGCAGTATTACTTTCATCAACTGGCTTATATAAGTAAGCAACGTGATGTATATCTCCTGATTTTCCCGGTTTGTCTGTAGTCCCAGACCAAAATACACAAGCTCCGGGCACGCGATACTGTGTGGGAATCATTCCACTCCCCTTTGGGTCACACCATTCTGCGTAATTGAAACGAGCTTTAGAATTAATGTTTACACCAGTGAAATCTTCGTAAATTCCTTCACTCATGCCATTGCAATCCCAAACTCTTTCCGCGTGTTCGCGCCAATAAAGGGCTTTTTCTTTTTGCTTACCAGAATATTGAGTATACCACCAGCTATCTTCTTTCCATTTTTTAGGGTTTTGACCTCGTGAACCCATAATATACCCATCTTTGCGATTTAACGCTTTTTCAATTTCAGAAACGAAATTGTTAATGGGAATTCTTTTAATAGGCATTCTATCCCTCCTTACTTCCAAAAAATGAAGAACTGTTTCGCTGCATTTCTAATATGTTTTTCAAGGTTTTTCGCGCGCGAAGAAGACGCACTTGCTGGATCATTTACATAGTTATATCCACCTTCACTCTTCCACCAAGTAATAAAGTGTCCATTTTTCGTAAAGATAGACGGGCCAACTGAAACCACGACAATCGCGCCTTCACCAAGTGCGTTCTTCGCTGTCGTATAAGAGGAGGTTTGAATGAATTTACTTGCCTTGTATTTTTGTGCGAGAGCTTTAAAGAAAGGCCACGCGGTTCCGCTATTCTTTGTTCTATATCCATTAGCGACAGAGTATTGTGCTAAAGTCTTTGGAGTTACAGATTTATCCCAGAAAGTGGCAACTACATTCGCGCCTGCGGTTACTCCACAGCCACTATTCTTAATAGTTTGCTTTTTATTATAGGTATTATTCTGTGTATAAACAACTTTGCCCCATCTTTTATCATATTGTTTATAATCAACTGGTTTTTTAGTATTTGTTCCAGTTGTTGGCTTGTTAGTGACAACTGTATTAATAACTGAAGCCCAAGTTCGCTTTCCCACAATACCGTCCGCGCTTAAACCAGAAGAAGCTTGATAAGTCTTCGTCGCGCGCTTTGTCTTTACACCAAAAATACCATCGGCAACTACAGAACCAAGAATCAATTGCCAAACATTAACCCAAGAACCGCGAGAACCTTTTTTAATTAGTGGGGCTTCACTAAAAACTTTCGTCCAAGTGTTCTTTCCCGCAATTCCATCGGCAATTAAGCCATTATTGGACTGATATTTCCTCACGAAAGATTCAAAGTTTCGGTCAAAGATGCCATTCTGGTTGCCATATCCGAGCGCATGTTGGAGGATTTTTACCTCCGTGCCAGAACTACCATTTTTAATTGTCTTCATCATCGTCATCCTCCAAACGAATAAGGTCTCCATTCTCTCCAAGAACCCAAACTTCTTCCTTACTTTCTTGAGTAAGGGCCTCGGCTTCTGTTGATACGCCAATACCCAAAATATTCATATCCAATACCTCCGAAAATAGTTTAGGTTTTTCAACCTAATTTTATAGTAGCATAATTAGAGAGAAAAGTCAATTATTGGAGCTTTTCTTAAAAATAACTGCGAGAGAAGAGATGAAATCTTTTTTACATACAGGCTCTTCTTCTGGCGCGACCATTGCCAAAGAAATAACGTAACTTTGATACATCTCTTCAAGGAAAGAAGTTGGCATTTTAGCCTTACAATCTTCAAGTTGCCTAATATCCATTGTTTATCCCTCCATTTTTTCTAACAATTCAGCAAGTAAAGAATTTTGGCGCGCGACCATCTGGCGCAATTCACTTACTTCCGCGCGCAATTCCGCTTCATTTTGAGTTTGTTGAGCCTTTAATTCACTTGTTAGTTTCTTATATTCTTCTTCTCCAATTTCTTGAACCACTACGGAAGAAATATCATTATCAAAGTTGAAATCTGTATTTTGAAGATGATACGTAGTGTTTAGGTCAGAGCCAAGAATTGCGTTGGCATTTTCTTGGCTCGTTGTTACAAACCTCTTGTTTAGAGGGATATAGCGTAAATAAGTTGCCTTTTGACAAACATCAATAATCATATTATTTTTGACAATTTTTATCATTTTTATCCCTCCTTTTTAGATACAGAACCCAAACGTAACACTGTCAAGAGTAAAAACAGTTTGACCGCGGTCACTATTTTGTAGATAACTACCATTTGCTCTAACGTCAATCATACGATATTGGTTTCCACTGTCTCCATGAAAAACAGAAAATGAACGAGTCCAATAGGCTTGGGCTACTTTTTCAGCGTTTCTTTTTATTCTCGTGTCATCAGTAGAGAACCAAGGGTAATTTCCTCCAGTAGCAGACTGCCCCGCATATTCAAGGAATGTAGGCATTTCTGTAAGCGCTTTATCAAGGTTTAATTCCGTGGCAGAAGGAATCCAAAGCTTTTCAGTTGTTGTGCGCAAACTTTGATTTTCGTGGTCTGGCCCGCTACCTCCTGCTTTTGGAAGATAACCAGTATCACTTATTTTATTTACAAGTTTTATTGCGCCTTCCGCGCGCAAAACCTCTGGAAGCAAATCATACACTGTTACTTCAAGCCAAGCTTTTAATTCACTTGAACCATAGCCACCTGCGGTATAAGAAGTATAACCGTTATAAGTTTTTTGACTTCTATTGAAAACTCGTTTTACTGGATACAAGTCTTTCATTAAGAAGGTATAAGTTGCTTTTTCTGAACCATCGCGATAAGCAGGGTCTGTTTGCGCGAGAATATCAAAATTTAAAGCAACGAGTTCCATCTCCAACGTGTATAATGTGCCATCAATAGTCATTTCTAACTCTTTTACCATGCCAAGACCATAGCGTGTTGCAGTACTTGATTTCGCATTTTCTATAATTTGCTCCCAAGTATCTTCAATTTTGCCAAGAAAAGTAAAAACAGCATGAATTTCAATTGGGTCAGCTGTATAATATTGAGGAGTAATAGTTAGAGAGCTGTCCCATTCAAGGAATTCATAGTACGGAGAAGGCTCGCCGTTTACATAATAGTAAACTTTACCATCTACCACTTCATCATAGCTTGCTTTGTCTCCATACTTTATAGTTTGAGTTTTCAACGGAATACTATTCCCATTTTCATCATATTTTCCAACACTCCAAAATTGAACTGTATAATAGTTATCATTAGATTGGAAAACCGGAGAAATATTTAATGGCATACTTATCGCGGTTAAAGATTCATTCCAGCGCAAATAAGTATAATTGTACTGTGCGTCAGTTGGCTTTTCTGGGCGAGAAATTATTCCATTTACATATGGGTCAACTGCGTCTTGTCCCTTAATTATCCATTGTGTAGCATTTTCATATACAACTCCATCATAGCTCAAGAATTGAACGCGATAAGTAAATTGATAATTTACACGAATTGTATAGGATTTGTCAATTTTTTCAGGCAAATTCAACCAACCATTATAGGCGTAGCGAGTATCTTCCGTAGCATCTGGAATTTTGACTGAACTTTGTTCTATTAAGCCTTCTGCTACTGGGTCAATCGCAGTAGAGCCACCATTTGCGATGTAGCTATAAACAATATTGCTATCGCAATCAATATAATTGATAAAGTATTTCTCTACTCCATTCACATTAACAATTAGTTCTGGGAATAGAAGGTTAAGCTGGCGCAGGAAATCTTCACTAATGGAAGGAACTTTTACTTTACCTGTAACGACCGGCGCGCCAACTGTCTTACCAGTCGCATCCATGCCGTTTACTTTATAAGTTCCGTCAGCATTCTTGGCTGAAACCTTGTCATAAAATGCTTTTAATGTTGTTTCACTTGTAGTTTCCCATTCTACGTTATACAAACGAATACGGTCTAATTTTGTAGATTGCGCGACAATTTCTTCAAAAGGAACAGCAGGACTATTCTCAATCCAAAGAGAACTGATGTTCGCATAGGATTTAATTGATAATTCTTCAATTTGAGTTTGGTTACGTAAGATAAGACTTGAGATAGTTTCTGGTAATTTTACAATACGTAAACGCCCGCCATTTGAGAAAGAAACACTAGAAAGTTTTGTGCCAAAACTCTTGAAGATTTCCAAACAGGGACAATTTGAAGCATCTACAGAATTTGTAAGGTTTATACAATTTGAAACATCAATTTCTTGTAGCAAATCACTACTACCGAGTTGTAAATTGGTAAAACCTTCATTCGTATAGCCTTCTGCCTCGCTCCCAATTAGAATTTGCTGGAGCTTTGGCGCGCGAGAAAGGTCACAATAACTAATTTTTAATGGGCTTAAATCGCCAAGTTTAGCAATTCTATCAGAAGAATAAATATGAGTTTCCAAGTCGTTGAGTTTTTCAATCCCAGTTGTATCAAATACTACTTCTGTATTGCGAGTTGCGCGTTTTAGTTCGTCCTTCGCATTACCAAATTCTACGCGTGCCCAAATGTGAGAATATGGAGTAATGCGAATTTCACCGGGTGCATTTACACGAACGTGAATATAGTTAGTAACTGCTTCTCCGGCTTCGTACTTGCTATCGCGATATTTAAAACCATTATAAAGCCAGAAATCACGTTGAGTTTTCTTATCCCCTTGTGCCATAGCGAGGTTATTAGACCCTGCGAAGAAAGGTTGGAGATATTTTATTTCATTGTCAAGATTCCAAAGGTTTTCACACCAAGCATCTTGGTGCTTATCCATTTTACTTGAAATTGCTTGATAAGAAAATTCTTTTGCCCCATTCGCGGAACGAAGTTGCGTATACATACTTCTAATGTTAGTTTGAAAACATTTTGAAAAGTTTATCCATAGAGTACTAGTTTGTCCGTTGAATACATCGGCACCATTTACTTGGTCATAGTCTTCAAGATTATAATCAAAGACTAATGACCCTTCATTGTTTATCCCTATGCCGGTATCGAAGTCATACGGAAGTGGGAACCAGTGAACTCCATCAAAAGTAGTTAGGAACATATTTTTCGCGCGGTTATCAATCATTAAGAATACTTCTGTAAAAATATAGTAGAAAGTCATTGGCTCAAGATAGAAATAATTAGTGAATTCTGCCTTGAATTTGGCATATCTATAATCCGCGCTGTCAATTGTAAACTTTTCATAACAACCTACTGACCAGTTAGCGCTGGTCGCTACAGTTGTAGCGGTGCTATCTGTATAGTAAGTTTTCGCGCTGTTGTAGACTGTATCAAGAGTTTGATATATCGCAGGTTCAGTAAGCGTGCCATTCGTTGCTTGTCGCGCGTCAGTGGATACAACCCAAGAAATCGCGCGTTGGATAGCATCAGTTTGGGAATACATTTCATCTAAATCAGGAAAACGTGGTTCAATGCTGTCTTGCCACGCGGGATAACTAACTCCACTTGAATTTACTTTTGTTTCATTGAATTCTTTGTCACTAGTAAATAAACAAATACCTGTGTTGTTGTTTAACCATTCCCAGCATTCAATTCGCTGTTGTTCTTCTGGAACAATAGAAGAAACATCAATATCAACAAAACCAAAAACGTTTTCATTTGATTTATCATCAAGCATATTATACATTCCCCAATACTTGATTTCATTAGTTTGCGTATTCTCCCAGAAAACAACGATTGGCTCGCCATAAACTCCTTGTCTTACTCGCTCATCAACTCGTTGTGGAGGGTCTTTCCAAGGATTTGTTTCTTCATAGAATTGAACGAGGACTGCGTTGTTTACGTGTTCACTTGAAGCGTAGTCTGCTTTTAAGCATAGAGTTGTAGAAAGCAAAGAATTCTCGGTAAATTGGTATCCCTTCGCGGTTTCGCCGGATTGCTCATAAGTTATTCCTTTCTTCATAGAAATCTTGAAGTTTTTTACGGGATAACCCGCAGAGGAAGTTCCTTGAACGTTAAATTGGCATCCTTGCGCGGAAAAGTTCTTCTCTGGTTTCGCTGGATTGACATAGTACATAGAGACATTTTTCTTTTTATCTCCTTTATATTGAGGCAGTTCAGGACATTGCATTACAATATAAGGAATTGAACCCTTTAAACTATTGATGGTAACTTTTTTCTGTATATCGGTCGCATCTGGGTCAATAATGTCATTGCGTTGGTCTACTTCAATTTTTTCTTTTAGAGAAGAACGGTCACAAATGAAGTTATTTAATGTCATTTCTGATGTAAAAGCGACATCATAAAAACGAATAACATAAATGTCAATTCCGCACGTTTCTGCGCCAATCGTTAAGTTTACTGGATTGGATTGGCGGAATTGGTCATTTGTACTGTACTGCTGAACTCCACAACAAATACCATTGATATAAATATAAACCAAACGGTTAGAAGTGCTTTGTCCGGAGCTGTCTGTACTGTTCTGCTCTATTACGAAAGTAAGACGAACTCTATCATCTTCTTTGAACTGCGCAGAAAGCATTGTACTTTCACTTTGTAGTTTCGCAGATTGAGATTTAACTTCCAAACCACGCTCATTAAATGATGCGAGAACTACACTATCATAATCACTTACGTTTTGTGTTGCCAATTCTATTTCAATAGTATAACCACTTGTGGAAAGTTCTTTCGCAAAAGGTTTGAATGGAATTTCCATTTTGCTCCCCGGTAATAAGCGAAGAATTGATTGGCCCGCGCTATCGGTTAGCCAGCCGTCAATATTACTCCAACCAATATTCGTAAAAGTAGCAGAAATATTATTTCCATAAGTCCAAACCGCAGGGTTTTCCTCATTATTAGAGCGTCCTTCTGCTGTAAATTGTAATTCAAGGTTATCAGTATAAACTTCGCGCGAAAAAGTAGACGGAGAAACTTGAATACGAGTTTGCGCGCTTACGTTTTCACAAGTAATTTTAAAAGTTACTTGTCCTGCGGGAAAATCTTGTGTAGTCCATTCTTTGCTTACTCGGTCTACAATAAGCATATCTGCTTTATAAACATTATTATTTTCAATTATTTCACGAGTAATTGAAACTTTTTCATAGTGAGGATGGAAAACCATGTAAGGAACAATAATTGTATCTCCTTGCGTCGCGGTTTCAATTGCATTTTTTATCAAAATAATTGGCTCACTTGTTGTGCTACTATGCCAAATCATTCCGAAAGTAAGCACATTACTCTTAATTTCTGCGCCATCATTTTCTGAAGTTGCGTAAATTTCAAATGTGTGCGCGCCATCGGGCAGCCGTTCCATATTATATTGACGGCTTTGACCGGTAGATGTAATGGTTTCTTTTTTTACCTCTATCCCATCAAGAATAAAGTGTGCTATTTTTGTGCCACCACCATTTACGGTGTACTGAATGCTAGTACTATCTACGTTATAAGTAGCCATTAAAGAAGTAGTAGAAGTAACAGAAAGAGCAAGAACAGAAACAGTATAACTTAAAGTTCTGTATGCACCTTCACTGTTTGTAACTTTTAGCTTTACATTATTTTCGCCGCTCTTTAAGAAAGAAGTAATATCAATGGAGTTTTCTCCTTGTGGCACAACAAAAGAAGAAACTTGTATGTTATTGATTGTTAGCGCGCCAACACCATTTCCATCTGTGTAATTTTCATTATCAATAGATTTATAACTATAACGAAGAACTACAGACATTCCTTCCGCAACCGATATAATACGAGAGGAAAGAAGGTTTGTTAGCGTGATGACATAGGAAGTTGAGCCACCTCCACCGCCACCTGAACCACCAATTACTTCTACTGGGTCACCGATTGGTTCTCCATTGGAAGTTAGTTGAAGATAATTATTGCTGTATTGGAGACCATCAGGAATTACAGAACCTTTTAAGGAAGATAAATCATTCGTAAGTTTTTGAAGGTCTTCGTCAATCGCACGAACTGCTGCGCCAGCACTCTCATATTCAATGCCGTTCGCGCGAATACGTATGTCAGTAAGTTCATTTAAGTCATAACTTTGACCGGGTGTAGTTGAAGCTACAAGTTTATCTACTTGTAATTTAAGGCTTTCTATAATTCCATTTACAGTTTTATAAGAAAGGTCAAGTAAATCAAAGTTATCATTCAAAGCTCTAATACTTGCTATGTCACCATAGCCGGGTTTTTTCAAATGGAGATTTTCAGTTTCCGTTACTGTATTTTGAAGGGTTGTTCCTCGTAGCGCGCCCCAAGTGTAACTATTAGGAAGATTAGGGGTAAAGTAAGGAAGCTTCTCCCAAGAGTAACGCCCATTGCCTATTTTGATTTTTGGCGGTTGGTCGTTTGAAACAAACTCAAAACCGATTTCTCCTTTTTGTAGAATAACATCTTTATTCTTTTCCCATTCTGCGGTTGTATTATGGCGCAGAACAATTTTTACGCTTATCTCTTTCGCCATAGGCTGTATCTCCTTATATAAGAAAAACGGAGGAGGTTTCCCTCCTCCGTATTATGGATTAGACAGTAGCATTGCCACAATCAAGAATTAGAACATCGCCTTCAGTTTGAATTAGGTTATTGACATTACCAGTCTTGGCAATTGCCGCGAGAGTGACTTCTGCCTTACCAGTTAGTTTACCATCTGTTTGAGTCACGCCAGTGAGTACAGAATATACATTACCGGTCGCGGCAGTAGCAGAAACAGAGCTATCAAGGTCGGCAATTTTAGCACCCGCAGCATCAATAGCAGCAGATTTTGCTGAATTGACATCAGACATTGACGCGGCTTTATTGGTAGAAGAAGTGGCAGTATTAAAGGCTAGATCACTAATGTCTTCAATCTTTAGAGTCTTCTTGGCTACAGTAATTTTGCCATCAACTTGAGTAACCGCAGAAACAACACCAGTACCGCTATCTTCCGCCTTCATTGCGGCAATTTTGTTTAGTGCGCTAGTAGCATCACCTTGCGCGGCATCCGCAGCGTCTTGTGCGTTAACAGCCTTGCTATCCGCAGTCGCGGCAGCATCAGCGGCAGTTTGGGCCGCAGTCTTCGCTTCAGTGATAGAATCGTTTAGGGTAGTCTTTGCTGATTCAAGAGTATCATTAGTAACAACTTTGTTATCTGCGGAAGGAGTGCCAGTAAAGCTCAATTTGGTCTGATAAGCTCCTTCATCACCAAGTAGTTGCCAAGAAGGTTTACCTTCTACTATCTTGCTGACAACGTATTCAGCAGTGCCGAATAGAATCATATCGCCAGCACGCCACGCGCCGAGACCATCACTAGGCACCGCAGTTGAAGCAGTTGGTGCGGCAGTTAGAGTGCCACGGAAACGCATAGCGCCGGTCATAGCACTAATCTGGCCTTGCAGTTCGCTCTTTGCGGTATCAACTGCGCCAGTAACAGTGCTTACAGTAGCAAGTTTATTAGTGGCACTATAAGTACCATCAATAGAAAGCTTGGAAGCTACGCTCGCGCGAGTAACAGAAACTTTGCCATCAGTCTGGGTAATGCTGTCAATAAATTGTTCCGCGACTGCGGCGCTATTCATATCAAGATCGGTAACAGCTTTAGAAGCAGCTGCCGCCGCGTCATATGCACCCTTAATGGTGTGAGTACCTTCAGTACCACCTTCACCAAGTAGAGCGGACTTCGCCGCATTAACTTTAGAAGTAGCATCAGTACCAGCAGCTTCAATCGCACCCGCTTTTGCGCTGTCAGCCATGCCTTGCGCGGCGGTAGTATCAATTAGAAGGTTGGTGGTAGAAGCACTCTCAGAAGCAAGATTTTTATCAAGCTTTGAGGCTACGTCAGAAGTTAGAGTAGCTAGCGCATTAGTTAGACCAACAACGTCACCTTGAGCGATGTCAGCATATTTTACGCTAGTAATCTTACCACCCTCATCTTGAGTGACTTGAGAAATTAGCTTGCCCGCGGTAAAGTCAGTAGTCCCCTCACCAGACGCGGCGGCAGGAATATCAGCAATTTTAGTATCAATCCAGCCTTGAACAGTTTCGCCATTGTCCTTCGCCCATGCTTGAACGTCACCCGCAACAGCCTGAATCCATTTTAGCTCACTGAACTTTTTTGTGCCATCACCTACACGAATAGCACAAGCAGGAGGAGTAAGACCAGAAGCACTTTCAGTAGTTTCAATTGTTGCAATCGCGATTTCACCCTTGAGTAGCACCGGGTCTTTTGCCAGCCAATTAGTTAGTGAATCATATTTAAGTTGTAAACGAGTTTTTAGCGTTGTAGTAGCCATAGTATATTTCAACTCCTTTTATATAAAGGGGCGCATTTAAGCGCCCCGGATTATTATTAAGCGTTGCCACCATTTAGAACAAGCTCGTCTCCTTCGGGGACAAAGAGCTTGGTGGTAGAGTAACTATTGGCACTCATGGTGCCATCTTCCGCAATAGCAATCTTATCCGCGTCAGCAGAACTCTTAACAACACCAAATAGTTCGCCAGTTGCTACAGGAATAACGATTTGCTTTTCTGCGTTAATTTCTGCTGCGACACCACCAATAAGCGCACCATTAACAGTATTAACTTGCGCGCCAGCCGCAATATTTTGTAGTTTGGCAAAATCTTCTTTCGCAAGTAGACCATCTACTTCAGCGGTAGCCTTGGGAACGCTAATTTTGCCAGTTTCATCTGCTTTAATTGTTGCGCCATCAACCATCACACCGCCGCGAACAGTAGTGGAAGCGATTGGTAGTTGATAACTATCTTGCGCAGAAAGCACGCCTTCTTCTGATAGAGTTAAGTTAGAACCGATGGTCTTGACATTAGCAAGACCTTCTACTTTGGTAATAAGATCATTACTGATAAGGGACTTGCCTTCAGCTTTGTCTACTTTATTATTCCACGCGGTGCGTTCTTCCGCAGTAATATGCTTTACAGCATCTGCTTCGTGAGTGTCAAGAGCGGTTTGAACTGCGCCAGCCTTCTCATCAGCATAAGCCTTTGTCGCGTAAGGTTCTAGGTTTACAGAAGTATCACCAATTTGAACCAGTTCGCCGCCTATCAGCATGTACTCTTTATAAGCATCGCCAGTAGTAACAGTAGCATCCTTGACTAGATAAATGGTGTCCTTGTCTGCACTTGCAACTTCAGGTAGTTGTTCTACGATTTCGCGCTTTAGGTGGCCCGCAGAACCAATTGCAGTAGCAATCTTGGTGTCAACCGCGGTATCACTAATGGCCTTACCACCATCCGTTAAGGTGATGTCCCCAGTCATTACACCGCCAGCTTTGTCAAGCTTACTTGCGATGTCATAGCGAATAGTACCTTCAGTTGCAGTGTCGCCAAGAGCGCTGTTGATAGCATCAACAGAAGTCTTGATGGAAGTTACAGTTGAACTCAAACCTTCAACAGTAGTTGTAGAAGGTTGATACCAAGCAAGTTCAAATGTGCCGTCTGTGCCAGCGATGGATTTTGGTTCAAGGCCAGCAATCCAAGGATTTTCCGCGTCTACAACTTGCTTTACGTGGTGTCCCGCGACATAACCTGCTTCGCCTTCTTTGCCAACTGGGTCAACCCACTTATAATACTCTTTACCCCAATTCTTTAGAGCAAGAGAGCCATCTTCTCCGAGAATGACAGTTTTGTTGTCACCGAGAGTTGCGGAACCGACTTCCTTTAGGTCACCAGTCGCATTTTCAATGACGTAAGCGGTAGCAGAATTGGAAGCTTCGTCTACGAGAGTTAGGATTTGACCAACATACGCAGTAGCCGCAGTAGTAGCGTAGGTTTTCATTTCCTCAAGAGAGTACCATACAGCAGTACTATCTACAGGAATCGGGTTTGCTCTTTCAATTGAAAGAGGGAGAGCCATTACATTGAATGTTTTCTTAATTACAGCCATTTTTCTCTACCTCCTTATTACTTCAAAGTAATCTTATGGGTCTGGCCTGCGGTAAGAGAAGCGGGCTTATACATATAAACCTTATAGGCTTTCGCAGTATAACCGTTTAGGCCTTCAACATTAACATTCGCTTGAACCACATAGTCAGCAGTGATGTCTGCGTTCATAGAAGTTGTTAGAAGAACCTTATCAATACCACCACGAGTGCTATCGGCAGGATAAGCAACAACGATGCCGACATTATCATTACCAGTAACGCTTACGGTTAGGGTCTTCGCGCTATTATAAGCACCACCGTTGGTTAGCGCACGAATTACAGAGCTATCAAGCGCGTCTGTCTTAACAACGCCATAGAAGAAAGAGCGATAACCAGTAATCGCGCCAGAATTAGCGGTAGCCTTGCCAGCCTTAATTTGCTTTTCAGGACAATTATTGCCAAGATTGGTCTTTGGCACTGCGCCGTCAGTGTAATTAGCAGTTAGAGAAAGCTTATAATTGGTGCTGTCGCCAATCGTAATTGGGTCAAATGCGCCTGTCGCAGTTTCCTTGGTGGCAGTGCCATCACTTACGGAGTAAGAAGAAACCGTAATACCAGTTTCCGGGCCATAAGTATAAGAACCAGCGTTAAATTTAGTTGTATAACTGGGAGTTACAGAAGTACCAACTTCCTTGGCGCCCGCTTGCGCGAGTGTAATGGTAGCAGAAGGAGCAGTAGCGGTAGGGTTCTTTTCTTGCGCGAGAATGGCAGAAAGAACTTGCTTTACGCTCTTGCCTTCGGCCGCGATTGTGGCAGAGCCAGAAGCGGGAATTGTAACCGTACCAATTGGAGCAGTAGCAATGAGGTCAGAATCAAAGTAGACATTATCACTTGAATAATTGCCGTCAAGAGCTTTCCACGCTTTAGAATCATAGACGTAGGCAGTCTTACTAATTTTGGTGCCAGAAATTACACGGCTAACAATCGCGAT